>Ga0307424_1000607_pt1 | contig 19294 bp, 14 predicted proteins | sample SalMarWE160320MG_FD_202157 | JGI IMG/M metagenome (GOLD analysis project Ga0307424, IMG submission 202157) | Salt marsh sediment microbial communities from the Plum Island Ecosystem LTER, Massachusetts, United States - WE1603-20 | ecosystem: Environmental > Aquatic > Marine > Intertidal zone >... | reverse complement strand
GCCGAGGAGTTCGGCATCGAGTGGGAGCGGGCCGCCGCTCCGGGTCCCGCTCCGGGGGTCGCGGCGCCGGCACCTGCCGTGGTGGCCGGCGTGGGCGTGGACACGCTGGCCTACGTGGCCGCCGCCGCCCACCTCGTTGCGACGTTCCGGAGCCATGGGTACCTGGCCGCGCAGCTCGATCCACTGGGCATCCCGCCGCAGGGCGATCCGAACCTCGATCCCGCGAACCTCGGCCTCACGGCCGACGTGATGCGCGCGATCCCGATCGGTGTGCTCAATACCTACGTTGGCGGGGAGACGCTGGCCGACGCCGTGCCGCGCCTGCGCGAGACGTACTGCGGCACGATCGCGTACGAGATCGAGCACATCGCGAACCACGAGGAACGCTCGTGGCTGCGCCGCGTGATCGAGTCGGGGGAGCACTTCCTACCGCTCGCCGATGACGACCGGCGCCAGCTGTTGGGGGACATCACGCGCGTCGACGTGCTCGAGCGGTTCCTCCATAAGTCGTACCTCGGTCACAAGCGGTTCGGGATCGAGGGACTCGACATGCTCGTTCCCATGCTGCGCCGGTCCATCGACCTCTCGTACGAGCAGGGCACCCGCCGGATCGTGATGGGCATGGCCCACCGCGGCCGGTTGAACGTGCTGGCCCACATCCTCGGCGTGTCCTACGAGGTCCTGCTGGCGGAATTCGAAGGCGGCCGATCGGTCGAGGAGACGCTCACGCCGCGCGGCGGGACCGGCGACGTCAAGTACCATCACGGAGCCGAGGGGACGTTCACCACCCCGCGGGGCGACGCGCTCACCGTCACGTTGATGCCGAATCCGAGCCATCTCGAGGCGGTGAATCCGGTGGTGGAAGGCTTCACGCGGGCGCATCAGACCGATCGGACCGGCGCCGACGCCCTGCACGAGCCGTGCTGCGTGCTGCCGATCCTCATCCACGGCGATGCCGCGTTCGCGGCGCAGGGTGTGGTGGCCGAGACGCTCAATCTGTCCAAGCTCTCGGGCTACGGCACGGGCGGCACGCTCCACCTGATCACGAACAACCAGATCGGCTTCACCACCGATCCCCGAGACGCGCGGTCCACGGACTTCGCCAGCGATCTGGCCAAGGGATTCGACGTCCCGATCGTGCACGTGAACGCGGACGACGCGGAAGCCTGCGTTGCCGCAATCAACCTCGCCATGATGTACCGCAAGAAGTTCGCGAGCGACGTCGTGATCAACCTCGTGGGCTACCGGCGGCACGGACACAACGAGGGCGACGAGCCGCGCTACACGCAGCCGCTCATGTACCAGACCATCGACGAGCACCCGACGGTCCGGGAGGTCTACGCGCGGCGCGTCGTAGACCTCGGCGTGATGACCCAGGCGGACGTCGACGAGGCGGCGGACCGTGTGTACCAGCAGCTCGTCGAGACGCAGGAGGCCCTGCGCAAGGACCTGGAAGACGGCGAATGGGATGGCGCGGAACCGGATCGGGTGACGGGCCTGTATGTCGCGGTCACCGAACCGGAGACGGCGGTGCCCGAAGCGCTGGTGCACGAGCTCAACGCCGAGCTCCACCGCGTCCCCGAGGGCTTCACGTTGAATCGGAAACTGGTGAAGCAGTTCCGGCAGCGGAGCGAGTTGTCGGCGGATACCTCCATCGACTGGGCTCACGCCGAGGCGTTGGCCTTGGCATCGCTTCGGGTGGACGGCGTTCCGATCCGGCTCACGGGCCAGGACACGCCCCGTGGCACATTCAGCCAGCGGCACCTCGTGCTCTTCGACGCCCACACCGGCGCCGAGCACGCGCCCATCCAACATCTGGCGCGGGCGCGCGCCCCAATCGAGCTGCACAACTCACCACTCTCCGAGTACGCAGCGCTGGGGTTCGAGTACGGCTACGGCATCGCCGACAAGCGCGCCTTCGTGATCTGGGAGGCGCAGTTCGGCGACTTCGCCAACAGCGCCGAAATCATCATCGACCAGTTCATCATCGCGGGGCTGTCGAAGTGGGGCCAAACGTCCCGCCTCACGATGTTGCTACCGCACGGCTACGAAGGCCAGGGCCCGGAACACTCGAGTGCTCGCGTCGAGCGCTACCTCGCGCTCGCGGTGGAAGGCAATATTCGCGTGGCGAACTGCTCGACGCCCGCCCAGTACTGCCATCTCCTCCGACGCCAGGGCCTGTACGACGAGATGCGACCGCTGGTCGTGTTCACACCCAAGAGTCTGCTGCGACATCCGCGCGCGGTCTCCTCACTGGCCGAGATCACCGGTGGCGCGTTCCAGTGGGTGCTGGACGATCCGACGCTTCCGGGTGACCGGGACGCGGTAACGCGCCTCGTGTTGTGTTCCGGGAAGGTGTATTACGACGTCGTGACGGATGAACGTCGGGCGGAGGCGCGGCACGCGGCCATCGGACGCATCGAGATGCTCTACCCGTTCCCGGCCAACGACGTGGCCGAGCTGGTTCGCCGATACCCGAAACTGACCGAACTGGTGTGGCTCCAAGAAGAGCCGCAGAACATGGGCGCGCGGAAGTGGGTCGTGCCGCAGTTGGGGGAGTTGGCGCCGGCGGGCGTGTCGGTGCGGTTCGTTTCACGGCCCGAGCGCTCGAGTCCCGCGGAAGGATACCCGGCCGCCCACAAGATGGAGCAATTGCATTTGGCCACGGAGGCGTTCGCGTGATCGGCGAGTGAACTCGCCGCTCGGCATCAGCCGCTGGAACCGGCGACCGGCCGCCGGTTTACCGGCAGGCGCCGAGCCGCGAGTTCACTCGCGGATGTGGCTCGATGCCAACTTCCTGCTCTCCGATGTGGAGGGGACCGGTTGGGCAATCAGGCGCCGGGCACGTCTCCCATCGGCAGCTCCCGCAGCTGCTGCCGCAGGGCGGGGTGGATCCACAGCAGGTACCACCCCATGGTGACCGCCGCCGCGACGCTGGCCAGCGCAATCGGGAACCAGGCGTCCGACCCCATCAACGGCGAGGCGAAGAAGTAGACCGCCGCGAACAGATGGACGCCCACGAACACGAGGGCGATCAGCACGGCATATTGACTGACGGGGTACTTCTCACTCTTCGCAATGAGCCAGGACGTGAGGAATCCGATGCCCAGCATCACGAGGGCATGCACCATATTGAACGTCAGCACGGTCGCGGGTGTAACAATGAGTTGCGCCGGATCGCGGAGTCCGAAGAAGAGCGCGCCACCGAGCAACGCGGCGGTCTCGAACGGCGAGTGGCCGCCGATCACGTTGTACGTGGCGAAGAACAGGACGATGGTGAAGTAGCCGATGAGACCAGCAAACAACCCGCCGCGGAGGATGACCTCCGTCTCTGTCCGCATACGCACCTCGCGGAAGCCGTTAGTATCAACAGTACGGGCACGACGAGGACGGGAGCCGTGAACAGGGCATGAAGGTTCATTCACGCACCAATCCATGACACTCTACGAACTTCTCCGTCTTGGCGTCTTGCTCGTGGGACTCGCCGCCCTGGTGATCGCCATCGGCAGCTGGGCGGTGACGAGCCGACGCCTTTCCCCGTTCGGCTGGTTCGCGCGCACGTTACGCAGAGTGAGTGATCCCGTGCTCGTTCCCGTCGAGCGATGGCTGGTCGCGCGCGGGCGGAATCCGCAGGACGCTCCCTGGTGGTTCCTCGGCCTCGTCGTGATCGCCGGCATTCTCGTGTTGACGATCGGGCAGTGGCTGATCCAGACGGCCACGGCCCTCATCGCCGCCGCCCAATCCGGACCGCACGGTCTGCTCCGGCTGCTGGTCTACCTGGCGGGACAGCTCGTGCTGCTGGCATTGATCGCCCGCGTCATCGGTTCGTGGATGGGCGCGGGTCGCTTCAATCGGTTCCTGCGCCCGGCGTACCGGATCACGGACTGGATCGTCGAGCCGCTCCGGCGGTTCATCCCGCCGATCGGGATCATCGACATTACTCCCATCGTGGCGTGGTTCCTCCTGCAGCTCCTGCTCGGCCTGATTCTGCGGGTGATCTAGCGGGCGCCAGAGGTTCCGGTCAACGCGGCCCGGAGCGCCCTCGGCATCGGTTCGGGATGCCCGGTGACCGCGCCCGACAGACCGTGGTGGACCGGCACTCGCCGATCACGAGGATCAGCGCGCGACGAGCCGAAGGACCGGCGACGAAGGCGGCTGCGGCGGCGCCGTCGCGGACCGCTCGCGCAGGCGCTCGCTGACGGGGAGCACGGTCACCGTAGGCTCCCACTGCACGACCTGCCCCGTCTTCGTGTCGACGACGCGGCCTTCCGCGAGCGCACCCTCCGCCTCGGCCAGCGGCATCCCGTGCAGCAGCGTGTACAGGGCTTCGAAGGTCGCTTTCGCCACAGGGTCGACAAACCGGAGGTGGTGCCGTCCCAGCACGGCCATGTAGTACGCGGAAGAGGTCGACGCGACGCCATCGAGGCCGAGGCGCTCGGCGAGCAGCACGATCCACGCGACGACTTCGCGCAGGAGCCCCAAGCTCGGATAGTCCTGGCCTGGCAGCTTCTGCTGCGTTGGGCCAAACGGCATCCGCGGGTTCTGGAGACGAAGCCACTCGACGTAGAGCAGTTCCATGCCCGGCAGCATACGCCGGTTCCGGCTGACGCGCAGCTCCATCAAGAGGTCGCGGTGCTCTCCGCCGTCCAGCAACCGGATCGTATCGCCGAAATCTCCACCGAAGACGATGTCGACCACGGGGTCCGGGAATCCGAAGTCCCGCACACGGCCGAGAATCCCCACCTCTTCAAGCGAAAGCTCGATCGCCAAGCGCGAGAGCGCCCCCAGCACACGCGGCGGCGGCCCGGCGCCCGGCACGACGGCAAAGAGGTCCGCCTCGGTCAGTCCCCAGTCGTCCGCGTCCCCGACCTGGAGATCCGTCTTCCGATAGGCACGCAGCGTGAGCTCGAGCTCGTCGGGGGGTTCGAGCACGTGACTACCGGCGAGCCACGATAGGAAACGCGCCGAGTACCGCCAGGCGCCGCGGCCGTAGCCACCGGAAAGGACCACCACGAGGGGCGGTGACGCCTCCTGACGACGCACGAGACTCGTCACAAGCCGGTCGCGCGCGAAGACGCCGGCCGCGGACATCCGCCAGTCACCCAATCGGTCGTCCTCCGCCACGTCCGTGCCGGCCACATAAATGACCAGACCCGGACGATGATCGGCCAGTACCGGTGGCAGCGCGTCATGTACCACCTCCAGCAGCTCATCGTCACCGATCCCGGCCCCCAAAGCGATAGCAGTGCTGGCTACACCGCCTTGGGGCTCCCAATGTTGATTGTGAATGCTGAACGTGTACACCGACGGATCGTCACGGAACACGGCGCGCGTACCGTTCCCATCGTGAAGATCGAGATCCACGACGAGCACCGGTCGGTCGAATCCCCGACCGCGGGCCTCGGCGATGGCCACCGCCACGTCGTTGATCAAGCAGAACCCCATCCCTTGCGTGGGCGTCGCATGATGCAGCCCACCGCCCAGATTCACGGCGGGGCGCCCCGTGCGCAGTGCCAGCTGCGCGGCCTCCACCGTCCCGCCGGTCACGAGGCGCTGGTGCTCGAGCGCCCGCTGCCGTTCGACCTCGGTCAAGGGAACCCCGACCGCGTGCGAAACCACCTCCACGCGGTCGAGCGACGCGACGTACTCGGCGGTGTGCACCCGGAGGAGCTGTCGGACGCTCGCGGGTTGAGGCGAGATAACGGCACTCCGGCCGACGAGCCCTTCGTCACGCAAGAAGGTGAGCACGCGCTCCCCTCGCTCGGGGTCGAGCGGGATGCGCGGAATCGTCTGCGCGTATCCAGCATCGTGGACGAACCAGAGACGTTTCCGCCAAAGGCGGCGCAGAGCGCGCGCGAGCGGGCGCATGGAGGGAAGTTAGGGGTGTGAGGGCGGTGAGGGCAGGAAGGGGAGTGAGGGAAAGGCAGGAAAGGGAGTGAGGGCAGTCAGGGCAGCGAGGGCAGTCAGGGCGGCTAGCACCACGAGAAGGTCACTGGACTCCCCACGCGCGGACGCGTTATCTATTTCCTACTCAGGCCGGACGTGGCGTGGCCTTGTCAGAACCGGATGTGCGCAATCGAGGAACGGCGAGACATAGAACGTGAGCCGACAACCTGCTGGGACTCCCGTCGTGTTCGCCGTGCACGTACAACCCCGCGCGGCCCGGACCGAAGCGGTGGGCCGCTACGGAGACGCCCTCAAGATCCGGGTGCATGCCCCGCCCGTGGACGGGGCCGCCAACGCCGAGCTCGTCCGCTTCCTCGCGGATCGCCTCGGGGTTCCACAAAACGCCGTCACGATCCTCTCCGGCGCGGGTAGCCGCCGCAAGCGTGTCGCGATTGACGGCGGCCCGGCGGACCCGGTGACGGTGCTGCTGCAAGGGCAGTGAGGGTTGGTGGTTGGTGGTCTGTGGTTAGTGGTTAGTGGTTGGTTGGGCGGCTTCCACGGTCTGGGAGTAAGGCACCCACCACCGGCGTCCAACCACCGACTATCAACCACCAACCACCAACTACTATCGGCTATCGGCTGTCGGCCAACGGCTACCGGGCATCGGCCAACGGTTTTCGGGCCATGATCGCCACCGTGTTCTCTTCACTATCCTTGAAGAATCCAATCCACAGCTCGTGATCGGGCGCGCGGTGTGTGAGCGCGGGGTCCCGGATGAACGTCACGCCACGCTCGATCAGCGTGCGATGCGCGGTCGAGATGTCGTCGACCAGATAGTAGAGAATGGACGCGGGGTGGTCGAACTCGGGCGCCTCGGGCGTGCCGAGCATGACGCTCACGTCCCCGCACTGGAAGAACGCCATCGAGGGAACCTGGAACAGGAACCGCATGCCCAGGCGATCGCGGTAGAACGCGACCGCGCGGTCCAGGTCGTGGGCGGTCACGTAGATCTGGCCGATGCGGTCGAGTCCGAACGGCTGGGAGCCAGGCATGGGACCTCCAGGTTGCGGTCGCAGGCGTAATTACTTAGCTTAGCTAAGTAAAACACTATGCCCCGCGCCCCGTCTCGTCAATCCCCGACCCAGGCCACCCTGCAAACGGCCGATCGCCTGCATTCCGCGGCCATCCGGTTGTTGCGACGCCTCCGGACGGTCGATGTGGAAACCGGCCTCAGTGCGCCGCGCCTGTCCGCGCTGTCGGTCGTCGTTTTCCGCGGCCCGCTGACGTTGTCGGAGCTGGCGGCCGCGGAGCAAGTGCGCGCCCCGACCGTCACGAGACTGGTGCAGGGCCTCGAGCGCGCCGGCCTCCTGCAACGCGTCCCGGACCCCACGGACCGCCGAGTGACCCGCGTGCGGGCTACGGCCGCCGGCCGACGCTTGCTGGCGGCGGGCCGCGCCCGGCGCGTGCGGCGGCTCGCCACCGATATCGGCCGCTTGCGCGCCGCGGACCGTGCCACGCTGGCGCGCGCGGTGGACCTGCTCTGGGAGATGACCCAGCAGGCAGACTGAATCTGCCGGCGCCGCAACGGCGTGCCGCGCTGTCGATCCTGCTCTTCCCTGGCGGCGCGCGGACGCCGCTTCAGCGGCAGAGGCCGAGCCGCGAGTTCACTCGCGGACTCCGCGGCGGTGCAGACCCTCCGGCTCCTTCCGCCGGGCGCGACCACGCCAGCGGTAGCGGTCGAGCGGGATGCGCCCCCGCTGAAACGCGATGCCCTCGGCCTCCAGGCGCGCGCGCTGGGCGCGCGCGGGGTGCCCGCCGGACGGCAAGCTGATCTCGCCACGGGCATTCACGACCCGGTGCCAGGGGACGTTGCTATCCGCGTCGAGGGCGGCGAGCGCGTATCCCACGAGCCGTGCGTGGCCGGGGCACCCCGCCAGGTCGGCAACCTGGCCGTAGGTGGCGACGCGGCCACGCGGGATGGAGCGCACGATGGCGTAGATGCGCTCCCGGCGGCTGGGCCCGCTCGCTCGCGCCACGACGCGGTGCGCCGGCGTCAGCTGTCTGGACGCACGGTGTCGCTCACCCACACCGGCGCGCGAATCCGCATGTCGGCAAAGAGCCAGAGCGTCTTCGCAAACGGGTAGCAGGCGACGGGCGAAACGACCGCGAGCGTGAGGCCGACGACGAGGAGCAGCGGCCAGGATGGGGCGGGGCCTGTCGCGATTCCGAGCACCAGGACGACCGCGAGCGGGATCGACTCAGCCGCGATCAGGTTGAGCAAGAGAGCACCCAGGAAGTAGTCCGGTTCCCCTCGATCGGTGAGCAGCCCGCAGCCCGGGCACACGGCCCGCAGCCGGAAGTACGTGTCGAACACGCGGGCGCCGCAGGCGGGGCACCGCCGCCGCAGCGCCCGCTGGAGCGCCACCCGCCAGGGCGTCGCATCGTGCGGGCTCACAGCTCCTTGCGCAGGCGATCCCTCACCGTCTCGACCACCCTGACCCGAGCCATGTGCTTGTCGTTTCCCTCGACCAGGGTCCACGGGGCGACCGACGTGCTCGTCCGCTCGATCATGTCGCAGGCCGCGGCCTCGTAGCCTTCCCACTTGGCGCGGTTGCGCCAGTCTTCCTCCGTGATCTTGTACTGCTTGAACGGCGTCACTTCCCGTTCCTTGAACCGCCGTAACTGCTCGTCGGCGGATATCGCGATCCAGAACTTCATCACGATCACGCCACCTTCCGACAGCTGTTCCTCGAACTCGTTGATCTCGTCGTAGGCCCGCTGCCACTCGTCCCGCCGCGCGAATCCTTCGAGCCGCTCGACGAGCACGCGACCGTACCACGACCGATCGTAGATCGTGACCCGTCCGTGGCGCGGGAGATTCCGCCAGAATCGCCAGAGATATGGATGGGCACGTTCTTCGTCGGTCGGCGCGGCAATGCCAATGACGCGATAGTGGTACGGGCTCATGCCGCCCGTGAGACGGCGGATGGCCCCGCCCTTCCCCGCGGCGTCCGGTCCCTCGAAGATCGCCAACAGGGCTCGCTCGCGTTTCGCGAGCTTGCGGGTGAGCCGGCCGACGTCGGCCTGCGCAGCACCGAGACGCTGGTCGTACTGCTTCTGCGACAGCTTCTTGGCCAAGTCCAGGTTTCGCAGCACGTTTGCGCGCTTCGGCTTGGGCAGGGCCGGTGGCTTGTGCGGCCGCGTCGCGCGAGCCCGCGCCTCCGCCTCCGCCACCGCCTCCTCCAGCACCTGGAGCACGGTCGTGGCAACTGTGAGGTTGCGATACTCGTCGTCCGCCGCTTCCACCACCGTCCACGGTGCGTAGCCGGTATTCGTCAGCCGCAACATCTCCTCGTCCACCGGCCGGAAGTCGTCATAGTGCTGGAAGTACTTCTTGGCGTTCTTGTGGAGCCGCCAGCGCAGGCGCGGATCCTTGGCAAACTGCTTCAGCCGCTTTCGCTCCTGAGCCCGACTCAGGTGGAGCCAGAACTTGAGCACCGGCCCGGTCTCGTACGTGAGCAGCCGCTCGAAATCCCGGATCCTCCGCATGGCGCGCTCGAACGTGGCGGCATCGATCCGGTCGAACGCGTGGTCCACGATCGGCCGGGTGTACCACGAACCGAAGAAGATCCCGATCTTGCCACGGGGCGGGAGCAACCGCCAGAACCGCCAGTACTCCGGCCGCTCGCGTTCCTCGTCGCGCGGCTCCCAGACGACGTTCGTCTCGATGCCGCGGGTGTCCATCCATTCGAGCAGCAGCGACACGGTCTCGCTCTTTCCCGCGCCCTCCGCCCCGCCGACGACGATGATCGGGGCGAGCGACGTTCCCGCTAGGCGTTTTTGCACCTCCAGCAACGCCGTTCGGACCTTCGGTGCCGCTTTGCGAAACGTCTTCTTGTCGAGCTTGTTGCCGACTTCCGCCGCCTCCAGCATCCGCCCCTCCCGGTACGCGCCTCCATGACTCTGTGCCGCCGGCCCGAAAAAGTGAAGGGGGGTAGCAATCGGCGGCTTGGACGGACGGACCCTCGCCTGTTAGATTGGATGCACAACTGGTGCACGTGGTGATTTGCGGCAGCTTGCAGCCACGCTAAACAAGTCGCTAAACAGCCGGACCCCCGGGGCCGCGTTTGGCGACCGGGGATTCTGCTTTTTGGGGGAGTCGGATGGGCAGCAAAGCGCGGAACACGGCACGCGGTGGAGCGGGCCGGACGCCAAGACGGGCCGGCCGGGCGACGTCGCGCGTCCCCCTCCCAGACCTCCTCCGGCAACGGATCCTGCTCCTGGATGGGGCCATGGGCACCATGCTCCAGGCACGGGGTCTGGAGGAGGCGGATTTCCGCGGAACCCCGCTCGCGGCGCACCCCCGTGAACTGCGTGGGAACTACGACATCCTGAGCCTCACGCAACCCGACATCGTCGCCGACGTGCACCGCGCGTACGTCGCCGCCGGCGCCGACATCATCGAAACGAACACGTTCAGCGCCCAGGCGATTTCGCAGGGGGACTACGGCACCGGTCATCTGGTCGTCGAGATGAACCGGGCCGCGGCCCGTCTCGCGCGGGAAGCGGCGGACGCCGCCACGGCGCGGACCCCGGACCGGCCGCGCTTCGTGGCCGGCATCCTGGGACCGACGAACCGTACCGCCTCGCTCTCGCCGGACGTGAACGACCCCGGGTTCCGCAACGTCTCCTTCGACGAGCTCGTCGCCACCTACGGCGAACAGGCCGGCGCGCTGCTCGACGGGGGCGTCGACCTGCTGATGGTCGAGACGGTATTCGACACCTTGAACTGCAAGGCCGCGCTCTACGCCGTCCGCGGCCTGCTCGATGCTCGGAAGCTCGCTATCCCAATCATGGTCTCGGGGACGATCACCGATCAGAGTGGCCGCACCCTCTCGGGGCAAACGGTCGAGGCCTTCTGGAACTCGATCCGTCACGCCGCGCCACTCTCGGTGGGGCTCAACTGCGCGCTCGGGGCCCGCCAGCTGCGCCCCTACGTGGAAGAGTTGGCCGGCCTCTCCGACGTCTTCGTGAGCTGTCATCCCAATGCCGGCCTCCCCAACGCGTTCGGGGGATACGACCAGACCCCCGACGAAATGGCGGAGCTCATCGGGGAGTTTGCCGCGTCGGGATTCGTGAACATCGTGGGCGGCTGCTGCGGTACGACCCCGGATCACATCCGCGCAATCGCGGCTGCCGTCCGGGACCACGCCCCGCGACTCGTCCCCAGCATCGAGCCGATCTGCCGGCTCAGCGGGCTCGAGGCGTGCAACCTGCGCCGGGACGCGCTGTTCGTGAACGTCGGCGAGCGTACCAACGTCACGGGATCCTCGCGATTCGCGCGGCTGATTCGCGAAGACGCCTACGACGCAGCGCTCCAGGTCGCCCGACAACAGGTGGAAAACGGCGCCCAGATCCTCGACGTCAACATGGACGAGGGCATGCTCGATTCCCGCGCGGCCATGGAACGCTTCCTGCGCCTGCTCGCCGCCGAGCCCGACATCGCGCGGGTGCCGATCATGGTCGACTCGTCACGCTGGGACGTGCTGACCACGGGACTCCGGAACTTGCAGGGTCGTGGGATCGTCAACTCGATCTCGCTCAAAGAGGGAGAGGACGACTTCCTCGCCAAGGCGCGGGAGGTCCGGCGCTTCGGCGCGGCCGTGATCGTCATGGCGTTCGACGAGGAGGGACAGGCCGACACCGTCGAGCGCAAGGTGGCGATCTGCACGCGCGCCTATGCGCTGCTGGTCGAGCGCGTCGGTTTCCCACCCGAGGACATCATCTTCGACCCGAACATCTTCGCCATCGGCACCGGGATTGAAGAACACGACACGTACGCGCTGGCCTACCTCGAAGCGGTGCGGCAGATCAAGCGAACGCTTCCGCATACGCTCGTCAGCGGCGGCGTGAGCAACCTCTCATTCGCCTTCCGGGGCAGTCCGCCAGTGCGCGAGGCCATGCACTCCGCGTTTCTGTATCACGCGATCCAAGCCGGCATGGACATGGGGATCGTGAACGCGGGACAGCTCGCGGTCTATGCGGACATTCCGCAGGACCTCCTCGCGGCCGTCGAGGATCTGCTCTTCAATCGCCGGCCCGACGCAACCGAGCGCCTCACCACGTTCGCCGAGCGCCTCCGATCCTCGACCGTCGAGACGCGCGCCGACCCTGCCTGGCGGCACCTCCCCATTGGCGACCGCCTGCGGCACGCGCTGATCGAGGGGATCGCCGATCACATCGAAGAGGACACGGAGGAGGCCCGGCGGCACTACGGCCGGCCGATTGCCGTCATCGAAGGGCCGTTGATGGACGGGATGAACGTCGTCGGCGATCTCTTTGGGGCGGGAAAGATGTTCCTCCCGCAAGTGGTCAAGAGCGCGCGCGTGATGAAGAAGGCGGTCGCCTACCTGACCCCGTTCCTCGAGGCCGAGACGAAGGGAGGCGGGATCCGCCACGTGGGCACGCTGGTGCTCGCGACGGTGAAGGGGGACGTGCACGACATCGGCAAGAACATCGTGGGGGTCGTGCTGCGCTGCAACAACTACGAGGTGGTGGACCTAGGGGTGATGGTTCCGGCCCAGCGGATTCTCGACACGGCGCGCGAACGCAAGGCGGACGCGATCGGGTTGTCGGGGCTCATTACGCCGTCCCTCGACGAGATGGTGCATGTCGCGCGAGAGCTGACCCGTCAGGGCTTCCGCATTCCCTTGCTGATCGGCGGGGCCACGACGTCCCGCGCGCATACCGCGGTGAAGATCGCGCCGGCCTATCAGGGCCCGACGGTGCACGTGCTCGACGCGTCACGGGGCGTTGGCGTCGTGGGCCATCTCCTCAGCGCCGAGCGCCGAGAGGGATTCCTCAGCGACACCGAGGCCCACTACCAACGGATTCGCGAGCGGCATGGCGCCCGGGAAGCCGGCACGGTGCTGCTTCCCCTCGACGAAGCGCGCGAGCGCCGGACGCGGATCGATTGGGGCGAACACCAGCCCACACCGCCGCGGCAACCGGGGATCACCGTCTTCGACGACTACGCGATCGAGGAATTGCGCGCCTACATCGACTGGACACCGTTCTTCCGCGCGTGGGAGCTGGCCGGCACGTACCCGGCCATCCTGAGCGATCCCACCGTGGGCGAGCACGCGAGCGCGCTGTTCGCCGATGCGGAACGGCTCCTCGACCGGATCATGACGGAGCGGCTCCTCCGGGCGCGGGGCGTCGTTGGGCTGTTCCCGGCCAACGCCGTGGACGACGACGTCAAGATCTACGACGCGACCGACGGCACGGAGGTCCGGGCCGTCATGCGCGGCCTGCGCCAGCAGTTCGAGAAGCCACCCGGCCGAGCCAACTCGTGTCTGTCCGACTTCGTGGCGCCGCACTCCACGGGAACACGGGACTGGGTGGGCGCATTCGCGGTCACGAGCGGTCACGGGCTGGATGCGGTGTGCGCCGCCTTCGAACGCGCCCATGACGACTATCAGAGCATCCTGGCCAAGGCCTTGGCCGACCGCCTCGCCGAGGCATTCGCCGAGCGGCTGCACCAGTGCGTGCGGACGGAGGTATGGGGCTACGCGCCGGATGAGCGCCTGGACAACGCCACGCTGATCGCCGAGCGGTATGTCGGCATCCGTCCCGCCCCCGGGTATCCCGCCTGCCCCGAGCACACGGAGAAGCGTACGATCTTCGGGTTGCTCGACGCGGCGGACCACACCGGCATGACGCTCACCGAATCCTGCGCGATGCTGCCGACCGCGTCGGTGTGCGGGTGGTATCTGGCGCACCCGCAGGCGCATTACTTCGGGCTCGGGCGCATCGGTCGCGATCAGGTCGTGGACTACGCGCGGCGGAAGGGCATGACCGTGGACGAGGCGGAGCACTGGTTGAGCCCGAATCTCGCCTATGACCCCGGGGAGCCGGCATGACGCGGTCGCTCAGGGATCGGATCGACGACGGGCGTGTGCACGTCATCGACGGCGCGATGGGCACGATGATCTACAGCCAGGGCGTCTTCGTGCACGTCTGCTATGACGAGCTGAACGCGAGCCAACCCGACCTGATACGAGGCATTCACGCGGACTACCGTCGGGCCGGCGCCGACATCCTCGAGACCAACACGTTCGGGGCGAACCCCGTGAAGCTCTCGAGCTTCGCCCTGGACGACCAGACCGAACGGCTGAACGAGGCCGCCGCCCGGATCGCGCGCGCGGTGGCCGGAGCCGAGCTGTCGGTGGTGGGCGCGATCGGGCCGCTCGGGATCCGCCTCGAGCCGTTCGGGCCGACGTCCCGAGACGAGGCAGAGGCACTGTTCGGGCGCCAGGTCGACGGTCTCCTGCGCGGGGACATCGATGGCTTCATCCTGGAGACGTTTGCCGATCCCGAGGAGCTCGCCACCGCGCTGCGTGCGGTCCGCGCGCGGTGCGACCTGCCGGTGATCGCGCAGATGACGGTCGGCGAAACGGGCGTCACGGCGTACGGCACGGACGTCGACACCATCGCCCGCCGGCTCACCGAGTTGGGCGCGGACATCGTGGGACTCAACTGCGCCGTGGGACCCGCCACCATGCTGGACGCGATCGAGCGCATGGCGGTCGTGACGGAGCGGCCGCTCGCCGCGCAGCCGAACGCGGGCGTTCCCCGTGAGGTAGGCGACCGAAAGATCTACTTGGCGAGTCCCGAATACATGGCGCGCTACGCGCGCCGGTTCATCGAGGCCGGAGCCCGGTTCGTCGGCGGCTGCTGCGGTACGACCCCCGAGCACATTCGTCGGATTCGGGATCACGTTGCGACGGTCCAGCCGCGGCGCTCAGGCACCGTGGTCGCGCGCGCCGCCGTGCGTGCCCCGACCGGAGTCGAACCGGTCCCGCTCGCCGAACGCTCGCGGTGGGGTGCGCGCCTTGCCGGCGGCGAGTTCGTGATCAGCCTCGAGACCCTGCCGCCGCGCGGCTGGCGCGCCGATCCACTGCTCGTCGACGCGCGCGCTGCCCGGGAGGCCGGTGCCGACGCCGTCGCCCTGCTCGACACGCCGCGGGCGGAAGGACGCATGGCGGTGCTCCCGGCCGCGGCCCTCGTCGAGCGGGAAGCCGACATCGAGACCGTCGTCCACTACACGTGTCGGGATCGCAACATGCTGAGCATGATGAGCGATCTCCTCGGAGCCGGTGCGCTGGGACTGCGGAACCTGCTCCTCGTGACCGGCGACGCACCGACGATGGGACCCTATCCCGACGCCACCGCCGTGTTCGACATCGACAGCATCGGACTCACCAATGTCGCCTACCGGCTGAACCACGGGCTCGACCCGGGGAGCAACCCGATTGGAGACCCCACGCAGTTCGCGATCGGGGTGGCCGTGAACCACGCCGCGGGCGACCTCGAGCACGAGTTGCGGCGCCTCTACTGGAAGGTGGACGCCGGCGCCGATTTCGCGATTTCGCAACCCGTCTTCGACATCGAGGGATTCGCGGCGTTCCACAAGCGGGTCGAGGAATTCCGGCTGCCGATCATCGCCTCGCTCTGGCCACTGGGGTCCCTCCGCACCACGGAGTTTCTCGCCAACGAGGTCCCCGGCGTGCGTGTCCCGAGCACCGTGCTGGACCGGATGCGCGCGGCGCAAGCCCGGGGCTCCCAGACGGCCGAGGAGGAGGGCCTCCGCATCGCGACGGAGGTCATGACCGCCATCCGACCTCTCGTCGCCGGCTTCCAGGTCGTGGCGCCGTTTGGGCACGTCGCGCAGGCGCTGGCGCTGGTGCGTCAGGCGCGAGCCTGATCCCCGGTTGGGAAGCTCGGGAGAAAGATCCGGAAGGCAGAAGTCGACACCGCCGCGGAGTCCGCGAGTGAACTCGCGGCTTGGCCCCTGCCGGCAGACCGGCGCTCGCTCGCCGCTTCAGCCGCTGATGCCGAGCGGCGGGTTCACCCGCCGACTGCGGCGCGGAATCGGATTGCCAGGGTACTCCGCTTCTGCAGCGGACTCTAGACACCAGCGGCGTCCAAAATCCGCTCGTACCGCTCGGCCGCCCCACCGATCCCCAGATTGCTGACGTAGATTCGCTCGGCACCCGCCTGGCGCAACTGACGAATGGTTTCCCCACAAATCGCCTCGGCCGTGCGGCCGCGGGCGAATTCCCGCGTCAAGGCCTCCGCCGGCACCGGGAGAAACTCGGCCAGGCGGGCGAGCGTCCGCGGATTGGCGCTCCGGTAGTAGAAGACGCCGAACACACCCGGCCGTTGCAACCCGCGCCCGTCCGCCTCCCGCAGGAACGCCTCCACCGCGGGAAGACTGAAATGCGACACGACCTGCGTGAGATAGAACTCCGCCGTGAAGTCCTCCGCCAGGAGCAGGTCCACCTGAAAGGCCGGATCGCGATGAGGATTCGCCCACCCACCCAGCGTGAGCGCCGGCATCCGCGACCGGAGATGGCGGCGCAGCTCGACCGCGTGCGGCACACACCGCGGCGGACCCCCGCGCTGATCGCCACCGAGCACGGTGAGCGCCTGGTACCCCAGGGCGGCGGCCCGCGCGGCGAAATGGTTGCAGTACTCGAGGCTGTGCTTGCTCGTCAGGAACGGTACCACCCGGTCGGGGGGCGCTTCCTGGGCGAGGTTGGCGGCCAAGTGCCGGAGGTTCTCTTCCTCGGCGGCGCCCACGGCGTTGTCGGTCAGGAAGAGGATCGTGTCATACCGCATCAGGCGGCGCACCGCACGCGCCATGTCGATCCACGTATCCATCGCGTCCGCGCCCTGCAAGCCGGCGGGCGGCGGGCGCAACTCCACGGCCACGAGCGGCCCGGCGGCGCGCAGCCGGTCGAGCAACGGCCCATCAGGCGCGGATGACGCTAGATTCATCCAAACCGGACCTGACCGCGTTGCACTCGGCACGCGGTGTCTCCTGCACGGGCGGCGATCATGATCGGCAAGCTCTTCAGGATCCTGCTCCTGGTCGTGGCGGTTGGCGGGCTGCTCGGCCTGGTGTCGTACGTCGGAGCCCGGGCCACCGTCGGGAAGCTCGTGGGCAACGATCCCCCGCTCTCCGCCCGCACCATCACCTTCGCATACAACGGCGTGGTGGACCTACCTGGGAAGCCCCGCCTGTGGGTGTTTCAGTTCGATGGTACGCGCCTCCCCGGCATTCGGCGCGCCACCGTGTACGTCTCCGTCCGTGGCAAGATCGTCTCAACGAAGCCCCGGGATCTCGGTGCGCGAATCGAGGCCTATACCCGGTCGCTCGAGCCGGGACCGTAGGGTTCCGGCCACCGCGGGTCGTCGCCGCCTGTCGCTCAAACATATGCGTTTCGCGTTCTGATGCCCGCCGCAGGCACGGTGCTGGTCACCGGGACATCCAAAGGCATCGGTCGGGCGTGCGCCCGCGACCTCCACGCCCGCGGGTTCCGCGTGTTCGCGGGCGTGCGCACGGACGCCGACGCCGAGGCCCTGCGCGCTGCGGCGGACGATCGTCTCGTGCCGCTCCTGCTGGACGTGACCCGGCCAGCAGACATCGCGGCCGCCGGGGATCTCCTCCGGAGCCGCGTGGGTCCCGCGGGCCTGTGGGGGCTGGTCAACAATGCCGGAATCGCCGTCGCGGGCCCGATCGAGTACCTGCCACCGCAGGAGGTGCGCCGGCAGTTCGAGGTGAATGTGTTCGGCACGCTGGAACTCACCCAGACGTGTCTTCCGCTCCTCCGCACCGCCCGCGGGCGGATCGTGAACGTGAGCTCGGTCAATGGGCGGGTGGTCTCGCCGTTCAATGGCGCGTACAGCGCGTCCAAGTTCGCGCTCGAGGCCCTGTCGGACGCGCTGCGGCTCGAGCTGCGACGGACGGGCATTCAGGTGGTCGTGGTGCAGCCAGGGGCGATCCGCACGCCCATCTGGGATACGGCCCGGGAGGAGGCCCAGCGACTGGCTGAGCGGTACCCGCGGGCTGCCTGGTCGCACTACGGTCGCGTCCTCGAACGGCTGGCGAAGGTCGGGACCCCCAGGCGCGCCCTGGCGCCGGAGCGGATCGCCACGGTCATCGCCCGGGCCCTGCTTGCGCGCCACCCACGCGCTCGTTACCACGTCGGCTGGGATGCCCGTGCCGGTATCCTCGCGGCCCGGATGCTCCCTACCCGCCTGCTCGACGCATTACTGACTCGCCGGCGGTAGCCGCGTGCGGCTGGGGGCGCTCGTCTTCGCACTGGACTGCAGAGTATTGCTTGAGACCGTGTCATCAGGGCGTCGGGCCGCGCACCACATCCCTGACCTCCGGGGCAACCGACCGTAGGTGGAGGTCCCGCTGCGGGAACGGGATCTCGATCCCCGCTTCTTGGAGGGCGGCGTAGACCGCGACGAGGATGTCGCTCCGGACCGTCAGCCAAACGTCGAATCTCGTCCAGAGGCGCACCTCGAAGTCGAGCGAGCTTTCGCCGAAACCCATGAACAGCGTCACCGGTTCCGGATCGCCGAGGACCTTGGCGTGGTCGCGAACCACGCCCGTGAGCAACGCGACGACGGCCGTGGGATCGGACCCGTAGGCAACGCCGACCGGGATATCGATGCGACGGATTTGGTCGTGCAGTGTCCAGTTCACGACGCGGTCGGCAATGAGATCGCTGTTGGGGACAATCACGTCCGCACCCTGGAAGGTGCGTACCCTGCTCGCCCGAATGCCGATGGACTGGACCACGCCGAGCAGGTTCTCCAGTTCCACCGTATCGCCTTCCTGAATGGGGCGCTCGAAAAGCAGGATCAGGCCCGAGATGAAATTGCCGACCACGTTCTGGAGCCCGAACCCAATGCCGACTCCCAGCGCGCCCGCGACGAGCGCGAGCCGGTTGAGCTCGATGCCCGCCGCTCCAACGGCGAACACGACCCCGATGGCCACGAGCGCGTAGAACACCAGGCTCGACGCGGTCGCTGGAATTCCTCTCGGGAGCCCCTTGGCTGCGAGGACATCTTCCCGTAGGAGCGCCCGCAGCGCGCGCGCCACCATCAGGGCAACCGCAAGGGATGCCACGAAAACCAGGACATCCCTCGGCGAGAACGTCCAGGAGCCGACGGCGACCCTCCAAGCGAGGGCAGCGCGCACGAGTCCCCCGACGACGCCTGACAGGCGGAACTGGGCGAGGGCGACGACCGCCCACAGGAGGACTCCGACCGCACGCGTGGCCCACGTTACCTGCCGGAGCAGGCGGTCGCGGTTGAGCTCCAGGACGCGTAGCCGGCGAATCGGGGGCAGGCTCATCACGATGACGACCGTGCCCACGACGATTTCCACGACCGCCACCAACCCGACCCCGGAAAGCCCCGCCCGGAGGGTGGCACCGAGCACCATCTCGGCCAAGCCGACATAGCCCGCGACATTCGCGAGGGCCGAGGCCCCGAGCAGCACCAACCCGATGCGAGCGCCGGCCGCGATCAGCGGCATCCATCGCGC
>Ga0307424_1000606_pt1 | contig 19295 bp, 16 predicted proteins | sample SalMarWE160320MG_FD_202157 | JGI IMG/M metagenome (GOLD analysis project Ga0307424, IMG submission 202157) | Salt marsh sediment microbial communities from the Plum Island Ecosystem LTER, Massachusetts, United States - WE1603-20 | ecosystem: Environmental > Aquatic > Marine > Intertidal zone >... | reverse complement strand
GGCGAACGTCGGGATCGGCTACCGTACCCGCCACGAGGAGGCGGAAGCCGTGGTCCGCGAGCTGCGCGACCTGGGTGTGCAGGCGTGGGCCGAGGCGGGGGACCTCTCCAGGGCCGAGGACGTGGAGGCCCTCTTCCGGCGGGGCGACGAGGCGTTCGACGGCCTGGACATCTTCGTGGGCAACCACGGCATCTGGCCGACGGAGGACGTCGCCGTCGCGGACATGACCGACGAGCAATGGCACCGGACGGTGGCGATCAACCTGCACGCGATCTTCTACGCCGGCAGGGCGGCCGCCCGTCGCCTGCGGGACCATGGCCGACTCGTGCTCGTGGGGAGCACGGCCGGGCAGCGCGGCGAGGCCTACCACGGCGACTATGCCGCGACCAAGGGAGCGATGATCTCGCTGGTGAAGGGCTTCTGCGTGGAGCTCGGGCCGCGGGACATCACCGTGAACTGCGTCGCGCCGGGGTGGATCGACACCGAGATGTCGCAGCCGGTGCTGGGCGACGGCGCCCGCGAGCGCATCGAGTCCGGCATCCCCCTGCGGCGTATGGCGTCGGCCGAGGACGTGGCGGGCCCCATCCTCTTCCTCTGCTCCGACCTCGGCCGCCACGTGACCGGGGAGATCCTCAACGTGAACGGCGGCGCCGTCCTGGTGGGGTGAGCCGAGCCCGCCCATCCGCCCCTCCTGCCGTGCGCTGGATCGTGCACACGCTCGAGCGCGGGGGGTTCGAGACCTGGGCCGTCGGCGGCGCCGTCCGCGACGTGCTGCTGGGACACCCATCGGGGGACTGGGACCTGACGACCCGCGCGCGACCGGACGACGTTCGCAGGCTGTTCCGGCGTACCGTCCCCATCGGGGTGGAGCACGGTACGGTGGGCGTGTTGACCGACGACGGCGTCATGTTCGAGGTGACCACCTTCCGGCGTGACGTGGAGACCGACGGGCGCCACGCGGTGGTTGCCTTCGCGGACCGGGTCGAGGAGGACCTGGCGCGGCGGGACTTCACGCTGAACGCCATCGCCTGGCACCCTCTCCGAGAGGAGCTTCTCGATCCTTTCGATGGCGTGCGCGACCTGGAGGCGGGCGTTCTGCGGGCGGTCGGAGAGCCGAAGCGTCGCTTCGCCGAGGACTTCCTGCGCGTGCTACGCGCGCTCCGCTTCGCGGGTCGCTTCGAGCTCACGATCGAGGACGGCACGTGGACGGCGCTGCTCGCCGCGACCCGGCACCTGCCTGCGTTGTCGGCCGAGCGGATCCGCGAGGAGCTGATCAAGGTGCTGGACGCGGATGCACGCCCGTCGACGGCGCTCGGCCTCTACCGCAGCTCCGGGGTGATCGCGGTGCTGTATCCCGAGCTGGAGGATGTCGCCCTCGCCGATTCGGCCCGATGGGCCACCACACTGCGCATTGTAGACGCCCTTCCGGTCGGCCGAGCGCTGCTCCGTCTGGCCGCGCTGCTCCGGCCGCTGGAAGCTCGGGCCACGGCGCAGGTCCTGATGCGCCTCCGCCTGTCGAACGCCCAGGTGGACGAGACGGCGCGCCGGGCGGGGGCGCCGCCGCTGCCCGCCGCGGAAGCCGGGGAGGGCGAGGTGCGCCGGTGGCTCGCTGGTGTCGGACCGGAACGGCTCGGGGCGGTGGCCCGGCTGGAGCTCGCCGCCGCCCGGACCGCCGAGGGAGGTGCCGGGCGCCGCGATCCGGCCGAGGTGGTCGCGGCGTGGCGGCGGGCCCGGGTGATGCTGCGGACGCGCCCCCCCCTGTGCGTCGCGGATCTCGAGCTGGACGGTCGGGACCTGATCCGGCTGGGACTTCGCCCCGGACCGGCGTTCGGCCGCATCCTCGAACGGCTCCTCGAATGGGTGCTCGAGGACCCGACGCGGAACCGGAGGGACGTCCTCGAGGAGCGGGCACTCGAGGAGGCCGCCGGCGGAGGGGCTTCGCGTGGCTGAGCTCGACCTCTTCGGGGGCGGCGGCCCCGCCGAGCGTCGGCCGCCGCGGGAAGGCGGGGACGGGGGCAGCGATCCGGCCATGCCGCTGGCGGCGCGCATGCGCCCCCGCACGCTGAGTGAGTTCCGCGGGCAGGAGCACCTGCTCGGGCCGGGCAAGGCGGTGCGGGCCATGCTCGACAACGACCAGCCCGCGAGCATGATCCTGTGGGGCCCTCCGGGGAGCGGGAAGACGACGCTCGCCCGCATCATCGCGCGCGAGACCGACGTCACCTTCGTCGCGTTCAGCGCGGTGTCCGACGGGATCGCGCGGGTTCGGGAGATCGTGAAGGAGGCGGCGGAGCGGCTGCGTGCGACGGGGCGGCGGACGATCCTGTTCTGCGACGAGATCCACCGCTTCAACAAGGCGCAGCAGGACGCGTTCCTTCCCCACGTGGAGGCGGGGACGATCATCCTCATCGGGGCGACGACCGAGAACCCCTCCTTCGAGGTCGTCCGGCCGCTCCTGTCGCGCGCGCCGGTCTACGTCCTCCACCCGCTCTCCGCGGAAGACATCCTCGCGATCCTGCAGGAAGCGCTGGCGTCGGAGGAGCGCGGCCTGGCCGGGATGCGGCTGAGCGCCGACGCGGACGCGCTGGCGTTCGTGGCCGAGGCGGCCGACGGCGACGCACGGCGCGCCCTGGGCGTCCTGGAGGCGGCGGCAGGGCTGGTGGGGGAGGGTGGCCACATCGGGATCGACGAGGCACGCGAGGCGCTGCAGCACCGCTACGCGACGTACGACAAGGGCGGGGAGGAGCACTACAACCTCATCTCCGCGCTGCACAAGGCGGTCCGGGGGAGCGATCCGGACGGCGCGCTCTACTGGCTGGCGAGAATGATCGAGGGCGGAGAGGACCCGCTCTATGTCGCGCGCCGCATGGTCCGGATGGCCACGGAGGACATCGGCCTCGCCGACCCCGGGGCCCTCGCCGTCACGATCGCCGCGCGCGACGCGTTCCACTTCCTCGGCTCACCCGAGGGGGAGCTGGCGCTCGCGGAGGCCGCGCTCTACCTCGCCACCGCGCCGAAGTCCAACCGGGCCTACCAGGCCTGGGGAGCCGCGCGGGCACGGGCGCGCGAGACCCCCGGGGAGCCCGTACCGCTCCACATCCGCAACGCCCCGACATCCCTGATGAAGGATCTGGGGTATGGAGCGGGGTACCGATACGACCCCGCCGAGCAGGACGGCATCTCGGCGCAGCGGTATCTGCCGGACCGGCTGGCGGGCGAGCGATTCTACGTCCCGGGCCGCTTCGGGCACGAGAAGACGATCGCGGCCAGGCTCGAATGGTGGGCGGGGAAGCGCCGCGAGGCAGCCGAACGGGAGGAGCGTGGACGGAACCGTGAAGAGGAACGGGATGGCGACGAACCCTGAACGCGTGCGCGGCGTCACCCACCGGTGGCTCGGGCGAGCGGCGCTGCTCGGGGTGCTCGCCTCGTCCGGGTGCCTGGCCTTCGAACGCCCCACCCTGCGCGTCGCCGAAGTCAGGCTGGGCTCGCTCGGGTTCCAGGGCGGCTCGGTCGCGGTGACGCTGCAGGTGGACAACCCCAACGGCTACACGCTGGAGAGCGAGGGTTTCCAGTATCGGCTGGCGTTCTCGGACGGCGCCGACGGGAAGGGGGAATGGGTGACGCTCGCCCAGGGTCGGGACGACCAGAAGGTGTCGGTTGCCGCCCGCGATACGGCCTCCGTGGAGCTCGACGTCCCCTTCGACCTCTCCGCCCTCGGCGACGCGCTGCAGCGTCTTCTTCGCCGCGGAGAGCTTGAGTATCGTTTCACCGGAGAGCTGCGCGTCACGCGGCCCAGGAGCGTGCGGGTGCCGTTCGACGAGCGGGGGGTCTTTCGTCCGTAGGACGCCGATCTCCGATTTCCGCCGCCGGTCTCCGGCGGCCACCCGTTCAGGAGGTGCAGGATTCCGACCCAGCTCATCGACATGCGCACCCCGGTCGACAAGGTCGTCCTGGTGGGTGCGCCCGAGCGCGACCTCGATCCGCGCCTGGCGGACGAGCATCTCGAGGAGCTGGGCCGGCTCACCGACACCGCGGGAGGAAGCGTCGTCGGCAAGCTGCGTCAACGCCTGCTCCATCCCCACCCCCGCTTCTACATCGGCGAGGGGAAGGCCGAGGAGCTGAAGGGGCTGGTGGATGCGCGTGGCGCCGACCTCGTGGTCTTCGACGAGGAGCTGAGTCCCGCCCAGGGGAAGAACCTCGAGGATCTGCTGGGCGTGCGGGTGATGGATCGCTCCGAGCTGATCCTCGACATCTTCGCCACCCGCGCCCGATCCCGCGAGGCGCGCATGCAGGTGGAGCTCGCGCAGCTCGAGTACCTCCTACCGCGGCTTCGGCGGATGTGGAGCCACCTGTCGCGCATCCGCGGCGGCATCGGCCTGCGGGGACCCGGCGAGACGCAGCTGGAGACGGACCGGCGCCTGATCGGCACGCGGATCTCGGACCTGAAGGAGAAGATGGGTGAGGTGGCGAAGGCGCGCGAGCAGCAGCGGAAGTCCCGCCGGGGCCGGTTCCGGGCGGCGCTGGTCGGGTACACGAACGCCGGGAAGTCGTCCCTGCTGCGCGCCCTGTCCGGCTCGGAGCTGTTCGTCGAGGATCGCCTGTTCGCCACCCTCGATTCCGCCACGCGGACGGTGGATCTCGGCTCGGGGTACGCGGCCCTGATCACGGACACGGTGGGGTTCATCCGGAAGCTCCCGCACCACCTGGTGGCGTCGTTCCGGTCCACGCTGGAAGAGGCCCGTGAGGCGGATATCCTGATGCACGTCATCGACGCGTCGCACCCGGACTGGGAGGAGCAGCGGCAGGTCGTGCGCGAGGTGCTACACGACCTCGGGCTGGCCGACTCCGAGAGGCTGATGGTCTTCAACAAGGTGGACCGGCTGACGCACGCGGAGGAGCAGGCGCTGCGCGAGCGGGTGCGGTCGCTGGAGTCGTCACCGTCGGTGTTCGTGTCGGCGCTCCAGAAAGAGTCCCTCGGGTCGCTCCGGGAGACCCTCAAGGCGAGGATCCGGGCGCGCCTGGCGTGCGTCGTCGTGCGCCTTCCGGCGTGGGACGGGGAGACCCTGGCGCGCCTCTACCGGGAGGGCGAAGTGCTCGGTCGCGCGGACGAGGACGGAGCCGTGGAGGTCACCGTACGCCTGCCCCGGGCGCTGCTGCGGGGCCTGAACGAGAGGCCCGGGACGAACGTCCGGGAGGTGGCATGAGCGCGGTGCGCCACGCGATGATCGTGGGGCCGGGGCGGATGGGCCTCGCGCTGGGGTACGCACTGGTGGAGGCCGACGCCGTCGGCTCGCTGACCGTGTGCGGGCGGCGTCCCGAGCCGCCCGCACATCCCCTGTTCGTCCAGGGGCTCGCCTCGTACTGCTTCGGTCTCGAGCCTCCCAGGCCCGACACGGAGGCCGTCTTCCTGGCCGTGCCCGATCACGTCGTCCCGGAGATGGCGCACGCCATGGCGGGGCAGGGACCCGCCCCGGGGGGATGTGCGGCGTTCCACCTGTCGGGGGCGCTGTCGACCGAGGTGCTGGCACCGCTGCACGCGCAGGGCTACGCCATCGGCTCGTTCCATCCGCTGCAGGCGGTGGCCCACCCGGTCACCGGCGCGGAGCGCATAGCCGGCTCCTGGTTGGCCGTCACCGGGGCCCCCGAGGCGCTGGCCGTGGCGCGCCGCCTCGCAATCGCGCTGGGATCCGCGATCCTCACCGTTCCCGAGTCGCGACGCCCGCTCTACCACGCGGCCGCGGTGATGGCGTCGAACTTCCTCCCTCCGCTCCTCGACGCCGCGACCCGGATGCTCGAGCGTGCCGGTGTTCCGCACGACGAGGCGCTCCCGGCGCTGCTCCCGCTCGTGCGCGGAACGCTGGCGAACATCGAGGAGGGCGGCTTGGAGGCGTCGCTGACTGGCCCGATCCCCAGGGGCGACGTCGAGACGGTCGGGATGCACCTGCGCGCGCTCGACCCTGCTGATCGACGCCTGTACGCGCTGCTCGGTCGGTCGCTCGTGCGTCTTTCCGCTCCACGCCTCGACGAGGACACGCGGCGGGAGCTCGTGGAGATCTTCGAGAGCGAGAGCGGCGAATGAACATGCGCCTGTATGTGAACATCGACCACGTCGCGACGGTCCGGCAGGCACGCAAGACCGACGAGCCCGACCCCGTTCGGGCCGCCGTGCTCGTGGAGATGGCGGGTGCGGACGGCATCACCGTGCACCTGCGCGAGGACCGCCGTCATATCCAGGACCGCGACGTGGCCCTGCTCATGGAGACGCTGCGCACCGGGCTGAACCTGGAGTTGGCGGCGTCCGGCGAGATCGTCGACCTGGCGTGCTCGTGGGCGCCCCTGCAGGCGACGCTGGTGCCGGAGAAGCGCCAGGAGATCACGACCGAAGGGGGGCTGGACCTGGCGACGGCGGAGCGGCGAGGGGTCGTGGGCGGCGCGCTCCGCCGGCTCGAGGGGGCCGGCATTCGCACGTCGCTCTTCATCGGCCCGGAGGAGGACGCGATCCGCGCGGCCGTGGACCTCGGCGCCGATGCGGTCGAGCTGCACACCGGCGAATACGCCAACACCCGAGGGGAGGAGCGGCGCGAGCAGCTGGCACGCGTGAACGCCGGCGCTTCGCTGGCGCGCAAGCTGAACCTCGACGTGCACGCGGGACACGGCCTCACCTACGAGAACGTCACGCCCATCGCGGCGATCCCCGAGATCGAAGAGCTGAACATCGGCCACAGCATCGTGTCCCGTGCGATCTTCACCGGCATGGAGGCCGCGGTGCGCGAGATGGCCACGCTCATCCGTCGGGCTCGGGCCCCGCGGTGAGGAGGCACTGGGGAAAAACCTCCCTCGGGCTGGCCGTCACGGCTCTCGCGCTCTGGTGGGTGCTGCGCGGCGAGAGCATCGCCGAGATCTGGGACGACATCCGCCGAGGGAACCTGGCGCTGCTCACGGCTGCGGTGTTCGTCGCCACGGTCGGCTACCTGGTGCGGGCCATGCGCTGGAAGGTCCTGCTCGCGCCTGCGAAGGCGGACACGAAGCTGCGCTCACGCTTCGCGTCCGTGAGCATCGGTTTCATGGCGAACAACCTGCTCCCCGCCCGCGTCGGGGAGTTCGCGCGGGCCTACGCGATCAGCCGCATGGAGCCGATCTCGGCCGGAGCGGCCTTCGGCTCGCTGGTGGTGGAGCGCTTCATGGACGGGCTCGTCCTCCTGCTCCTGCTCATCGTGCCCGTGCTCACGCCGGGGTTCCCCGCCACCGGCGCCTTGTCCACAGGCCTGGGTGCATCCGTTCTGCGGGGAGGCCTCGCGGCGGTGTCGGTGGTTCTGGGGGTGCTCCTGGCCATGGCCATCTGGCCCCGCGCCTTCGTGCGCGCCGCCGAGCGGGTGGCGACCCGGCTGCCCCCCCCGCTCGCGCGTCCCGTGGTGGGCGCCCTGGAGGCGTTGCTCGATTCGATCGCGGTGCTGCGCTCCCCGAGGCTGCTCTCACTCGGCCTCGCGTGGACCGTGTTCTTCTGGCTCTTCCACGGACTCTCCTTCTGGCTGGGGATGAAGGCCTTCGGTATCGACACCGGCCTGGTCTCGGCCTGGTTCACCGAGGCCGTCGTGGGCTTCGGCGTGGCGATCCCGTCCGCACCGGGGTTCTTCGGGACCTTCCACGCGTCGGCCGAGTTCGCGCTCACCTCGGTGTACGGCGTGGACGCGGCGCGCTCCCTCGCCTTCGCGTTCGGGTACCACTTCGGCGGATGGATCCCCATCACGCTGATCGGCCTCGGCTACGCCTGGAAGCTCGGCCTCACGGTTGGGGAGGTACGAACGGCCGAGGAGCGCGTGGAGCGGATGATCGAGGGGGAGCACGGGGTCTCGCTGGAGTCGCCGGTGGAGGCTCCGGAGGGAAGGGCATGACGAGCCCGCCCGCGGCGCTCTCGGTCCGTGCCCCGGCGAAGATCAACCTCTTCCTGCGTGTGCTCGGCCGCCGCTCCGATGGCTTCCACGAGTTGGAGACGCTCTTCCAGGCGGTCGACCTGTGCGACGACGTGTCCGTGCGCCGTGTGGACGACGGGGTGGCGCTCGATCTTCTGGGCGCGGACCTCGGGCCGCTGGAGGAGAACCTGGCCCACAGGGCGGCGCGGGCGCTCTTGGCCGAGACCGGTGCGACGGCGGGCTTCCACGTGCGCCTGCGCAAACGGATTCCCGCGGGGGCGGGGTTGGGTGGAGGGTCCTCCGACGCGGCGGCGGTCCTGAAGGCGGCCAACGCGCTCCTGCCGGAGCCGATCGGCCCGGAGACGCTTTCGGCGCTGGGTGCGTCCCTCGGATCCGATGTCCCCTTCTTCCTCGGGTCGAGCGCGCTCGCGCGGGGGACCGGTCGCGGGGAGCGCCTCGAGGCGCTCCCGACGCTGCCGGAGGCTCCAGTGGTCCTGGTGCTGCCCCCCGTCCACGTGGCGACCGGGGCGGCCTACGCCGCGCTCGTCGAGGCTCGTGCCGGGGGAGGTGAGGCCCCCTGCTTCGCCCACGTCGGAGACGCGCCCGCGACGTGGGAGGAGGTGGCCGCGGCGGCGCGCAACGACTTCGAGGAGGTCGTGCCGGCGAAGCATGCCGGCATCTCCCGGGCGCTTGGCGCCCTGCGTGCGTCCGGCGCGTCCCCGGCGCTGCTCTCCGGCAGCGGGGGCGCCTGCTTCGGGATCTTCGCGGATCCCGGTACCGCGGAGACCGTCGCGGAGACCCTCCGCGCACGCCTGGGATTCCCGGCGATCGCGACGCGGACGCTGTCTCGATTCCCCGAGCCGATGGTGGTGGAGGGCTGAGCCCAGACGGCGCGAGCGTCCGGGGCGGCTCCCCTACCGATACTTCCAGGTGCGCATGTCCGCGCCGGTTGGCGCGTGTCGGGTGATGTGGTCGGCCATCTCCCTCAGCAAGTCCGCGGTGGTCGTGTGCTGCCAGCCATGACCCTTCTCCGGCCGTCCGTAGCGGAAGGTGGCGTTGGCCTTCGGAGCGGTCGTGGAGTCCAGGAAGGCCTGCAGGTCGTACACGGCCAGATCGAGGTAGAAGTTGTCCATGTCGCCCACGTCCACGTGGATCTTGTCCACCAGGTCGGCGCCGACGGAGTCCCAGTGGGCGGCCAGGTAGGCCCGCAGGTCGTAGCCGTTGTCGCGCATGTACCCTGCGACATCGTGGTCGACCACACCCGTGAGCTTGTCCCACACCGGCTTGGGGTATCCGTCCTCACCCACCGGCCCGTACACGGACTCCCATGCCTCGAGCTGCTCGCCGGACCGGCCGTGGCTGCCGAGGACCGCCTCCATGCGACTGAAGTCCCGGATGCTGAGGAGCGTCTGTCCGTCCGCGGCACGCATCACGAACCGGTCCGGCTGTTGCCACTCGGTCCCCGGAATCGTGAACGCGCTGCTGTCCTCGTAGACGTTCACCATGCCGTAGTGGCGGAAGTCCACCGGGTCCGGATAGAGCGTCCACGTCCCCGCGAAGAACGTCGGGTGATGCACCATCAGGGCGATGGACTCCCAACCGCCCGTGGATCCACCCGTGAGAACCCGGGCATACGGCTGGGGGATCATGCGGAAGTGTGATTCCAGATAGGGCACCAGCTCTTGCAGCAGCGCGTCCCCGTACGGCCCGTTGTTGGCGGAGTTCATCGCGTACGAGTCGTCGAAGTAGGGCGTGGGGTGCTGGAACGTCACGACGATCATCCGCGGGAAGTCCGGACGCGTCCAGCTTCGGTAGAGCTCGTAGCCCGTCTCCCTGTTGAGGCTCGCCAGCGCCGCCCGTTGCTGGTCCGGAACGGGCGTGCTGTCCGGGGTGAAGCCGAAGGGCGGCTGCAGGCTGAAGTGACTCTGCAGGTAGACCACCGGATACTTCACGTCCGGGTGCTCGTCGTAGCCCGCCGGCAGCAGCACCGTCGCCCCGATGTAGAAGGGGTGGCCCCAGAACTCGCTGAGCTTCTCGCTCTGGATCTTGACCCGCTGGACCCACTTCGTGTCCGGCGGCACCTCGACGGGGGCGATGCGGTGGCTCGCGACCAGATCGACACGGGTGGTTCGCCCGGGCTCGACGTGCACCTGGGCCACGTCGCTGTACAGGTTGCCCGGCGAACGGTTGAAATGCTGGCCCTCCCATTGGTCCATGTGCGCCCAGATCATGTGACCGTCCGAGCGGTGGAACTCGGTGTAGACGTTGACCACCGCCTGGACGGCGTAGTCACCGGGAGGGAGATCCGCCACGCGCTCCACCGGATAGCCGAGCGCGTCGTCCCCGACGAGCACGGGTTGCCCCGCCGGGAGGGCGCTGACGTCTATGCCGAAGAAGGGCGTCGAGAAGGGATACCCTCCGGCCTGGAAGCGGGGCTCCGGCTGCGCGTTGCGCGACACCATCACGAAGACCCGGCCCGTGATGGGGCCGTCGTGGACGGAATCCGGGAAGGACACACGGAACTCGACCCACGGGGACGCGCCGGAGCTGCAGGCTGCCGCGGTCAGCAGGAGCGCAAGGGCGAACGGGCCGCTCGGGCGCGAGGACGGCAGACGGGCTCTCATGGCACCTCCCCGGATTCGGTGTGGGGCGCCAAGGTAGCGGAAGGGGGAAACGCGGGCGAGGCGCGAACTGCCGTCAGGCCTCGAGGACGTAGCTTCGCAGGAACGCCATCGCCAATGCCCACGACTGGGCCGCGGCGGGCGCGTCGTAGCGACCCATCGGCTCGTTGAAGAAGGAGTGCTGCGCCTGTGAGAAGACCACGCTGGCGTAGCGCTTGTCGGCCTCCCGCAGCGCTTCCTCGACCGCGTGCACGTGCTCCGGGAAGATCCGCTGGTCCCGTCCGGCCCAGAAGAGAAGCTGCGGTCCGGACAGGTCCCCCACCCGGTCCAGCAGACCCTCCGCGATTCCGCCTCCATAGTAAGAGATCGAGGCGGTCAGCGGGCTCACCGCGTTCGCCAGGAAGGCGGCCCGTCCCCCCATGCAATACCCGACCGCCGCGATGCGTGACGGTTCCACCGAGGGCTCCGCGGCGAGGCGGGCGAAGGCGGCACGCAGATCGGAAGCCTGACCTTCCAGGGTGAGGCCTCGGATGCGCTCCAGCGCGTCCGGGATTCTCTCGGGCGATCCCTCGAACCCCTCTCCCGTGCGGTGGAAGAGCTCCGGCGCCAGCGCCGTGTATCCCTCGGCGGCGAAGCGCCCCGCCACCTCCCGGATGTGCGGGCTGACGCCCAGGGCGTCGTGGAGCACGATCATCCCCGCGCCCGCTTCGCCTTGCGGCGGACGCGCGAGCCACGCTCGCATGGTGGTCCCATCCTCCACCTTCAGGTGGACCCACTCGCCGTTCATGACCCCTCCTCGCGCCGTCGACTCCGCCCGGGTCGATCTCCTTCCACGTACCCGCGTTTCGCGTCTTCGGTCGCCTGCACCGTAGGCCCTGCGGATCTTGCTACCACCATGGGGTACGCTCACCTTCTCGACGAGGACCTGCTGGCCCGTCGTCTAATGGCAGGACACCGGTCTTTGGAACCGGCGGTGGTGGTTCGAATCCACCCGGGCCAATCCTCCTTCCCGACCAGCCGATGACACGACCTCGAACGCCGACCCGCGCCGCCGTCCGGGTCGCGGCGCTCCTGGTCGTGGTCACGGGGTGGCCCAAGGGGGCCGCGCGCGGCCAGGTCGTCGGACGGGAGAACGAGCCCCTTCCCGAGCCCGTGGACTCGAGCGACGTCCTGGGGCGCGCGCGCCGCGAGCAGGCGCGCTTCGAGCGGCGTCGCCTGAGACTCCTTCCCATCGGCCGCTCCGCGGCCAGCGGCGGGGACTGCGACGAGATCGTGGGGCGGTTCTGCCTCTGGTTCGACGACACCGAGGACAAGCCCGTGGTCGAGCCCCCGGCCATCGACTCGCTCCGCCTCGAGCTGGTGGCGTACCTCGACTCGGTGCAGACCCTGTTGCCGGGCGACGGGTGGGTGCTCGGTCAGCGCGTCTGGTACAGAGGTGAAGGCGGGTGGTGGGCCGACGCGCTCCGGGACGCCCACGCGTGTGGGGGCGCAGAGCCGTGGTGGTGCGCCGCCCTCGAGGGGCTGGCGCTGCATGGCCTCGGACGGTACGAGGCGGCCGAGCGGGCCTTCGAGCGGGCGCTGGGCGGGATGGACCCCGAGCAGGCGCAACGATGGCGGGAGCCCCGGCGCGCGCTCCACGGCGGCGTTTGGGACGTGGTCGACGACGCGGACGGAGAGGAGCGGCCGGATGCGCTGTCGTGGCTGTGGACCCTGGCCGACCCCTCGTATCTGGTACCTGGCAACGACCGCCGGACCGAGCATTACGCCCGCTGGACGGTGGCGCGCATCCGGGCGCGCGCGCGCAATCCCTACCAGATCGGCTGGGGACGCGATCTGGAGGAACTCCTGGTGCGCTTCGGATGGGAGGTGGGGTGGGAGCGGGCGCGCTCCTGGAACATCACCGACGACCCGGTCGTCGTCGGCCACCAGCACGCCGCCGGCCGCGAGTACATGCCGTCCGCCGAGGCGATGCGCGATCCCGCGACGGTCCGCCCGGAAGACCTCGCGCCGGGTGGACTGCGTCGGCCACGCAGCCTGTACGCGCCCGCCTACGCTCCCGTGATACTTCCGATGGACGGGCAGGTGGTGGTGTTTCCCCGCGGCGACCGGGAGACGGTGGTGGCCACGGCCTACGTGCCAGCGGACACCACCCGGCACCCCGGCGACGACTGGCCGCGCCCCTGGATGGAGGCGGGCGACCAGGCGGGGCTGCCCGATCGCGTGGGGCTCTTCCTCGTGCCCGTGGGTGGCAGGGACGCGATCCTCGGCCGTGCGCGTACCGGGGTGGGGGAGGCGAGCCTTCTCCTCGACGCGCCCGCGGGCGACTACGTGGTGTCCGTGGAGGCGTGGCGCCCGCCGAAGCGCGTCGCGGGCCGGACGCGCATGGGGCTGCGGGCCGACACGGTGGCACCCGACGTCGCGACGCTGTCGGGCCTCCTGCTCGTCCAGGGGGGAGGGGCGGCACCTGCATCCCTCGACGCGGCGGCGGCGCGGGCGCTGGTGCACCGAGCCGCCCGCCCCGGTGGGTCCGTGGGGGTGGTCTGGGAGGTGAGGGGCCTGGGGTGGTCCCCGGCCACCCTCACGTACGATCTTTCACTCGAGGCCGCCGACCGGGGGTTCTTCCGGCGTATCGGCGAGGGGCTGGGGCTGGTGGACCGGGATCGGCCTCTCGCGCTGAGTTGGGACGAGGCTGGCCCGCAGCGGCCCGCACCGATGTTGCGCCACCTCGCCCTCGATCTCCCGGACGTCGAGGCCGGGACGTACCGACTCCGGCTGCGCGCGCGCATCACGGGCCGCGCGACGCTTGAGTCCACGACGGAGATCGTGATCGGCGCTCCGCATTGACGATTTGCCGCGCCTTTTCTAGGTTTTCGGGCTCTCAGGGTCTCGCGCGGGAGACAGGCGACATCACCAGACCGGAAGCCTCCGGATCCATGGACGACACCTTCAGACGCGGACCGCTCCTCCTCCTCGCCGGCCGGGCCAACAAGCCCCTCGCCGCCGAGATCGGGGAGCGCATCGGCAAGTCGCCCGACGGCGTGACGATCCGGAACTTCGCGGACGGCGAGATCTTCGTGCGCATCGACCGCAACGCCCGCGGCAGGGACGTCTTCATAATCCAGCCCACCCCTTCACCGGCCGACAACATCCTGGAGCTGCTGCTCCTCATCGACGCGGCCAAGCGGGCGTCGGCGGCCAGGGTGACGGCGGTGGTCCCGTATTTCGGCTACGGCCGTCAGGACCGGAAGGACCAGCCGCGGGTGGCTATCGGTGCGAAGCTGGCCGCCAACCTCGTGGTGGCCGCCGGCGCGGACCGCGTCGTGTCCATCGACTTCCATCAGCACCAGATCCAGGGCTTCTTCGACATCCCGGTGGACCACCTGTACGCCGCGCCCGTGCTCACCAAGTACTTCCGCGACCTCCATCTCCCGGACCTCGTCGTGGTGGCTCCGGACGTAGGCTCCGCGAAGATGGCGCGGGGGTTCGCCAAACGTCTCGGCGCCACCCTGGCCATCATCGACAAGCGGCGTCCCGCTGCGAACGTGGCGGAGGTGCTGAACGTGGTCGGCGAGGTGGACGGCCGAACGTGTCTTCTCGCCGACGACATGGTGGACACCGGCGGCACGCTGGCGAATGCCGTGCTCGCGCTCCGTGACCGGGGCGCCCGGGCCGTCTACGCATGCGCGACCCACCCACTCCTCTCCGGGCCTGCGGCCGAGCGCCTGGCGGACGCACCGCTGGAGGAGATGGTGGTCACGAACACGATCCACCTCCCGGAGGAGCGACGCTTCCCGGGGCTGCGCATCCTCTCGGTGGCGGATCTGCTCGCGAAGGCGATCGACCACATCCACTCGAACGAGTCTGTCAGCCAGCTCTTCGAGATCACTCCGGACATCTGAAGCAGGCGGGAAGAAATGACGATCACGAAGAGCCTGACGGCCTCCAAGCGGGAGGCCTCCGGCAAGGGGGCGGCGCGCAAGCTCCGGCGGGACGGACGCGTGCCGGCGGTGCTGTACGGGAAAGACATGGACGCGGTGGCGATCTCGCTGGACGCGATGGAGGTCGAGCACCTCTTCCAGGTGATCTCCACCGAGAACACCATCGTCGAGCTCCGGATCGAAGGGGAGAAGGACGCCCATCAGACGCTGGTGCGCGAGATCCAGAGCCATCCGCACCGCTACGAGCTCGTGCACATCGACTTCCTGAGAATCCAGAAGGACGTGGCGGTCGACGTGGACGTTCCCGTCGAGCTGATGGGAACCCCGTTCGGCGTGAAGCAGCACGGAGGCGTGCTGGAGCAGATCATCCACGAGCTGCCGGTGCGCTGCCTCCCCTCGCTGATCCCCGAGATCATCGAGGTGGACGTGAGCGCGCTGGACATCGAAGACTCCCTGCACCTGTCGGACCTCACACTTCCGGAAGGTGTGGAGGCGACGATCGATCTCGACCGCACGCTGTGCTTGGTCTCGGCGCCACGAGCCGTCATCGAAGATGAGGCGGAGGGGGAGGAAGGCCTCGAGCCGGGTGAGGCGCCCGAGCCCGAGGTCGTCGGCGAGGACGAGGAAGAAGACTGACCTCCCCCGAGTCGCCGCCCGTGAAGGTCGTCATCGGGCTCGGCAACCCGGGGCCCGAGTACGACGCCACCCGGCACAACGTCGGATGGTGGATGGTGGACAGGTTGGCCCATGACTGGGGCTTCGAAGCGTTCGCCCGCGACGGTCGTGCGCTGACCACGGAGGGGACGGCGTCGGGTCATGCCGTCCGCCTCGTCAAACCCATGACGTACATGAACCGGAGCGGACAAGCGCTCCGGTTCCTGGAGGACCTGGAGGGGTTCGATGTGGCCGCGGACCTCCTGGTCGTCGTCGACGACGCGGCCCTCGATGTGGGGCGGGTGCGCCTCCGCCCCGAAGGCGGTCCGGGCGGACACAACGGGCTGAAGTCGGTCTCGGGGGCGCTGCGCTCCGACGCCTATCCCCGCATGCGGATCGGCGTGGGGCGCAAACCGGGGGGGATGGACCTGGCGGACTGGGTCCTGTCCCCGATGCCGGAGAAGGACGAGGAAGTTGTGGTTAGGCTCCTGCCCGAACTGACCCAGGCCGTCGAGGCCTGGCTTTCCGATGGCATCGAAGCGGCCATGAACCGCTTCAATCGCTGAACTGCACGGGACACGAGGAAAAAGGATACCGATCCAATGACCGACCTCGTCGTATTCACAGATTGGGCGTGGGCGTTGGGGGTGATGGGCCTGCTCATCGCCTTCGGCATTTACGGCTACGTCAAGAAACAGCCTCCCGGTACGGAGCTGATGATCGAGCTCGGGGAGCAGATCCACGACGGCGCGATGGCGTTCCTGCGCCGGGAGTACACGGTGCTCGCCGTGTTCGTCGTCGTGGTGGCGATCCTCCTCAACCTCGCCATCGGCGGCTGGCCGGCCATCGCGTACGTAGGTGGGGCGCTGAGCTCCGTGTGCGCCGGCTTCTTCGGGATGAAGTCGGCGACGCGGGCCAACTCGCGCACCTCGGCGGCCGCGAAGGATGGTGGCGCGGGCAAGGCGCTCCGCGTGGCCTTCTTCGGCGGGGCGGTGATGGGGCTGGCGGTGGCGGCCCTCGGGATGCTGGGGCTGGGTGTGTTGTACCTCGCTTTCGCCGCCGACGCGATCCCCGGCACGGGTGAGTTCCCCCGGTTCTCGGAGATCGTGTCGGGCTTCGCGATGGGCGCGAGCTCCATCGCGTTGTTCGCCCGCGTGGGTGGGGGCATCTACACGAAGGCCGCCGACGTGGGCGCGGACCTCGTGGGCAAGGTCGAAGCGGGGATCCCGGAGGACGATCCGCGCAACCCGGCGACCATCGCCGACAACGTGGGTGACAACGTCGGCGACGTCGCCGGGATGGGCGCCGACATCTTCGAGTCGTACGTCGGCTCGATCGTAGCCACCATCGCCATCGGTGCCACCGCACCGGCGCTCGCGTCCCACCGGGCGGCGGCGGTGGCGTTGCCCTTGCTGACCGTGATGGTCGGCCTGATCGCGTCGCTCATCGGGATCGGCATGATGAAGATCCTGGAGCGCACCAATCCCGCCGCAGCGCTGCGCAACGTGACGTTGGTCGCGGCCCTGCTCTTCCTGGCCGCCATGTACTTCGTCGTCCAGAACGTGGGGATCAGCTTCGCCGACGCCGAGAGCGGGCGGATCTTTCCGACGTTCGGGCCGTGGGTGGCGATCCTCGCGGGCACGCTGGTCGGGATCGCGATCGGGCTCGTCACGGAGTACTACACGTCCGCCGGGCCGATCCGGAAGATCGCCGACGCGAGCCAGACCGGATCCGCCACGAACATCATCTCGGGGCTCGCCGTCGGGATGGAATCCACCGCGATTCCGGTGATCCTGATCTGCGTGGCCATCGGCGTGTCGTACTGGTTCGCGGGACTGTACGGGATCGGGATCGCCGCGGTCGGCATGCTCGCCACCGTCGGCGTGACGATGTCCGTGGACGCCTACGGGCCGATCGCGGACAACGCGGGTGGGATCAGCGAGATGTCCCACCTCGGTCCCGAGGTGCGCAAGATCACCGATTCGCTGGACGCCATCGGCAACACGACGGCGGCCATCGGAAAGGGCTTCGCCATCGGGTCGGCTGCGCTCACCGCCCTGGCGCTGTTCAGCGCCTATTCGTCGAAGGTGGGGCTCCAGCAGACCGGCATCGACCTGGTGAACCCCAGGGTCGTGATGGGCCTCTTCCTCGGGGGCATCCTCCCGTTCTTCGTTGCGGCGCTCACGATGACCGCGGTGGGCCGGGCCGCTCAGGGCATGGTGGAAGAGGTACGCCGTCAGTTCCGCGAGATCCCGGGGATCATGGAGGGTACCGGCAAGCCCGATTCCGCGCGCTGCATCGACATCTCGACGCGCGCGGCGCTCCGGGAGATGATCCTGCCGGGAATCACGGCCGTGGCGGCGCCGGTGGTCGTCGGGTACTTCCTGGGCGTCGAGGCGCTGGGCGGCCTGCTGGCCGGCGCGACGGTCACGGGCGTGCTCATGGCGCTGTTCATGGCCAATGCCGGTGGCGCCTGGGACAACGCCAAGAAATACATCGAGGGCGGCGCGCACGGCGGCAAGGGCTCCGACCCCCACAAGGCGGCGGTCGTGGGCGATACCGTGGGCGACCCGTTCAAGGACACGTCCGGGCCGTCGATGAACATCCTCATCAAGCTGATGAGCGTGGTGTCGCTGGTGCTCGCGCCGTGGTTCGTGCGGGTGCATCACCTGAACGTCGAGCAGTCGACGGCCATGCACTGGCTGATGGACCTCGTGCACGGGATCTTCGGCTGACGCCGAGACCGCGCCGAGGAGGTCGTTGGTCGCGGGGCCGGCCCTTCCCGGGTCCGGCCCCGCTTCGCGCAGGGGAACCGGAGACGCAGGAGGGAGCGTGAGCAGCCCCAAGGAGCCGACGTTCGACAACGCGCTGGCGTTCGCCTCGGACCTCATCCGGATACCGGGCCTTCCCGGTCACGAGGGGGACGTGGCACGGCGTGTCCGCAAGGAGATGGAGGCGCTCGGCCTCGTGGACGTCAGGGTGGACGACGCCGGCAACGTGATCGGGATCGCGCGCGGCCTCGGCGAAGCGCCGGCGGTGCTCCTCAACTGCCACACGGACGTCGTGGCCGAGGGCGACCCCGCGGAGTGGGAGGTCCCCCCGTTCTCCGGAGAGGTCCGGGACGGCTCTCTCCACGGCCGTGGGGCCATGGACATCAAGGGGCCACTCGCGCTGCAGACCTACGTGGCCGCCTCGCTGGCCGGCGAGGCTCCGGGCGACGTCATCGTGGCGCATACGGTGCTCGAGGAACGGGGCGGGTTGGGGATGAAGCATCTGCTGAGCTCGGGCACGGTCTCCCCCGGAGCGGTCGTGATAGGGGAAGCGACGCACGGCGACATCTGCATCGGCCACAGAGGGCGGGCGGAGCTCGAGGTGGTCGTCACCGGCCTGGCCGGGCACGCGAGCGCACCCGACCGTGCCCGCAACGCGCTCGACCTGCTCGGGGACGTGCTCGCGGCCGTGCATGACCTGGGCGATCGCCAGCCTTCGGCGCCGATCCTGGGAGCCTCCTCCCTGACGGCGACGATGGTGGACGTGCTTCCGGAGAGTCGGAACGTCATCCCCGACAAGGTCGTGGTGGCGCTGGACTGGCGGATCCTACCGGGTGACGACGACGCCTCGCTCATGGCGCGGGTTCGTGGCGCGATCGACGAGCGCCTCCCGACCGTCCCCGACGGCTTCGGCCTGGAGGTGCGCATGGCGTTCGAGCGGCAGGTCGCCTACACCGGCCTCGAGGAAGACCGGAACCTGCTCACCCCCGGCTTCCTGATGGACCCCGATCACCCGATCGTGCGGGCCGCCGCCGGGGCGGTGGGGAAGCGCGGTGACGCGGGCACGCCCTCGACCGTGCGTCCATGGGCGTTCGCCACCGACGGGGGTTGGTCCTGCGGCGTCTTCGGGATCCCGACGATCGGCTTCGCACCGGGCGAGGAGCGTTACGCGCACACCAATCAGGAACGGCTGGACGTGGAGGAGGCGCGGTGGGCATACACCAGGCATCCGGGCCTGATCGAGGCGATCCAGCGGGCGCTCGCGTGAGGCGAAGACGGCCAGGGATCGTGGGCTGCTCCGCTCCGAGGGTAGGGGACTACGAGGCGCAGGAAGCTGCCATCGTCCTGTTCCGCTTCATCGTCTGAGGTCGGTTCCCGTTCGGTCCCTCCGCGGTTAGCTTCAAA
>Ga0307424_1000605_pt1 | contig 19304 bp, 20 predicted proteins | sample SalMarWE160320MG_FD_202157 | JGI IMG/M metagenome (GOLD analysis project Ga0307424, IMG submission 202157) | Salt marsh sediment microbial communities from the Plum Island Ecosystem LTER, Massachusetts, United States - WE1603-20 | ecosystem: Environmental > Aquatic > Marine > Intertidal zone >... | reverse complement strand
CTGCGCTCAGGCCGGGACATCGACATCATGGACTCGGTTGCAGTGAGCGAGGTGATGACACCCGATCCGAAGAGCGTCGAGCCGGATTTACCAGTTTCTGATCTGACTGACCTCTTCCTGCTCCATAACAGCCATTCCTTCCCGGTCGTCGACGGCGATAAATCGCTGCTCGGGATGGTCTCGCTTGCCGATTACCGCCAGGCAGCACAGGGTGACCGCCCCTTGAAGGATTTGAAAGTGATCGACATCGCCACCCGCAAACCAATCGTAGCCTATCCCGATGAGACCCTGCGGGTTGTTTTACGCCGCATGGCACCGGGCGACCTCTCACGCGTGCCAGTGCTCGACCGCACGCGGCCGACCCGCCTGGTTGGCGTGATCCGCCGCAACGATATTGTTCGCGCGTATGAACGGGCTAGCGCGATGCAGGGCGAGAAGATCCTACCCGGCATGCCCAAGCTTGCAGGCTCGGAGGTCGTTGAATTCATCGTTAACGAAAAGGCGGCAAGCGTCGGAAAAAGCCTGGCCCAGATTGAATTTCCGCGTGAGTGTGTTGTGATAAGCGTCGTACGAAATGGCGAGGTGATCATCCCGCACGGCGACACCGTGCTCGAGCCGGGTGATCAGGTCACGATCCTGCTCGGCGGCTGCCCGGTTAGTGATCTGCACCCCTTCTTCAAAACGGATGCAGAAGCCTCATCGTCCGGATAATTCAGCCAATCATCTCAAGGAACGGGTTCCCACGCCGTTCCTCTCCAACGGTCGTCGCCGGCCCATGTCCGGAGAACAGCCGCGTATCGTCCGGCAGCGTGAAAATCTCATCGCGGATGCTGGCAAGGAGCGTCTCCCAGCTTCCACCGAGTAGATCGGTACGGCCAACACCGTGCTGAAAGATGAGATCGCCGCAGAACACGACCCGGATGTCGCTGGCGACAAAAATCACATGACCGGGCGTATGGCCGGGGGTGTGACGAACCGTGAAGGTCTGCCCGGCCAGGCTCAGTTCCATACCACTCTCAAGATCGATCGTCGGCTCTGGACCCGGATCAAAAGCATCCAGTCCAAATAACGCCGCACCGCCCATTGCCCGCCATAGCGGCTGGTCGAGCGGATGCAGAGCAACCGGCACCGGAACATCGTACGCATCGGTCACGCCGGCAACACCTCCGAAATGATCAAAATGCGCGTGGGTCAGCCAGATCGAGCCGATGTGCAGGCCGCGATCCGATGCGGTCCGTACAATGCGGTCGCCCTGCCAGGCCGGGTCGACCACAACAGCCGCTCCAGACTGGCGATCCCCGATGATGTAGGTATTGGTCTGGGCGATGCCGAGCTCCATGCGGATGATCTCCAGCTCGCCCAGTCGGTAGGTCTCTTCCGCCACCGGCTACCTCCAGCAGGTTTTGATCCATGGCAATGCAGCGGAAATTGTACCCGCTTTGAGCCCCCTACAGCGACGATGCAATCGTTCCACTTCTCATCCTGGCTGTGCTCAAGCACCCATCCACATCCGGTTGCCACATCCCGCCAGGGCTAGTGAAGATCGCCATTGATTGACAAGATGCGTCAGGTTGCCGGTTTAGCGGCCGACCACGGGTCGCTGCCCGTAACTCGCGCCTGGAGTGCCCTCTGGTTCCACTTGGCCGATCCAGCATGCCTTGCTATAGTACGGTACTTCACCTACACGCGTACTGCCCGTGCATCGGGTGCGCATACATCGACGACTTTGTGGAGGTCTGAATGACAAGTTACCCGCCCGAGCCGTTCCGCATCAAGACGATCGAATCCATCCAGCGCATCCCGGCTTCCGAGCGAGAGGCAGCCCTTAAAGCGGCCGGATACAACATCTTCGGCCTGCGTGCCGATCAAGTTTATATCGACTTGCTTACCGACTCCGGCACGGGCGCCATGAGTGACCGGCAGTGGGGTGCGTTGATGCAGGGGGATGAATCGTATGCCGGAGCGCGCTCCTTCTTCCACCTGCAGGAGGCGATGGACGCAATTTTCGGCTTCAAACACTTTGTGCCGACGCACCAGGGCCGCGCGGCGGAGAACATCCTCAGCGCGCTGCTGGTCGCGCCAGGGCAATCGGTCCCTTCCAATACTCACTTCGACACCACCGAGGCTAACATTCGCGCCCGCGGCGGGCGGCCGGTTAACTTGGTGATCGACGAGGCCGGGGACCCGGCGCTTCCGCACCCCTTCAAAGGCAACATGAACATCAACCGCCTGCGCGAGTTCATCGAACACACCGGGGTAGAAAATATCCCCCTCGGCATGACTACCATCACCAATAACGCGACCGGCGGCCAGCCTGTTTCGCTCCAGAACCTGCGCGAGACCAGCGCCGTCTACCGCGAATATGGCATACCCTTCTTCATCGACGCCTGTCGCTACGCCGAAAACGCGTACTTCATCAAGCTGCGCGAACCAGCCTACGCTGATTCGACTCCGCTCGACATCGCTCGCGAGATTTTCAGCCTGGCCGATGGCGCTACGATGAGCGCCAAGAAGGACGCGCTGGTGAACATCGGCGGGTTCCTAGCGATGAACGATGACGATCTATTCCAGCGCGCCAAGAACGAGCTGATCCTGCGTGAGGGTTTTCCAACGTACGGCGGACTGGCTGGGCGCGACCTGGATGCGATGGCGGTCGGATTGTGGGAGGGCCTCGACGAGGCTTATCTCGCATACCGCCTCGGGCAGACGGCTTATCTGGCTCAGGGGCTGACCGAAGCAGGTATCCCCCTCGTGCTGCCTCCAGGCGGACATGCCGTTTATATCGATGCAGGTGCGCTCCTACCACACATCCCGCGTGATCAGTTCCCAGGCCAATCGCTCACGGCCGAGCTCTACCTCGAGGGCGGTGTGCGCGGGGTGGAAATCGGTTCGGTTGCTTTCGCCCACACCGACCCGGAGACAGGCGAGACCGAGTACCCGCTGATGGAGCTGGTCCGGCTAGCGATCCCGCGCCGCATGTACACCCAGGCTCACATGGATCATGTGATCGAGACTCTCAAACGAATCGGAGCCCGCCGCGAATCGCTGCGCGGCTTTCGCATCGTTGAGGCGCCCGAGCTCCTGCGGCACTTCACAGCCCGCTTCGAGCCGATCGGCTGAAGCACCCTCCACAGAACGAAAAAGGCCAGCCCGTCCGGGCTGGCCTTTATTTATCGACTCACACATTTACGGGGAATTGTAGGTCGCCCAATCGAAGGTAACCGATGTTGTGCCCAGGCTCGTCACTCGTAGGTACCCGTACTTTCCGCCGCTGGTGCGGTAGCAGTAGATGCCATGCGAGATTTCTCGATCGGAAGCGGTCAGCACCTGAGCCTGGCACTCAGCGCCGGTCGGGACCTCAGTGCCGTGTGCACCAAAGAGGGCGCTATGGCCGGGATCGACGACCGTGTGCACTTCCATTGTCGGAGGGAACCCCTCGAACGTAATGCTCGCATCATACTGGAAATCCGAATTGGGATTGCCGCAGGACGTGATCGCGCCCTCGTCCAGGTCAAAGCAGAAACCGTCGGGAAGCACCTGGCCGGTGCCGTTCGAGGTGTACAGGGCAAAGAACGGCTGCATCGGGATCAGCGGCAGGATCAACGCCGGACCTGCATCTGGATCGATCACTTCGATTTCGACCCAGAAGGCGACATCGGCAGAAGCACCCAGGCCGAACAGCATCCCATCAGCACTGCGCAGCAGCCAGTACCCCTGGTAGCCGCCTTCGGTGTTGGGGGCAATCAGGTTGACAGACAAATCCATGGTCTGGCCCGGGTTCACGACACCGGGCAGCGCCTTCGCAGCTGGCCCGCTCATCGCATCACCATGGCTGAAGACCAGGTCGTAGGACGAGGTCCAGGTGCAGCTCCCGGCATTGCGCAGGCGCCAGGTCTTGGTGAAATGCTCACCGGGATCAAAGTCTGCTCCGTCTTCGACGGTGACGTCGGCCACAAATTCGACCCGGTCGGTGCAGCCGGTCTCGACCAGTGTCGGGACGGGTGTGGGGGTTGCGGTCAGCTCAGGGACGATCGTCGGCTCAGCGGCCGGGTTTGCAGCCTCCTGTGGGGCATCGCTGCTCTCCACTTGAGCTTCGGGCGGTGCAGCGTCCTCGACAGCGGCCAGGGCTTGATCCACTCGCCGTGCGATCTCTACCTGTTCCTCAATCGTCGTGGCGGCTGCTTGCGCGGCCAGGCCGGGCATATTGCAGGCGAGGATGGAAAGGCTCAGCGCTGCAACCGGCAGTACCAGGGCTATTCTTGTGCGTGACATCGGCTTCACTCCTTCTTGATCGCTTTTGGATAACTTCAGCCCTGTAACGCAGCGGTGGCAGCTTTTGTGACAGCCGGTTCAAATGAAACAAAAACGGGAGGCGGTCGGAGTTGCCCGCCTCCCGTCAAAGGGACCTTGCTTGTTGCCGGTTAGTTGAAGAACTGGAAAGCCCAGCCGAAGTTCACACTGCCCTTATTTTCTCCCGGATTGAGCGTCACCGTCTGCTGGTTGCCGCCTGAACCGCGAATCGGATACGTCGGACCACCGGGGATCAGGATCGAATCATTACCATCCCCGAGCGGGTTGTAGGAGACGCAGTAGGTCCCGGCTGGCAGCCCACCAAAGCTGTAGGCGCCATTTGAGTTCGTCACCGCCGTCGCCAGCCCGGTCGATGGGCAGGCACCTGCTCCAAGCCTCATGGTGACGCCAGCCCAACCTGTCTCGAAGCCATCCTTGACCTGGTTCGGTCCGAAATCGGCCGGTCCGGGGCCGTATTGGACGCAGCCTTTGCCGAGCACGAGCGGCTCGCCAGCCTGCCCACCGGTAAATTCGCAGATTTCATGCCACAGGATGCCACCAATGGAACCCAGCGCGGGCGTTGGCGTGGGTGGTGAGGCCATCACGGGCAGGAGCGAGACATCAAAGTTGTAGTCAAGCAGCGATTCGGCGATCCAGCACGGGTTGGGTTTATCAGGGAGGGCGACAACCAACCAGCTGCTATCCGCCAGGCGTGCCTGCGCCAGCGCGCTCTCGCCGAGTAAAAGGAAACCGTACTGATCGAAGTTTACCTTCGGGCCGGTCCGGCAGTTTGAATTCCCCTCGGCAGTAACCGTGAAATCCGTCTCTTCCGTCGGTGTCGGGGTGAAGGTCGGCGTGGGCGGCACCGGGGTATCTGACGGGGACAAGCCCACGTCCGGCTGATCCGGACTGAGGGGTTGCGGCTGATCGGCGCTTTCGTCCGGCCCCGGGGGTGGTTGATAGGTGGGGGTTGGCGTCTTGGTGGGAGCAGGGGCGCGCTCCGGTTTATTGCAGCCAGCCAGTACAAGCGCAAGCAAAATCAGGATCACTCCAGCCCACCGCAGCCTTCTCATTGCACTCATTGTTGGAACCTCCATGGTATTTATGCTGCCTTCCGTCGATCCGGGTCAAACCCCACATACCAGGTGACATTGAAATGCATCAAGCCAGATTGCGCAACATTGCCAGATTTGTCCCCAGCCCGGGCGTAATAACTGCCGCTGCCTGCGCTGTAAGGGCCTCCAAGGTAAGTACAGTTACCGGAGTTTTCACAGCGCTTAACCCGTTGAGCCGATGTTTCACCGGGCGCCTGCACGTAAATCTCGATCCAGGCTACGCCGCCCGGGTCGCTTGCACTGGCGCTGAACGTGACCGGCTCGTTGCTCCAAGGATGACTACTTCCCTGCGGGCTGTGATTGATCTGCACCGTAGGCGAGTCAGTATCCGGCGGCGTCGGTGTCGGAGGCGCAGGGACGATCGGTACCTGGCTGAAATCGCCCTCGCGCAGGACGAGATCATCCCAGATCCAGCACCGTCCATAGCCATCAACCCGATCGACCCACCACCAGGTTGAGGCAGCATCCCGTCCAGCAACGCTTGCCCGCTGCGTCTCAAGCAGATAGGCTACAACGTCATATACAGCACCGGGACCGAAACGGCAGTTGGCATTCATTCGAGCGATAACGAATGGCGGACCAGGTTGCGTGGTTTCAGTAGGGGTCGGCGTACTCTCCGGCCCAGTATCGGGCAAGGGGATCGATGCAACTTCAGGTGTCGCGGTCGGCGGTTCGACCAGCTCCATCTCAGGCGTTAATGCCATGACAGCTTCGATCGTCGCCTGCACGGCCTCCTGCGGAGCTGGACCCGTTGAATCATCAAACAATCCGAGTGCGAATGCCCCGGCGGTGAGCAGAACACCCACACCCAAAAGCCCGCCGAGTGCTCCCAACAGCAGTTTTGCCCCCCCGCTGCTCAGCAGCCCGGTCCCACCGCCTGTTCCAGATCCCCCGGCAGCACCCCCTCCGGCCCCCGGGCTCTCACCTGCGCCTGGTGCACCTGGCGAACCGCCACCCGGCAGCCCGATTTGATGGAGGACTCCCTGCACCCAGCCTGGTGAGGGCAGGATCGGCGCCAGGCCAGCGACCAGGCCGGCAACCTTCGCCAGATCGCGCTCGGTCTCCTGGCAATCTTTGCAGCCGGCGATATGATCCTGAATCGCCCGGCGCCTTTCAGCGCTCAGCTCACCGTCCAGGTAGGCTGAAAGCAGATCATCAAGCACCTGGCAGCGCGCCGCACCACTTCTGGCAAGTATGCGCAAGCCATGCGCTTCGCGAAATTGCAGGCGAGCCCGGTGAACCAGCTGGCGGGCATTGTCGTAACTGACATGCATAACTTGAGCTAATTCCTGGTAGGAAAGCCCGCTCATTTCACGCAGCACTAGCGCCTGGCGGAAGTTCACGGGCAGCAGGGCCAGAGTCGCTTCCACGTCCTGCCGGGTTTCCTCGCGCTGGATGCGCTTCTCAGCTGGTCTGCGCGTCGTCGGCGGCCCGCTCATTTCACCCGGCTCCTCGACATCAACAAAACGTTTGCTGGCCCGCAGATGGTCGAGCGCCAGGTTACCGGCAATCCGGAAAACCCAGGATTTGAAATCCCAGGGCGGTCCCAGGCTTGAGATCCGTCCATGGGCGCGAATGAATGCATCTTGCGTGACATCCTCTGCAACCTGCTGGTCGCCTACGATACGGTATACATAGTTCAGCACCGGTTGATGGACAGTGTTGAACAGCTCGGCAAAGGCTTCACCATCGCCGTTGTGAGCGCGCCTGGCCAGCGCGACCAGAATTTCATCAGGGCCACTCGTCGTCTTCACGATCTCGTCTCACCTGTAGAACGGGCAGGACCACCGGTTTGTGACAGGCCGGATGGCATCATACTCACGAGACTATAGCACGAGTGGACTCAGCCGGCATCGTCCCCGCTAAGGCTCCTGTGGTATCCTGAGCGTGTTCTCCGTCCTGCGTTCCGAAGCTCGCAACCGATGACCAAATACTGCCCATGACCATCGCCGAATTCGTTCTGCCTCAACGTTTCGCCCTCAAATACGACTCGGCCACACGCTGGATCCTGTCGCACGTCCGGCCCTACTGGTACCTGGTCGTGATGACCACGATCGGTGCGATCGGCAACGCGGCGCTGGCAGCGCTCGTCCCCGTGCTGACGGGTTCGGCCTTCGACGCAATTCTCGCCAAACCCCCGCAGACCGACCGCCTGCTCACCCTCGCATTGTGGATTCTCGTCTCACAGTTCATTCGCGGCGCCCTGCAGCTCGGGCGTAACTTCGGCGCGGAGTTGATCGGGCAGCGGCTCGAACGTGACATTCGCGAGGAGCTGTATATCAGCCTGATCGGCAAGAGTATGACCTTCCACAATCTTCAGCCAGTGGGCGACACGATGGCACGCGCCACGAATGATGTGCGCGAAATCAATTTGATGTTCAACCCTGGCTTTAACCTTGTCATCGGCTCGGCTAACTTCCTGATCATGCCGCTCTTCTTCGCACCGCGCTATCACCCGAGCCTGGTGTTGGTGCCGCTGCTCTTCATCCTTGGATACTTCCTGGCACTGGCCCAGTACCTGCATGAACTGCGGCCGATCTCCGATTCGGTTCGTAAGTCCTTTGGCCAGATGAATTCTCACCTGGCGGAGGCGCTGGATGGGATCGAGATCGTCAAAGGCGCCGCCCAGGAAAACGCAGAGGTCGAGCGCTTTACCGGCAACGCCCGCTCTTTTCGTGACGCCTTCGTCCACCAGGGCGATGTCGAAGCACGCTTCCTTCCGCTGTTGTTGATGGGGCTGGCTGAAGCAGGTTCCTTCCTGCACGCGATTCTGCTCTTCCGCGCCGGTTTGCTCCAGGTCGGGGATGTCATCGCCTACGTGGGCTTGATCCAGCTGTTTGGTTTCCCCGTCTTCGCTTCACTCTTTGCGTACTCACAGGTCTCGCTCGGTTTAGCGAGCGCCCGGCGCATCTTGGAACTGATCATCCGCAAAACAGAGCTGGATCACAACCCGGCTGGCTATTCCAGCCCGATGCGGGGCCAGGTCGAATTCCGCAACGTGACCTTTGGCTACCGGGACGATGAACCCAGCTTGTGCGATATCAGTTTCACAGTCGAGCCCGGGCAGACGGTCGCCATCGTCGGGCAGACCGGGACGGGCAAGACCACGCTCGCCAAGCTGATTAACCGCACCTACGACATCCATGCTGGGCAGGTGCTGATCGATGGCATCGATGTAAAGGAGTGGAATCTCGATCATTTACGGCGACAAATTTCAATTATCGAGCAGGATGTCTTCCTTTTCTCGCGCAGCATCGCCGAGAACATCTCGTTCGGCAACTCCGGCGCAACACAGGCCGAGATCGAAGCCGCGGCCCGGTCGGCGCAGGCGCATGAGTTCATCATGTCCTTCCAGGAAGGCTATGAAACCGTGATCGGAGAGCGGGGCGTCACGCTCTCCGGCGGCCAACGCCAGCGGCTGGCGCTGGCACGAGCGTTCCTGACCAACCCGAGCGTCCTGATCCTCGACGACTCGACCTCCTCCATCGACAGCGCCACCGAGGACCAGATTCAGCGTGCGATCTTCAAGGCCGCCGAAGGGCGAACAACACTTATCATCACCCACCGCCTGTCGCAGATCCGCTGGGCCGACCAGATACTGGTGCTGCGCAAAGGAGAGCTGGAGGCGGTTGGAACCCATGAAGAGTTGATGGCCCAATCGGATGCCTACCGGCGGATATTCACCCGCTACGAGGGCCAGTAGCGATGGGCTTCTTTTCCGGGTTGAATGCCGAATCCTACGACCGCACCTACCGCGACCGTGACCTGGTCATGCGCATGGTGGCCTACTTCAAGCCCTATCGAAAGCGCCTCGCCTGGGCACTGCTCGGCATCCTTGTGATCGCCGCCTCCGGTGCGTTGTCGCCCATCCTGGTCGCCCGCAGCGTTGACCTGATGGCGCAGCAAGCCTCGATCTCGCTTATGCTGGCCTTCGCCGGAGCGCTTTTCGCCATCGGCGTGCTGGTCTGGGCTGCCAACTGGGTTCGCCGGCGGCTGATCACCCGCTCCGTGGCGGATGTCATGCTTGCGCTGCGTCAGGACGCATTCATTGCCTCTTCCAAGCATGATCTCTCCTTCTACGATGAGATCGCCTCCGGGCGCGTCGTCAGCCGCATCACCTCCGATACCCAGGAGTTCGCCCAGGTCGTCGTGCTGGTGACCGATCTATTCAGCCAGCTGATTCAGGCCTTGATCCTGTTTGTCGTCCTGGTTCGCATTGACCTCAAGCTGACGATGTGGCTGTTCGCCATGCTGCCCTTGATCTTCCTCGTGGCAGTCAGTTTCCGGCGCCTGGCGCGCACCGTCACACGGCGCGGGTTTCGGGCGATGGCCAACGTCAACGCCTCGATCCAGGAGGCGGTGACCGGGATCGCCGTGGCGAAGAACTTCCGTCAGGAGAATCGCATCTACGAGGAGTTCTCCGAGGTCAACGTCAAATCCTATCAAACGAACGTGCGGCGGGGATTTGTGCTGGCGATGGTCTTCCCGAGCCTGAACGCCCTCGGCGGAGCCGGCACAGCCTTGATCGTTTACCTGGGCGGGATGAGCGCCGCCCAGGGCTTGATCAGCGCCGGAGCCTGGTACCTGTTCATCCAGAGCCTCGACCGCTTCTGGTTCCCGGTGTTGAACTTATCTGCGTTCTGGACCAACGTCCAAAACGGTTTATCGGCTGCTGAACGCGTCTTCGCCCTGATCGACGCCGAATCGGCCGTGGTGCAGATCGACGATCTTCCCGTACCGCAGCTGCACGGCGAGATCGAGTTTCAGGATCTCTCGTTCCAGTACAAGACCGGTGAACCGGTGCTGGAGAATTTCAACCTGCATGTCCGGCCGGGAGAAAGCCTGGCCCTGGTTGGTCATACTGGCGCTGGGAAGACCTCGATCGTGAAGCTGATCTCGCGTTTCTACGAATTCCAGGGCGGGCGGTTGCTGGTGGATGGCATGGACATCCGTACGCTCAACCTGGCACAATACCGGCGGCAGCTGGGCATCGTCTCGCAGACACCTTTTCTCTTCTCCGGTACGGTCGCCGACAACATCCGCTATGCCAAACCGGAGGCAGCCCTCGATGAGATTCGGGAGCTCGCGGGCCGCATCGGCGGGGGTGAGTGGTACGAGACGCTTCCCGATGGTTTGCTGACGGAGGTTGGCGAACGTGGCAACCAGCTCTCGATGGGTCTGCGCCAGATGGTGTCCCTGATGCGGGTGCTGATCCAACGCCCGGCAATATTCATCCTGGATGAAGCTACCGCCAGCATCGACCCCTTCACCGAGGCCCAGATTCAGGAGGCGCTGGAGCTCATCCTGGCGGAAAGCACTTCCATCCTGATCGCACACCGCCTGTCAACGGTCCGCGCCAGCGACCGCATCATCGTCCTTGACCACGGCCAGATCATCGAAGAAGGCGACCACGGTGGGCTGATGGCGGCCGGCGGTCACTACGCCGAGCTGTATAACACCTACTTCCGGCATCAATCCCTGGCCTATATCGAGAGCGCCCGCGACCGGATCATGGGCGACGACTAGCGCCTGAGCTGCGGCCTGCAACTGCGTTCGATGGGAGTTCTGCGGTCATTTCCCAGGCTTGCTGCCTGCTGCGGTGATGCGGGGATTACGGACCCGGTGAGGCTGGCATTGGTGCGATTCGCCGGATCAGGCCAGCAGCAGGATGTCGTGCACAAGCGCGAAGAGTGAAAGGGGAGCGATCAGCCAGGCTGCGATTCTAGCTTCCGCGAATTCACGATAGGTCAACCACAATCCCAGGGCGAGCAATTTGACGAACACGGCCAGCCCCCAATTTCCAAACACCGAGAGCAGGACATCCTGGTATCCAAGCTGCTGCGTCGTATACGTGGCCAGCATCAGGTTGAGCACCTGGCTTGCAACCGCCAGATAGATCAATCTCGTCAGTACGTTTTCGTCTACTTGATCGATTTTTAACCAACGGAGCGGGGAGAAGAACCTCCGGGGGTGAACGGGCGGGTTCGTGCTCCGGATGGGTTCGAGATCGGCCTTTTCCAGGGCCCAGACAAATAGTGAGCGGTACATGCTCGTCCCTTTCTGATCCCCCTCTGGCAACCGCTCGCTTGCGTGGCACTACCGGGCCGATCCCGGCGTCTCGTCACTTCACCTCTCCTCTCCATTGTAGGGGAAAAGGACTCGCTCGAACTTATCGATCACCTTACATTTGGAAAACGGGAAACGACCGGCCCTGGATCTAGTCCAGCTCGCGCAGGGTAAGAGTCGATAGCATGAGCAGGATCACGCCGTACAACGGCAGGCTGACCAGCATCACCCAGTTATCCAACAGGTTGCTGCCCTTGATCAGCTCCTGCAGCACCTCGTTGGCGTAAAAGAGCGGCGAGATGTAGCTCAGCACGTGCGTCCAGTCCGGGAGCTTATCGAAGGGGATGATTACGCCTGAGACGATCATCGAGATCAGGATCAGCGGGAAGAACGGGAGCACCTGGCCCACCGTGCGGCAGAAGTTCGAGACGAGCAGGCCCAGAATCATGCTGATCACCGCCAGCAGCCACATGATCAGGTAAATCGCGGCGAACTGGGCCAGCGAGTACTCGAGCGAGAAGAGCCAGTTCAGTTCGACCAGGATCAGCAGGCTCTGCAGTGTGGAAAGCACCGTGTACGCCAGCAGGTAGCCGCTGATGATCTCCAGCCGCCTGTAGCCGCTGATGAACATCCTGTCCAGCGTACCCTGCGTGCGCTCGCCGACCAGCACGATCGCTGTCACCAGGAAGGTGATGAAATGGACCAGGAACGCCCCGTAGGGGATGACGTACACACTGGGATTGAAGAACGGGCCGGCGAGTGCATCGAGCAGCACCTTGATAAAGTAGATGATGATCAGCGGGAAAACGAGCGAGAGCCCGATCTGGCGCCGGTCGTGCCGCAGCTGAACCAGAACGCGGCTGGCCATCGCCCCGATGCGGCCAAGCGTGGCGGACATATCAGTTCTCCTCCCGCTTCTGCCGATCATGTTCGGCGATGATCGACAGGACTACCTGTTCAAGCGTAGCCTGCTCGATTTCAATGCGGTCGATCCCCGCTTCCAGGCCGTACTGGCGGAGAATTTCCGGCAGCTTACGCGGGTAATCATGGGCTTCGAACTCCCGCGTCTGTCCCCCGCGGCCGATCGTAATCACCGCCTCCCCGGTCCACAACAGCTTGCGCGGCGTGTCGACCGCCAGCAGCTCGCCTTCCTGCAGGATGGCGAGCCGGTCGCAGTACATCACCTCGTCCATCTGGTGCGTGCTGACCAGAATCGTGCGGCCTTCGGACGCCAGCCGGCGGAAGTGCTGCCAGAAGCTCTCCCGCAGCTTGGGATCGATCCCGGTCGTCGGCTCGTCGAGGAACAGGACCGGTGGCTGGTGGACGATTGCGCAGGCGAGCGACACCCGCTGCACCATCCCGCCCGAGAGTTTGTAGAGCGGGTCGTTTGCCCGCCCGCTTAGCCCGACAAACTCGAGCGTCTCTTCGACCCGCTGCGCCAGGTCGCGCCGGCGATGGGCCTGAGCGAAGAACGTCAGGTTCTCACGGGCCGAAAGATCGTCGTACAGCGCCGGCTCCTGGGGCATGTAACCAATCGCCCGCCGCAGCGCCCACTTCTCCACCGCCGGATCCAGCCCGAGAACAGAGACCTCGCCCGAATCCCGCTTGCTGGAACCGATCAACAGCCGGATCAGGGTCGTCTTGCCGGCGCCGTTCGGCCCGAGCAAGCCGAAGATCTGGCCGCTTTCGATGCGCAGATCCACACCCCGCAGCGCTTGAATCGGGCCGTAGCTCTTTTTCAGACCCTGCACGGAGACGGCCACTTCACCACCCATCTTTGGACTCCTGGGTTTTAAATCCCGCACCTTCGACCAGCATCCACCCTGCCGGGGATGCACCCGTGCGGATGATTGAAACCGGTCGCTCAGCTCGACACCTGACTTTAGCACAAGTTCCAGAAATGGAGTCTCCGGGGCGACATAGGCCGGTTTCTCGCGTATACTTGGGACCAATTCTGACAGAATTGGTCCTACATTGATTTCCTACAAGGCCAAGCGCGACATCGCACCAGAAGTTTTCATCGATCTTCTGCAAAGGTCAGGCCTTGCCGAGCGCCGGCCGGTCGAAAATCCGGACATCATCCGGGGAATGCTCGAGCATGCCGACCTGCTGGTCACGGCCTGGGATGAGGACACGCTGGTGGGCGTCGCCCGCTCGGTGACTGATTTTGAATACTGCTGCTACCTTTCCGATCTGGCGGTGGATCGTGCCTATCAAAAAAGCGGAATCGGTCGTGAGCTCATCCGACGCACCCGGGAGGGGCTGGGTCAGAACTGCATCTTGATCCTGCTCGCCGCCCCGGCTGCCGTCGACTACTACCCCAGGCTGGGGTTCACCGCCCACACCAGCGCCTGGGTGCTTCGTCCGGGCGATCCGCTTCGCTAGGATGTCCGCAGTGTTCGCAGTAGATAACCGGAGCCACAATGTGAAACTGGTGATCTTCACCTGAGGAGGTCCGATGTCCATCAACGCTTTAGCCCAATCCATCGATCGCTTCGCTGCACTCGCGGTCGACCTCCAGGACGAACAGCTCGACCTGTCCTGGACCTGGCGCGACTACGATTCGGACGGGATCCGCTTCGCCTACTTCCGCACGCTGGAGGATCTGCGTTCGCTGGCGGTCGAACTGTCCGTCATGAATGCTGCCGCCGGCGCAGAGCCTTCATCCGCCCGCTTGATCATGAACCAGTACCACAGCGCATGGCGCGCGATGCACGCCATGCTGCTCGGAACGGGCGAAGACGACCGTGAGCAGATCCCGGCCCCGGATGAATGGCCGCTGAGGCGGGTGATCGCCCACATCGTCGACGCCGACGTCGGTTTTTACACCATCGTCTCCGAGACGTTGAAGAGCCTGCGCGCGGGCAGTGAACCGCCGCACGGGGATCTGGACCAGGCCTGGGAGCAAATAACCCGGGACCTGGACGATGACTACAAGAGCCTGATCAAGGGCCCCAACGGCCCGGTGTTCGATCTCGACCGCCGCATGCACGACCGCATCCTGGACGAGTTTTCCGGCATCTCAGAGGAGGAACTCGAAAGCCCGAGCTACTACTGGGAGGCCAGCGCCTATACGCTCCGCTTTCGCTTGGGACGCTTCGAATCGCACTGCCGCCAGCACACCGTGCAGCTCTATAAAACCCGGGTAGCGATCGGCCGCTTCCCGACCGAGAGCCAGCTCATGCTGGGGGAGATCTACGCCGCGCTGGCCGAGGTTGAGAATGCGCACCGCACCCTCCCACGAGACCCAGCAGAAATCGGAGAACTGGCAGACCTGATCGAGGCACGCACCGGGGAAGTTCGCACGGCTCTCGGCTGAGCCTGGCGGACCTTCTGACCGGTTGTTGGGGTGAAACGAACTCACGTGCGCGCGTGAAGCAGGGAGGATCTTGGTTCATGCCTGAGAATAAGACGGTGAAGACCAGAGCCAGCGTGAAGAAGTTCCTGGACGGCGTCGAGCACGAGCGCAAACGCGCCGACAGCTGCAAGCTCTCGAGCTGTTTGGAGAGGTCACCGGAATGAAGCCCGCCATGTGGGGTCCAGGCATTGTGGGTTTCGGGTCGTACCATTACAAGTACGAATCCGGGCGTGAGGGCGATATGCCGCTGGTCGGTTTCTCGCCCCGGGTGCAGAATCTGACGCTCTATATCATGGATGGTTTCGCAGGGTACGACCGGCTGCTTGGCCAGCTCGGCAAGCACAGGACCGGTAAGGCCTGACTGTACATCAATAAGCTCGATGATGTCGATCTGGGCGTGCTGCGTGAGCTGGTGTCGCGCTCGTTCCAGCACATGAAAGCCAGCCACGCGCAAGCCTCGAGATAGCTCTTCAGAGCCACCGCCCGGTGATGCGCCCCGGCTTGTCCGGAGCACGAAACGGGGCGACAATCCGCCAATTCGCCGTCCCATGGGGGTGGGACACAGATAGTGCCAAGGAGAGGATAGGATGAACTTCCAGCCGCCCAGCGAATGCCCGAAGTGTGGTGGAACCATGAGCGAAGGCTTTACCGTGGATAATGCTAAGGTCATCAATGAGAACCACCCGGCCTACGGACCGCGCATGAAGCTCGGCGGCAGCCACGCCTGGTGGCAGCTGTCGGATGCCGGCTCGGGCGAGACAGAAGTCAGCCCGCTGCCCGGTTTTTCGTTCACCGCCGCCAAGGTACTCCGCGGTCCGGAAGGCTTTCAAGTTTTCACCTACCGCTGCCAGGAGTGTGGGTACCTCGAGTCCTACGCCCCTTCGGAGTAGGACGTCGCAGTAGATCCGTCCGCAGGCCGCGGCCCGCGTTCCAAGAGGCTCAAGGTGCAGGTATCCGATCTTCCAATCGCCGCGCTCGACGGCTGCGAGCTGGCGGCGACGGTCTTCACACCGGCCGGTCCGCCGGACCGGGTTGCGATCATCAGCGCGGCGATCGCCGTGCCAGGGACGTTCTATCGCCACCTGGCGGGTTACCTCGCCGGTCAGGGCTGGCTCGCCCTGACCTATGATTACCGCGGGATCGCCAAATCACGCCCCGCGGACCTGAAGGGCTTCCACGCCACAGCCAGGCAATGGGCTGAGGAGGACATGGCCGGCGCCCTCGCCTGGGCAAAAGCCCGGTACCCGCAAGCCGAAATCGTTCTAATCGGGCACAGCTTCGGTGGGCAGGCCGCTGGCCTGCTGCCCGACTTGAGCCGGGTGCGGGCGATGGTGACCATCTCCGCCCAGAGCGGCTACTGGCGCCTGCAGCCGGGTTTCGAAAAGGTCAAAGTCTGGTTCTACGTCCACATCGTCTTCCCGTCGCTGTGCGCGCTCTACGGCTACCTGCCCTGGAGCCGCTTCGCTCGCGGGGAGGATCTGCCGAAGGCGGCCGCGCTCGAGTGGGCTTCCTGGTGCCGCTTACCCGGCTACCTGTTCGATGACCCGGCGCTCGACGCCCGGCGGCGCTTCGCCCGCTTCACGGCGCCGATCCTGGCGTACAGCGTGGACGATGACGTCTGGGGCTCGGCGAAAGCGGTCGAGGCGATGATGGCCGGCTACACGGCGGCGCAGGTCGAACGGCGCCACATCCACCCGTCCGATGCCGGCACCGGGAGGCTCGGCCATCTCGGTTTCTTCCTGCCGAAAGCCGCACGCCTGTGGCCGGCGATGCTGGATTGGGTGGAAGGTCAACGTTGACGGCAACCGGGGTCCAGCACCCGGCGGAAGAGGATGGTCCGTGCAAGACATTTACCCGGTCACGGAAGAACGCTGGGGGGACCTGGCTCGCTTCTTCCAGGCTCACGGCAACCCGAACTACTGCTGGTGCATGACCTGGCGCGTCGCGAGCACCGAGTTTCATGCGCTGAGCAGCGAGGAGCGCAAAGCCGCGCTGCACGCCAGCCTGGCCTCCGGCCAACCGATCGGGCTGCTCGCCTACCTGGACGGCGAACCGGCCGGCTGGTGCTCGGTCGCCCCGCGCTCGACCTACCCCCGCCTGGAGCGTTCGCGCACCCTGCCCCGCCTGGACGAGCTCGATACCTGGTCCGTGGTTTGCTTCTTCCTGGCGAAAGAGGCGCGCGGGCGCGGCCTGAGCGTGGAGCTGCTGCGTGCGGCGATCGAGTACGCGGCCGAGCACGGCGCCCAGGTCGTGGAGGGCTACCCGGTCGAACCGGTTCCGGACGAAAACGGTGCCCTGCGCGTGCCGGCCTCCTACCGCTTCATGGGCTACAAGCGCAGCTTCGAAAAGGCCGGTTTCAAGGACGTCACGCCGCCCGGCGCGACGCGGACCATCATGCGCTTCGAGATTCCGCCAGCCGGCAGGGGCAAACGGGGATAACATGGCGGTTGGAACCGAGTGGAGGCTGGCATGATTCAAGGTGAACACATTGCGCTGCGCCCGGTCGAGCGCGAGGACCTGGCGCTGCTCGAGGCCTGGGAGGACGACCCGGCCGTGCTGGGCGAGTTCAACACCTTCGGCCTGCACGGCCGCCAGGGCAAGGAAGAGGCCTTCGCCAAGGAGGGCTTTCTCGGGGCGAACCAGGGCACCTTGATCGTCGCTGCGGAGGGCGAGGCGGTCGGCCTCGCATCCTACCGCCGGGTGGACCACGGCCCGCCCAACGGCGGGCACCCTACCAGCTCGGAGCGCACCTGGTTCCGGCCAGCCGCGGCCACGGGTACGGGGTGGAAGCCGCCACGCTGCTGGTAGGCTACCTTTTTGATACCTACACCGTGATGCGAATCGAGGCCGAGACCGACGTCGAGAACACCGCCGCCCAGCGGGCGCTGGAGAAGACCGGCTTCACGCGTGAAGGCGTGCTGCGCTCGGCCCAGTGGCGCGGCGGGGCGTGGCATGACCTGGTGCTGTACAGCAAGCTGCGTGGGGAGTAGCGGGAACGAAGCTGCGAAGATGCCCCGGCCTGTCCCGGGGAAACTTGTCAAGGAGGATGAAGGCGATGCAAGCGGTCCAGAAGTCAAGCGGGGGTCCTGCCCCCTACTCGCCGTCGTGGTTCGATCGCTTCAGCGATTGGGTCGAGAGCCTGCCCGGTCCGGCGTGGATCGCCTACCTGCTGCTCGGCCTGCTTTCCTGCGCTGCCCTGGTTCTGATCCAGGCGGGGCAGGGAGCCTACCCCGATGGCAGGATCGATCCATGGCATTTCTTCCTGGCGCTTCAGCCGGCGTTCTTCCTGGGGTTGATGCATTATCTGGATCGAGCTGCCGGGGCAGCGCTGCAGCGCTTCTGGCCGGCGATCGACGAGGATCAGGCCAGCTACGCCAGCTGGCTCTACCGCCTGACCACCCTGCCGGCCCGTGCCGCCCGCCGGGCGATCCTGGGAGGCGAGCTGGCCTTCCTGGTCCTGCTGGGCCCGACGGTCTTCCAGATCGAGCTCTCCCCCTTCCACATCTCGTTCGACAGCGCTTCGCTTCAAGCTTTCGGCATGAGCACGACGGTCGTTTCCCAGCGTTTCACGCTGCTGTTCTATCTCATCCTGTGGGCGGTGATCGGGGTGCTGGTCCTGCATACCGCCCACCAGCTGAACCAGATCCGGCTCCTATATAACGGCGTCGGCTCGATCGACCCCTTCCAGCCCGAGCCGCTGTATGCTTTTTCGACCGTGACCAGCCTGACGGCGGTGATGCTCCTGCTCAACAGCTACGGCTGGGTCTGGGCGCTGCTACGCGGGGCAGGCGAGGGCATGGCCTCATTCCGGCTCTCCGGGCCGATCAGCGTGAACATCTTTTTCGCCGCGCTGAGCGTGTTTCTCTTCATCTGGCCGATGTGGGGCGCGCACCACCTGCTCGACACGGCGAAAAAGGAGAGCCTGCGCGGCAACGCCGGCCACTTCAAAGCGGTCGTCTCCCGGCTGCATGGGGCGATCGAAAGCGGTCAGATGGCGGGGACCGACGATTGGCAGAAAGTCATGGGGGCGCTCGAGCTGGAGCGGGCCCGGCTGGAGCGGCTGCCGACCTGGCCCTGGCATCCGGAGGCCTCGCGCGGCCTGCTGGCGGCGCTGGTCGTGCCGCTTGTGGTCTGGCTGCTGCAGTTCGGATTGGGCAAGCTGCTGGGGTGAGACGGCTAACTTAGGATATCAGCTCAAAGAGCTTGAGTATTTTAGAGTATGCCCCCCACCGGAGAGGGACCGGCTGAGAAAAGAAAACCCCCGACCCTTGCGAGACGGGAGTTTCGATCGGTAGAACTTATTGATTATGGTGAAACCCTTATCCATATGGTCGTATCGCCTGGGGCTAATCCTTCATCACAATTAGTTTCGAGGATTGTTTCCTGATACTTGTCATCATCAATAAATTTGGCCTCAACAACGACGGTTGTTCCAGCACAAAATGGTGAGTCATCGTCCCTTACGAAGGTCAAGG
>Ga0307424_1000603_pt1 | contig 19321 bp, 18 predicted proteins | sample SalMarWE160320MG_FD_202157 | JGI IMG/M metagenome (GOLD analysis project Ga0307424, IMG submission 202157) | Salt marsh sediment microbial communities from the Plum Island Ecosystem LTER, Massachusetts, United States - WE1603-20 | ecosystem: Environmental > Aquatic > Marine > Intertidal zone >... | reverse complement strand
CGAAGAGGCGGTGAGCCTGTTGAAGGAATGGGTCTCGGCCAACCCCAACCGGGCGCTCAACCTGGTGAACGACGACTACTGGTGGTGGCGGGCTCTTCAGGGGAGGGCGGATTTCCAGGCTCTGGCCACGATGGCGACGACGAGGTGAGGCCGCGCGAGAAAGGTGGCCTGCCGGAGATGCAAGACTGCCCAGAAGTGATACTGCCCGACGAGCGAGGGAAAGGAGGAACCCACAAGTCAATCTGACAAGGAGAGACGATCATGCCCTCCCATCGATTCTCTGCCACCACACCGCTCCTCGGAGCATTGCTCCTTCTCGTCGCGTGTACCGATCAGCTCGCGACACCCGCCACCGGACCCGCCGAGCTGCAGAGGGACGTGGCCGCCTCGATGACCTCGTGTACCGAATCGAGCTCCCCGGAGGAGCTCATCGATTGTCTGTTCACCACTCCGGGACTCCGGAAGGCGGCGCAGCGGCAACTCGACAACATCCTTCGGATGTACGATCGAGGGCAGGTCGAGGTGGCGAGAGGGATGATGTTCGACCTGATCGACTTCACGCTGACCCGCAAGGACGAGGGGCAGCTTCTCGATCCCCAACCCCTCGGCCAGGCCCGCGTCGTCAGCCTGCTGTTCGACGGGCTGTTCCAGGCCGTGGGCCTGGAGCCTCCGGAAGTCCCCGACGGAGCCCTGGAGGAGGATGGAGCCGTGGGCATCGTGAGCCCTCTCGGGGGGACGGTGGCCACGGGCACCCGGCTCTTCGGCGTGGCCTTCGCCGAAAACGCCGTCGACCGGGACGTCCTGATGACAATGGAACGGCTGCCCGACGATGACGGCCCCCTGCCCACGGATCTCGCGCAGTACGGACCGTTCTACAAGATGACAGTGAGCCCGGGCGTGGATGAGATCTCGGGCGTCACAACCGGCCTGTGCTACTACCGCGAAGGTCCGCTGGCGCCGCCGGACGACCCCGCGGCGCGTGCCTGGCTGCGCATAGCCCGCACGGTTCCCGGGACCAACGACGAGATCAAGATCCTCGACCTGGCGACGGCACCGTCGTTCCTCGACTGCAGCGACGTGACCCAGGTAGCCTCGCTGCGCCGACGGGACGCGAGGATCCTCGCCCGGCTCGGTGAGGAGGTGAGCTCTTTGCTGGTCCGGGTGCTCGAGCCCTCACCGCTCGGAGCGCAGACCCAGGGCGGGCAGACCGACACCATCCTGGTACGAGGAGGTGCCCCGCCCCACCTGACCACGTATTCCATTTCCTACGCCAGCGTCATGAGCGGGCCACTACCGGACCTGATTGTGGCGTCCGTCGAGGTCTCTCCCGCCGCGCCGGTCGAGGGTGAAGACGTCTCCATCGAGGTGATCGTCGAGAACGTCGGAGACGGTGACGCCGGAGCGTCGACCCTCGAGGTCGAGAAGGAGCCGGACGTCTTCTACGGCACGGCCTCGATCCCGGCGCTGGCGGCCGGTGCCTCGTACACCACGACGCTGGTCGGGCCCCTGGACGCAGGGGTGTACGACGACGTGGTCGCCACGGCCGACGCCTGGGACAAGGTCACCGAGGAAGACGAGACCAACAACACCACTACCTTCAGCTTCACGGTGGCGGAGGCTCCCCCCGCCACCATCTCGGGCCACGTCTACGTGGACGGCGACCCCGTCCCGGATGCCAACGTCGTTTCTCTGACGGGGAGCGGCGGCACCTTGGGCGCCATGACCAACGGCGCCGGGGTCTACCAGTTCGCGAACCTCGACCCGGGCACCTACACGGTCTCGGTAGCGGCTACGGGGTACTTCGCCGAGTCCTCGAAGGAGGTGACCGTCGCGGCGGGTGAGGATGCCACGGTCGACTTCGACGGGGCGTACCTCTATACGGCTCCGGAAGGGACGGGCGCGGCCACCACCTGGACTCTGGCAGAGCCCGACGTGACCGTGGGCCTCTGCAACGGAGAGGGCTCGGATCCCTGCGAGTATGGGTCCACCGTGACGTTGCGCGCCGTCGCCACCGGGCCTTCGGGGACCTTCGTCAACCCCTGGATCGGCGGGCGGGTCTATTTCTACTACCACCACGTCACGACCGGTGACGACGTCTACATCGGACGGGTCGAAGGGAGCTCCGCGACCGTGATCGACGACGGCATCAGCACTCGCTACTGGACGTGGACGCTGGAGTTCGACGCAACGGGTGTCCCGGCGGGGACCCTCGAGCTCACGGCGGTGGGCACGACCTCCGGCCAGGCGTATCGGACACCGGTGAACTGCAACGTCGCGGTCGTACCGGGGACGTAGGAGGGCATGGACAGGGGGCCCGCGGCGGGGCGGGCCCCCTATTCCAGCGGAGGTCGTTCGGGTGACTAATGTCCTTCGCTCACCCTACCTCGCTCCGATCCGATACGGTCGGAAGGTGAACCCCCCGCGATCGTTCACCGGGTCCTGAATGGTCGTGACGACGGCCAGTCGTCCGTCGCGGAGGAAGACGATCGGGATGTACTCACCAGCCGTGTCGCGGATCAGCGTCGAATCCGCATCCACCGGACGGAATGCCGGGAAGGCGAAGGGCTCCGCGCGTGTGACGTGCGGGGCTCCCTCCGACCCGTCGTCGACGTCGATCAGAGCGAGGTTGGCACGAAGCGCGTCACCGGACCCGCTGAACCACGTCGCGGCGAGCTCTCCGCTGCCTCGGGCGACGAGATAGGGGAAGTACACCATCGCGCTGTCCTCTACGACCGGCCAACGAGTCCACGACGTGCCGTCGTCGGTCGATCGCCCGAGCCACAGGACCGTACCCTCGCTCGAGAGCGTGTATAGGGCCCCCGTGGAATCCCAAGCGATCGGCTCCACCCACCGGAGCACGCCGTCCTTCGGATCGAACGAGCCCGTCCACGTGCGTGTGCCTGGCAGGTCCCGCATCTCCCAGGTCGCGCCTCCATCCCTGCTCACCGCGATGCCATCGGTCCCGGGATCCATCTTGTTGCCCGATGCGGAAAGGGGCGTCACCCGAACGGCGAGTGTTCCACCAGGGCCAATCGCGAGGTGGCTCGAGCCGCCCGACGCGTGGACCCGGGCGAGCTCGGTCCAGGTGCGTCCACGGTCCGTGCTCACGGCGTGGCTGACGCCCGCGCCGTCGTTCCAGACGGCGTGGACGACACCGTCGGGAGCCACCTCGATCCACGGCCGATCGTCGAAGCGGTCGCGGGAGAGCGAGCTCCAGCTCCAGGTCGCTCCCCCGTCCAGACTGGTCGCGGCGGCGACGCCTCTTCCCTCGAACACCTGCCGGTCGTAGGACATCACGACGAAGTAGAGCTTACCGTCCGGGGCCACCGCGAGATCGACGTCCGAGTTCCCCACCGCTCCATCGGCCTCGGATCCGACGTCGACGGCCTCCCAGGAGGCGCCCCCGTCGGCGCTGCGCCAGAGCGTGGGCTTCTCCGTCCCGTAGCCCGCGACGAAGAGGGACCCGTCCGCCCCCTCGACGATCATGGGCTCACGGGCGAGGCCGCCGACATGGTCGGTGGTGGGGAGGGCGACCAGCTCGAGGGCGGCCGGGTTGCTCGCACGATTCTCGTCGGGCGCCTTCGAACAGGCGGCGAGAAACAACCCAGCCACGACGATGGGTGGCGGTCGTCGCGTCATGTTGCACCTCCGTCAGGGCCGATGTAGCGCCGTGCGGGTTGGGGGCTTCGATGTGGGGATGCCCTTCTGGTCGATGATCGCCCGTACTCGGGCTCGATCTCGGGGGTCCACATGGAGATCCCCCGAATACCCGGCGGAGAAATGCAGCTTGAAGAACCGGGACACTGGACCGGAGTCCGGCAGTCTCTTGTAGAACTTGAACCCGGTGCTGGTGGAAACCAGGTGGCTGAGCTCGTCCCAGGCGAAGACGTCCTCGAACTCTCGCGGGCTCTCCGTTCGGAAGGGTCGCTTCTCGAGGCCGGCCCCGGTGATCCTGTATTCGACCCTGTTCAGGATGCTTGGGACGGTGCCCACAACGCCCCCGATCAACGCCACGAACAAGGCTCTGACGGCGTCCGCCGAGTGAAAGACGAAGTGGGCCAGGCCTATGAAGCAGACGAATACGGCCACGACGTAGACGGCTGTGATCGGCCGGACCGTGCGGGCGCTCCAGCTGTGTTCGGTGCCGCGGTCATCCACGTTCATCATGCCCTCGCGTCGAACCGTCGCGCGCCGAGGGAATCAGCGCCCGGGATCCTGTTCGCCGGCCTCCGCAGCCGCCCCGGGAGGAGGCAGGGCGCCGAGCTGCTGCATCATGCCGAGACGGTCGATCTGCTCCCACTCCTCGACGACCTTCCCGTCCTGGAACCTGGAGATGATGATCCCGGTCAACGTCACTTCTCGCCCGGTCGGCGCCACGCCCTGGAAGTCGCCGCTGTGGGTGCCGTGGAACCGCCAGCGTGTCGTCACCTTGTCGCCTGCGACGAGGATGTCCTCGGTAGTCATGGTGCCCCCCGGGAATGCGTTCAGCAGTGAGTGGTGGAGCGCCCTGAAGCCCTCCACGTCGAGGTCGCCGTCCGGGCCGTGATAGACGTATCCCGGACCGAAGTACTCGTCGAGATAGCTCTCGTCACCGCGGTTCAGGGCATCCACATACCCGCGGAGCATGGCGGCGTGGTCGGCCGCGCTGTCAGCTCCTTCCGTCGAGCAGGCCGAAGAGGCCACGATCGCAGCGAGCAGCCACACGGGCAGATGGCTCTTGTTTTTCCGGCTCATGGCGGTTCCTCCGTGGGAGGCTGGAGTCACGAGCACATTCCAACGGCGGTGGGCGGAGGGCAAGGCTGGGGCGGCATGGCCGTCGATGTGTTGCGATGGGCTGGCCTCCAGCCCGCCCGCTCCCTCATCACGCCAACCCAGTAGGGGTCCATCCGCTCGAGCCGCTTCTTCTTCAGGTTTCTCGCGGACCAACCACCGCACGTCTACGTCCGCACTCCGGGCCCACACCTCGAACCGCGCCTTCCCCTCTCAGGGACTCGCAGCGACCACCACGCTCCAGGAATAGCCGACGGCCTTGCGGAGGACACGCACGTCCCTTTTCCGTCGAACGAGCGTCGACCGATACTCCTCGATCCGGGTCACGGCAGCGTAGCCAGCCCCTCGGCTCGCGTCAGCAGCTCGTGCAGGCGGCGCACGAACGCACCCACCGGAGCCCCGTCGACCACCGCGTGGTCGAACACCACCGTCAAGGCGAGCACGTCGATCTCGCCCGCCACGCTGCTACGCCGCGCGATTCCACCGACCCCCACGGCCAGCGGGTGCAGCGACAGCGGGATCCCCCAGGTGAGAACGCCCGGCGTCGCCATGCCGGCGGCGGTCACCACCACCGTGCCCATGGTGCGCTTGATCCGCGTCGGGCTACGCAGAAGCCAACGCCAGAACACCAGGTCCCGCAGCCACGCCGGAGAGCGGAAGAAGAGCGACTGCAGCCACGCCGGAGGTGCCCGCTCGATGGATGCTGAACCGGCGGAGATGCGTGCTTCCTGAGCATGCCGGATCTCCTCGTGGATCTCGGCCGCACCCTTACGATCCGCCTTCCGGATCACGACCGGCATGGGCAACGTCTCCGCGTCCTCCTCCCCTCCGATTGCCCGCTCCACCAGCACGGCCACGTCCACCTCCTGGAAGAGGACCAGCTTCCGCCTTCCGCGGCGGATCGCGTGCACGCGCGGGTGCTCGGCGGCAGCGCGTGCGACGCAACCGACGACCCAGGCCGTGAAGCTCAGGCCCTTCCCGGTGCTACGTCGGAACTCGCGGATGGCCTTACGAGCGGCGGTGACGTCCACTTCGAGGAGCACCGGGATCTGGAGCCGCTTCCTGGCCCAGCGGAGCGTGTCCAGCGTCGCGTTCCGTTCCGGCCGGAAGGGCACGATCCGGTAGGCTCCGTCCCCCTTCTCGTTTGCCATGGCGAGTTGCTCGTCCTGTTGAGCCGACGACCGCTCAGTGGTCTGCAGCCTCGGCCCCAACCTATGCTGCCGGGCTCTCGCAGAGGATGCCCGCCGAGATTGCGCTGTGGGGAATGGTGTGATACCATCATGAACGTGAATGATATCACACCTTCCCCGCTTCCCTCGGGACGCTTTCTGCTCCGGATCGATCCGGAGCTCCACGCGCTGCTCCGGGACGAGGCCGAAGCGTCGGGGCTGTCCCTGAACGAGTACTGCGCCCGCCGGCTCGCCGCTCCCGGTCTCGCGGTGGGTGGACCCGCAGTAGCGGCGGTCCAGCGGGCCGTAGCCGTCACCGAAGGGCATCTGCGTGGCCTTCTGGTCTTCGGCTCCTGGGCTCGGAACGAGTTGGTCGACGACTCGGACGTGGACCTCCTGGTGGTGGCCGGTCCGGATCTCAAGGTGGAGCGGAGCCTGTACCGGAGGTGGGACGCATCGCCCGTACGGTGGCAGGGGCGCAGGGTGGAGCCCCATCTCGTGCACCTGCCGGGACCGGATGACCGCGTGACGGGGTTGTGGGCCGAAGCGGCCCTCGACGGGGTTGTGCTGTTCGATCCCGACTTCTCCGTCTCTCGGCACCTGGTGCAGGTCCGAAAGCGCATTCTCGCCGGGACCCTGATCCGACGAGAGATCCACGGACACCCGTACTGGGTGGAGGCCGCCTGATGCACAACCCCGACCTGGCACGCGACTATCTGCGCAGAGCGGTGGTCCGGCTCCGGGCCCTCGATGTCCTCTTCGACGGCGAGAGTTGGGCCGACGTGGTCCGCGAGGCCCAGGAGATCGTGGAGCTCACCCTCAAGGGCCTGCTCCGCGCCTGTGGCATCGATCCCCCACGGATCCACGACGTCTCGGAGATCCTGGTGAACGAGCGGGACCGGCTACCCGCGGAGCTTCGCGACGGCGTCGAGGTGCTGGCCGAGGCCTCCCGCCAGCTCCGCCGCGACCGGGAGCTCGCCTTCTACGGCGCGGAAGATCTCACCCCCTCCGGTTTCTACTCGAAGGAAGACGCGGATCGAGCCCGCGACAGCGCGGGGCAGGTCGTGGCCGCGGTGAAGCCCCACGTGCTGGGGGGCTCCACGTAGGCCCGGCTCGTCGTCGACGATTCCGGGCCTGCCTGTCGCGCGGGGGTCCCGCTCCTACCGCACCCGCGCCTCCTCGTGCGCATGTTCCTCGGCGCCCCCGCCGGGGAAGAAGAGCGCCACCACCAGGCCCAACACCGCCATCCCCGCCATGATCAGGTAGACGGAGTGCAGCCCGCCGTCGAGGGCGGACACGAGGCCGCTCAGCGTCTCGGCCGGGAGCCGGGTCCGTTGGATCGGGCTCAGGATCGCGTTGGGATCAGCGCTCGTGCGGCTCGCGAGGTGCGCGTTGAGCACGGTGCCGAGCACGGCCACGGCGACGGCGCCGCCGATCGTCCGGAAGAACTGCACGGAGCTGGTGGCCACGCCCCGCCTCCTGCGCGGCACGGCGTTCTGCACGGCCAGCAGGTAGGGTGTCGCCATGAAGCCGAGGCCGAGCCCGACCAGGAACATGGCCGCCATGACGAGCCCGCGGCCCGATCCGACGTGCGCGGTGGACAGCAGCAGCGAGCCGCCGGTCGCGAACGCGGCGCCCACGATCGCGAAGGGGCGGTAGCCCCACCGCACGGCCATCCACCCGGACAGGGTGCTCGCGATGGGCCACCCGATGGACATGGGCGCGAGCGTCATGCCGGCATCGATGGCGGTGCCGCCCAGCACGCCCTGCGTGAACATGGGCACGAAGGCCGACGCGCAGAACATGGTGGTGCCGATCACCACGCTTCCCAGGCTCGACACGGCGATGACGGGCACGCGGAAGAGCTCGAGCGGGAGCATGGGCTCGGGGGCGCGTCGCTCCTGCGCGAGGAAGTACAGGAGGCCGACGCCGGAGCCGGCGATCATCGCTAGCGTGCGCAGATCGGTCCACCCCCACAGCTCGCTCCCCTCGAGGAGCGCGAGCAGGAGCAGGGTGACGGCCGCCGTCAGGCTCAGTGTGCCCGCCACGTCCAGGCTGTGCTCGTGGCGCTCGGTCTCCTCGCGCAGGAAGGCCGCCAGGAGGAAAGCCGACACCAGCCCGAACGGCACGTTCAGGTAGAAGACCCACCGCCACGACAACAGGTCGGTGATGAAGCCGCCCGCGGCGGGCCCGACCAGGCTGGACACGGCCCACACGCCGGAAAAGAGGCCCTGCATGCGCCCGCGCTCCTCCAGCGTGTAGATGTCACCGACCACGGTGATCGTCACAGGCTGTACGCCGCCGGCGCCCAGGCCCTGGAGTGCGCGGTAGACGATGAGCTGCGTGAACGACGTGGCGGTCCCGCTCAGCGCGGAGCCGAGCATGAACAGGGTCACGCTCACCAGGTAGATGCGGCGCCGGCCGTACAGGTCCGCCAGCTTGCCGAACATCGGCACGGTGGTGGTGGACGTCAGCAGGTAGGCGGAGAAGACCCAGCTGTAGCGGGACACGCCGCCGAGCTCCGCGACCACGGTGGGCATGGCCGTCCCCACGGCGGTGGCCTCCAGCGCCGCGAGGAACATCCCCAACACCAGCGCCGCCGTGACGAAGCGGCGCTCCCGACCGGGCTTCACGAGTGCGGATCTACCGCCTTTCGTCGTCCAGCGTGCGCAGCCTGCGCAGGATGCCGAGCGCGCTCTCTCCGGTGGCCATCTTCACGATCTCGTCGATGCGCGCCTGGTCCGAGGCGAACTTCTTCTTCAGCCGCGTCTGGTAGGCGTCTTTGAGGGTCTCGATGAGCTTGTCCAGCTCGTACGGTTTGGGAAGGTAGCTGAACGCACCGAGCTTGGTGAGCTCAACGGCGCTCTCCAGCGAGCCGTGGCCCGTGAGGATGATCGCCTCAAGGAACTCGTGCTCCTCCTTGAGTGCCTTGAGCACCTGCCCCCCGTCCATCCCGGGCATCTTCAGGTCGAGGAGCGCGATGTCGAACCGCTCGCTCCTCGCGACCTCCAGCGCCTCCGCGCCGTTCGTCGCCGTGCGCACGTCGAAGCCCCGCTTGGACAGACGGCGCGCGATGGCCTGCAGGAAGCGCGTCTCGTCGTCCACGATGAGCAGCTTGACCACGTGTTCCATCGCAACGTCTCCTCGAAGAAGCGCTCACACGGCCGGAAAGCCGAGCCAGAGCCAGTAGCCCAGGATCGCCCATAGCCACAGCACCACGAAGCTGATGAGCAGCACGAAGAACCCGTGCTTGAAGAAGTCCGCCAGCGTGACGAGCTGCTCGCCGGTGGTCGGGTCCTTGGCCATGGCGTAGACCAGGGCGTTGGACGGCGTCCCGATGATGAGCATGTGCGCGAACGACGACGCGTACGCGGTGGAGAACCCGACCATCCACGGGTGCACGCCCGCCACGGTCGCCATGGGGACGGTCACCGGACCGATGGCCGCCACGGTGGCGCCGTCGCTCATGAAGTTCGTGGCCACGCCCGTGAACAGCGACGAGGCGATGGCCAGGCCGGAGCCGCCGCGCATGAAGTCGGGCAGGACGCTCACGAAGCGGTCCGCCAGGTAGAGGGCGGCTCCGGTGGAGGCGAGCCCCGCGCCGATCGCCGTGGCGCCGGCGTAGAGCAGGACCACCTCCCAGTGGATCGACTGCATGTCCTTCCACGGCAGGATGCGGAAGATGTTCAACAGCACGAGGCCGAGCAGCACCGGCCCGCCCATCCCCAGGGATCCGCTCGCCGTGATCCACAGCACGACCACCAGGAGCAACACCGCCCCGCTCACGTACTCGTTTCGGGTCATGGGCCCGATCTTGTCCGCGGCCCGCTTGACCTCCGTGGCGATGTTGAGGCGGGGCACCGTCACCTTCCGCTTCAGGGCCAGCACGAAGTACAGCCCGACGCAGAACGACATGACCGGCACGAGCGGGAGCCCGTACTTCATCCACTGCCCGAACGTGGGCGCCACGCCGTAGTCGGCGAGGATGCCGACCATGATCGCGTTTCTCCCCCCCGCGGCCGGCGAGCCGGGCCCGCCCAGGTTCGCGGCGTAACAAAGCGCCAGCGCCATCAGGACCATGAGGTTGCGGTCCTTCTTCAGCCCGGTGGAGCGGAGCGCGCTCGCGTACACCATGACGAACAGCGGCATCGTGAACGCGACCATCGCGTGCTCGCTGAAGAAGCCGCACGTCACGGACAGCAGCGGCATGAACACGAGCAGGAAGAGGGTGAGGTTGCGCGCGGGCGCGAGCAGGAGGAGGCCGATGCGTCGGTCGAGGCCGGTGCGGGTGATCGCCTTCGACATGGCGAGGACGCCGAAGATGAAGAGCACGGCGTCCTTGGCGAACGCCTGCGCGACCCCGTCGGGCCTGAAGATCCCGAAGAAGTAAAGCGACGCGGCGACGAACAGCGTCGTCACCGCCACGGGGACCGCGCCCGTCGCCCAGAAGAGCGCCGCCGTGGCGAGCGTGGCGAGCACGACCATGGCGCGGCGCGCCACGGCCTCGTCGCTCAGCGGCTCGGTCGCGCGCGTCCCGTCGGGGCGCGTGACCTGGTGCTCGACCTTGTTCTTCGCGCCGTAGTACTCGGAGATCGTCTGCCCGGGCCGCATGTCCCGGTAGGCGGCGTAACCCATGATCGGGTCGGTGGCGCGGGCCGCCTCCTCCGGCGTGGCCTTGGCCGTGCCCACCAGCTCCACGAGCCGGGTGGGCGGGGCGGGGATCACCAGCGAGCAGAAGAGCACGATGCCCAGGAAGATGAACAGCGGCCGCGAGTTGTGGCTGCCCATGAACCAGCGGAGCGTCGTCCTCTGCTCCTCGGGCTGGTGCACGATCTCGTGGCGCGCCTTCGCGTAGCCGACTTCCTCCTTTGCCTCGTCGAGGACCGCGGCCAGCTCCTCCACCTCGCACGGCTTCTGGAGGTACTTGAAGGCCTCGAGCCGGCCGGCCTCCTTCGCCGAGTCGAGGCTGCCGTGGCCGGTGAGCATGACGGCCTGGATCGCCGGGTTGAAGGCCCGCAGCTCCCGGAGCGTCTGGATCCCGTCCATCCCGGGCATGCGCAAGTCGAGGACGGCGATGTCGATGTCGCCGTCCTGGCGGAGCCGGCGCACGGCCTCCTCTCCGTTGGAGACGTCCACCACGTCGTATCCGCGTGCCCGCAGACGCCGCGCCAGCGAAGTCCGGAAGCGCTCCTCGTCGTCTACGAACAGGACTTTGGACATCGTCACCAATCCGTTCCGCCGGGGCACTCGCCCTGCATGATCTGGCGCGAGAGTTCGTCGAAGAGGTCGCTGAGTCGGAGGATGCCCACGGTGCGTCCCATGCGTGTGACCAGGAGGGAGAGGGTCTGGTGGCGGAGGAAGACCGGGATCGCGTCGGGCAGCGTCGCTCGCTCGTCGATGCCCACGGTCGCGTAGGTGCAGACGTCCTTGACCGCGACGCTGCGGGCGCGCTCGCACAGGTCGAGCAGGTCGCCCGTGAGGAAGTCCAGCATGTGCATGGAGGAGTCCCTCAGGTCGTCGCCGACCCCGGCCCGGTCGAACAGGTCCTGGGTGGCGCGCGCCTTCCTTTCGGGCACGAGAGCCCGCAAGAAGGCGAAGTGGTGGAACTTGCCGACGATCCTGCCGTTGCGGTCGCGCACGAGGATCGCCCGGTGTGGCTGCCTGCCGGGTGGGAGCTTCTCCTGCGACGCCTGGAGCGCGTGCAGCGCGTCCAGGACCGTCGCGTCCTCGTCCACCACGGCGTACTCGTCCAGCGGAACCATGATGTCCGCGACGCCCATCGCCATCGACGATCCTCCCGCTCCCGCTGCGCGCTAGTCGGCGCCGGCCAGGGGGAGCTCCACGGTGAAGGTGCTACCTCTGCCGGGCGCGCTCGTGACGTAGAACACGCCCCCGAAACCCTGGATGATGCTGTAGCTGACGCTCAGGCCCAGCCCGGTCCCCTTGCCGGGCTCCTTCGTGGTGAAGAACGGCATGAAGACCTTGCCGAGCTCTTCGCGAGTCATGCCGCAGCCGGTGTCCCTCACCGCGACCGTCGCCTTCATGCCGCGCAGCTGCGTGGTGATGCTCAGGTCGCCGCCGCCGGGCATCGCGTCCATGGCGTTCTTCACGAGGTTCACGAAGACCTGCACGAGCTGGTTCCGGTCCGTCAGGATCGGGGGGATCCGCTGGTCGTAGCGGCGCTCGACCTCGACGTTCGAGATCACGAGCTCGTTACCGAGCAGGACGTCCAGGACCTCGTCCAGGATCTCGTGCAGGTCGTGGGGCTCGACCCTCACCTCCTTCTGGCGAACGAAGGTCAGGAGCTTCCGGGTGATGTCCCGGCACCGGAACACCGCGTCGTGGATGGCCCCCAGATGCTCCTCGACGTCCAGGGGCTCCTCGTCCGCCTCCAGCGTGGGGTCCATGGCGTCGCGGAGCACGCCCACCTCCTCCGCGATGATCGCCAGCGGGTTGTTGATCTCGTGCGCGATACCGGCGGCCAACTCCCCGACGGACGCCAGCTTCGCGGCGTGCACGAGCTGCCCGGACAGCTCCGCCTCGTGCTGCTCCGTGGCGAGGTGCTCCCCCACGACCTGCCGTGCGCGGATCAGGATCACCATCCCCATGAAGAGGAATGCCGCGAACGTGACGAGGAGGAGCGTGCGCGGAGCGTTCGAGACGGTGGAGGCGGCGCGGGCGTCGATCACCAGCAGCGCCCAGGGCGTCTCGTTGAGCCACGCGTAGGCGTAGTCGGGAAGGCTCGAGCCCGCCCTGTGCGGCACGAAGCCCCGCGGGGGACTCGTAGGTGGGACGAAATCCGAGGGCTCGAGCGTCTCGCCCACCTGCGACGTCGAGAGCTGGATCACGCCGGCCCGGTTCACGACGGCGGCGTGCACCTCGCTGGCGCCCTCGAGCGTCGTCAGATACTCGGAGAGACGCTCCGGAGACAGCGCGGCGCGTAGAATGCGCACGCGCTCGGCTCCGACGCGGCGCACGGCGATCGTGAAGTGGGGCCGTCCGCGGAACCCAAGATAGATCTGGGTGATCACCGACCCTTTGGGCGACGCGCACAGCTCGCGGAACCACTCCTCGTTGCCGTAGTCGATCGGCCCGGCGAAGTGCACGGGCCCGGCGTAGGCGAAGAGCGTTCCGTCCTCGGCCACGATGCCGAGGTCCACGAAGGCGTCGCTGGTGCGGCGCAGCTCCTCGAGGAAGGGCTCGAGGTGGTCGGCCGGGTTCCCCGTCCAGAAGCGCGGGTCGCTGTTGACGTTGTCGAGGTTGACCAGGCGCTCACGCAGGTAGAGGTCGAAGGTATTCGCCTGGTGCTCGGCCAGCGCCTCGAGGTGGGCGCGCAGGCTGTCGCGCTGCACGTGGCGGTACTGCAGGTGGAAGAACGCGGCCAGGAGGAGGAGTGGGACGAAATACAGCAGCAAGAGCCGGCCGAGCGTGTGCCAGAACAGCTCCCGCACATGACCGTTCTTCGAACGGGTAGGGCGCTTCGAGGTGGAGCCTTCCGGATGGGAGGCCATGTGAGTCTCGGGTGCCCCGGCGGACCCCGCCCATACCCCGGGGAGGGTAATCGTGATAAAAATATCGAATTCTGTCACCGCCAAGAAGGGAGTGGCCCCCGGACGGGAGACGATGCGGTAGATTGCACCGGCAATTCCAACCATCAGACGCGGCCAGGAGCACCCATGACCGGCGAGCGATCCGCCTTCCAGGACCTCTATCCCGACGACGTCGCCCACTGCTACGGCTGCGGACGGCTCAACGAGCGGGGTCACCAGCTGCGAAGCTTCTGGGAGGGGGACGAGACCGTCGCCCACTTCACCCCGAAGCCCTGGCACACGGCCATTCCAGGCTACGTATACGGGGGCCTGATCGCGTCGCTGGTGGACTGTCACGGGACGGGCACCGCCGCGGCGGTGGGGGCGCGCACGGCCGGGTGGCGGCTGGGTGAGGAGGCGCCTCCCGAGGGAGATGAAGGGCCGCGCTACGTGACGGCGTCGCTCGAGGTGCGCTACCTGAAGCCCACGCCCCTGGGCCCGGAGCTGATCGTGCGGGGGGTGGTCGAGGACGCTGGCGAGGAGCGAGGCAGCCGCAAGGTCGTGACGCGCGTCACGGTCGAGGTCGACGGAGTGGTGACGGCCGAGGGGCGGGTGGTGGCAGTGCGCATGCCGGAGTCGTTCGGAGGGGGGTGAACCTACTCCGATCCCGGGGTACCTTTCGTGTACCTGCCCCCCACTCCACCCCGGACATCCGATGCAGAAAAACAAGAGCATCAAGCTGCTGAATCAGGGCCTCGCCGACGAGATGTGGGCGGTGCACCAATACATGTACTTCCACTTCCACTGCGACGATCAGGGCTACGACCTCCTGGCTGGGCTGTTCAAGAAGACCGCCGTCTCCGAGATGATGCACGTCGAGGAGTTTGCCGAGCGGATCCTCTTTCTCGGCGGCAAGGTCGAGATGAAGGCGTCGCACGAGGTGGCCGACATCCACGACGCCCGCGGCATGCTCGAGAAGGCGATGGAGATGGAGAAGGCCGCGGTGCGGGACTACAACAAGTACGCCAACGAGTGCAGCGCGAACGCCGACGCCGCCTCGAAGATGATCTTCGAACACCTCGTGGGCGACGAGGAGGGGCACGCCGACGCCTTCGAGACGCTGCTCGAACAGGTCGACAAGTTCGGCGAGCAGTTCCTGGCGCTGCAGGCGATCGAGCGCACGAGGAACCTGGCGGGCGGCGACTAGCCCACCGCGGGTTCAGTGGTCCTCTCGCAGCCTCACCAGGAGGCGGATCTGCCCCGCGTGGTAGGCGTCGTGGAGGGCTAGACCCAGGAGCTCGTCCCCGATGGACCGGCTCGCCCCGCGACGGCGCGTGCGCAGCGTCGCGGACGGGAGGCCGTCCAGCACGTCGAGGAGCCGCTGCTGGTAGCCGGCGAGCAGCGCCTTGTCGTCCCTCCACGCCGCCTCACCCGGATCGGCCGGGAGCTCCGGGAACCAGGATGCCCTCAGCCTGCGCGGGAACGCCGGGGCATCCAGGCCGGCCAGGCGAGCGAGGCGGAGGATGACCCTGTGGCGCGTGTAGGCCAGGTGGAGCGCCAGGTCCCAAATCGTGTTTCGCCCAGGCGCGACTCGCTCCGCCGCCGCTGCTGCCGGCACGCCGCGCAGGGCGCTCAGCACGGAGGGACCGTGCCAGGCGGGGCCCCCGTAGCCTTCGCGCAGAGCGCGGATCAGCGTCTCCCGATCGGGGGACGCCGCGGTCCCGTGCCTCTCGCTCCTCGTGCCCATCGCCACCTCCTCGCCTGCGCCTCAAGATAACCAACGTAACCAATTAAGATGGTTACATCATAACCGGGCCGGGAACGGCGTCAACCGCGACGTAACCTCCGGTCCGGAGTGTCGTACGCAGTCCAGGGAAGGGGCCGCCGCTGGCGTGTCGGCGCCACGACGCTATCCTGCACGAAGCGGCGCCCCGGGACCGGGCCGCTGATCCCAACAGTCGGGAGGACTCTCATGCGTTCGATACGCTCCAGACGTCGCGTCTTGGTGGCGCTGGGAATGATCGTGGCCGTGGCCGCCTGCGCGAGCGGTTCGGGGAGCGGGGGGACCCGCAGGAGCTCGAGCACCCGTCTGGTCGCCGCCGACTTCGAAAACGACGTTGGCCTCGACGTGTACTCCATCATCCAGCGGCACCGGCCGCAGTGGCTGCAGGTGCGTGGGGGCACCACGGCGCAGGGCCCCGCCCGGATCGCGATCATCATCGACGGGACCCGCCAGCAGGGCAGCGTGGAGATCCTGCGCAGCATCCGGGGGAGCGAGGTGGACGAGCTCCGTTTCCTGAACTCCCGCGACGCGACCACACGGTACGGGACCGACATGACCGCCGGTGCCATCGAGGTGGACACGAAGCACTGAGGTGCGGGGCGGGCGCCGGTCGGCGCCCGCCCCTTCCGGTCACTCTGCCCGCAGGGCCCGCGAAGGATCCACCCCGGCGGCCCGGCGCGCCGGCAACCAGCTCGCGAGCGTGGCCACGGCGACCAACGCCAGCGCCACCGCTCCGTAGGTGACCGGATCGGTCGCGCTGATGCCGTACAGCAGCGTCGACATCAGGGAGCTCAGCAGCCCCGCGGCCACCAGACCGACCGCGACGCCTGCTCCGGCGAGCGTGAGGCCCTGCCGCACGACCATCGCACGGACCGAGGGGGCCGACGCCCCCAGCGCCATCCTGACGCCGATCTCCCGCGTGCGCTGCGACACCAGGTACGAGATCACACCGTAGATCCCGACCAGTCCCAGGATCAGCGCGATTCCCGAGGCCGAGCCCAGCAGCGCCATCGTGAACGACGTGCGGGCCGTCGCGCCCTCGAACACGTCCTGCATCGTCCGGGGGTTGGCCAGTGGGATGCGCGGATTGAGGTCGCGCACCTCGCGACGCAGCACCGCCACGAACTGGAGTGGATCGCCGGAGGTGCGCACGACCACGTCGAGCGTGCGGTTCACGAAGGGGTTCGCCGCGGCGCCGAACGTCGGCGGGAAGTAGACCATCTCGCCGGGCTGGTCCTCGAGGCTCTGGAGGTGCACGTCGCCGACGACGCCGACGATCTCCCACCAGTCCTCGTCCGGGAAAAACGAGCGCAGGCGCCGGCCGACGGCGCTCTGGTCGGGCCACCAGTGTTGCGCGAACGCCTTGCCGACCACGACCGCGTGCGTGCCGGCGGCGCCGTCCTCACGCCGGAACGTGCGCCCCTCCAGGAGCGGGATGCCCATCGTCTCGAAATAGCCCGGCCCAGCGCTCGCCTGGAACGCGAAGACCGGGAGCTCTCCCTCGGCGCGGGGCTGGTCCTCCACTTCGATGGTCATGAAGGAGACGCCGCCGGACAGCGGCACACGGCCCACCAGCCCCGCCGCCTCCACGCCCTGCTGGGCGGCCAGGCGCTCCCGGAGCAGGAGGAAGAAGTCGGCCGTCTCGGCCGCGCCGGGGATCTCCGCGGTGGGCACGGACAGGCGCGCGGTCAGCACCCCCACCGGCCGGAAGCCAGGATCGACCGCCCGCAGCGCGACGAAGGAGCGGAACATCAGGCCGGAGCCGACCAGCAGCACCAGCGCTATCGCGACCTGCACGACCACCAGCGTGTTGCGCAGCCGGTGCCGCTCACGGCCGGTCGTGCCGCCCCGGCTGCCACCCTCCCGGAGCTGGTTGGCGAGGTTTCCCGTGCCGTAACGCACGAGGGGGAAGAAGCCGAAGAACACCGCGCACCCGAGGGAAACCAGCGCGCTGAAGCCGAGCACCCGCAGATCGACGCCGACCTCGGCGATTCGCGGGATGTCCGTGGGGACGAGGCCCAGCGACACGCGCACGGCGAGCGCCGCCACGGCGACGCCGAGCGCGCCTCCCGCAGCGGCGAGCAGGAGGCTCTCGCCCATGAACGCGCGCAGCACGTGCGCGCGCCCGGCGCCCACCGCGACCCGCAGCGCCAGCTCCCGCTGGCGCCCCTCCGCACGCACGAGCAGGAGGTTCGCGACGTTCGCGCACGCGATCAGGAGCACGAAGCCGACCGTGCCCAGCAGGATCCACAGCGTGCGGCCGACGTCGCCCACCACGGCCTCCTTGAGGGGGTGGACGACGGCCTTGAGGTTGACCTGCTTGAGGAACGCGGCCTCGTCGGCGGGTGCGAACTCGGACAGCCGGTCGACCAGACCCTGCAGCTCCGTGGCCGCGCCCTCCAGGCTGCTCCCGGACGAGAGCCGCGCGATGCCCCCGGCGCCGAACCCGCCGTACGACACCTGGGCCTGGTCCACGACCAGGGGCAGCCATACCTGGGCGTCGCGGTTCGGGTGGCCGAAGTCGGGGGGCATGACGCCCACGACCTTCCGGCTCACGCCGTTCATGTCCAGCGTGCGGCCCACCACCGACGGATCCGCGCCGAAGTTCCTCCGCCACAGCCCGTCGCTCAGCACGACCACCTGCTCGCCATCCGGGGCGCCCTCCTCCTCGGTGAACGTGCGCCCGAGCACCGGCTGCACGCCCAGGACCTGGAAGAAGCTGGGCGTCACGGCCTCGGCGGGGATGCGCTCCGGCTCGCCTTCACCGACCAGGTTCACCACGGTGGCCTGATACATGGCGATCGCCTCGAGGGAGGCCGCCTGCTCGCGGTAGGTCACGTAGAGGCCGCTGGAGATCGGTAGTTGGTCCTGGCCGTCACGACCCTGGTGCTCGATCGCCAGCAGGCGGTCCGGACGGGGGAAGGGCAGCGGCCGGATGAGCACGCCGTCCACCAGCGTGAACACCGCCGTCGTGGCCCCGATCCCCAGGGCGAGAGTGATCACCGCGACCGTCGTGAACGCCGGATAGCGCAGCAGTCCGCGCAGGGCGTAGCGCACGTCGTTCAGGAAGCCCGTCATCTTCATCGTCTCCTTCCGCTCCCAGAGGGCGTCGATCGTACAGGTCAGGATCCGCGCCCACAGGCGCAGAGTCGCGAAACGGGACGTCCGCCCGCTCCGCCGGAGGCTCGTCCACGCGTACGCGGTCTCGGCCTCCCATTCGCGCCGCCACGAGTCGCGGCGGGCGCGCGGTACCAGGCGGGACGCGGCTCCGATGAGCCACGAGCCGGGCGTGTCCATCAGGCTGTGCCGGGCTCCGCCGCGAACACGCGCACGAGGGCGGGGAAGCGGCCCACCACCTCGGTGAGCGCCTCCTCTCCTACGCGCGTGATCCGGTAGTACCGGCGGGGCGGACGCTGCTCCGCCCTCGCCTTCGCTTCGTCCTCCCACGCGCCGGTGAGCACCCCCCGCCGCTCCAGGCGCCGCAGGATCGGATAGACCGTCCCGTCCGGGAGGCCCGTCGCGTCCATGACGTCGAAGCCGTAGCGGTGGCCGTGGCGGATGGCCAGCAGCACCGCGGCGGTCGGATACGTGAGGCTGAACAGCTTGCCCATCGGCCTCTCCCGGGCCTGGAGTACAAAGAATCCTAGGTAGGCTGCAAGAATGAGATGCCGGTCGGGTCGGAAGCGTTGCACCAGCTTCGTCGGCCACCGGGACGCACGGTGTCCCGTCGCGGGGGTTTCCCTACACCCGTCTACCCGGCTATACGGGTAGATTCCAGCATCGGGAGGAATCGATGGAACGGATCGCGGGACTCTACAAGGCGCTGTCGGAGCCGGCCCGGCTCCATATCCTCGCGCTCCTTGTGCGCCACGGCGAGCTGTGCGTCTGCGACGTCGAGGCGGCCCTGGATGCGACCCAGTCGAAGACGTCCAGACACCTGCGTTACCTCGCCGCGGCGGGCCTGGTGCAGGATCGTCGCGACGGCGTGCGCGTCCTCTACCGCATCCCCGAGGAGGCCGACAGGGATGTGACGCGGATCCTCGACGGGTTCGCCCCCTTCGCGGCGGATG
>Ga0307424_1000599_pt1 | contig 19391 bp, 22 predicted proteins | sample SalMarWE160320MG_FD_202157 | JGI IMG/M metagenome (GOLD analysis project Ga0307424, IMG submission 202157) | Salt marsh sediment microbial communities from the Plum Island Ecosystem LTER, Massachusetts, United States - WE1603-20 | ecosystem: Environmental > Aquatic > Marine > Intertidal zone >... | reverse complement strand
GGATCAGTATGTTTGGGCCGAGAGCGCTGTTGGAACGGATCGAAGACACCTTCGACCTGCTGACAAGTGAGCTGCGCGATACGCCGGAACGTCAGCGCAGCCTGCACGCCACCATGACTTGGAGTTTTGCCCTGCTCAGCGAGGCCGAGAAGACTCTATTATCGCGTCTGGCTGTGTTCCAAGGAGGGAGAACGATCGACGCCGTGCAGAGTGTATGCAGCCCTGGATTGCCGATCGATGTGCTCGATGGTCTAGCGTCTTTGGTGAACAAGAGTCTTCTGAGGACAACTGAAGATCCATCAGAGGAGCCTCGCTTCGTGATGCTGGAGACCGTGCATACCTTCGCCAGCGACCTGCTCCAGTCTTCCGGCGAGATGGATGAGATGCGTCGTCGGCACGCGTCCTACTTTGTCGACTTTGTGGAACGAGCCGCACCGGAACTCCGCGGGGGCGGCCAGCAGATGACCTGGATGCGGGCGCTGGAGAGCGAACACGCCAACCTGAGGGCCGCGTTGAGATGGGCCTTCGAGCAAGGCGAATTCGAAGTGGGCCAAAGGCTCGTGGCCGGGCTAGGCAACTTCTGGCATCGACAAGGACATTGGTCGGAAGGAGAACGGTGGGTGGCGCTAGCTCTAGAGCGGGTCGATATGGCGCCAAAAGATCTTCAGGCCGCAGTCTACTTTGCGGCGGGGTCGGTTGCATTCTCCAGACGAGACCCGGGGCACGGCCAAAGGATGTTCCATCGGGCGAAGGAGCTTTACCGAGAGCTTGGGGCTCGTCGGATGCTTGGTTGGAGCATGGTTCTGCTGGCTGTTGGCTCCGTGGGAAACAAGGCCGAGTACGAGGAGGCAACGGAAACCTGCCAGGAGGGGATGCGGCTTCTACGGGAAGTGGGTGATATGTCGGGGCTTGCCCAGGGGTACAACGCGATCGGCGAACTGTCCCGTGCCGTCGGGAAGTCCGAACAGGCTAAGTCGGCCTATCTCAAGACGCTTGACATCGCTCGCGAGATGGGAGATAGCATGAGGGTGGCGATGAACCTGTGCAACCTGTCGTTCCTGGCTTTGGAAGAGGGCGACGCGCGGCGCGCTCGGCGGCTGCTCCTGGAGGGTATGAGAGTCTTTGACGATTTAACCAGTCGACCGCACCTAATTTGCTCCTTGGCGAGCCAGTCTGGATCGTTGGCGGCGCTTGGGGAGTTCGATCGAGCCGCCAAATTGCTCGGCGCATCCGATCAACTGCTTGAGCGCTACGGTCTGACCCTTCAGCCTGCGGACGTGCCGGTCATCGAAGCTTATCGACGAGCGGTAATCACCGGCATGTCTGACGAGGCCTATGCCGCTGCCTACGAGGCGGGCAGGACCTTGAGTCTGGAAGAGGCGATGGCCTTGGCTGAGGATACGGCAAAGCACTGACGACCAGCGGAGACAACGTCAGTTCGGTCTCTCCGTCTGCTAGGACGAAATCGCCGCTGCGTCTCGCCTACACACCATGTCATGACCATTGTGGAGCGTCAATTGATCCGCCCCGGATGTTCTTGAGACCAAAGAGCCGGCCCATCGGGCCGGCTCTCGTTCTTGTGGCTGTGCCGAGTGTCAGCTGCGGGCTTCGACAGCCAGGCGGATAGCTCTGACCTCGGCCAGAAGGGCACCCAAATCACCGTCCGGCCGCAGGCCGACATCTTCGTCGGCGGCGGTGGGCGACATGGCGCTGCGGTACCGCCGCAGGGCGGTGGCGACGGTGTCGTAGATCGCCTGGACATCGCTCAATCCGACCAGGCTCTCCTCAGCTCCGGTCTGACCGCTCATCCCGGCGGTCTGAATAGCCAGCGTGCCCAAGCCGAACATGCGATCAAAGGGGCCGCGGGTCACTTTGAGGTTTGTGACGGTCCGATAGGGCACATGTTTCACCGAGCGCGTGATCAGGCCGGCGCGCACGATCACTTCGTCGTCCTGGATCTCGTAACGCAGGGTGCGGTAGTAGAACGGGATGACCACCAGGGCGGGAATGAACCAAAAGGCGTTGATCCCGGCCACGATCCATAGTGCAATCAGGGCCCCTCGAGCGCCGCCGGCGTCGCTGCCGATGAAGAAGCCGAACAGCCCAGACGACAGCAGGATCAGGATCAACAAAGAAGTCAGGGCGGCCCATGTCTTCGGCACCCAACGTCCATCAGGGTGGATGGTCTCGGTAGGCATTTCGTCTCCTCTCAAACTGAAGCGCAACGTACCTTAAGTCTAGGTCAGAAAGCAGGCTGATTCTGGAAAGGGGGCCGACAAGAGACTGACAGGCGTCGGGCAGTCAGCGCCACAGCCGCGGCCGGTACTGCAGCGCTTCGGCCAGATGGGGTGGCTTGAGATCGGGGTCGCCGGCCAGGTCGGCGATGGTGCGGGCCAGCTTGAGGATGCGATGGAAGGCGCGGGCCGAGAGCTGGAGCTGCTGCGCCTACTCCGCTGTGGCCATCGCCCAGGGGCTGCTACCCGCTGGGCTCTTGTTGTTTCCAATCCTAGCCGCTCATGCGCGGGCCCGCAAGAGAGTGCAAACCGAGTGGGGCTTCTTTGTAAATCGACGAGCGGGCAAAAGTCTCCAGCATTGTGGTGGTCGTTGTCGTGGTGATGGTCGTCATGATGGTGGTCGTCGTGGTGGTCGTCACGATGGTGGTCGTCGTGGTGAGCATCGTAGTGGGAGGCGTATTGGGTGCCATCACGATGGGGGTGCGCGGCTCTGACGTGTTTTGCGAATGGAGCGATGCGGGCAATGCACAAGGGTCAGGAAAACAGGAGATTCACCCGCTTTATGACATCCTCAACTATGCTGAGGGGGATGTCGTCAACGAACTCTGCTTGGCGGGCACGCCAATCTAGGCTCTTAATCTGGTCAGACATTAGAACGCCTGTAGCTTTCAGGCCCTTGGGCAGTTCAATCTCAAACGGGTAGCCCTTTGCCTGGTTAGTGATGGGACAAATGAGGCAAAGGCTGCTGACCTTGTTGTAGCGTTTGACTGAAAGAATCAGAACCGGGCGACGACCAGCTTGCTCGTGCCCGGCCTGAGGGTCAAGTGAAAGGTTGACGATGTGTCCCTGGTCAGGGACGTACTCGGCTGCTGCTACCAAACCTCATTCCCAACTGGTTCGCCGAAATCCATCTCACCGTGGAGATTTTCAGGCGTGATACCGGCGATGAGCTCATCGAGAGTTGGTGTCTCTGCCTCATGCTTTGCGACGACAAGCCTGCCATCGCTGATACCCAACTCGATGGGTGTGTCCTTCTCGAACCCCACTTCGAGGGCATAAGGCTTGGGGATTCTCAAAGCAAGGCTATTGCCCCACGTTACTATCTTTGACCTCATTCCGCACCTCCTGTATCTACAATGAATATACTAGGCAAATCCGCATTTGTCAATACACTCCAAAAACATTCACGTATTCAATCGTAGTCCTTATCATCACAATCATCATCGTCTACCTCGAAAATGTCAGGAGTCCTGAAACGCAGCACCGCCTCGGCTGCGTCCTCCAGCTCCTTTTCCGTTAGGCCAGGGTTGTCCGGGCGCAGCTCCTCGAGGATGGCCTTGATTTGCTCATCTTCCTGAAGGGTCATTCAGGCCTTCCTTCGCAGGCTGGTGACGTGCAAGGAGAAGGGAATGGGTGCGGTCTGTTGTTCCGTATGTGGTGAAAGAGGGCAGCCCGCGTGCTGTGTCCACTTCGACCTCGACGATCGCCCCCTCAAGGCCAATGACGGCGCAAGAGTGGACCTTTGCGAGCACAGTTCTAGACCGAACCGTCGGCGAGGTCAAATGTAGGGTACGGCTGAGCCTAGGCTTGACGGCCGGTTGGGGTCAGGGGAGTGGGGGAAGCTCCAGAGCAGGCAAGTTGTCTGCCCCGATGCCCACAGTTTCACAGGTGGTCAAGCCCCCGTCGGAGAATGCCATGGCCCAATGGGCGCCGGGAGGCAGCTCGAAGGCCGGCACACGCATTCTCAGTTGGTTGCCATCCACGCTGGCCAGGAACTGAGTCGCCTTACTTTCCTGCCAGCCGGTGTCGGATACGACGGCTCGGAAGGTGGTGTCTGGAAGCCCGGGTTGGTAGACAAGGCCGTAGACCACGTTGCCGACGTTGTCGAAATACCAGTTTTCGGCGGGGGGATCCAGTAGTGGTGAAGAGGGATCGTAAAGAACGAGTGCGCTGTAGATGGGTGACTGGATGCTGCTTACGCCCCCGAACTCCGCCGTGAAAACGTAGTTCAGCATGGGTTGGAGCACGCTGGCCGAGGCGGAGGTGACGGCCAGATCATCACCCAAGGCAGCTCCGGTTGGCTCACCTGTGCCGCAGTCGACTTCAACTCCGGCAGGGCCGATGATCGCCGGAGTCGGGGTGGTTGGCCCCGGGCTGGACCCGGGCAACGGTGTCGACGTCGAACTCGGGGTGGAGGTCGGCAGCGAGGTAGATGTCGGTTCTGACGCGACCGTCGGGGGCGGTGTCTGCGTGCTCGTGAACGGCAAGTTGACCTGACCGCAGCCGGCCAGCATCAATATGACGATAAGCGTCAGCGTCAGAAGGATCGGTTGGTGGTTCTTGCCACTGGACACAGGCTGTATCTCCGGACTGATGGGAGAGCGCAAATCAGCCGGCATTATAAAGGTCGGCTGGTGCATCCGACAACCCGCCTGAACCCCATGCCCGTAGTGCACACAACGGGATGCCCGAGGGTCACAACCTCCCGAGCGGTGCTAAGATGGGCCGTGTGAGGATCACCGCGGACGTAGTCCCAAAGCACGATCTGACCGCCAGGCCCATAAGCTTGGCCCTTGTGGCTTTCGGCTTTCTGTTGGCAGGGTGCAAACCGAGCCCGGCGGCGCAGCCCTCGCCACCGCCACCCACATCAGCGCTGAGCGCACCGCGGCCTGTGGCTGAGACGCCCACTCATACGGCGACGTCAACCGCGCTCCCGCCAACGCTGACGGCCACCCTCACGCTGCCGATGGCAACGCCCTGGGATCGGCCGACGCCACCCGCCGCCGACCGCGGCGTCCAACCTTGGACCTCGCCGGCGGATGGCATGGTCATGCATGTTGTTCCGGCCGGCGACTTCCTCATGGGTACCGAAAAGACGTTTGTGGGCAGCCAGCCGGACGAAGTCCCACAGCACAAGGTGACCCTGTCGGCCTTTTGGATTGATGAGACCGAGGTCACGCAAGCGATGTATCAGGAGTGCATCGACCGTGGGGGCTGCACACCGATTTCGGAGGATCTGGCTGCCGCCCTTGCGCACGATCCGACACTCCCCGTGACGGGAGTGTCCTGGCATCAAGCCGCCGCGTACTGTGCCTGGGCGGGCCGCCGTTTGCCGACGGAAGCCGAATGGGAAAAGGCAGCCCGGGGGACGGACGGCCGATTGTATCCATGGGGTTGGGTCGGCGCCCCCAAGTCGGGTTCTTCGCTGCGTCTCAACTTCTGTGATGCCAGCTGCCCCTTTGCCTACCGCGACTCATCCATAGACGATGGTTTCGCCGAAGCCGCCCCGGTCGGCCAATTCCCGGAAGGCGTCAGTCCCTACGGGGCGATGGACATGGCAGGCAATGTGTGGGAGTGGGTCGCGGACTGGTACCAATCGGATGCGTACCAGGCGACCAGTGTGCCCGATCCTCAGGGGCCAACGTCGGGAATGTGGAAAGTGATGCGCGGCGGATCTTGGCTGGAACCATCCTGGCAGGGTTCGGTGCTGCCCGATCGAACCGCCAATCGCGGATGGCTGGAGCCCGGGTCCTTTCGTGTTGATCTGGGCTTTCGCTGCGTCGCGCCCTAGCTCTGGGGATGGTTGGGAGGAGGATCTTGGGCCGTGTCGCCGCGCTCTTCGCGCCTGACCCGTCGATACACCACATAGGAATAGACGACAGGGATGAAGGCAGCCGATAAGCTGCCGATCAGCACGATCGCCGCGCTCCACTCGGGCTTGAGCAGCCCGGCCACGGCGATCGCGATTCCACCGATGACGAAGACTCGACCCCCCAATCGATGCGTTTCGCGCCACACCCTTTCGCTGGACAATGTCCAAGGGGTTCGGATTCCCACGAACCAGTTCGACCGCACCCTGGGCAGGTAGTTGCCCAGGGCGGCCAGGAGAAAACCGACCCCGCCGAACATCCAGGCGCTGTTCAGCCGATAGCCGGGTTGAAAAGCGGCCGCCAACGTGACGGCGTACACGAACAGCAAGAACAAGATGATCAAGGTGCGGAAGAATCGATAGGTGTCCGAGAAGCGAGCATAGTTCGCTCCGCGCGGGTCGATGCGAGGCAGCACCAGGAACAGAAGGTAAATGCCCACGGACATCAACGGGATCAGCAGGACGCCTACGAAGCGTGACCCGTAGTCATCGGGCACCCCGGCTGCGTTCCAGTGTGTGGGCATCGGATCAGGGACCCGCGAGTAGACGATGGCGGCCACAACAAAGGCAACTGCGATCGCTGCCAGGGGGAGCCATTCCTTGCGCCATTCAGTCTGCATGATCTTGCTTCTTTCCGAACCAACCCATCAGTTCTGCTAGAGCTTCTTGGAGCACGGTGGCGTTCAAGGAGTAGATAAGGCTCTGACCCTGGCGCTCCACCAGGACCAGATTGGCATCCTTGAGCACACCCAAATGATGTGATATTGTCGGCCAGCTGGCATCGAATCTGGATGCGATCTCGCCTGCCGGCAGGTCGTCCGTCCTGAGCAGGCGCAGGATCTCGCGACGTGTTGGATCTGACAGCGCCTTGAAGACTTCGTTCACGGCCATTCCTTCAACAGCCAATCAGCCCCCAATGAGCGGCACGATAACGTGGATCACAAGATCTGCCGAGAAGTGCGAAGCCATCGCCGACACCAGGCCGTGTCGCCAATAGAACCATCCGAAGACGATGCCGCCCAGCCCGTTGAGCACCACCGCTCGCAGGACCACCATGGCGGTCACGGTGAAGGCTTGTGATGTGGCCGGCAGGTGTCCCAATCCAAAAGCAACTGCACTGACCACGATCCCAAACCAATACAGTGCGTCGGGCGGTGTGCGCTTTCTGATGAGTACGGCGCCGAACCAGATGATGACTGTCATTACGCCGAGGCGGAGCAGCAGCTCTTCGTTGATGCCCCCGTAAAGGGATGCCAGCAGCCCTTGCCAGTAGGAGGGGGACCCAGCTGATCCTGCGCTCTGAGCCTGCAGCGTGCCCGGGAAAGCGAACACGTCGAGCACCACGATGACGATCGAAACCACGGCCCCAGCCACGGCGGCCCGGATAGCGGCTGGTTTCAACAGGGCGAGTGCGCCTTCATGGTCGCCCGCAAGCCACTGACGCAAGCGCGGTGCGCCAAGATTGACTCTCGGCCCCAACCACAATCCCAATCCGGTGGTGATGGCAACCAGGATGACGGTCTGGAGGACGGAAATGGAGAGCGCCAAGGGGATGGGTATTTGGAGCCCCTCAAGCGCCTTGGGGCTGGAGGCCAACGCGTAGGGCATGATGGCGATCGCGCCGATGACGCCGCCGACCATTAACACGCCGAACACCTTCCAGGAAAGGCGTCGATCATTGGTCGTCGAATCTGCGATTGATGGATTGGTCTCAGTCATTTCAAGCCTCGTCTGGCCGGAGTTGCCGGACTGTTCTTATTTTGATCAACGTCGAATTATAAGACCAGAACTATCCGATGACAAGATCATCAGGAGCCTTCAGCCCACCCAAGGTGGGCCGAGTTCAGGTGAAAAGCTGATGCGCTCAGGCGGATGATCGGCGAGGTCGGCCCCGGGCCAAGGAACGGCTGGCATCGGGCACGGAGAGGGCCAGAAGCGTGGCCATCAAGACAGCCGATGACAAGCACCAGGCGCAAACGGCCCCGATGACAAAGATCTCCAGGAATGTGAGGTAGGCGGAGAAAGCCGTGCCGACCAGGCCGAGGGCAAAGATCGCCAGTGACGCGCGGCCGGCCGCCGGCCCACTGAGATCCCGACGGTAGAAATGGATCGCCAGAATGAGCCCGTATCCGACCACGCCCAACACACCGATGGGCACCACGCCAAACAACCGGGCATACTCACTCTGCTGCACCGCATTGCAGTCTCCGATCGGCCCGCAGACCGCCAGGGCGCCGGTTGACTCAACGTATGCCAGGTAGAGAGAAATGCCCGCTCCGGCGGCCGCCACCAGCGGGAACCCCCACTGATTCCAAAACGCCCCCTCCCCAGAAGCTCGCCCAGCGGTGCGGCGCCCTCGAACCCGGACCAGCGCCCAGGCTGTCGTTGCCAGGATCCCGAGCAACACGAGTGCAGCCAGACTGTTGCCGTAGATGTCTTGTGAGAAGCCGGCCCACCAGCCGCTCGGCCCGGCTGGGGCGGGCGTCCCCCCGGCCGTCGCCTCAGACGATAGGACCCGATCAAGGCCCGGGATGAGGGGCCAGCTCACACCTCCCTGAGCCAGCCCTGCCTCCACCAGACTTGGGAGCATGGCAGGGATTTCGTACGATCCCACCATCACCGTCGAACCCACGATCATCGTGGGTACGCCACGTCGTTCTTCAGGGATATCCATCGCCTGGATGGCTGCCTGGTAGAGCTGTTGTCCGACTTCGGTTGTCGTGTCGATGGCCACGATCTGAAGTTGATCCTGGTAGTGAGCCATGATCGGTGGCAAGGACTCGGTCATCACAGCATGGCAATGAGGGCAGGTGGGGCTGTAGAACAGCAGCGCCCGCACGACAGCGCTCGACGACTGCAGGGCCGTTCCAAACACAGCCAGAGCCAGGGCCAAACCAACCTGTAACCAGCGGGACATGCGCAGCCTCCGTCGATTGTTCAGACGTCGTCTCGATTGTATTTGCGGAATGGACCTTTGAATCCGCCCCGGACCCCGGTCGAGACCTTTGTCCCTCCAACTTGTGACAAAAATCACAAATTGAGGCCTGCCAGTGCACGTTTTGGTTTGACTCCGGGAAGTGTCTGGGTGCAGCGCAGACGGTTGGTCTGAGGGGAACTAGTTCAGGCGCCCAAAGGGTTTGAGTGGCCAATCGAAGGGGTGGTTGCGCAGGGCCCACAGGGTCACCAGTTGTTTGAAGGCTTCTGGTTGCAGAGCACCTTCGCCGAGCAAGGGGAAGAGATCCTGTTGAACGGCCCTGTGGAAGCCGCCATGGTCATAATCGCCTGCCCGGATTCGGGATTCGAAATCCCTCAGTTTCTCGGCAACCTGCGCAGGATCGAGCGCGGCAGACGCCTCAGGCTGTGGTTCGGCATCGGGATGGGCATCTTCAGGCATGTGCTTGGCCTCTCAGAGAGAATGGTTGGATGATTTCGGACTTCTGGTCGCACGTGTTGGCCGTCAGCCGGACAGAATGGAAGGGTACCACGCGGCGAACTGCAGGGAAAGATCGGTCGCGCATTGTTCCTGGGATGGGCTTGAGGAGCTTGAGGTCAGGTGGGTTTCCCCCTCTTCGCTCACGTATAGCGGCGCTGAAGGGCTTTCAACAGTTCGGGCACCCAGCGGCTGAGGGGCTTAAAGGTCACCTGGGCGGCCAGGCCCGGCCGCAAGCCGATTGAGAGCAGCCGATCTGAGGTGAGGACGACGGCCAAATACTGGCGCTTTGATCCGGAGACGTTGGCGAAGCGTAGAGAACCGCCTTCGACCTCTTGCAGAACCCGTTCACCCATGCTCACCAAGGCGGCCGTCATGGCGGAGACGCGATCTTCTTCCACATCCATGTCTTCTGGGACGCATGCCATCACGAAGCCTTGATCGTCCACGAGCGCGACCCAGTCAGGGTCTGGCAGTTCGTTGGCCAGCTGCTCCAGCACACGGACCAATTCGGCTTGGCGAGTGGTCATGACTTCCCTTTCGGCAAACACAGGCTTTGCGGCCTCTTGGTAAGCGTAGCCCCTTCGATGGCCTTTGACAAGGGGCAAGACTTCCCCGAAGGCAGGCTGCTGGCGGGGGCTGGCATGTTTTCTGCAATCTTGTACTCCGTGGCCCGGTCCAAGGGGTGAGGTGCCCATGCCTGCCATCAAAGTGGCGCGACGTTCAATCCTGGTCGTGGACGACGATCCGGTGTTCTGTGACATCATGAAAGAGCTTCTCAAGCGCGCAGGGTTTCAAGTGCGAGTTGCCTACCGTGTGGAGGATGCCCTGAGTGAGGTCGCCTGCCGGCGGCCAGATCTGGTGCTCACCGACGTGATGATGCCCGATATCGACGGATTGAGCTTTGTCAGGCGACTGCGCGAAGATCCCTGTTGGGCGACAATTCCTACCATTGTCGTGAGCGCCCGAGTGATGGAGGCCGACCATGCCGCGGCGGCTGATGCCGGGGCGGATGGTTTTCTCGAGAAGCCGTTCTCATTCGACCGTCTCCAGATGACGATTGAGTCTTACCTGCCCGTGCCGGGCTAGGGCCCGAGATCAGTCACCGGTGATGGACTCCACATACCCGATCGATCCCTGGCAGGCGGGGTCAAGGTAGCTCGAAACGGTGGCCCAATCGAGGCGGCCCTCGCGGCGCCAGGCCTGTTTCATCGCCTGACTTAGACAGCCGGGACCGGCGTTGTAGCTGGCGAGCGACATGCGCCATAGATCCTCGTAGCTGCTGACCCCACCCGGCTTGACCTCTGCCGTGCTGCTGACCATCCAGCCCACCTGCTGGCAGTTGGCGAGCAGTGTGGCGCCGAAAACCTCCACGCTCCGTTTGGCCCTCTGCAGGTCGACCCCCGAGTTGCAGTCCTTGCAAGCGGCGTTGACCTGCTCGGTCAGCGCGCCGCGCAGGAGTGCCTGCTCACCGGGGAAGAGCCTTGCATAGCCCTGGGCGCACGCTCCGTTATCCAAGACCAGAGGGCAGAACTGGGAGAAGAAGGAGCCGTTCCACAGCAGTGTCGTGTCTGCCCCGGATTCGGTCAGCTGTCCCAGGCCGATTTCCTTGTTGTCGTCGTACGTGCCCGGCCAGAACTGACTTTCACGGGCGAACAGCCGCTTCATAAGCTGAGCCGGGATACCGGTTGCGTTGGCCTCGTCGAAAATCAGCTGATCGAAACGATTCTGCCAGACCGTCACGGCCTCCTTCCCAGCGGAGACACCGCAGGCATTGGCGGCGCCGTTGGGCAGCAGGCCGGCGTCAGGGCAGGTACCTGCATCGATCAGCCCCTCGCGGATCATCGTTCCGGCGAGGTAGGCGTATGGAAAGTCCGATTTCAAACCCTCAGCCGAGGGGGGCGTCGAGAGCCAAGCTGGAGGCCCGCCCGCGGGAGTAAACGCTCCCCAGATGGTGGAACAAGCAGGGGGCGGAGCACCCTCCCACTGGCTGCTAAGCACGTCGACAAACCAGGTCTGATCGCTTGAGCCAATGGGCTGAGGCGAGGTGATTCGGATCGCAGCTTCATAGTGGGCCGAGGAGTCTCCGAAGCTTGAGTCGGCCCAGAAATACAGGCTTGCCCCCTCGGGTCGCGTGGGACCAACATCGAGAACACAGCTGTCGCTCTCGCAGGTGAACCCGACCCCATCGAGGCTGCCACGAATGCGAATGATGTGTTCATTGGGCAGCGGTTCATGGGCTTTTAGAACCACGCGTGGGACGACGTCACATTGGTTGGCAGGCGGTCGGGGGTTGCATCCCTCCAATGACAAGCTGACATTCGGGACGGGCAGGTCGATGCTCACCATCTTCTGCACCACATCTTGGCCGGCGTCGTGCAGGTAGAGGCCTTTGCAGCGGGTCGAAGCAGTCTGTGATTCCGAAGAGGAGCAAGGTGACGTCTCGATCCATTGATCGTACGTTTCCCTCCCACAGGCTTCCAGGATTTCATCCCGAGTGGGCAGGCCGTCGTGATCGACATACACCTCACATTTGACCTGGTTGCCCCGCCATTCAGTTACCCACCAGACATGCACCACGGTGCTTACCGTGAGCACCTGATGCCGTCCGGGGTCGGAAGGTGCAGCGTCGGCGGGCGACGTCCAGGCCAGATAGAAGACAACCGACGCCAAGGCCAGCAAGAACAGCTTGACCGGATCGGCTTTCCAAGATGCGTGCGTATCTGGAAGAGTCAAGGGCATCCTGTTTGGCGAGCTTGGGGCAGCCGGAGCCGACGGACGACTCGCTGCATGGTTCGGATGGCCGGCCAGATTGTGAAAGATTTCACAAATTAGGGTGGAGATACCACTCCCACGGCTGGCTACCAGTCTACAGCAGGGGCGGAGCGATCACAAATCTCGGGTCCTGCTCAACGCTGCGCGGTCAGGGCTGCTTGGCCTCCTTCTGGGCGTGCCAGGCTTCCAGGAGGGCCAGTTCGCGGGCGGGGTTGAGGCCACCTGGATTGACAATCGATGATCCGCGCGAGTGGTCCCAGGCGAGGGTGTCGGCGGCGGTTATCTTCACCGGGCGTAACCGAAGCCCATGGTCCAGGGCGGCTTGGATCGAGATTTCCATGATCGCGTTGAGCGACTCAGGAAGCCAGAGGGGAATGCCGGTCCAAGGCTGCACCCCGGCATCGAGCAGATATTCTTCCGGAATCCAGCTCAGTTGGGCTTCACCATCGACCCCGTCAAGTATGCCCTGCAGCATCTGAGCCATGGTGAGCGGACGTTTCGGCCCCGAGGCGTTGAACTCTCCGCCCGTCTTGGCCTCCAACAGATCGAGGCACCAGGCGGCAAGATCGCGCGCATCGATGAATTGCACCTGCCGATCGGGGCTGCCAGGGGCCAGCACCTCGCCGCCGCGTGCAAGGCGTGATGGCCAATAGGTGAATCGATCGGTTGGATCATGCGGGCCCACGATCACGCCGGGGCGGATAATGAGCGAGGTCCCGTCAAAGGCTTGGTGCAGAGCCGCTTCGGCGCCGGCCTTGAGAGGTCCGTAGGTCTCCGGGCCCACCGGGGCCGAGTCATCCTCTGGCGGGACATGCAGCGGCGCGGATTCGTCCAGGCCGCTGGCCAACGGCTCGCGGTAGGCGGAAACCGTGGAAATGAAGGTGTAGTGATCCACTCGGCCGGAGAGAATCTTGGCCGATGCCTTGACGGCGGAAGGTGTGTAGCCGCTGGTGTCGATGACCGCATCCCAGACGCCCTTCTTGAGGGCGGACAGGTCTCCGAGGCGATCGCCGCGGAGCCGGGCGAGCTCGGGAAACAGATCTGGGTTGGTTTGGCCGCGGTTAAACAGTGTGACCTCGTGACCACGAGCCTGGGCCGCTTCAACCAGGTGGCGGCCAAGAAATCGCGTGCCTCCCAAGATAAGAAGCCGCAAAGGTCAACCTCCTCATTCGGTGTCTGGCAATGCACAGGGCTGATGTCAGATTGGAACACAGGGCATAACCTTGCCGGACCTGCTCCCCTCTGAGTATATCGGGTGCCTCTTCTTGGACAAATCCCCGGTTAGGCGGGTTGGACTTTGAGCTCGACATTGAAGCCGCGGCGCTTGGCCTCAGCCACAAAGTCGGCCCCCGAAAGAGCGCTTTCCACCGGTACGGCGCCGGCGGGGACTCGCCCCATGGCAATGGCCGCGGTCATGATGGCAGCATGCCATCCCGTCGCCTGTTCCATGGCAGTGAATCCCAACTGGTCATCGTAGGAATGCACCAGATCGACATGTACTTCGTGGGGTCGACCATCCTTTGTGCCGGTGGCCAAGATCCGGATCAAGATGAAGTCGCGGGTGTCGGGGGTGGCCCTGATTTGTGGATCCCATAGGGTGTGCAGCAGATGCCGCGGCACCACCGATTGACCGTCGACGCTGACCGGCTCCAGCTCAAGCAGCCCCAGACGCTCCATGACCTTGAGGTAGTCAAAGTTGCCGGGGTAGCGCAAGGTCTTGTTCTGCAGGGTCCTGAGTCTTCCCTCAAATGTACGGGCAGCGGTGGTGAAACCTCCGGACGTGGTGAAGCCCTCCAGAGTACCGATCGGTTCGGGGAAGTCCAGCACTTCGAGTTCGGTGAGCGCGGGGATGCCGGTGAGCTTCCCATCTCGGATGAACAGGCAGTCACCGAAGTACTCGTTGGTCAGTCCTTCTATGTTGAAAGTCAGGCGGTAGTTCCACGGGGGGTCCGGCTCCTGGGGCAAGCCGCAATCCCACATGAAGACGTCCTGTGCCTGGTCGAGCTGCTCTATGGCATACAGAACGAGAGAGGTTCCCATGCCGGGAACCTGGCCACAATCCGGGGTAATGGACACGCCGGCCTGGACCGCCTCATCAGAGAGTTCGAGCTGACTGAGGACAATGTCGCTGTTGCCGCCAAGGTCGGTCATGCCGGCACCGGCATCGATCGCCGCCCGGCTCAGGCCGAGGTTGAAGAAGTAAGGGACGGCGCTAAGGAATGCGTCGATCTGCGTTTCCCGCAGGAAGTCTGCCACGGTCTTCGTGTCGGAGGCGTCCAGCGTTGCGGCGTGCGCCAGGTTGGTCCCCGTCAATTGGTTGATTCGCGCCGTAGAAGCGGAGGCCAAGTCGGGATCCACATCCGCCATCCAGACCCCATCAGCGTCTCCGAAGCGAGCCATGTCAAACCCGGCGGCGGTGCCTTGACGTCCTGCTCCCAGAACTGCGTAGTGATGTCCCATGCTTATGACCTCCTCGACCCAACGACAGCCTCAAAGTCCGCGCCGGTCGATTGTGAATGTCACGCGAAGCGTTGAATGACGAATCTCACCTGATCCAGATAGGTTGTCCCAAACAGATTGAGATGATTCAGCAGGTGATAGAGGTTGTACAAATTGAGCCGGTCTCGCCAGCCCGACTCCAAGGGACGAGCCTCTTCGTACGCGCTGTAGAAAGCGGATGGAAAGCCGCCAAAAAGGACGGTCATGCCCAGTTCAGCTTCCGCCCAGCCATAGTGTGCGGCCGGGTCGATCAAGGCGGGTTCGCCGCTGGCGCCACTGGTCGCATTCCCCGACCACAGATCCCCGTGCAGCAGTGATGCCGGCTGCTCGGGCACAAGCTCGGGGAGACGCCGAATAATGGCATCTATGTTCGCCACATCACGATCTTCGAGCCAGCGTTTGTGCCTTGCCAACCTGGCCTGAAACCGGAGCCTGTGCTCGCCGAAGAAGGTGTGTCCGTCATCGGTCCATGGATTCGGCTGAGGCGTGCTCCCCAGGTAGTTGTCGTGGTCGAAGCCGAAGCGATCAGATGTCCGGGCGTGGAGAGCGGCCAATCCCCGGCCGAAGTCCTCCCAATATGATTTCGACGGTTGGCCGGGGTCGAGGTCTTCAAGGAGCAGGAAGTCTGGCCCACAAAGGTAAGCTTGGGGGACGCGCAGGCTTCCCGCCTCGGCCAGGGAGCTGAGGCCCTCTTGCTCCCGCTCAAACATGTCCTTCGGAGCTGATGAGTTCTGTTTTAGAAAGAAGGACTGGCCCTTGGACGTGGTCAGGCGCGCCCCGCTGTTGATGCAGCCTCCCCCGACGGGTTTCAGGCCGGCGACCTCCCCATAACCTGCCTCACGGCACCAATCGACGACGGCTTGGGGGGCGTTCACCGTGTTTCGCTCTCCAAGTGTTCCAGCAAGTTGTCTATGGACCGCGAAACGATGTCGAAGGTGGCCTCAAACCCTGCATGCCCTCCGTAGTAGGGATCGGGAACGTCCATAACCCCGTCACTCTCAGGATCGAACTCCCGCATGAGTCTGATCTCGGCGTCGATCCCGGCCCGATCCGCCAGCGAACGCAAATCATCGTAATTCTCATTGTCCATCGCCACGATCAGATCGAATTCCTCCAGATCGCCCGGCAACACCTGCCTGGCGCGCCGCGTGTACTCCAGACCACGAGCGGCGGCGGTCTGTCGCATGCGTCTGTCTGGCGTCTGCCCGATGTGAAAGCTGGAGGTCCCGGCGGAGTCCACTTGGTAGCGACCGTCCAGGCCGTGTTCTTCCACGCGTTGGCGGAACAGGGCTTCGGCCAGCGGACTGCGGACGATGTTCCCCAAACAGACGAAAAGGACCTTGCGTGTGGAGGGCATGCGCCGATTATAGCAAGGCTGCTCGCATGTGGCAGATGGTCGAATCGCGTCCGGATCAGGCGGGGATGGCCTCGAAGGGGAGGGGAACGAGGCGGCCGGAGGCGCGACTGCCGTCAACTTGAACCTGTCCAGAGTCGGCTTCCAGGGCGGATGGTTTGGCCAGGGCCAGACCGATCCAGCCCAGATCTGGTGAGTGTCCGACGCTGGTCAGGCGCCCGACCCGGTGACCTGCCTGGACCAGGTCCAGCGGCGGGCTGACTTCTGAGTCGAGTTGCACTCCGGTCAACTGCTTGGCCAAGCGGCCACGGCTCTCCAGGCGAGCGATGATCTCTTGTCCGATGTAGCAGCCCTTGGTGAAACTCACCGCGTCCCACAGGTCCGCTTCGAGGGGAATGGTGTCTTCCAGGATCTCGCGCCCTGCGGCAGGGACGCCGCGCTCGATCCGAAGGACATCGAAAACAAGGCCGTCGACAGAGTCGGCGTGGCGATCGGGCCAGACGTCCTTGGCTCGCGCGGTGCCATCTGGGTCGAGCAGGAGCTCAATTCCAGGGCGCAACCGAGGCTCGGCAGGCCAAACGAAGCCCGTTTCGATGGCCTTGAGTTCGCCATCTCCTAGCTGCACGTCGCTCTCCAAGAAGTCGGCCGCCTGGGCGGCCGCGCCCGGACCGTACAGACCCCAGCGGGTCCAACCGGGCTCGAACAGGCTGAGTCTAACGTCATCCTGAAAGAAGATGTAGCCGTTGAGCCATCCCAGAACGGTTTGATCCTTGCCATGGTTGGTGATCAAGATCAACTTGTCCGGCAGCGCCAATATCTGGAGTTTGTCGATGGTCTGTCCCACCGGGTTGGTGAGCACGGTGGCGCGCTGCCTGCCGTCGGGGAGGCTTTCGAGCTCGTTGGTGGACATCCGGTTGAGCAGGTCCAGACGGTCCTTGCCCTCGGCCCAGATCAGGCCCGGCGGTCGATGACGAAGGACCAGGGCCACTGATTTTGCCTGACGGTAGACCGTATCAAATGTGCGGTTTTCGTCCATATGTGTTTTCCTGGAGGAACGAGGACCTTGTGCGCATGATTATACCGTTCCACCCACCGGGCCCGACTCGCGCAAGGGTATAATCAGCGCTCGATGGCATTGAACTTGCAGGCCTCTGACCTCGAGACCGGAGCAGGTTAGATGGCGCGAGACCGAAGACGAGCCGAGGACATGAGCGTCGAGGAGCTGGAAGCGCTCCTGGCGAGGAAACGCGTCGAGGCCCGTCGTGAACGGATTGACAAGTACCGTCGGACGGGCCGGGCGATGTCCGTGTCCGATGAGGCGGCGAGAGGCCTTTCTTCGGGAGATGATCTCGGGCCGGATATTGAGACCGTGGAAGACGGCGAGCCCTCTCCAAGGCGAAAACGCGAAGCCAGCGGGGGTATTCTCAATCGTGGTCTGCTGCTGGTTGAGATTGCAGCCGTCGCCGGCTTGGTCTTTGTACTCCTGAGCGGCTTTGGGGCTTTGCGCAACCTTAATCAGGAGGTCGCACAAGCCTTGGGAGGCCCTACCCCTCAGGCCACGCCCTTGATTACCGCCGTGGTGCTGCCTTCGGGCCACACGCCGCCGTCATCGCCTGGTGGCGCTCAGCCCAACGAGGCGGAAATCCCCGCCAACCTGCGCCCGATGGTCCAATCTCTGGCATCGATCCCGATCCCGACTGTCGGGCCCGAGCAAGCGCGCAGCATGAACCTGCCGACCATTTGGAAGGCCCCGGCACCCGTTGTGCAGGGCGATGGATGGGAGCAGCTCAAGCGCGGGGTGGGACAGCATGTGGGGTCAGCTAACCCCGGCCAGGCGGGGAACCTGGTCCTCTCGGCTCACAACGACATCTTTGGCGAGCTGTTCCGTGACCTCGACCAGCTTAAGCCCGGGGATGAGATTGTGGTTTCGACGGCCACCCGCGATTACACTTATCGGGTGACCGGTATGCGCATCGTCCAGCCGACCGAAGTGGATGTGATGGCGGAGACATCTAAGGCGACCATTACGCTGATCTCCTGTTATCCTTATCTGGTGGACAATCAGCGCATCGTCGTGTTCGGCGAGCTGAGCGAAGGCTAGGCAGCAGCCCGGATACTTCGGGATTTGGATCGAAGAGGAGAGAGACTTTGAGCAAACGCAGTCGCAAGAAGGGCGGACGCCGCCCGAACATCCCTCAGGTTACATTGGAGCGCTTCGGCGCCGAGCGCGAGACCACTTCGGTCAGCGGCATCCGTCGAGGGGGAGAGTTTGCTCCCGACTACAGCCACGTGGTCTCAGATCTTAAGCGCATCGGTTTTCTGGCTGCCTTTTTCATCACGCTGTTGATCGTTCTTTCCTTCATTCTCGGCTGATTTCCGCGTTGGGATTCAACCGAACAGGTCGTCCATCCACCGCCCAATGCCGGCTCGGACTGGGATGATATAATCGCTCCAAGGAACTCCCACGCCGGCGGTGGGAGCTTATTGTGTCATAGGCCATGTTTGACAAACTATCGGGTATCGAGGACAGATTCAAGACCATCGATCAGGCGATGGCTGACGCCAGCGACGACTACCAAAAGGTGGCCGAGCTGGCGCAAGAGCGCGCCGAGCTCGAGCCGATTGTCAGCGCCTATCGAGAGTACAGAAATGTCTTGGCGCAGCTGGAAGAGACCGAGCTGCTGACCAATTCTGAAGATGCCGAGATGGCGGCCCTCGCACAAGCAGAGCTGGCGGATCTCGAACACCAAAAGGATGATTTGGAGGACCGCCTCAAGCGGCTTCTTATCCCGCGCGACCCTCGTGACGGACGTAACGTCATCGTCGAGATACGGGCTGGGACGGGCGGCGATGAAGCCACTTTGTTCGCCGGCGAACTCTTCCGCATGTATGTGCGCTATGCTGAAGAGAGGAACTGGAAGTCGGAAGTCCTATCGATCAATGAAACCGGGGTCGGCGGCTTGAAGGAAGGCATCCTCCTTATTAAGGGGAAGGGCGCCTTTTCCCGCCTGAAGTACGAGTCCGGAGTGCACCGTGTGCAGCGCGTGCCCGTCACCGAATCCCAGGGGCGTATTCACACCTCCACCGCCACAGTTGCCGTCCTGGCTGAAGCCGAGGATGTCGAGATCGACATTCCGGAAAATGACATTCACATGGACGTGTACCGCTCCGCAGGCGCAGGTGGTCAGAACGTCCAGAAGAACTCCACGGCTGTCCGCTTGACTCACCTTCCGACGGGTATCGTGGTCCAGTGCCAGGATGAAAGGTCGCAGCTCCAAAATCGCCTTCGCGCCATGAGCATTCTCAAGGCCCGCCTCTATGAGCGAGCCATAGGGGAGCAACAGGCGAAGGAAGATGCCGCCCGCCGCGCCCAAGTTGGAAGCGGTGAGCGTTCCGAGAAGATACGCACATACAATTTTCCTCAATCCCGCGTGACAGACCACCGCATAG
>Ga0307424_1000598_pt1 | contig 19396 bp, 14 predicted proteins | sample SalMarWE160320MG_FD_202157 | JGI IMG/M metagenome (GOLD analysis project Ga0307424, IMG submission 202157) | Salt marsh sediment microbial communities from the Plum Island Ecosystem LTER, Massachusetts, United States - WE1603-20 | ecosystem: Environmental > Aquatic > Marine > Intertidal zone >... | reverse complement strand
TGGTGGTCTGGAGCCTGGAGAAGGGATCGCCGGCCCAGCAGGCCGGGATCCAGCTCGGGGACATCATCCGCAGCGTGAACGGGAGGCCGGTGGGGGACGCCCTGCAGGCCCAGCGCACCATCTTCGGGGCCCGGGTGGGGGACACCATCACCTTCGAGATCGAGCGGGACGGGAAGGTGCTGACCGTGCCGGTGACGCTGGAGACCTTTCCCAGGGGGAGATAGATCATGATCGAACGGTACAGCCGCCCCAAGATGGCGGCCCTCTGGTCCGACGAGGAGAAGCTCCGGGTCTGGCTGGAGGTGGAACTGGCGGTGGTGGAGGCGCTGGAATCGGTGGGCACCGCCCCCGCGGGCACCGCGGAGCGGATCCGCGAGGGAGCGATCCTGGACCTGCGCCGGGTGGAGACCCTGGAGGCCACGCTCAAGCACGACGTGATCGCCTTCCTCACCTCGGTCTCCGAGAACCTGGGGGATGACAGCCGGTTCCTGCACTACGGCATGACCTCCTCGGACCTGGTGGACACCGCGCTCTCGCTGCGGCTCAAGCGGGCCTGCCTCCTCATCCTGGAAGGGGTGGGCGACCTGGCCGCGGCCGTCCGCAAGCAGGCCCTCACCCACAAGAACACCCCCATGATCGGGCGCACCCACGGGGTGCACGCGGAGCCGACCACCTTCGGGGTCAAGATGCTGGTGTGGCTGACCGAACTCGAGCGCCACCAGAAGCGGCTGGTGGAAGCGGGGCAGGGGATCTCGGTGGGGAAGATCTCGGGAGCGGTCGGGACCTTCACCCACCTCGATCCGGAGATCGAGGCCCACGTGTGCCGGACCCTGGGCCTCAATCCGGCCCGGGTCTCCACCCAGATCCTGCAGCGCGACCGCCACGCTGCGCTCATCACCTGCCTGGCCAACCTCTCCGCCTCCCTGGAGAAGTTCGCCACCGAGATCCGCAACCTGCAGAAGACCGAGGTGCGCGAGGCCGAGGAACCGTTCACCAAGGGGCAGAAGGGATCCAGCTCCATGCCCCACAAGCGGAACCCGATCACCTGCGAACGGGTGGCCGGCCTGGCCCGGGTGCTGCGGGGGAACGCAGTGGCCGCCCTGGAGAACGTGGCCCTGTGGCACGAGCGGGACATCACCCACTCCTCGGTGGAGCGGGTCATCCTCCCTGACTCCTTCCTGCTCGTGGACTACCAGCTCTCGCTCCTCGCCGAGGTGGTGGACGGGCTGGTGGTCTATCCGGAGCGGATGCTCCTCAACCTGAACCGCACCGGAGGCCTGGTCTTCTCCCAGCGGGTGCTCCTGGCCCTCACCGAACACGGCATGCGCCGCGAAGACGCCTATGCGGTGGTCCAGGAGAACGCCCTGGCCGCCTGGCACGGCGGGGACACCTTCCGCGAGCGGATCGCCCGGGATCCCCGGGTGGGTGAGGTGCTGAGACCGAAAGAAGTGGAAGCGGCCTTCGACATGAGCTACAACCTGCGGAACGTGGACCGCCTCTTCGAGCGGGTCCTGGAAACCAAGGAGGGCGGGTGAACAGTCCGGTCCTTCCCGTCAGCGAACTGGATGCCGCCGGGCTCGCGACCCGGCTCTCCGAGGAGGGGCTCCGGCTCTCCCCGGACGAGGTGGCACGGGTGGCCGAACTCCTGGGCCGGGATCCGACCCGGGTGGAGGCGGTGCTCTTCGACACCCTGTGGAGCGAGCACTGCTCATACAAGTCGAGCCGGGCCGTGCTCAAGGCCCATCTCCCCACCGAGGCCCCCCACGTGATCCTGGGCCCGGGGGAGGACGCGGGTATCGTCTACCTCACCACGGCCAGGGGGGAGCGCTGGGCCCTGGTGGTGGGGCACGAGAGCCACAACCATCCCTCCCAGGTGGTCCCCTTCGAGGGGGCGGCCACCGGCATCGGGGGCATCGTCCGCGATATCTACTGCATGGGGGCGGAGGTGGTCGGGGTGCTGGACGCCCTGCGCTTCGGGGGCCTGGAGGGCGAGCACGGCGAGCGCTCCCGGGAGATCGCGGCCGGGGTGGTGGACGGCATCTGGCACTACGCCAACGCCCTCGGGGTTCCCAATCTGGGGGGCGATGCGGTCTTCGATTCCCGCTACGACGACAACTGCCTGGTGAACGTGGTGGCGGTGGGGGTGGTGCCCGAACGCCACATCGTGAGGAGCCGGGTCCCGGCCGAGGCGCGGCAGGAGCCCTACGTGTTCGTGCTGGTGGGAAAGCCCACCGACGCCTCCGGCTTCGGCGGCGCCGCCTTCGCCTCGGCGGTGCTGGACGAGGAGGAGGAGGAGAGCAACAAGGGGGCGGTCCAGATCCCGGACCCCTTCCTCAAACGGGTGCTCACCGAGGCCAACCGCCAGGTCCTGGAGCTGGCCCGGCGGGAAGGCTTCGCGGTGGGGTTCAAGGACCTGGGGGCAGGGGGGATCGCCTGCGCCACCAGCGAACTGGCTGCGGCCGGGGGATTCGGGGCGGAGATCGAACTCTCGGCCGTGTCCCTGGACGGGGGCCCCTTCCCCCCGGAGATCATCGCCTGCTCCGAGACTCAGGAACGCTATGCCTGGGCGGTGCCGCGGAGCCGGGCCCAGGCCGTGCTGCAGATCTACAACGTGGACTACGACCTGCCGCACCTGTATCCGGGAGCGCGGGCCCAGGTGGTGGGGCGGGTGCGGGACGAGGACACCCTCTACCGGGTTACCCACGAGGGGGACGAGGTCTGCACGGCGGCGGTGGAGATCATCACCGAGGGCATCCGCTACGAGCGCGCGGCCGGACCGGCGCCGGTCCGGGGCGCGGAGCCGTCGCCCGCCGCCCCCGGGGATCTGGGCGAGACCTTTGCCGCCCTCCTCACCGGGACCGCTCTGGCCTCACGGGAGGGGATCTACCGCTCCTACGACACCGAGGTCCAGGGACGGGCGGTGATTCGGCCCGGCGAGGCCGACGCCTCGGTCCTGGTGCCGGTGGAGGGGAGCCCGGTGGGGTTGGCAGTGAGCGTGGACGGCAATCCCTTCCACGGTGAACTCGACGCCTACCAGGGAGGCGCGGGGGCGGTGGCCGAGGCGATGCGGAACGTGGTCGCGGTGGGGGCCATGCCCTGGTGCCTCACCGACTGCCTGAACTACGGGAACCCCGAGGACCCCGAGGTCTTTCGCCAGTTCCGGGACGGGGTCCGCGGGGTCGGCGACGCAGCCCGGGAGATCGGGCTCCTGGAGGACGCGGCGCACCCGGTGCCGATCGTGAGCGGCAACGTCTCCTTCTACAACCAGTCGGTGGAGGGGAAGGCCATTCCCCCCTCGCCCATCGTGGCCTGCTTCGGGGTGCTCAAGGACTACGCGGCCGCGGTGACCCCGGTGCTCAAGCACGAAGGGAACGGCCTGTGGCTGGTGGGCGGCCCCCGGCGCCGCGAACTGGGCGGCTCGGCCTACTGGCGGCACCTGGGGGTGACCGGCGGCACGCCCCCCCGGATCGACTTCGCCGCGGTGCGGGCCGAGCTGGCCGCGACCCTGGAAGGGATCGAGAAGGGACTGATCGTGGCCTGCCACGACGTCTCCGAGGGGGGCCTGGGGATCGCGGCCGCGGAGATGGCCCTGGCCGGCCGCCTCGGTCTCAGGCTGGAACTCGAGGACGCCCCGGACGGCCTGCGCCTGGACGAGTACCTCTTCACCGAGACCGGGGGCTTCCTGGCCGAGGTGGCCCCGGAACAGGAGGCTGCCTTCACCGAACTCTGCCGGGCCCGCGGCACCGGGGCGCGGCGGGTGGGTGCGGTGCGGGCGGGGCGCGGCTTCTCGGTGCAGACCCCGGGGGCGGGCCGGGTGTCCCTGGATCTGGAGCGCCTGGAACCGCGGTGGCACGGTGCGCTCCGGGAGGCGATGCGATGAAGGGCACGATCAGGGGCGAACCGCCCCCCCGGGTGGCGGTGATCCAGCTGCCCGGGGTGAACTGCGAATACGAGACCCGGGACACCCTGGAGCGAGCGGAACTGGTCGCGGAGGTCTTCCGCTGGAACCGGCCGGCGGCCGAACTCGAGGGCTACGACGCCTACGTGATTCCCGGGGGCTTCGCCTACCAGGACCGCATCCGGGCCGGGGCGGTGGCGGCCAAGATCCCCGCCCTGGATGTGATCGGCCGCGGGGCGGAGGCGGGGAAGCCGGTGCTGGGCATCTGCAACGGGGCCCAGGTGCTGGTCGAGGCCGGGCTCGTCCCCGGGGTGCACCCGGGGCGGGTGGAGATGGGCCTGGGGGCCAACGCCGGCGGTTGGTCCGGTTACTACTGCGCCTGGGTGCACGTCCGGGTGGAGAAGGAGGGGCGGGAGACCGCCTTCACCTCGCGCTTCGAGGACGGCGAGATTCTGCCCATCCCTCTGGCTCACGCCCAGGGCCGCTTCGCGGCGCGCGACCGGGAGCGGTTCCGGGAATGGACGGAGGCGGGACAGGTCCCGCTCCGGTACGTATCCCCGGAGGGGGACGCGGATCCCCCCTTTCCCTGGAACCCCAACGGCTCCACCGGGGCCGCGGCCGGGGTGACCAATCCCCGGGGGAACGTGCTGGCGTTCATGCCCCATCCCGAGCGGGCGGCCCGGCTGCGGCAGGTGCCGGAGACGGTGGCCGGACCCTGGGGGGAGCGCCGCCGCGAGGCCGCGCGGCGGCGGGACCTGCTGGAGGCGCCCGGGCCCGGCTTCAAGATCTTCCAGTCGCTGTCCGACTATCTGCGGTGGGGCGCGCACCGCAAGCGGGGAGGACGCTCATGAGCGATGCGGTGCTCCGGCTGTGGCTCAAGGTGGCGGACGCGACCGCCCTCACCGCCCGCGAGACCCTCCAGCGCTCCATGGGCTACGGGCGCACGGTCCAGGACGTGGCCCGTTCGGAGATCTGGGCCTTCCGCTGGCGGGACCGGTCCCGCCCGGCCGAGGTCCTGGAGCGGCTGGCCCTGGAGACCAACCTGTTCCACAACCCCAACAAGCACCGGTACGAGATCGCGGTGGGGGCCGAGCACCTCCATCCCCGGGGCAATGTCTGGGTGCTGGTCTCGGTGCCCGGTGCGGGATCGCAGATGGGGGAACTCCTGGCCCGCCGCCGCCTGGTGGACGGGGAGATCCCCCGGGTGCGGCGGGCGGAGCTCTGGGAACTGACCCTGGACGGGGACAAGGCGGCGCGGAGCCGCCTGGCCCGGGAGATCGCGGTCACCGAGTCCCACCGCAAGGGACTCCTGTCCAATCCCCACCTGGAAGACGCGGCGGTCCTGACCGCGCCCCCGGGCGCGGAGGAGATCGTGTCCCTGCTGGCGGAGCAAAAGGCGGAGAAATAAGGTAGGATGGTTGCCCGGTCGTGCCGGCCGGGCCTTGACCAAGGGGAACTTGTGATACCGGACCAGGATCATCTGCACGAGGAATGCGGGGTGGTGGGGGTGTATGGCGCCCCCGCGGCGTCGGAAGTGACCTACCTGGCGCTCTACGCGCTCCAGCACCGGGGGCAGGAGTCGGCCGGGATCGTGACCAGCCACGCCGGCACCTTCCACCACCACCGGGCCATGGGCCTGGTCTCCGACGTCTTCAGCCCGGAGGTGCTGGACCGCCTCCCCGGGAACCTGGCCATCGGGCACAACCGGTATTCCACCCAGGGGAGTTCCACCCTGCGCAACGCCCAGCCGATCTGGGTCACCTACCACGGCGGCGACATCGCGGTGGCCCACAACGGGCAGCTGGTGAACGCGGCCACCCTGCGCCGGCGCATGGAAGCCGGGGGCTCGATCTTCCAGACCACCTCGGACAGCGAGGTGCTGGTCCACCTGATCGCCGCTTCCAAGGCCGCCTCCTTCGAGGACCGGCTCATGGAGGCGCTGCGGGCGGTGGAGGGGGCGTTCTCCGTCACCGTCCTCACCCGGGACGCGGTCTACGCGGCCCGGGACGCGGCAGGGGTGCGCCCGCTGGTGCTGGGGAAGCTGGAGGAGGGCTGGATCGTCGCCTCGGAGACCTGCGCCCTGGACATCGTGGACGCCGACACCATCCGCGAGGTGGAGCCCGGGGAAGTGGCCCGCCTCGACGCCACCGGGGTGGACACGGTGGGCCGTCTGCCCGGCGGGGACCTTCACAAGTGTGTCTTCGAACTCATCTACTTCTCGCGGCCGGACAGCGAGGTCTTCGGCGAGCCGGTGGACCGGGTGCGCCGGCGCCTGGGCCGACAGCTGGCCCGGGAGTACCCGGTGGAGGCGGACTGCGTGATCTCGGTCCCCGACTCCTCGAACTCGGCCGCCCTGGGCTATTCCGAGGAATCCGGGATCCCCTTCGAGCTGGGCCTCATCCGGAACCACTACATCGGGCGCACCTTCATCCGTCCCGGGCAGGTGTCGCGGGAGGCCGGGGTCCGGGTCAAGTACAACGCGGTGCGCACCATCCTGGAAGGGAAGCGGGTGGTGGTGGTGGACGATTCGGTGGTCCGGGGGACGACCAGCCGCAAGCTGGTCAAGCTCCTCAGGCGCACCGGGGTGCGGGAGGTCCATCTGCGCATCTCGAGCCCCCCGGTGGTCGGCCCCTGCTACTACGGGATCGACACCCCCCGCCGCAGCGAACTCATCGCGGCCAACCACGACCTGGCGGAGATCCGGCGGTACCTGGGGGTGGAGAGCCTCGGCTACCTCTCCGAGGCGGGCCTCCGGGCCGCGGTCAAGGCTCCCTCGGAGCACTGCTACGCCTGCTTCACCGGGAAGTACCCGATCCCGCTCACCGACAAGGAACTGTTGGAGGGCAACCTCGTTCCCTCCCTGGGAGCCCGCTGAACGACCGGCCGCGGCCGCGCCGGGGGGCCGTCCCCGCCGGAGCGTCCGCCGGAGGAGGACCGCGTCCCGTGAGCAACGAGCAGATCCGGCAGCGCCAGGAGAACCTGCAGGCCCTGGCCGACCTCGGGGTGGAAGCCTATCCCTACGCCTTCCGGCCCACCCACCAGGCCGGGCCGGTGGTGGACGGGTTCGACGCCCTGGCCGAGGCCGGGACCGAGGTGGTGCTGGCCGGCCGGCTCATGGCCATCCGCAGCCACGGCAAGTCCACCTTCGCCCACCTCCAGGACCGCACGGGACGGATCCAGCTCTACTTCAAGATCGACCTGGTGGGAGAGGACGCCTACCGGGTGGTGCGGCTCCTGGACCTGGGGGACTGGGTCGGGGTGCGCGGCGGGCTCTTTCGCACCCGCACCGGCGAGGGGACGGTCGAGGTGCGGAAACTCACCTTCCTGGGCAAGTGCCTCAGTCCGCTCCCGGAGAAGTGGCACGGACTCAAGGACCCGGAACTCCGCTACCGGCGCCGGTACCTGGATCTCCTGGTCAACCCGGAGGCCCGGCGCATCTTCGAGGTGCGGGCCGCCCTCATCCGGTCCCTGCGTGCGGGGCTGGACGCCATGGACTACCTGGAGGTCGACACCCCGGTCCTGCAGCCGATCTACGGCGGCGCCTTCGCCCGGCCCTTCGTGACCCACCACGAGGCCCTGGACATGCCGCTCTACCTCCGCATCTCCAACGAACTCTACCTGAAGCGGCTGATCGTGGGCGGCCTGGAGCGGGTCTACGAGATCGCCCGGGACTTCCGGAACGAGGGGATCGACCGCACCCACAACCCCGAGTTCTCCATGCTCGAGTTCTACCAGGCCTATGCCGACTACACCGAGATGATGGAGGTGACCGAGCGCCTGGTGTCGGGGGCGGTGCACGCGGCCACCGGAAGCCATCGCGTCACCTACCAGGAGCACACGGTGGACTTCGCCCCCCCCTGGCGCCGCATGCGGTACTTCGACGCCCTGCGGGAGGCCATCGGGGCCGACCTCTCCCAGACGGACGAAGCGGAGGCCCGGAAGACGGGGGAACGGCTGGGACTGGACCTGGCCGGGAAGGTGGGCCTGGGGCACGTGGTGGACGAGATCTTCTCGGAGACGGTGCAGCCCAACCTCATCCAGCCGATCTTCATCACCGACTTCCCCCTGGAACTCTCGCCCCTGGCCAAGCGCCACCGTTCCCAGCCGGGGGTGGTGGAGCGCTTCGAGCTGTTCGCGGGGGGGATGGAGCTGGCCAACGCCTTCAGCGAGCAGAACGACCCTGCGGCCCAGGCCGAGGCCTTCGCCCGGCAGCAGGTCATGCGGGAGGCCGGGGACATGGAGGCCCAGGTCACCGACCAGGACTACCTCCGGGCCCTGGGGGTGGGCATGCCTCCCACCGGCGGGGTGGGGATCGGCATCGACCGCCTGGTTATGCTGGCCACCGGCGCCGCCAACATCCGGGAAGTGATCCTCTTTCCCCAGCTCCGCCCGGAGTCGGGGGAGGGAGAGGAGCCGGAGCAACCGGACGTTCCGGAGGAACCGGGCTTCCCCGAGGGAACCGAGGAGGAGACGCGGGCCTAGCCGGCAGCCGGCGACCCCCCGACCATGCGTTTCGAGCTGTTCATCGCCGACCGCTACCTGAGGTCCAAGAAGCGCACCGGCTTCATCTCGCTCATCACCTGGATCTCGGTGGCCGGGGTGGCCCTGGGCACCGCCGTGCTCATCGTGGTCCTCTCGGTGATGAACGGGTTCGAGCAGCAGGTGCGGGCCCGGATCGTGGGCACCAACGCCGCCCTCATCCTCCTCCGGTACGACCAGGACACTTTCCCCGCCGCCGATTCGGTGGCCGCGGTGGTGGCCGGGGTTCCGGACGTGACCGCGGCCGCGCCCTTCGTCTACGGCAAGGGCCTGGTCCAGGCCGGAAACCGGGCCGACGGGGTGATCGTGAAGGGGGTCGACCTGGCCCGGGAACGGGAGGTGACCACCATCGCCGAGAACGTGGCCCCGCCGGTGGAGAGCCTCCAGGTGCCCCCGGGACAGCCCCCAGCCATCGTCCTGGGCCGGAACGTGGCCGAGCGGCTCCGGGCCTCGGTAGGGGACGACGTGATCCTGGCCTCCCCCTTCAACAACACCGCCACCCCCCTGGGCCTGGTGCCCCGGCTGCGGAAGTTCCGGGTGGCCGGGATCTTCACCTCCGGCCTCTACGAGTACGATTCCTCCCTGGCCTTCATCGGCCTCCGCCAGGCCCAGGCCTTCTTCGGCCTGGGGAGCAACGTGACCGGGATCGAGGTGCGGATCCGGGACCAGTTCGCGGCCGACCGCATGAAGAACCACGTCCTGGCCGCCCTCGGGGGCTATCCCTATCGGATCAACACCTGGATCGACCTCAACGAGAACCTGTTCCTGTGGATGAAGATCGAGAAGCTGGGCATGAGCGTGATCCTCCTCCTCATCGTCCTCATCGCCGCCTTCAACATCGTGGGGGTGCTGGTCATGGTGGTGATGGAGAACAAGCGCGAGATCGGCATCTTGAAGTCGATGGGGGCCACCGACGCCTCCATCATGGGGATCTTCATGGCCACCGGGGCGGAGATCGGGGCCCTGGGCATCGGGCTGGGCCTGGTCCTGGGCCTGGCCGGGACCGCGCTCCTGGACCGCTACCCGCTCAACCTCCCCGGCGACGTGTACTTCCTGAACTCGCTTCCGGTGCTGCTGGAATGGACCGACGTCCTGGCGGTAGGGCTGGTGGTGTATGCGCTGTGCTGGATCGCCACCCTGTATCCGTCGTGGAAGGCGGCCCGGCTGGACCCGGTTCTGGCCATCCGCGAGATCTGAACCGCTTGCCAGCGCCGTCGGGGAGCCCGTACCCTGGTCCGGGCTTTTCCGAGCACTCTATGTCCAGCGAACCACCGGTCCTCCACGCCATCGATCTGGGGAAGGTCTACGCCATGCCGGGGGCGAACCTCACCGTGCTGTCCGGGCTCACGTTCCGGCCGCGGCGGGGGGCCCTGACCGCGGTGGTGGGGGCGTCGGGGGCCGGCAAGAGCACGCTGCTCCACATTCTGGGGACGCTGGACCGTCCCACCTCGGGTCGGGTGCTGTTCGAGGGGCAGGACCTGTTCCGCCTGTCGGGTCGGGAGCTGGCGCGGTTCCGCAACCGGTCGATCGGATTCGTGTTCCAGTTCCATTATCTCCTGCCTGAGTTCACGGCCCTGGAGAACGTGATGATGCCGGGGCTGGTCGGCCGCCGGTCCCGGGACCAGGTCCAGGACCGGGCAGTCAACCTGTTGGAAATCGTGGGGTTAGCCGATCGGATGGAGCACCGCCCGGCGGAACTCTCGGGGGGCGAGCAGCAGCGGGTGGCCGTGGCCAGAGCACTCCAGAACGCGCCCAGCGTGCTCCTGGCCGACGAACCCTCGGGGAACCTGGATCGAGCCTCCAGCCGGGACCTGCACGGCCTCCTGGCGGCTCTGGTGCGCGATCACGGTCAGACCACCATCGTGGCCACCCACGACGACCGTCTGGCCGCGCAAGCGGATGAGGTGTACCGTTTGGAGAGCGGGGGGCTCCACCCGGTTAGCACCGTGGCCGATAACGAGATGGAGCGCCCGGACCGTCCCCCCGGGACCGAGGAAACGCGATGACCGAGACCCCGAAACCGGCACCCGACGACACCTGCCAGGACTGCGGCAAGGCGCCGGCCACCCTGCGCATCAAGCGCGTGGCCTCCGGCGAGGAGACCGAGGTGCGCCTGTGCGTGGCCTGCGCGCGGGCCCGGGGGATCGAGTCCCCCCAGGCCGGGCAGCCGGGGGCGGACCCGGTGGCGCTGCTCTTCAAGAACCTGGAGGAGATGCAGGGGGGGACCGGCACGTGCCCCGGATGTGGCCTCACCTATTCGGCGTTCCGCGAGTCGGGGCGCCTGGGTTGCGCCGCCTGCTACGAGACCTTCGAGAAGGAACTGCGGCCCTTGATCCGCCGCGTGCACGGCGAGGTCCGGCACGTGGGCAAGGTGCCGGCGCGGGACGGCTCGGTCCAGGATGCGGCTGCGCGTCTGCGCCGCCTGAACGAGGACCTCGACCGGGCCATCCGGGCCGAGGAGTACGAACGGGCGGCGGAGCTGCGCGATCTCATCCAGACCCTGGAGGCGGGTTCCGGAGTGGGAGGGGAAGAGACGTGAGCGGGAACGGCGCGGAAACCGCGGCCATCCTGGACCGGTTGAGCCGGCGGGTGCCGGACTGGGCCACCGAGACCGGCCCCAGCTCCCTCACCGTGCTCTCCTCGCGGGTGCGCCTGGCCCGGAACCTGGCCTCGGTGCCCTTTCCGGGACGGAGCACCCCGGAGCAGGAGAAACAGGTGGTGGCCCGGATCCGGAGGGTGGCCCGCGAGGCCCCGGGCCTGGACGAGGCCTCGTTCCTGGACGTGTCGCGCCTGGAGGCGGACGACCTGGACTTCCTGGTCGAGCGGCGCCTGGTGAGCCGGGACCTGGCCACCGGAAGCCGCGTCCGCGGGGTCATCCTGACCGACGGCGAGTCCTTCACCATCATGGCCAACGAGGAGGACCATCTCCGCCTGCAGAGCCTCTACTCCGGGCTCCGCCTGGGCGAGGCGCTGGACCGGGCCAACGAGGTGGACGACGCCCTGGACGCCCGGCTGGAGTTCGCCTTCGACCGCGAGTTCGGCTACCTCACCGCCTGCCCCACCAACGTGGGGACGGGGATGCGGGCGTCGGTCCTGGCCCACTTGCCCGCCCTGGTTCTGACCCGGCGGGCCAAGAAGGTGATCCAGGGGGTGAGCGCCATGGGCATGAGCGTGCGCGGCTTCTACGGCGAGGGGACCGAGGTCATGGGGAATTTCTTCCAGATCTCCAACCAGACGTCGCTGGGCAAGGGCGAGAACGAGATCGTGAGCCGGCTGGACGAGGTGGTGCGGCAGGTGCTGGGCTACGAGGAGGAGGCCCAGGACACCATGTGGAGCCGGGCCCGGCTCCAGCTCGAGGACAAGATCTACCGGGCCTACGGGACGCTGCTCTGTGCCCGCTCCATCGCCGCCGACGAGGTGGTGAGCCTGGCCTCGGCGGTGCGCTTCGGCCTGGCCCTGGAGCTGGGGGGGCTCTGTTCCCTCAGCACCTTGAACCGCATCCTGGTCGCCTCCCAGCCCGGACACGTGATCCGGGCCGCGGGGCGGCCCCTGGAGCAGGATGAGCGGCGCCAGGCACGCGCCACCCTCATCCGCTCGCTCCTGGCCGGGTCCGACGGGGAACCATCGGGCAACGGCCGGGGTATTGCGTCAGAAGACCCCCCGACTCCGGAGGAGGAGGACTAGCGATGCAGGACAAATTCACCGAACGCGTGCGCAAGGTCATGTACCTGGCCCGCGAGGAGGCCGGGCGCCTCCAGCACGACTACATCGGCACCGAACACCTCCTCCTGGGTCTCATCCGGGAAGGGGAAGGGATCGCGGCCAACGTGCTCACCAACCTCGGCCTGGACCTGGAGGTCATCCGGCAGACCGTGGAGAGCATGGTGGCGGCCCCGGGGAGCACGCTGACCCTGGGCGAGATCCCCTTCACCCCCAAGGCCAAACGGGTCCTGGAACTGGCCATCGAGGAGGCCCGCCAGCTCGGCCACAACTACGTGGGCACCGAGCACCTGCTCCTGGGCCTGATCCGCGAGGGCGAAGGGGTAGCGGCCCGGGTGCTGCAGGAACTGGGCGTGGACCGGAAGAAGGTGCGGGACGAGACCCTGCGCCTTCTGGGCGGCCCCCCCGCCGGCAAGGTCCAGGACGAGGAGAAGTCCGAGACGCCGGCCCTGAACCAGTTCGGGCGCGACCTGACCCAGTTGGCCCGGGAGATGAAGCTGGACCCGATCATCGGGCGCGAGAACGAGATCGAGCGCGTGGTCCAGGTGCTCTGCCGCCGCAAGAAGAACAACCCGGTCCTGATCGGCGAGCCCGGGGTGGGGAAGACGGCCATCGCCGAGGGGCTGGCCCAGCGGATCGTGGAGTCCAAGATCCCGGAGATCCTGCGGGAGAAGCGGATCGTGACCCTGGACCTGGCCGCGGTGGTGGCCGGGACCAAGTACCGCGGGCAGTTCGAGGAGCGGCTGAAGGCGATCATGAACGAGATCCGGGAATCCCGGGACGCCATCATCTTCATCGACGAACTCCACACCATCGTGGGGGCGGGCGGGGCGGAAGGGGCCATCGACGCCAGCAACATGCTGAAGCCGGCCCTGGCCCGGGGCGAGATCCAGTGCATCGGGGCCACCACCCTGGACGAGTACCGGAAATACATCGAGAAGGACGGGGCCCTGGAGCGCCGGTTCCAGCCGATCATGGTCGATCCGCCCTCGGCGGAGGAGACGGTCAAGATCATCCTGGGCCTACGGGACAAGTACGAGGCCCATCACGGCATCAAGTTCACCGACGAGGCCATCCGGGCCTCGGTCTACCTGGCCGACCGCTACATCTCCGACCGGCACCTGCCGGACAAGGCCATCGACGTCCTGGACGAGGCGGGCTCCAGGGCCCGGCTTTCCCTGTCCGTCATCCCCCAGGAACTCCGGGACATGGAGGCCCGCATCGACGAACTCTCCAAGGAGAAGGAAGCGGCCATCCAGAACCAGGAGTTCGAGAAGGCGGCCAGCTACCGGGACAAGGAGAAGGACTTCCGCAAGCAGCTGGCCAAGCTGAAACGCGAGTGGAACGAGTCGCGCTCGGTCAAGACCACTACCGTGGACACGGAGGACATCGCGGTGGTGGTGAGCAAGATGACCGGCATCCCCCTGGCCAGCCTGGAGGAGAGCGAGTCGGCCAAGCTCCTGCGCATGGAAGAGGCCCTGACCGAGAAGGTGGTGGGGCAGGAAGAAGCGGTCCGGGCGGTCTCCCGGGCCGTGCGCCGGAATCGGGCCGGGCTCCGGGACCCCCGGCGGCCGATCGGCTCCTTCATCTTTCTGGGACCGACCGGGGTGGGGAAGACCGAGCTGGCCCGGGTGCTGGCCCAGTTCCTGTTCGACGACCCCGACGCCTTGATTCGCATCGACATGTCCGAGTACATGGAGAAGTTCTCGGTCTCCCGCCTGGTGGGTGCCCCCCCGGGCTACGTCGGCTACGAGGAGGGGGGCCAGCTCACCGAGAAGGTGCGGCGGAAGCCCTATTCGGTGGTGCTCCTGGACGAGGTGGAGAAGGCGCATCCCGACGTGTTCAACATCCTGCTCCAGGTCCTGGAGGACGGCACCCTCACCGACAGCATGCGGCGCAAGGTGAACTTCAAGAACACCGTGCTCATCATGACCTCGAACCTGGGCGCCCAGCAAATCGGCGGGAAGGCCAACCTGGGCTTCGCCCGGGACGATCCCGGCGAGAGCTACCAGCGCATGCGGGGCGCGGTCATGGACGAAGTGAAGCGCGCCTTCAACCCCGAGTTCCTGAACCGGATCGACGAGGTCATCGTGTTCCGGGCCCTGGGCCGCCCCGAGATCGAGGAGATCGTGAGGATCCTGGTCGACGAGGTCCGGGTCCGGCTCCGGGAGCACAAGCTCGACATCCAGCTCACCACGCCGGCCCTGAGCCTGATCGTGGACAAGGGCTTCGATCCCAGGATGGGGGCCCGTCCCCTGCGGCGGGCGCTGCAGCGCATGATCGAGGATCCGCTGGCCGAGCTGGTACTGGCCGGGAAATTCCCCCGCGGCCGCAGCGTGCGCGTGGGCCGGAAGGGCGACGAACTTACCTTTGAGCTGAAGGAAGTCGAGGACGAGAAACCGGGCGAGAAGGTGGAACAGGGTGCCTAGAAGGCTTCCGGGGGGGAGCCGTCCCGTCATCCTCGTTCTCCTTTTGACCGCGGCCGGTCTCGTGCCGGCCGCGGCCCCGCTCCATGCCCAGACCCCGGGGGAGGTTCCCGGTGGCGCTCTCGCCCCCGCCCCCGCCGACACCGTGAGCGCGGTGGAGGTGACCGGCAACACCACCGTGGACGCCGACCTGGTGCGGCGCGGCTTCGGGATCTCGGTGGGGTCCCGCTACTCCATCGACGCCGTGCGGCGGGGCATCCGCCGCCTCTACGACCTGGGCTTCTTCAGCGACATCGTGGTGGAGGGGGACCACCGGCCCGGCAACATCGCCCTCACCGTGCGGGTGGCGGAGAACCCCAAGGTGGGCGCCCTGGAGTACGCCGGCAACAAGAAGATCAAGAAGAAGGACCTGGACGAGGCGATCGGACCGGTCCGGGGAAAGATGGCCGACGACCGGCTCCTGGCCCGGGTGGAGCGCGCCCTCCACCGGAGCTACGAGGAGAAGGGGTACACCCGAGCCACCGTGCGCCCCCGCTACCTCCCCGGGGATTCCGAGAACCGCCGCATCCTCCTGGTCGAAATCCAGGAGGGGCCCAAGGTCCGGGTGCAGAAGATCCGCTTCCTGGGCCTCCACCGGGCGGAGGCGGGCTGGCTCAAGAAGGCCATGAAGCAGGGGACCACCGGCTTCCTGAAGGGGGGGGTCTACCACCCGGACGTGGTGGAAGACGACATGAAGCGGATCGAGGACGCCCTGGCCACTCACGGGTTCCGCGACGGCAAGGTGACGGACCACACGGCCGTCCCCGGGTCGGACGACGACAGGATCGTGCTCGAGATCTCCGTGGACGAGGGCCCCCTCTACTACACCGGCTCCGTCCACTGGGAGGGTAACAAGGCCATCCCCACCCCGGCCCTCTACGGGGCGACCAAGGTGGAGCCGGGCACGGTGTTCAACCAGGAGAAGGTGCGGGAGACGGTGACCGCGGCCCAGGAACTCTACGCCGAGGTCGGGTACCTCTACCTGAGCATCCAGCCCGACTTCACCACCGCCGATTCCACCGTGGACGTCTCCTTCCGGGTCAGCGAGGGAAAGCCCTCCCACATCCACGACATCATCGTCTCCGGCAACACCCGCACCAAGGAACGGGTCATCCGCCGCCAGCTCTCCGTCCGTCCCGGGGACCTCTTCCGGCGGAGCGCCCTGGTACGCAGCGACCGCGAACTCCGCCAGCTGGGGTACTTCAGCGACGTCCGGTTCGATACCGAACCTGCCGACTCCTTCGACGTGAATCTCAAGCTCGACGTGGAGGAGAAGCAGGTGGGGACGGCCAGCGCCGGCTTCGGCTTCTCGAGCTCGGTGGGGCTCACCGGGTTCATGGAACTCGGCCACACCAACCTCTTCGGCAACGGCCAGCAGCTCAACCTGCGCATGGAGCGGGGGAGCAACCGGAACAACGCCGACCTCTCCTTCACCGAGCCCTGGTTCATGGGCAGCCCGACCTCGGTGGGGGTGGAACTCTTCACCACCAACAACATCCTGCGCGGGCCGGACCTGGAGCTGAACCTGCTGCGCCAGGGCGGGGCCATCCGGATCGGCCGCCCCCTGCCCCTGGCCTACACCCGCATCTACGCCAGCTACCGGCTGGAGAACCAGCGGGTGGTGGACGAGACCAACAACACCGACAACACGAACGTGAGCCTGAAGACCTATCTCACCGGGTTCCGCCTGGACCAGCAGAATTCCCTGTCCTCGAGCCTGTCCCTGACCCTGGACCGCAACTCCACCGATCATCCCCTCTACCCCACGGTGGGGTCCAAGGAGCAGCTCCGGCTGCAGCTCTCCGGCGGCCCCTTCGGGGGGGACCAGGTCTTCCAGAAGTACCAACTCGATGTATCCCGCTACCTGAAGACGGCCGACCTGGGCGGGTGGAAGCCGATTCTCATGCTGCGCACGCGCCTGGGAGTTCTGTCCGAGGGCTTCCGGAACAACGACCTCACCCCGAGCCAGCCGGAGGGGGAGGCGGCCCTGGAGGGGGCGGTGTGGGACACCATGGAGGTGGGGCTGAACGGCAAGGTGGTGGTGCCGGTCCCCTGGCAGAAGATCAATTACCCTCCGGAGAGCAGCGAACTCTTCCGCCTGGGGGGGACCACCTTCGACGCCCTGCGCGGCTACGACGACTTCGAGATCGTGCCCCAGGACAACATCCAGAAGCGCTTCCTGGTCACCGAGACCACGGTGGACACCCTGGGCACCAAGGTCTACGGGGTGACCCCCAGCAACGTGTTCTACCCCGGGGGGCGGTACATGCTGGCCCTGACCGCGGAGTGGCAGTTCCCGATCGCCGATCCGCTGCACGGGCTGATCTTCGGGGACCTGGGCGGGACCTGGAACGGAGTCGGGGACTTCCGCTGGGACAGCCTCCACCGGTCCCTGGGCCTCGGGCTCCGGATGGAAGTGCCGCTCCTGGGCCTGATCGGTTTCGACTACGGGTACGGATTCGATCGCCTCGACCGCGCCCGGGGACGCTACGATCACGGGGGCTGGCAGCCCCACATCCAGTTCGGCCGGATCTTCTAGCCCGGCCGGGGCCCGGAGCCCGGGCGGGGTCGTCGCTTCGATCTCCGCAGGCGCCCTCCGGGCGCCTGCCGTTCTGAGGAGGACATGGTCATGCAGCGCTTCACCCTCGGTATCATTCTCTGCCTGAGTCTGGTATCATTCGCGGCCGTTCCCGTGATGGCGGACGATCTCAAGATCGGCTTCATCGACTCCGAGAAGATCTTCGCCGCCTACAAGGGAACCAGTCAGGCCCAGACGGAATTCAACGCCGACATCCAGAAATGGACCCAGGAACTGGAGTCCCGGAAGCAGGAACTCCAGACCATGATCGACGAGTACCAGAACCAGAGCCTGATCCTGAGCGAGGCCAAGCGCCGGGAGAAGGAGGAGGAGATCCAGAGCAAGCGGAGCGAGCTGGACTCCTTCAACCAGGAGATCTGGGGACCGAACGGGCGCGTGGCCCAGCGGAACGAGCAGTTGACCAAGCCGATCGTGGAAAAGATCCGGGAAGTGTTGAGCGACATCGGTCAGACCGAGGGGTTCTCGATCGTTTTCGACGCGACCGACGGCAACGTGGTCTACGCGGACCACGCCCTGGACCTCACCGATCGCGTCATCGAAAGGCTGAACGCGGAGCAGTAGCTCCGGTGACCAAGGACGGCGGTATGGATCTGACGGTAGGGGAGGTCGCGACCCGGCTGGGAGCCGAGGTGGACGGGGATCCCTCGATCCCGGTGACCGGCCTGGCCGGCATGGCCGAAGCCGGCCCCGGGGACCTGACCTTCTGCTCGGTCCCCAAGTACTATCCGGCGGCCGCACGCACCACTGCGGCCGCGGTCATCGTTCCCGTCGCCTTCCGGGAGTCGTGTCCGGCCGCCCTCATCCGGGCCGAGGATCCCTACGTCGCCTTCATCCGGATTCTGCGCCTGTTCCGCTCCGACACCCCGAAACGGCCGCCGGGGGTGGATCCGACCGCGGTCATCGACCCCGCGGCCACGGTGGGGGAGGACGTCTCGGTGGGGCCCCTCTGTGTGGTGGAGGCGGGGGCGGTGCTCGGGGATCGGACCACCCTGTGCCCCGGGGTCTACGTGGGCCCGCGGGCGCGCGTCGGGGCCGACTCCTACCTCTATCCCAGCGTGGTGGTCCGGGAGGACGTGGTGATCGGGGCCCGGACCATCGTCCACGCCGGGACCGTGCTCGGCTCCGACGGCTTCGGCTACCTCTCCCGCAAGAGCGGCCACGAGAAGGTGCCCCAGGTGGGCACGGTGATCATCGAGGAGGATGTGGAGATCGGGGCCAACGTGGCCGTGGACCGCGGCACCTTCGGGGCCACCCGCATCGGGCGGGGGGTCAAGATCGACAACCTGGTGCACATCGCCCACAACGTGACCATCGGGGAGAACGCGCTGCTGGTGGCCCAGGTGGGCGTTTCCGGCTCCACCCGGATCGGGCGCAACGCCACCCTGGCCGGCCAGGCCGGCGTGGCGGGGCACATCGCCATCGGGGAGGGGGTGCAGATCGGCGCCCAGGCCGGGGTCACCAAATCGGTGCCCGACGGGGCCCGGGTCTCGGGCTATCCGGCCATGGAGCACGACCGGGCCCGGCGGCTCAACGCCTATTACCGGCGACTTCCGATCCTGGTCGAGCACCTCAAGCAGCTCGAGGAACGGGTCCGGGAACTCGAACGGGAGCGGGAGAAGATCCTGTGAGCGAGCGTCAGACCACCATCGGCCGCGAGATCGCCTACGAGGGCGTGGGCCTCCACACGGGGAACCGCTGCCGGGTGGTGTTCAAGCCGGCTCCGGCCGGGTCCGGGGTCCGCTTCGTGCGCCTGGACCTGGAGGGCTCGCCGGAGGTGGCGGTCTCCCCGGAAAACGCGGTCTACGACGCCCAGCACGGGCGGCGCACCATCCTCCGCGACGGCCCGGCCGAGGTGCACACGGTGGAGCACCTCCTGGCCGCGGTCTTCTGCCTGGGCGTGGACAACCTCCGCATCGAACTCGACGCCATGGAACCGGGTGAGCCCGGGGACGGCAGTGCCCGTCCCTACGTGGAGTTCCTCCGGGAGGCGGGCATCGTGGAGCTGGAGGCGGAGCGCCGGTACGCGGAGGTGCCGCACCCGCTGCGCTACCAGAACGGCTCCTCGGAACTGGTGGCCCTGCCCCACGACGGCCTGCGGGTCTCCTTCACCATCCACTACGACTCCCCGGTGATCGGCACCCAGCACGCGGTGTTCGACGTGGTGCCCGAGGTGTT
>Ga0307424_1000597_pt1 | contig 19400 bp, 13 predicted proteins | sample SalMarWE160320MG_FD_202157 | JGI IMG/M metagenome (GOLD analysis project Ga0307424, IMG submission 202157) | Salt marsh sediment microbial communities from the Plum Island Ecosystem LTER, Massachusetts, United States - WE1603-20 | ecosystem: Environmental > Aquatic > Marine > Intertidal zone >... | reverse complement strand
CATTCGTGGCCGACCTCGTCTATCCGACCAAGCCTCATATCGCCAAGAGCGCCCACATCCAGAGCCTGGAGGCCTACCGGGAACTCTACCGCCGGTCCGTCGAGGACCCAGAGGGCTTCTGGGGCGAGCAGGCCGGCATCCTCACCTGGTTCCGGGACTGGGACACGGTCATGGACTGCGACTTCGACGAGGTGGACATCGGCTGGTACCTGGGCGGGCGGCTCAACGCCTGCTTCAACTGCGTGGACCGGCACCTGAACGACCGGGGCGAGGCGACCGCCATCATCTGGGTCGGGGACGAACCCGGCACCCCCCGGCACATCACCTACCGCGAACTCAAGCACGAGGTGTGCCGCGTGGCCAACGTGCTCACCGCCCACGGGGTGGAGCGCGGGGACCGGGTGTGCATCTACATGCCGATGATCCCGGAGTTGGCCTATGCCATGCTCGCCTGCGCCCGCATCGGGGCCATCCACTCCGTGGTCTTCGGGGGGTTCAGCGCCGATTCGCTCCGCGACCGCATCATCGACGCCGACTGCCGGGTGGTCATGACCGCCAACGAGGGGCTCCGGGGAGGCAAGCGGGTCCCCCTGAAGCGGATCGTGGACCAGGCGGTGCACGGGTTGGACTCGGTGGAGCGGGTGCTGGTGGCCCGCCGCACCGAGACCGCGGTGGACATGAAGCCGGGCCGGGACCTGTGGCTGGACGAGGAGATGGCCAAGCAGCGCTCCACCGCGACGGTGGAGTGGATGGCGTCGGAGGACCCGCTGTTCATCCTCTACACCTCGGGAAGCACGGGGCGGCCCAAAGGCGTGCTCCACACCACCGCGGGGTACCTGGTCTACGCCGCCGCCACCCACCGCCTGGTGTTCGACTACCAGCCCGGCGAAGTCTACTTTTGCGCCGCCGACATCGGCTGGATCACCGGCCACAGCTACATCGTCTACGGCCCCCTGGCCAACGGCGCCACCACCGTGATCTTCGAGTCGACCCCGGTCTACCCCGATCCCGGCCGCTACTGGCAGGTGGTGGACGATCTGGGGGTCAACATCTTCTACACCGCCCCCACCGCGCTCCGGGCCATCGCCCAGGCCGGGGACGACTGGGTCACCGCCCACAAGCGGCAATCGCTGCGGATCCTGGGGACGGTGGGGGAGCCGATCAACCCCGAGATCTGGAAGTGGTACCACGACGTGGTGGGGGAGAAGCGCTGCGCGGTGGTGGACACCTGGTGGCAGACCGAGACCGGCGGCATCCTCATCACCCCGCTTCCCGGGGCCACCCCCACCAAGCCCGGCTCGGCCACCCTGCCCTTCTTCGGGGTGCAGCCGGTGCTCATGGACGAGCACGGGAAACCGGTGGAAGGGAACGGGGTCAGCGGGGCCCTGTGCATGGCCGCCTCCTGGCCGGGACAGGCCCGCACCGTCTACGGCGATCACCGGCGGTTCAAGGAGACCTACTTCGGGACCTACCCCGGCTACTACTTCACCGGCGACGGCTGCCGGCGGGACGAGGACGGCTACTACTGGATCACCGGGCGGGTGGACGATGTGATCAACGTCTCCGGACATCGCCTGGGGACGGCGGAGATCGAGAGCGCCCTGGTGGCCCACGAGGCGGTGGCCGAGGCGGCGGTGGTGGGCTATCCCCACGACCTCAAGGGGACCGGGATCTACGCCTACGTGGTCCTGACCTCCGACTACGCCCAGGCCCCGCACTCGGAGACTGAGGGCGCCCTGCGGGAGCAGGTCCGCCACGCCATCGGGCCCTTCGCGGCCCCGGACATCATCCACCTGGCCGGCGGCCTCCCCAAGACCCGGAGCGGGAAGATCATGCGGCGGATCCTGCGGAAGCTGGCCGCCGGGGAGTACGAGGGCCTGGGAGACACCACCACACTGGCCGACGGCTCGGTGGTGGAGCACCTGGTCGAGGAGCACCGGTCCCGGAGCGGCCGCTGACCGCCGGCCCCGGGGCGTCCGGGAAAGGATACGAATCATGAGCTTGCCGACCGAGATCCCCAGGGAAACCGTCCCGCGGGAAACGACCGGGGGACTCCTTGAGGCCTACCGGAAGGTGCGCGAGGTGACCGGGCGGCTGACCGAGCCGCTGGAGACCGAGGACTACGTGGTCCAGACCATGACCGACGTCAGCCCCACCAAGTGGCACCTGGCCCACACCAGCTGGTTCTTCGAGACCTTCGTTCTGGGGCCCGGGCACTCCGGCTACCGCCCCTTCCATCCCGACTACCGCGTGATCTTCAATTCCTACTACAACGCGGTGGGGCCCATGCACGCTCGTCCGGAGCGGGGCCACCTGACCCGCCCCACCGTCCGCGACGTCTTTGCCTACCGGGCCCACGTGGACCGGGCCATGGGGGAGCTCCTGGCGGCCGGGGAGGCGGCCGGGCTGGAACCGGTGATCGTGCTGGGCTTGAACCACGAGCAGCAGCACCAGGAGCTGATCCTCACCGATATCAAGCACGTGCTGTCGCGGAACCCCCTTTTCCCCGTCTACCAGCCGCTGTCGGCGCCGGGGGAGGCCGCGGTCCCGCCACTCGGATGGGTCGGGATCGCCGAGGGCCTGCGGGAGATCGGCCACGGGGGCGGCGGGTTCGCCTTCGACAACGAGGGGCCGCGACACCCGGAGTTCGTGTCCGGGGCGCGGATCGCCGACCGCCTGGTCACCAACGCGGAGTACCTGGCCTTCATGGAGGACGGCGGCTACCGCCGTCCGGAACTCTGGCTCTCCGACGGCTGGGCCACGATCCAGCAGGAGGGCTGGGAGGCTCCGCTCTACTGGTTCCGCGAGGACGGCGCTTGGCGGCAATTCACCCTGGCCGGGCCGCGGGAGCCGGTGGCCTCGGAACCGGTGTGCCACGTGAGTCTCTACGAGGCCGACGCCTATGCCCGCTGGGCCGGGGTGCGGCTCCCCACCGAGGCGGAGTGGGAGAGCGCGGCGGAGGCGGCGCCGGTGGCCGGCAACCTCCTGGACCGGGACCGGCTCCATCCCGAGCCCCTGGCCAGGCCGCCTGCGCCCGGCCTGCCGGCCCAGCTCTTCGGGGACGTCTGGGAGTGGACGCGGAGCGCCTACACGCCCTACCCGGGTTACCGGCCGGTGGCCGGGGCCCTGGGCGAGTACAACGGGAAGTTCATGAGCGGGCAGATGGTGCTCCGGGGCGGTTCCTGCGCCACCCCCGCCGACCACATCCGGCCCACCTACCGGAACTTCTTCCCCCCGGGGGCGCGCTGGCAGTTCACCGGCATCCGGCTGGCCGCCGATCCGGATTGACCCGCCCTACGCCGGACGGCGTTCATGAATAGTCCGGGCTAGGCGGTGACCCGGATCGATCCGCTTCCGGTTTCCAGGGTGATCCGGGCCTCGCCGGATCCCGCCTCGAACTCCTTGTCGTGAACGTCGTTCCGCAGCACCCGGACGTCGTCCAGGTCCACGGAGATGCCCCCGCTTCCGGTGCTGGCCGCGATCCGGGCCGAGACCGGCCTCACCAGACCCAGCTCGATCGACCCGCTGCCGGTATTCACGCTCACTTCCCCGTAGGCGATTCCGCTCAGGGTGGCCCCCCCGGAGCCGGTATCTACGGCCATCTCGTCGCCCCGGCAGCGCTCGAACTCCAGCGAGCCGCTGCCGGTGTCCACGTGGACCGGTCCCTCCACGTCCCGCAGGGTCACCCCGCCGCTACCGGTGTCGATGTCCACCGCCCCGCGGATGCCCGCCGCCTCCACCCCGCCGCTTCCCGTGTCCACTGAGAGACCGCCCTGGAGTGAGGACACGGCCACCCGGCCGGTCTGGGAGTCGAGGCTCAGATCGCCGGAGACGTCCCTCGCCACCATGGTTCCCGCCCCGTTCCGCACCGCCAGCGATGCACCCCGGGGCACCTTGATCACCACGTCGGCCCAGACTTCCCGGCCGTCCCCCTCCCCGGATACCGTGACCCGGGTTCCGGCCAGGGAATTCACCAGGTGCCGGAACCAGCCCACGCCGGCCATTCGGGGATGGAAGGTCGTTTTGGACCGCCCCATGGGCGGATAGACGTAGTGGTTTTCCTGGTCGAGGGGGAACCGGATCATTACCTCGGCTCCGGAGGCCGTCCGTTGGCTCATCACCCGGACGTCGTGGGAGGCGTCCTTCCCCCGGACCCGGACATCCACCTGGAATCCCGGCTCCTCATGGCCCTCGATCCGGATCTCGCCCACGATGTTGGCCAGATGGAGGGTCTTGGAATCCAGGCTCAGGTGCTCTTCGAATTCCTCGGCCGGAGCGGAGGGGGGGGCGACGGCTGCGCCGGCCAGAACCAGGGCCAGAACGAGAGCGGGTCGGTACACGGGGCCTCCTTGTCTCCGAGGGGGTGACGCGCCGCCGGAGGCGGGGTCGTCCGGACGTACGGAGGGCCCCCGGCCGGGGTTGCACGAACCGCGCTCTCCCCCGAATCCGGACCGGCCGGGTTCCCTAGCGCACCTGGGCCGAGGTCCCCTCCACCTGGCGCCAGGGCTCCTTCCGGCCCCCCAAGTGTTGGGCCAGGAACTCCTCCACCCGGCCCATGAAGTCCAGGTTGTTGGCCGCCCGGCCCAGGCCGTGCCCTTCGTCCGGGTAGACCACGTAGGTCACGTCCCGGTCGTTCTTCCGCATCGCCTCCACGATCGAGTCCGATTCGGACTGCATCACCCGGGGATCGTTGGACCCGTGGGCGATGAGAAGGGGGGCCCGGATGGCGTCGGCGTGGTAGAAGGGGGAGATCTTCCGGTTCCACGCGTCGTCGTGTTCCACGTCCCCCACCCGGCGCTTCCAGCGCACCTTGCGCACGGACCAGTAGGGGGGGAAGGAGGCGAACAGGGTCTTGACGTTGGACGGTCCCACCATGTCCACCGCGCAGGCATAGAGGTCCGGGGTGAAGGCGATGCCGCAGAGGGTGGCGTAGCCGCCGTAGGAGCCGCCCATGATCCCGATGCGCGAGGGATCGGCGATCCCCTGGTCCACCGCCCAGTGCACGGCGTCGGTCAGGTCATTCAGCATGTTGCCGCCCCACTGGAGGTTGCCGGCGTTCAGGTGGTTCTTGCCGTAGCCGGTGGAGCCCCGGAAGTTGACCTGGAGCACGGCGTAGCCGCGGTTGGCCAGGAACTGGGTCCAGGGATCGAAGACCCAGTCGTCCTGGGCCCAGGGCCCGCCGTGAGGCGCCAGGACCAGGGGGAGGTTCTTGGGCTCGACCCCCACCGGCAGGGTGAGGTAGGAGGGCAGCTGCAGGCCGTCCCGAGCCGGGATCACCTTGGGCAGCATGGGGGCCAGGGTGTAGTTCGCCAGCTCGGGAAGGTCGGCGAACAGGAACTCCAGCTTGCCGGTGTCCCGGTGGTAAATCTCGTAGCGGGGGGGACGGACGTCGGACTCGAACCGGACCATCCAGGTGGCGTCGTCCTGGCTCCGGCCGGTGACGGTGAAGATCCCGTCCGCGGCCGTCCGCAGCCGCTCGAAGTCCTTGGCCACCGCGGGGTCCAGCACCTCCCACCGGGGCTTGAGATAGTCGAACCCCACCGCTTCCACCACGTGGGTCTTGGGATTGATCATCGCCTGCGGCTCCCACCACACGTTCCAGACGTCGCAGCGGGGATCCGCGGCCAGCTCCCGCAGCTCCTTGCCGGTGGCGATGTCCAGGATCACCAGCCGGGTCATCTCGCTGCCGATCGGGCTCTGGACGATGAGCCCCTTCCCGTCGGCGGTGAAATCCAGGATCTTCCGGTAGAGCACGCTCCCCACGTCCATGAAGGGCCAGCGGACCAGATCGCGCCAGGGGCCGTCGGCGCTGTCCCGCACGCGCAGGATGGTGTCGTTGGTCCCGGCATCCAGGGCGGTGGCGGCGCGGATGCGGAAGTCGGGGTCGGTGGCCCAGGTGTCCACGTCCCCGGGGTTCTCGGTTTCCAGCGTCACCTCGCCCGTGGAGAGGCGGATCCGGTACATATCCACGAACTTGGGGTCGCGCTTGTTGAGTCCCACCAGGACCTCGTCCGGATGGTTGACGTCGGCGAGCAGGTTGTCCGCCCGCACGCCCGGGAACGGGGTCAGGTCCCTGGGTTCGCCGCCGGCCAGGTCCGCCGAGTAGAGATGCCAGTTCTCGTCGCCATCCCTGTCCTGGACGTAGAGCAGGTGCTGGTTGTCCCAGGCCCAGTGGTACTCGAAGATGCCGCGATGCGTGTCGTGGGTCACCTGCCGGGCGTCGTCGGCCCCGATGGTCTGGACCCAGATGTTGAGCACCGCGCCGTCCCCGCCGTCGCCGGCCAGGTACGCCAGACGGGTCCCGTCCGGAGACAGGGACGGAGCGGTCCGGGCCGGGTTCGCGAAGAGGATCTCGCGGGGGATCAGCGGCGGAAGTTCGGCGCGGGCTGGAATCACGGTGCCTCCCAGGGCGAAGACCGCGGCGGCGGCGAACAGAAAGGGGCGCGGGTGGATCATGGTCGGAGCTCCATCTGGCGAAAGGCGGTTCCTGGACGCTGGGCCGCGGGGAACGGAAGCATAGCACCGTTTCCGCCCGGCGCAGAGGGGTCTTGAGAGCCGGGGGGAAACGGGTACAATGTCCGGCGTCGGCCCGAATCTCCGGGCATTCCCTCGACTCGAGGAGGCACCCCATGGACTGGCACGAACTGGAAAAGAAGAAGGTGACCGAACTCCGTGAGATGGCCAAGGATCAGCTGAAGATCACCGGCACCAGCGCCATGCACAAGGCCGACCTGGTGGAAGCCCTGGCCAATGCCCTGGGCATCGACAAGCCGCACAAGGTGGCCCACGGGAAGGGGAAAACGGAGATCAAGCAGCGGATCCGGGCGCTCAAGGCCCAGCGGGACGAGGCGATGGGCAAGCACGACAGCGACACCCTGCACGCCACCCGCCACGAGATCCACAAGCTCCGGCGGCAGCTCCGGCGCATGGCGCGGTTGGAGGGTTGAGAGCCCTCGAGTGAAGAGGATGCTCAGCCGCTCCCCGGTTCCGGCAGCGACATCCGGCGGCGGTTGCCGGAGATCTGGACCAGGGTGACCCCGGCCAGGACCAGCGCGCCTCCGACCAGAACCTGCCCCGAGGGGACCGTCCCCAGGACCATCCAGGCCAGGAGCGCGGTGAACGGTGCCTGCAGGTTGGTGAAGACCGCGACCTGGCTCGCCTCCAGCCGCTTCAGGGCGTAGTACCAGAGGGTGAAGGCGACGCCGCTGGTGATCGCACCCAGGTAGAGAATCTCCGCCCAGCCGGCGACGCCGGGCCGCGCGAAGTGAAACCCTCCCAGCACCCAAGGGGCGGCGGGCAGAACGCTGAGCGCCCCCACCCCGAACACGAGGGTGATCACCATGAAGGGGTCGTAGCGGGCCAGGACCCGCTTCCCCACCAGGGTGTAGGCGGACCAGGCGAACACCGCGACCAGGATGATGAGATCCCCGCGAAAGACCCCCGCGGCCAGGTCCAGCCCGCGGGCGGTCAACACCAGCACCACGCCCCCCACCGCCAGCACCACCCCGGCCCAGCGTCTCCAGGTGGGACGCTCGCCCAGGTGGAGAATGGCCCCGACCAGGACCAGGATCGGTGTGAACGCGTAGAGGAGCGAGGCGTGGAGCGGGGTGGAGAAGCGGATGCCCAGGAGGAAGCACATCTGGTTCATGGTCACCCCCAGGAGCCCCAGGGCCACGAAGACCGGCCAGTCCCGGCGGGCGGGAAGGTGGTGCCGGGAGCGCGTGGCCAGGAAGACGCCGGCCACCAGCACCCCGCTCAGGATGATGCGGAACCAGGCGAGTTCCAGGGCGCTGAACCTCGAGGTGGCGTCCTTGGCCACCAGGAAGGTGCCGGCGGCGATCAGGGTCTGCATGAAGGCGGCCAGGTAGGCGGCGAGCATGACCAAGGAGCCTACCCGACCCGGGCGGCCTTGACCCGGGGTTTTCCCGGGGCTGCTATCCTCCCCGCATCATGACCGACACCGTGCTCCGCTTCCCCTGGTCCGAGCCCCTGGAGGGCCTCCCGCTCCGCGCCCCCACCCCGGCCGGCTGGGCCGATCTCGCCGTCCGCCGCCTGGACGAGCTGCTGGTGGACCACGCCCATTGCGAGCAGAAGGCGGCCAGCATGGCGGTGGCCCTGATCGGGCGCTTCCCCGCCCATCCGGGCCTGGCCCGGGACATGCTGGCCCTGGCCCACGAGGAGATGCAGCACTTCCGCCAGGTCCTGGACCGGATCGAGGCCCGGGGCGGCCGCCTCACCAAGCCGGGCCCCGACACCTACGTCCGGGAACTCCGCGAGTGGAGTTTCCACCACCGGGGCGGGCTGGGGGCGCTGGGAGACCTGCTGTTGCTGTCGGCCTTCGTGGAGGCGCGGAGCGCCGAGCGGTTCCGCCTCCTGGCCGAGCGCCTGGGGAAGGAGACCGCGCCGGACCTCCTGGACCTGGGCGCCTTTTACGTCCGGCTGGCCGACGCCGAATCCCGCCACTGGGAACGCTTCCGCGACCTGGCCCTGACCGCCGACCGCGACGAGTCGGTCGAGGCCCGTCTCGCGGAAATGGCCGCCGCCGAAGCTGCCATCCTCATCCGCCGCCCCCTGGAACCCCGCATGCACTAGTCGGTGTCAGGAACGCCCCTGGCCCCCAGCGCGAAGCCGATCATCTTGTAGAGCAGCCGCGCGCCGACGTTGCCGTCCCATTCCGACCGCCCGTCCGCACCCGGCGCCACCTCGCACAGGTCGAACCCCACGATGCGCCGGCCGCTCTCGGCCAACGTGCGCAGGAGGGCGGTGGTCTCGGTGAAGGAGAGGCCGCCGGGCACCGGCGTGCCCGTCCCCGGACACAGGACCGGATCCAGCCCGTCGATGTCGAAGGACAGGTAGACCGTCTCCGGCAGGTCGCCCACGATCTCCCGGGTCATCTCCAGCCAGGGTTCCCCGGCGTAGAGGCGGTGCTTGAGGTCGGCGTCGAAGAAGGTGCGCACCCGGTCCGGGTTCTCCACGATCCGCACCTCTTCCTCGGGGCCGTAGTCGCGGATCCCCACCTGGACCAGCCGGGCCACCCCGGGGATCTCCCGCAGCACGTTGGCCATGATCGAGGCGTGGGACCAGGTGAAGCCTTCGTAGGCGGTGCGGAGATCGGCGTGGGCGTCCAGGTGGAGGATGCCCAGCCCCGGATGGCGCTCGGCCAGGGCGCGCAGATAGCCGAAGGGGACCGAGTGGTCCCCGCCCACCACGCCCACTAGCTTCCCGCGCTCCAGCCAGGTGCGGGTGGTCGCCCCCACCCAGGCGTTCATCTCCGCGCCCAGGGCGTTCACCGCCTCCACCGCGCGGTCGAGATCGCGGCTACCGTCCGGTCCGCCGGCCAGGATCACCGGCTCGGCCAGGGCGCGGGCCTTGCGGTTGGCCTCGGCGATCGCCTCGGGAAGGGGCAGCATGGCGATCCCGGCTTCGTAGGGCCGGCCGGTCTCCCGGTCCAGGAGATCGACCTGGAGGCTGGCCCGGCGGATGGCCGCGGGGCCCGCGGCCGCACCGGACCCGTAGGAACAGGTGGCGTCCCAGGGGACCGGGACCAGCACCACCCGGGCTTCCTCGGGCGTGTGGGGGAGGCCGTAGATGCCGTCGCCGGCGCCGGCGGCGTTGGGGTCGAATGCCATGGTGCCTCGTTCGTTGGCGGGGATGGGAGACGGGTGGTGCGCGGGGGAAGTGTATCGCCGGTTCCGGCCCCTGGCCACCCGGGGATGTCCGGGGCTCCGGCCCATCGGCGGGCCGGACGGTGCGCGCTTCCCCGCCGTGTGGACCTGGGAGAGACGCCGCCGCCCGGGTGTGGTTCAATCGCCCGGGGCGCGGCGCGGCCGCGAACCTCGTCGGGGAAGGAAGGGGGAAGCATGATCCGGCGCCTCTGGTTCGGCTGGATCCTGAGCGTGGTTCTGTGTCTGTGCGCCGCCGCGGTGGCAGCGGCCGGCGGCGCCTCGGCCGACACCGCCGGGTGGAGCGGGGACGAGGTGCCCCGTTACCGGGTGCGCGATCCGGAGCGGGTCACCGCGCGCGAGATGAACCTGCGCGAGATCATGGCCCGGGCCACGGAGGGCGAGCGCACCAAGCTGGCCGGCCACCGGGACATGACGTTCAACGCCACCCTCCGTTCCATTCTCACCTGGAAGAAGAAGAAGGAGGTCCGGGACGAGGTCTACCTGGTCTACCAGGACGCCGACGGGGTGGACAAGCGCGTCCGCCTGGCCGAGAAGGTGACCCGCTACCGGCGGGACGGGAAGACCTGGGTCCCCAAGAAGGACGACGCCGGCGAGGACGACGATGAGGAGGCGCGGAGAGGCTCGGTGCAGGTGGAGGTGAACGAGGAGGGGCGCGGTGCGGACCTCAGCCGGCTGCCGTTCTTCCTGGAGAACCAGGAGGACTACGACTTCACCCTGCTGGAGCGCACCCTGGAGGGCGACCACGTGATCTTCAAGATCGCCTTCCACCCCCGCTCGCCCTGGAAACCCCTCCCCTCGGGGACGGTGTACGTGGATACCGACGTCTTCCGGGTGATCCACGAGGAGTTCACCTTCCTGGAGAACCCGGCGCCGGTGTTCCTGAAGGACATCGAGCGGGTCTCCCGGCACTGGACGAAGCTACCCAGCGGGGAATGGGTGACCTCCGAGATCCTGGCCCGGCTGCATCCCAACGGAACATTCGGTCTGCTGCCCGAGCAGGTGGACGTGGTGCTGACCCTGAACGACTACCGGTTCGATCGGGGATATGATGCACGGAAGTTCGGACCCCGGGAGTGAGGATCGCGATCATGGCCAGGAGCGGGCATCGATTCGGACGGGTGGTGATGCTGGGGACTGCAATCGCGGCCCTGGGTTGCGGAACCGCGGCCGAGGGCGCGCCCGGCGCCGCTCCGGCGGACAGCACGGCCCCGGTGGCCCCCGCGCCCGCGGACAGCGCCGCCGTCCGGCCGTTCCTGGAGCGGCTTCAGGACGCCGACCGCAGCCTCTACCCGGACGAACTCCTGGAGACCGACGCCACCCTGCGGGACTCGGCCCTGGCCGCGCTCGACTCCCTGGGTCTATCCGGCTATCGGCACCGCTACCGCGGCCCGGCGGTGGAGGCGAGCTTGACCGTCGCCTCTTCTCTCATCACCTACAACCGGGTGGAGGCCCTGGTGGCGGGCCTGGGCGGCGACCTGGAGGCCCGGGGGGGCGCGCATCTCAACGTGCAGGCCGCCTACGCCACCGGGCCCCGGAAGCTCCGGCACCTGGAGCGGCTGGAGGTGCCGGTACGGCAGGTGGTGCTGGAGGCCGGCTATGCGGACCGGGTGGTGGCCTATGGGTCCAACAGCCCGGCGGCCAACGGGCTGCGTGCCCTGATCGGCTCCGCGGACGAGAAGGACTACCTGCGCCGGTTGGGGGCGCGGGCCGGGTTCCGGATCGAGGCGCGCCGCGGGGGCCGGATCGGCGCCGCCTACGAGGCGGCCAAGGACCGCTCGGTGGGGGTGCACACCGACTTCGCCTTCCTGGGGGACTCGCGGCTCATGGCGGTGAATCGCCCGGTGGACGAGGGGATGACCCGGTCGGTGGTGCTGGAGGCGGCCTGGGGCCGGCTGGGGGACGACCGGCTCCAGGTGAACCTGCGCCACCGGGTGGCCGGGGGCGGCCTGGGCGGCGACTTCGATTTCGTGCGCACCGACTTTCGCGGCTCCCTGCGCCGCTACCTGCCGGGAAACCACGAGGCGGTGTGGGACCTGGTGGTGGCCCGGGCCGGCGGAAAGCCCCCGGTCCAGGCTCTGGCCGACGCGGGCGGCCTCTCCACCGTGCGGGGCTTCGACCGCCGGACCCGGGTCGGGCGCACCGCGGTGGCCGCGCGCATGGAACTCTTCCCCGCCTTCGATCCCCTGGGGGCGGCGGTGCCCGCGCTCAGGAAACTGCGGATCCAGTTCGTCCCCTGGGCCGACGCGGGCCGGGTGTGGGACGGCAACTCCGACGCCTGGATCACCTCGGCCGGGATCGGGGCGCAGCGCTACATCGCCCCCCTGGAGAACGCGGCCTACCTGCGCCTGGACGCGGCCTTTCCCCTGGGCCCGGACCGGCCGGAAACGGTGCGCTTCATGCTGCGGTTCACCCGGGCGCTGTTCTAGGCGGCGGGCCGGGGACCTGCGGATCGGCCCCCGCCGTCGCGGTCAGAACCGGTGATAGAGGCCGAAGCCGAGGTAGGCGCCACGGCGGTGGCCGGTGCCCGGGGACCAGGTTTCCTTGTATCCGCCGTGCAGGGAGAGGGAGATGCGGGACGGGACCAGGCTCCACTCGGCGAACGCGCCCGCCTGCCAGGCATCGCTCTCGTCGTTCCCCTGACGACCCCCCTCGATCCCCAGGAACGGGCTCACCGGCCCCTGCCAGTCCAGGTTGGCCAGCTGCACGCGAAGGGAGACATGGGTCCAGACGTACCGGGTGGAGGTGGCATAGTTGGCCAGGAGGGAACCCTGCCACCGCGGGTTCAGGACCAGGTTGCCCTCGGCCTGCAGCACGCCTCCCGACTCGGTGGAGGTCGAGACCCCGGCCCCGGATCCCGGGTCTCTCCGCTCCCGGCGGACCTCCCCGCCGGCGAAGAGGGTGGCGCTTCCCCGGGCGCCGCCCAGCCGGAATCCGGCCAGCACTCCCGCCCCGGGGGAGCGGACCTTGGTGGTTTCGGCCGGTTCCTGGAAGTCGTAGTAGAGATAGCTACCCTGGAGCCGCACCGGCAGGGACCAGCGCGATCCCAGAGGCAGGGAGGCTCCCAGGGCCACGAACCCGTACCCCTGGGCGAACGAATCCCCTTCCCATCCGGCGATCCCCTCGAAGGGCGGCGACCCGAACACGCCTGCGGGGAACCCGGCGAGCAGGAGTCCTGCGGCCAGCGCCATCCCGCCAACCATCCGTTTGCGCATCATTCTCTCCCGTCTCATCGCGGCGCCCGGTTTACGGTGAGTTCCGCGATCTTCCAGCCGTCCGGGGTCCGGTGGAACACCCAGCGGTCCCCCTTGGCCAGGAAGACGAACTGCACTCCGTCCGAGGTGGCCAGTTCCGCCCGGAGGTCGTTCACCACTACCGCCCGGTCCTTCTCGATCACCACCGAGGCCGAGGTGTGGGCCAGGGAGAGGTACCGGTGGCGGGCGAACTCCTTCACGTACCGCTCCAGGATGCCCTCCCGTCCGGACCAGATCCGGTCGTCGGAGGAATCGGCGGGCGTATAGTTGGCGTCCCGGATGACGCCGTCCGGCTCCCAGAGAGCCAGGGCCGCCTCCGCGCTTCCCCGCAGGGCCGCCTGCTCCTCCATGTACAGGGTGGCCTTGACCTGGGTCCCGGGATCGGTGGCCATCATGGCCGCGGGAAGGAAGGGGATGCGGGTGGGGTTGGTGCGGAACACCCGCTCCTCGTCCGGAGCCAGCCGGACCGCCACGCTGAAGAGGACGACCGCGGCGCAGAGGGCCCCGGCCAGGCGCAGGACCCCTGAACGGTCCGTCACCATGTCGGAGATGCGCTGCCCGGTGGTCCGGGAGGATGCGGCGTACTGCGGGTGGAGCGAGGCCATCTCGCTCCGGTGTCCCCAGATGCTGACCAGCGGGGCCGACGCGTAGATGAGGAACTGCCAGAAGAGGAGTCCCACCATGAGCCACACGTGGGGGGTGGAGGACAACCGCCAGGAGAGGGCCACCGCCGAGGCGCCGCACAGCACGCCCAGGGTGATCTCGTGGGAGACGATGCGGAAGGGATGCCAGCGGTCGGTGGCCGTGCGCTTCTTGGGGGTGCGCAGGAAGACGCCGTGCTTCTTGACCAGGCCCAGCACGCAGGCCAGGGTCACGACCCAGGTGAGTCCCAGCAGGATGGCGAAGGCGGACGCGGCCTGGCCCAGGCGGCAGCGGGTCCGCGCCCGCAGGGCCCAGATGAAGCGGGTGACCCCCATGAAGACGAACAGGAAGGGGACGTAGAGGATAGCCGGGGCCAGGGGCTGGATGAACAGGGAGTGGGCCACGAGCAGAGATCCGGTCCCCAGGAGGAGGAGCATGGTGAAGCCCACGGTCACCGGGTCGTTTAGCCACTGGAGGCCGCCCATGAGGTAATCCCACTTCTGGATGGTGCTCAGGCGGTGCTCCGGATCGGCCAGGCGGGCCCAGGGCATGAGGGCCCCCCAGTGGCGCCGCAGGATCTGCATGCCGCCGAAGGCCCAGCGGAAGCGCTGCTTCTTGAGACCCTCGAAGTTGAGCGGCATGAGGCCCCGCCCGAAGGAGCGGTCGACGAAGAGCCCCCGGTAGCCCCGGTCCAGGATGCGGAGCGAGAGTTCGGCGTCCTCGGTGATGCACCACTCGTCCCAGCCCCCCAGGCCCTCGAGCACCGACTTCCGGATGAGGCCCATGGTCCCGGCGAAGATGATCCCGTTGTGCTCGTTCCGGGAGGCCATGGAGATCTTGAAGAAGTAGAGGTAGGCCCGGTAGCAGGCCACGGCGTAGCGGTCCGAGTCCTGGACGTTCCGGTAGTCCTGGGGGGACTGGACGAAGGCGACGTCGTCCTCCCGGAAGAACCCCACGCAGGATCGCAGGTAGTCCGGTTCCACCACGTAGTCGGAGTCGACCACCCCGATGATCGCCGTCTCGGGGTCGGTCTTCTCCAGGGCGAAGTTGAGGGCGCCCGACTTGAACCCCGGCCAGTTCTCCAGGTGGAAGAACTTGAAGCCCAGCTCTCGGCAGTGCGCCTCCACCGGTTTCCAGAGGGCGGGATCGGCGGTGTTGTCGTCGATCACCACCACCTCGTAGTTGGGGTAGTCGAGCCGGGCGAGGGCGTCCAGGGTCTCGATCACCATGTCCGGAGGCTCGTTGTAGGCGGGAACGTGGAGGGACACGCGAGGGAACCAGGTTCCGGTGGGGTCGGGCCGATTCAGGTGCCGCCACCGGACCCGGCACATGACGTCCAGGATCTCGTAGCTGCCGGTGGCCAGGAGCAGGAGGGCGAGGGCCTGGAGGGCGAGCAGGACGAGGGAAAACACCAGGCTCAGGGGACCCAGGTGCACCGCCGCGGTCAGGGCCACCACGTAGATCAGGAAGTAGAAGCTGACCAGCACGGTGGACGTGAAGGCGGCCTGCCCCAGGGCGTTCCAGTCCTCGGTGAGGGCGATGACCCCCAGGAGGACGGCCGCGGTGGGGATCCAGAAGAGGGGAGGCGGGAGGGTGCCTGGGCCGCAGATCGCCCGGTAGGCGCCCAGCTCCAGGGCGCCCAGGGCGATCAGGGAGATCAGCCAGTGCCCGGCGCGCAGGTGGCGGCCGAACAGATAGACCAGGGCCCAGCTCACGATGAAGCAGAGGCTCTGGACCAGGATGATCAGGACCAATTCGTTCATGGAAGGCAATGGATCCGCCTCGGTCCGCTCTCCCCGCTTCCCCTAATGTTCGGACCGGGGCCAGGGCTGCTTTAACCGCTCTCCGCAGCCCGGTCCGGCGGGGTGCCGCCCCGCCCTACAGCATCGGATGCTTCAGGTGGTACCCCGTCCGGTCCTGGTAGGCCTTGGCCAGGAGGCACAGCTCGGCCTCGCCGAAGAGCCGGCCGGTGAAGCAGAAGCTGACCGGGGTGCCGTCCTCGCGGAACCCGTTGGGCAGGACCAGGGACGGGTTTCCGGTCAGGTTGGTGGCCAGGAGGGTGTTCCCGCCGAAGGTGGGATGCACGTAGACATCCACGTCGGCCATCATGGCCCCGAACCGCTGCATGAGAAGGGTGCGGATGCGGTTGGCCTGGATGTACTCCACGGCGGGGATGAACCGCGCGGCCCGGAACACGTTGGGCCAAGCGTCCTCGACCTGGCGCACCAGCAGCTCGTCGCGGTTGGTGCGGGTCAGGTCGTCGAAGGCGGCCGCCGCCTCCGCTTCCAGGATGAACAGCATGTCGGAGACGGGGAGATCGGGGAGAGTGATCGGTTTGGGGTCGATCCCCATCTCCCGGAGCGTCCGCAACCCGGTCTGGTTGAACTCGGCGTCGTCGCTCTTCTCCTCGAAGGCGGCCTTGTCGTAGCCCACGCGCAGGGCGCGCGGGTCCGCGCCGGCGTCCCAGTTGAAGGGGGCGTCCAGCGCCGCCGGGTCCTTGCCGTCGGCGCCGCGGATGGCGTCCAGCACCAGGGCGCAGTCCTCCACTGCCCGGCAGATGGGGCCGGCCTTGTCCATGGACCAGGCCAGGGCCATGCCGCCGGCCCGACTCACCCGCCCGAAGGTGGGGCGGAGCCCGGTGGCCCCGCATCGCGCCGACGGGGACATGATGGAGCCCAGGGTCTCGGTGCCGATGGCGAAGCCGACGCAGCCGGCCACGGTGGCCGAGGCGGGCCCGGCCGAGGAGCCGCTCGAACCCTGGTCCAGTTTCCACGGGTTCTTGGTGGTGCCGCCGAACCACACGTCCCCCCAGGCCAGGGCGCCCACGCTGAGCTTGGCCAGGAGCACCGCGCCGGCTTCCCGGAGCCTGGTGACCACGGTCGCGTCCTCGTCCAGCACCTGGTTCTCGAACGGCTTGGCCCCCCAGGTGGTGCGGGCCCCGCGGGCGGCGAAGAGGTCCTTGAGCCCGTAGGGGATGCCGTGGAGCGGGCCGCGGATCCGTCCCCGGCGCACCTCCCGGTCGGCCTCCTTGGCTTCCTCGCGGGCGCGGTCGGCGGTGAGGGTGATCACGCACTCGAGCTTGGGGTCGTATTGCTTCAGGCGGTCCAGATAGAGTTCGGTCAGGTCGGCCGAGGTGATCGCCTTCCGCCGGATGAGATCGCCCAGGCGGGCCACGGGCAGGAACGCCAGTTCGGCCGGATCCGAGGGCGCTCCGAGCCGGGTGAGCCGGCCGTAGCGCGGCTTTTTGACCTCGGTGGGGACGGTCTCCCCGGGGAGCAGGGGGCTGAAGACGAGGGCGGGGGAGACCGCGTTCCCCAGCGGCACCTCGCGCAGCTTCTGGAAGCTGGCCAGGTGCTCGCCCACCGTCTTCTGCATGAGATCCCGTTCCTCGGGGGTGAAGGTGAGGCCGGAGAGGGTCTCGGCCTTGGCGATGGCCTCGGTGGCCACGGCCGCGGCTTCCTCCTTCTCCTGGGCGAAGACCTTGGGTCCCAGGAGGACGGCGATCCCCCCGGTGGAGAGCCAGGCGATGAAGCGGCGGCGGTCCACGTTCATGTCACGGTTCCTTTCCGGATCTCCCGGTGCGCCAGGCGCACCACGGTCTCCACCCATTCCGGGTGTTCGTTCAGGGACGGCACCAGGAGGAGGTCCTCGCCCCCGGCGGCGCGGAACTGTTCCCGGCCCCGGATTCCGATCTCCTCCAGGGTCTCCAGGCAGTCGGCCACGAAGGAGGGACAGAAAACGGCCACCCGCTTCACCCCGCGCCCCGGGAGCTCGGCCAGGGTGAGATCGGTGTAGGGCCGGATCCAGGGCGTCCGCCCCAGCCGCGACTGGAAGGTCACGGTCATCGAGCCCTCGGGAAGGGACAGCTCGCCCGCGATCCGGCGCGCGGTGTCGAAGCACTGGGCCCGGTAACAGAAGCGGTTGGCGCCGGTCATCCGCTCGCAGCAGGCGGCGCTGGCCAGGCAGTGGGTGCCGGTGGGGTCCGATTTGCGCACGTGGCGCTCGGGGAGACCGTGAAAGCTCATGAGCACGTGGTCGGGGCGGAAGGACTCCAGGAGCGGCCGCCCCACCGCGGCAAAACTGCCGGCCAGCCCCGGCTCCCGGTAGAAGGGGGGCACGGTGACGAGGTCGGGCACGTTCCACCGGCGGCTCGCTTCCTCGAACACCTTCTCCAGCACGGTGCCGGTGGTGGAGGAGGCGAGCTGCGGGTAGAGGGGGAAGATCACGATGCGGTCGGCCCCGCGCTCCCGCAAGGCGTCCAGGACGCGGCGGATGGACGGCTCCCCGTAGCGCATGGCCAGGGCCACCGGGATTCCGGGCTCCAGTTGTCGCGCCACCGCCTCGGCCAGCCGGCGGCTGTGCACGATGAGCGGGGAGCCCTCCTCGGTCCAGATCGAGCGGTAGGCGCGCGACGACTGCCGGGGACGGAAGGGGAGGATGATCAAGTTCAGGAGCAAGGCCCGGCCCGCGGGGGGGATATCGATCACCCGGGGATCCGAGAGGAACTCGCGCAGGTAGCGGCGGACCGCGGGGACGCCGGGATCCGCGGGGGAGCCCAGGTTCACCAGCAGGACGCCGCTTCGAGGCTGCGGTCCGGCGGGGGCGGTGGGTGCGTCCGGCGCCGGCGAGAGGTGAGGCATGGGGGAGAGATTAGGATTCCTCCCCCGGTCCGGCAATCCCCCAAACCGGTGGAGACGCGGCTGGCGGGGCGGAATGAGAAGGCCTGTGATAGGGTAGCTGCAACACACCGGCGTAACGCCCGCGACCGCGGCGCGGCCCGGAACCGGCATCCAGAACCCGCTCCCGCCCAAGGATCCGCATGACCTCGTGGCTCGGTGTCCGTGACGGCCTTCGGAACGCGCCGCGACGGCTCCGCCTGCGCCCGGGAGCCTGGGTCCTGACCCTGCTTGCGCTGACCGCCTGCGGCGGGGGGGAGTCCAAGACGGCCTCGGGGGACACCGCCATGCAGACCGCCCACGCCCACACCAACCGGCTCATCCACGAGAAGAGCCCCTACCTGCTCCAGCATGCCCACAACCCGGTGGACTGGTACCCCTGGGGGCCGGAGGCGCTCTCGCGGGCGGTAAAGGAGGACAAGCCGATCTTCCTGTCCATCGGCTACTCCACCTGCCACTGGTGCCACGTCATGGAGCACGAGTCGTTCGAGAACGAGGAGATCGCCTCGTTCCTGAACGAGCACTTCGTGGCCATCAAGGTGGACCGCGAGGAGCGGCCGGACCTGGACGCGCTGTACATGACGGCGGTGCAGGGGATGACCGGAAGGGGAGGCTGGCCGATGTCCGTCTTCCTCACCCCGAAGCTGAAGCCGTTCTTCGCCGGGACGTATTTCCCGCCCGACGACCGCTACGGGCACCCCGGGTTCCTGTCCCTGCTGCATAACATCGCCGACGTGTGGGGGACCGACCGCGAGGCCCTCGACACCCAGGCCGACCGGGTGGCCGAGTTCCTGCGCGCCCAGACGCCGGGCGCGCCCGCCGACTCCGCCGGGGCCGCGCTCACCCCCGCGCTCCTGGATACGGCCCTGGCCGCGGTGCGCGGGACCTTCGACTCGCGGCTGGGCGGCTTCGGGAGCGCGCCCAAGTTCCCCACCCCGCACAAGCTCACCTTCCTGTTGCGGATGGGGGCGCGCACCGGGAATCCCGAGGCCCTGCAGATGACCGAGGCCACCCTGGACGCCATGGCCGCGGGAGGGATCCACGACCATCTGGGGGGCGGGTTCCACCGCTACGCCACCGACGCCATCTGGCTGGTGCCCCACTTCGAGAAGATGCTCTACGACCAGGCGGGGCTGGCCCTGGCC
>Ga0307424_1000595_pt1 | contig 19429 bp, 14 predicted proteins | sample SalMarWE160320MG_FD_202157 | JGI IMG/M metagenome (GOLD analysis project Ga0307424, IMG submission 202157) | Salt marsh sediment microbial communities from the Plum Island Ecosystem LTER, Massachusetts, United States - WE1603-20 | ecosystem: Environmental > Aquatic > Marine > Intertidal zone >... | reverse complement strand
ACGTCCAGACCTATTTCAACAAGCCTGGTCAAGAGGAGGTCGTGAAAAGCCTTTTCAAAGGGTGTTATTCCCGAGGGGGTCACATATATGGGAATTCGAGTATCGTGATAGCCATCTTCGATCTTTTTCTTGATAAGGTTGGCAACGTCATTTGCAAGCAATTTCCAATGGTGAACTGCCTGCATCTTCTGTTGAGTGCTCAGCCGAAATGCGTTTGGAATAGGCACCTGGGAGGTGATTGGTTTGGCAGGCGCCTCTGGGCCATGATAACACCCTCCAACTAAAAATAAGACAACCAGGCAAACATTGAGTCCTAACACTCGCTTAAACATAACAACTCCCTCCTTTTTCCCGCATTTTTACAAGGCGTGGCCGATTTTGCCTCGATACAGGCCTTGACCAGCGCTTAACGTCGGGCATAAGTGTCATCCTTGCACTACAAGAGGTAGGCTCAAACGAACCCGAGACCTAAAGGACGAGCTTTTCTAAGATCAAATAGCGCTTTTCCAGATATCTTGCAATTTGCATGCCTAAGTGAATCGGAAGTATCCGCTTACATCAGAATCCGGATGCGGCTCCCTTTTGAAGGGACATAACTCTTTGCAATTGGAAAGAATACATATGCAGAAGCTGTTCTTTTGCTCTGCTTTGGGCGAGGCGGTTTTCAAGTAAGATGCCAGGATAAGAGATGGGTACAATGAGCAGGCGGCAATATTTTCCCGTTGCGGCAAATTTCTCGCTATGGATATTCCAGGGTACCCCGGCACTGCTTTAGATTATGACGCCGATTTTAATTAAAGTATTTGTCAATATGGCCGATATTATATGCAGATAGTGAAAGAAGGATAGAATAAACATGCATTGCGGAAAGGTCCAACAGCAATTGCAGACGAATAAGGAGGTTATCATGAACCGACGAAAGAGATCTTCGATTATTTCAATTGCTATATTGGCCGCGTTCCTTTGCTTTAGCGCAGGTACGGAAAGAGACCTCTACGCCTTATGTTGCAGTTCTGATTTAGGTGATATCTCCTATACTGCCGGAGACATGCTGGAGAGGAATCTCCTATACGTCTTGGACAGGACATTGCCAATACTTTCAACCAGCTTTGTTAATCTCGACAACTTGAAGGAAACCTCTGCCTTTGGAAGACTCATCGGAGAGCAGATAGCATCAAGGTTCTCTCAGCACGGTTATAGGGTGATTGAGCTCAGGCTGGGTAATGGTAAAGTGCTTGTTCAAGAAAGAAATGGGGAGTTGGTTCTGTCGAGGGAAATGAAGAGAATAAATAAGTGTTATGACGCTCAGGCGATCATTGTCGGAACCTATTGTATTGCTGGAAATCGGGCGTTTCTGTCGACGAGGCTTGTGAGCACGCTCGACAATTCAATCCTCTCCTCCTACAATTTTTCTATAAGAATGGGCGATCTGCTGAAAACGCTTGCAGAAAAAAGGCTGAGCAATGCCGCTGTGAGCAAGAAACCGGAAAAGATCTCTGACACAGGACCAAAAAAAGCGAAGGGAGCGAAGCGCGATTCAACATCGGCAATCAAAAAAGACCCAATCTCAAACGGGTCGATTTTTCTTGAACTCTCAAATCCTCTTGCAGCTAAAATTGTGCAATCTCAATTATTTCGACTTGGATACTACACATCGAAGATTGACGGCAAGTGGAAGAAATACTCTCGTGCGGCCCTTGTTTCCTTTAAGAAGGCCCGGAAGTTGCCGGATGTGAATAGGTGGGACATGAAAACCCAAATAGCGCTCTTTTCCATTCAACGCTGAGACGTACTCAGAACCTGCCGGGAACTCGCAATAGCAAACCCTAACGTTGCATAAAATTTGAGTTCAAAACGCTTTAGATTAGGTCAGCAAGGGACGATGGGCCGTTTTCAAGGATGAAAGCGTATTGAACATAGGACACAGTCTTGAAAATGGACCGGCGTTTCTTGATGGCCTGATATAGAGCGAGCGTAGTGTTTTTGAACCGAAGGCTTATTCAACGTTAGAGTAAACATAAGGCGGTGATAGGGCACTATCTTAACATCGATTTCGTCGTTGCATCGTTCGGTAATTCGTAGTCATAGCCCGTTACGACAGAATTGTCCTCGGTACGGACAACTCGTGCAGATACAAATATGAAGTTTCTTGAGACGGCGTATGTTCCCACAAGTACCGCGTGAGCGCCACGGGTTGCGCCTAAACTTAGCACCTCGCGGGACAGCAGGAATTCCCCTTTACCCTCTTTGATGAACACCGACTCTTGGCGTAGCTTGACTTCTATTATTTTAAAACCGTGTTGAGCCAAACGGCTTGCAATCTGTTCTGACACGATTCGGCCCAAGGTGGAGGATTTGGTCAGATCGTCAATGTTAACAAAGCTTGCTGCCAAAATAGACTCATCTAATGAAACCCCCCGGAAACGTAATCCCCTGCCAAGACTGTCGGCTGCAGCGTAGCTCGATTCAAGCAAATTTGAATAGGGCTGAGGGTCTGGCAGAGTGAAGGCGATTTCCCCCGGCATGCTCGCTGCCGGAAGGGTCTTTTGCACACAACTCGTCAGGCACGTTAAGATAAGCCAGGCCGCAAAAATGAAAATGAAAGAATATCTGAAACCGAGGAAGGACTCTCGAAGATAGCTCAAGAACTGCAGGCGCGGATACATCCCTATTTTGTTGAGTTTATGCATAATGTTACAATCCTCATTCCGTAATTTAGCCGAGTGTTAGATCTGCCCTATTCGCGATGGGACAGTTTCGTTACCTTATTCGATATGCTCTTGAACCATCTGAGGCGGAAAATCACGAATCATATTGCAAAATTTTTCAGCGTTTCTCTTCATGAGTACCGCAGTTGACGGCGCAGACGCTCCTTTCCCCTGTGCAACAATATAATCGGTTGAAAGGGCCGGCGGCGCTGTTTCCGTTGCCTTGGCGTGCCAGAGGGTCTGCGGCTTCCCCCCCCTTACTTTAACAACACGTATTTCTTCCGTCACACTGGAAGGTTCTAAAAGACTGCCCTCAAAAAGGTAGAGGAGTTCTCCGGTAATCATCAGGTCATATCTCTTAATTCGGGCAGCATTAATAAGGTTACGCATGGTCATGTCCCTAATGTCGGGCATGGGAATAACTTCTGCGAATACACCTTTCTGATCCAGTTCTTCACACAAAAACTGAGATGCAACTTTTCCTTTCCCCTCCGCATAGGAGGGCTCACTAAATGCAAAAACACCCACCCTCGCCGCACCGTAGTTATTAGACCGGGGGACGGAAAATATCCCTTCCGGCTGACCCACAGGTGCAAGAGCAACTTTTCGCTGATAGGAACACCCTGCAAGAAGAACGACTGCGGTGATAGCATAAGTTAATGTTCTTATCTGAGCATACATTGTTTTTGATCCCCCACTTCTATCCTCCTTGGATAAGTTAAGACCTTCTAACCACGGTTCTTTAATAAATCATTCAAGTTTCGTGCCAATCACTGTATCCCATGACGCTCGCATCGAGGGATAAAATAATCAGAACGTAACCCTCTTCCTTGACGATCTCCTACCCTTTCGTGAAGCAGGTTTGAGATAAATTCAGTGCGATTTTGTTTGAAAGGGGTAAAGAGTTTAATTTCCGGTTTAGCCAAGATGGGAGGCTGTCCGAGAATGAGAGATTTTTAGCAAGGTCAAGGAAGGCGAAGATTTTAACCGCAAGAATACATTGAAGTATTTTGAGTATTCAAATCTGAGCCTGACGCAGAGATTGCGGGAAATAGCCATTCTCGGAAAGACTCATAGGTTATCCGTATTTAATGCGTCATAAATTTGACTCAAATCCGGGTTCAGCGGTTCAGCGTTTCCCACTGTAAACGGAATTAATCGTGTAAAAAAAATAGCTGAACTGTTACAATTTTGGTGAAAAAGTGCTATAATTGAATAACTCCGCAGCAAGCTGCGGGGAATCTCCCAAATTTAAGGAGAATTTTTTTATTTGAGTTCGCTCGCTAACCCCGCCGCAAGCAGAGGGGAATGCGCTCGCTGTGAATTTTCAATCATAAACCACTTGAACCACGGAATTCACTCCCCAGATAACGCAGACTCACCTGCCCAAAAGGACTATATTCATGGAAAAGAATAAGATATTGTTAATAGATACTGATCCTGCAACCCTCGATATGATCAGCCACGCCCTTGAGATTAGAGGTTATCAGGTTACAACTGCCGATGATTGTGAAGCTGCCTTAGATCTGATAAGTAGAAAGAGCTTTGATCTTGTTCTTACTGAAATGGTCATGGAGCCTGTTGGTGGACCAGAGGTTTTGAGGAGAACGAAAGAGATAAGCCCTGAAACCATGGTGATGATCCTGACCGGGCATGGTGATGTAGATCTTGCGGTTGAAGCGCTAAGACTCAAAGCGGATGAGTACCTTTATAAGCCCCCTGATTTGGGAAAACTCTTTTTTAAAGTTGCATCATGCTTAGAAAGGTTACGCCTTAAGAGAAAAGACGCTCAGGCTCAAAGTGATTTACATATTTTCAAGGATGTTGTTGCTTCCTCAAACGAAGCCATTGCGGTCAGCGAGCCGAGCGGTCGGCTTATCTATGTTAACCCTGCTCACGAAAAACTCTTTGGCCGTTCTTTGGAGGTAGCCCGGTCACTTAACTACCTGGATTATTATCCGGAGAAATCCGTTGAAAAACATAAGGAGGAAATCCTGCCAACCGTTAAACGGGGCAAAACATGGGAAGGTGTGGTAGAGACTCTCGATTCAAAGGGACGTCATTTTCCCTTCTGGCAAAGGACATATGCCACTTATGACGAAAATGGAAAAATCCATTACTGCTTCACATTTATGCACGCGTTCAAGGAGAGAAAAGCTGAGAAGCATCTGCGGCAAGCCCAACAATCGCAGGCTATCGGGACGCTTGCAGGAGGAATTGCCCATGAATTCAATAACATCCTCTGGATTATTATGGCCAACACGGAACTTGCAGTAAGGACCCTCCCGGAGGGAAACACGGCCCACAAAAACCTCCAGCGTATAGAAAAAGCCTGCTCACGGGGCGCGGATCTTGTACAGCAGATCCTCAGTTTCAGTCGCCAGGGCGAATTTAGGCCCAGGCCGTTAGACATCAGATCGATTGTCAAGGAGTCATTGAAGTTTTTGCGTTCATCCCTTCCAACGACTATCGAAATCCGGCAAAACATCACGACTCGATCAGCGACAATCATGTCTGACCCGTCCCAAATACATCAAACGCTTATTAATCTTTGCACCAATGCGGCCGATGCCATGGGGAAAAAGCCAGGCGTTCTGGAGATAAACATGACTGATGTTGAATTGGATCAGGATGAGACGGGCCTTCATGATAATTTAGCCCCGGGAGAATACCTCAGGCTGAGCGTGAAGGATACTGGCATTGGTATGGAACCTAAGGTCAGGGAAAGGATCTTTGAGCCGTTTTTCACTACTAAGGGTGTGGGTGAAGGAAGAGGAATGGGACTTGCCGTAGTCCACGGAATAGTCGAGAGTTGCGAAGGGGCCATAGAGGTCCATAGCGAACCGGAAAAAGGTTCAACCTTCCACCTCTTCTTTCCGAAAGTAGAAAAGGGGACAAAACCCTGCCCTGGTGCATTCATCCCTTCTGTCAACGGAAAAGAACGCATACTCTTTGTTGATGATGACGAGGAAATTGCGAAGATGGGGAAAGAGATATTGGAGTGTCATGGTTATCGAGTTGAATCTAAGACCTGTTCAGATGAGGCCCTGGAAACATTTCGTGAACACCCTGACAAATTTGACCTGATTATTACCGACATGATCATGCCCAAGATGACGGGGGAAATGTTGGCTGAGGAATTTGTCCGAATTCGGTCTGATATTCCGATTATCCTCTGCACAGGATATGATGAAGAGATCTACAGGGAGAGGGCCAGGGAAATCGGAATTAAAAAGGTTCTGATGAAACCTGTCAACGGACGCGATCTGGACAGTGCTATCAGGAAGGCTTTAGAAAAGAACATGGAATCGCAGAATATCAGAGGAAAGAATATCGAGGGGAAGGAAGAAGGATAAAAGAGAACCGCAGAACAAACAAATCACAAATAGCAAATTATAAATAACAAACAAATAACAATAACCAAACTGCAAAATTCCAAACCACCATATAGCCAAACTGGAAAACAAAGCTCAAATAACAAAAGCTTTCATCAATATTGGAAAAATCAAAATAGTTTGGTCATTAGATTTTGAGATTTGGGATTTATTTGTAATTTGGTGCTTGAGATTTGGGATTTATTTGTAATTTGGTGCTTGAGATTTGAGATTTATTTGTAATTTCGTTACCAGATTCCAGACCGGTTACACAAGTCCGGGATGCTCACGGATCTCCAACTCGACAGCCTCGGAATCAGGGGAATTATAGCGAATAATGTTCTGTATATGGAAGAGGCTATCAGGGTCAACCCCAATAAATTTGACCGCAACGTCCCCCGTGTCGCAACGGATTATCTCTCCTTCAATCCTGATACTCAGTTCGCTGCTGGCGCCAATCATCATAATCTTCATTTGGCACCCTGTCCCGGGTTCTAAGTCCGCCTTGATTGGAAGTAGACACCCTCCAACACTGAGATTAATGATTCCATCAGACCTGTATAAGACATCATTCGCCGTGATTTCCGCCCCGACATTAAAGGGGATACGGGTAAACCGCCGTTTTTCGTTTGACATTAGGCTCCCTTAGCTTTTCTGACACAGATCGTTTTTGTCGAGGTTTAGGGCTCACTCAAAAATAAATTCATCCCGCTGAAGCGGGACTCAGATTTAGGTTGGATATGTACGTTCCGATTGAGTAAAGCCGCAGGAATAGTGAACTATTTCGAGGACTTTGAGAATGAGGAACGCGCAAAGACAGCCTGAAGGTGAGATGCGAAAATGTGTAGTTATTTTTGAGTGAGCCCTTAGTTGTTAACTGCCTAAGACTTGAGTCTCATATCGGCCGGGATTTGTCAAGACCTCAAAATCAATTGTACCCAAATTTGAGTCCCTTTGACTTTTTGGATATTATAAGCTTGCATTAACTGAAATTACACTTTATAAATATAGATATTCGGTTTTAACCCTACCCAAAGATCTGCCTATTTGAATATGGATGCTTCGCTTGCTTTAGTGCCAGTTCATGCTTTTCCTCCTTTCTTTCCAGGGACCAATGGCCTTTTGGTAAATCATAACCATAACTCTAATCGATTCGCTCGGGAAGCCGAACATATGATATATGAATGTGGTGGGTTGGATCGTATTTATGGATCAGATCGGCTCGAAACTGTTAGATCAGCAACTGGGATGTTGATAGATATTTATATTTGAGGAGATGAATGTTATTTCTCTGATATTGAATCTAATTCATCCTCATTTTTCAGATAGTGCCCATACAGAAATGAGATAATTTTTGCAAGGTCAAGGAAGATGAAGATTTTAGCAACAGGAATACATTGAAGTATTTCGAGGATTAAAATTTGAGTCTGACGCTGAGATTGCGGAAAATAGCCATTTGTGATTGGCACTCGCTATTTGCTGATAGGAAGCCCTCCTTCGTGAACCGCAAAAAACAACTCAAGATAATTTGCATTTCTGCCGATACATAATATAAGCGAGCATGCTACTCTTAGTTCCTTGCTCGTCTCCTCCATTTCATTCCCCTCTTACAAGGCAGAGTCTCATTTCGGGCTCTGCCTTTCTTAGTGTCAGAAGAACAAGCTGTTCATAGAAGCCGCTCTCTGACACCGGAAGCGAGGTATCAAATTTTCCTTGAGCCCACCGACACCCTATGATAAATTGGTCCCCAAAAGACAATTTCCGGTAAAATGACAGGCAAGACTTGGTTAGCATGCCTCACATCCCCCAATTCTAACCAATTGATTTGCCACTGTTGCTGACTTCTTGCAGACGTGAGATAGAAGGTTTTGTAAGAATCGCTGACTCAATTCATATTATTTACAGCTTTAGGAGTCCGATGATCCCATTTAAACTCAGAAGGCTAAAGCCAGGCATGATAGTGGCAAAACCGGTGTACCATCATCATGATGTACTATTGGTCAATGAGGGAACCGAACTGACTGAAAAACACATAAAACTATTTAAATCATGGGGAATAACCGAGATATGGATTGAAGGAGAGTCGAAAGAGGAGGAAGAGAGCTATGTTGAACTTGAAAAGCAGGCACAGGAGTCAATTGAAAAAGAATTGAATGAAAAATTTTGTGAAGTATTAGATGACGAAGTGATGGCTGAAATTATGAAGGTAGCGAGCAAACAGCTTGTAAAAAGAACGCTTGACCAAGAAGAGTAAAATGAGTTCTAAAGAATTAATAAGAATTATTAGGAAAATCAAAGACCTCCCTACCCTACCGAGAACTATTTTGAAAATAACCGAGACCATTAATAATCCAAAATCTTCAGCTAATGATTTGGCGGGGATTATCTCAGATGACCAGGTTCTGACTGCAAGGCTCCTTAAACTCGTCAATTCCTCTTTTTATGGATTCCCCCAGCGGATATCCACTGTGACAAATGCTATCGTACTACTCGGTTTTGAAGCAATTAGAAATTTGCTATTGACCTCTTCAGTATTCGATCTATTCTCGAACAAACAGACAAAAGAGATGTCAAAAATGGAAGAGCGGTGGGATCATTCATTCGGTTGCGCTCTCGGCGCAAAAGTTATAGGCGATTTTTTACGGTACGAAAAGATTGAGGAACTGTTTGTGGCAGGCCTTTTGCATGATATTGGAAAGATCGTTGAGATGATGTTTTTGCCTGACGATTTCTCAAGGGTCACTTCAATGGTGAAAGAGCAAAATATCCTTTTCATAACCGCAGAGGAAAGCATCTTGGGATATACACACGCTGAAGTGGGAAAACTATTGGCTGAAAGATGGAATCTCCCACCAAAACTCATCAATATCATCGCCCATCATCACAATCCCGGGCTTGCCGGAGCATTCTCTCTCGAGGCAACCATTGTGCATCTGTCTGATATTCTCTGTCGAGCGCTGAACATGGGATCAGGAGGCGACAATAAAATGCCGCATCTAAACAGAGAAGGGTGGGAATCCCTTCAATTGGATTTAAACTCTATCGAACCGATTATGGAGGAAATGGAGAGGGAATTTGAAGACATAAGACTATTCATGGGTCATTATGGGAAAGTGTAAAGCGATAAATGAAGGGTGCCGAAACGGGATACCCTTTCAAGCATATCCAAACATAACGAGATATTATAATGGCTGAAAACCAGCACGCCCTTTTAGCGTTAATCGAAAAGATGGAGAGGTTAAATCAATTTCAGGACAAGATAGATACCCCTTCTAATATTGGTCAAATATGGGACGTTTTCGTGGCTGAATTTAAGAATCTGATTGTAGTGGATGTTTGTGCGTTATTTCTTGTAGATAAAGACACTCACGAATTTGTCCTGAATAACGTTTCACCCAAGGATCAAGGATCGGTCTGCCAAAGGGAAGTGGACCTGCAGATAGATGGGGGAATGTTTTCGTGGATAATAAACAGAAGACAACCGGCACTTATTCCCTCATTGGTATTTAAGGGAAATAAATCAATCATTATGTTGCCCCTTACTACAAGCAGGAGAACACTCGGCGTGGTTTTGGTTGTCACACCGATAAAGGAAAGCTCCATAACTCAAGAGGATCTCAAGCTTGTAACAATCTTGCTCAAGCAGTGTTCTCTGGTGATGGAAAATACGCTTCTATATGAACATCTAAGGGAAGAGCATGACTCTCTGCACCAGGCGAATAAAGAGATTGCGATTCTTTCCATAACGGATCCACTGACAGGGAGCTACAATCGAAGCTACCTGAGTAAACAGCTCCAGGTGGAGATTAAACGATCGAGAAGATACAAGCGCCATTTATCTCTCTTCTTATGTGATATAGACGACTTCAAACAGGTGAACGATACATTTGGGCATCAGGCCGGGGACGCTGTATTGAAAGAATTCGTCAAGCGCGGCAAGGAATTGATCCGAAAAAATATGGATTGGATTGTCCGTTACGGTGGAGAAGAATTCTTATTTGTCCTTCCGGACACAAACATTGAAGGCGCCGGACTTCTGGCAGAAAGGCTTCGTGTCAATCTTTCCCAAAAGGCTTTTGAATTCAACGGAGAAAAGACAATGATTGAATCCAGTTTCGGTGTAACAGGTTTTGGGCCCGACACTCCCGATGATAAGATCTGGCCTGAATATATGATAAGCACAGCTGACAGGTTACTTTACCATGCTAAAAAAAACGGCAAGAATACGGTTGTCAGCAATCCATTATTGTCAGACCGAGAGGCCCCATAGCCGTCAAACTGAGCTAACATTGCCGGTATTTTGAATGTCTTAGACGGTAAATTCCAAATTCCAATAAAACAAATAGCAAACAAATATCAATTACCTAAATTCAAAATCCCAAACTATTTGGAATTATCGTTAAATCCAATCGGGATAACCAATTTTAAAAATCACCAGTTCCTTTTGGATATTGAAATTTGAAATTTATTTGTAATTTGGTGCTTGTTGTTTGTAATTTTTGATATCAACGAGGGAACAATCCAACCAAGACAACAGACTATATGTATAGAAAAACCCGCGGGAGAGGAAGCCCTATGGATGAAAAAAAGAGTGAAAGGGAGGAAAAAAGGAGATATTACAGAATAGAATATCCAGCTTCACTGAGGCCGACCTTAAAGATCAGAAAACACGAGTTCGAAGTAGTGAATATCTCTGAAAAAGGGGTTATGTTTTTGGCTGACAAAAAAATAGAATTTGGGAGATGGGTGAGTGGAGACGTTACATTTTTCGATGGTCAACCCATAGGTATAGAGGGGAAAATTGTGCGGAAACACGAAAACAATATTGGAATGTTCCTTACTATAAAGCCCATCCCGTATTCAAAAATCCTCAGTGAGCAGCGATTTCTTGCTCGTTTTAAACCTGAAGATGCTTCGTGACAGTTCACAGGTTCAGGTACGATTTTGGGTTTTTTACCTTGATGGCAATTGGAGGATTTGGTGATGGCCAGAAAGCAAACGTATGAAGAACTTGAAAAGAGAGTTAAAGAGTTGGAGAAACAGCGTGAAGAAATCCATATTGACCACCGTAGTGCGCTGATCGATCCTGACGGTGGGGAGCCTTATATCAGTGGCACAGAGAGGGATATGACAGAACGAATCTTGGCGGAAAGGGAGATTAGAAAGCTTCAGAAAGAGATGCTGCAATCAAGACGTATGGAAGCCCTATCTACCTTGGCAGGAGGAATCGCCCACAGATTCAACAATGCCCTGTCTGCGATTACCGGTAATGCCGATCTGCTCGAAATGGAATTTCCCGGGAATGATAAGATAAAGAGATATATCACCCCAATGAAAAAATCTGCGCATCAGATGGCCCATTTAAGTAGTCAACTCCTCGCCTATGCCGGGGGTGGGAAATACAATCCTGAGGTCATATCTCCCACCGACTTGGTGAACGACACCCTCACATCAATCGAGGATACTGTTGATCCTGACATACGTATAGAAACGGATCTTCCCTTAGATATAATGAGGATAGAGGCCGATAATGAACAGATGCAGATGGTCTTATCGGCGATAATCACGAATTCTAACGAGGCTATAAAGGATAAGGGTCGTATAACGATTTCGGCTAAAAACGAGGACATCGATGAGGATTTTGTTAAAGCCTATCCCACTCTCAAGCCAGGACCGTATGTTTCTATCACTTTTGAGGATAATGGTAAGGGCATGGATGAAGAGACGAAAGACAGGATCTTTGAGCCCTTCTTTACCACGCATTTTATGGTACGAGGGCTTGGTATGGCCGCTGTCTACGGTATTGTCAAAAACCATGATGGATTGATAACAGTCGATTCTGAATTGGGCAAAGGAACCAGGGTTGTCATTTACCTCCCTGTTGTGGAGGTTAAAGCAAAGAAACAAAAGGAACCAAAAGCAGACGTGGTTAGCGGGACCGCGACAGTGTTGCTTGTCGAAGATGAAGACGTGGTTATTGAAGTTACTCAAGCAATGTTAGAGAAATTAGGTTACCGCGTTATAGCAGCCATAACCGGAAAGGATGCCGTCTATATCGCGCAAACCTTTGATGGAGATATCGATCTTGCTCTATTAGATATAAAATTGCCGGATATCAAGGGAGAAAAGGTCTATCGCCTTATCATGGAAGCCCGTCCGAATCTTAAGGTGATTGTTTTCAGCGGATATACCATGGATGGGCCAGCCCGGAAGATCCTTGATGCAGGCGCTCAAGACTTCATTCAAAAGCCGTTTTCACTTGCGACATTGTCGGAGAAACTCAAGAAGGTCTTGGCGGGAGAATAAAAGATGAACATCGAACGTCCAATCACGCCAAGGGGCGAAATAAGGAACTTAGGGAGACTCAGAGATAGTTAAAACTTATTCAGCGTGTACCACTAATTAAAAAAACCTGAACTATTAGATGATATTTTAGAGGAAACAGAAGAATTAATTGGGATTTTCGTAACGAGTATCAAAACGGCCAAAAAGAAAAGGAAATAGTCATTTAAACTTCCAAATTGGTTTTTTCATTCGATGTTGGATGTTCGATGTCGGAGTCTTCGCTTACCTGGACGTTCATCTGTTCATCTTTCAAATCGATTATGCTTTACCTTTTGATTAATTTGGGTTGATCAGATTCGATGGCCTCTTCACCGACAACACGGTTTTTACCGGTTCTCTTGGCTTGGTAAAGGGCCTTGTCGGATCGGTCAATGATTGTGGAAACCGAATCGTTCTTGCGAAATGAACTCGCGCCAATACTCACCGTAATGGAGAAACCGTTGTCTTTCTTTTCTTTATCGGGTGTGTAGTAGGTTCCGGCAATCGCTTTTCGGAGGCGCTGCGCCTTTTTTAGGGCATTTCTCAGTGATGCCCCCGGGAGTACGATGACGAACTCTTCTCCGCCGTAACGTGCCAGGAAATCTACATCACGAGTGAATTGAGTACACTTTCTAACTAAGGCCACCAGAACCCGGTCACCGATCTGATGTCCGTACTCATCATTAATTTTCTTGAAATCATCGATATCGAGCATGAGTAACGAAAAGGGTGAGCGTTTGATCGTGTTTTGGCCCACTATTTTGCCTATATATCTATCAAAGGCCTCCCGGTTATATGCCTTGGTGAGGCCATCGGTCATTGCCTCAGTCTTGACCTTTTTCAGTTCTACATTAAGTCTGCTTATCTGTTTGGCGAAAGCCTCCATTTGCTGCCTGTCCTGTTCCTCTTTCTTGCGGACGGTCGCCTGAATTGCCTCAACTTCTTTTATTACTTTTTTCTTCATGGTCTTGATATCGTCGAGCATCGTTATCGCTTCAATCTGTTTGCTTTGCTCATACACCTTGCGATTGTATTCCTGGTTCTCCGTACTCAGGGTTGTAATCGCCGTTCTTTGAAGGCCAATGATGTCCCATATTTCTTTTTCACGGTTGTTCAAATACTCTTTTTGCCCCCTGATAAAAGCGGGAATAGTCTTCTTGTGCCTTTCAAAAATTGATTCAACGACCTTCGCTTTTTTTTCGGTAATGAATGCCTCAGACAAGCCATCAATCTGCTTTACAAATCGATCGGAACCGGTCTCGCTGAAATCCATGGAAAAATCCTTAATGAACAGCAACAGTGCTCGGATAGCATCGAAATAGAAGTCTTTCTTTTCCGCATTGTCTCGGATTTCTTCAATAAATCTTTCCATATCAACGGTCCCGTTTTCCCTATTTTTCGAGAAATATGCCATTTAATCTCCTTGATTCGTGTCATGTTCCCAGGGTACTATTTATCTTCAAATCAGTTTCCCTAAATTACTCTTCGGCCTTAAGCAATTTGGTTATGTATGATGGGAGTGAATCAATGACCTCTGTCGGTGCATTCAAGGGTCTTCGTTTGTCAATTTGAATTTGAGGTGATTCAACAGTATTTATGCTCCCAAGATCGATTGGGTCCGGCTTGTTTGCCAGGGGTTGACCTTTGGTGTCGGTACACAGGAGAATAACCGGACCATCGCTTAGAAGTACGTACGCCATCTGACCATTTCGCAAAGTGAGTATACTTCCGGGAGGATAAATACCAACAATTTTTACGAATGAATGCAGAACGACTTGGAGAAAGGGGTCTTTATTTGCATAGGTACGGAAAATACTTGTTACAGCGTTGATAGGATTAAAGGCATCTTTGTAACATCTTTTACTTGTCATAGCATCATAAATATCAGCCAGCTTTGCAATTTTGACATATGGTGGGATTTCAATGGGAAGTTTGTTATCAGGGTAACTCCTTTCTTCGCCATTAAACAGACCACTATGGTGGTTGATTAGTATATTTTCAATAACTGCATTACTTATTCTGTTTTTATCAAGGACCTCAACGCCTTTTTCGTAAGAATGGGTCTTTACGATTTTAAATTCTTCTGCAGAAAGACTCCCTTTCTTATTTAATATTTTGTCCGGAATTAGCACCTTTCCAACATCGTGCAGGAAATAACCCATTGACATGTCCCGCAATTCGGAAGGCTGATAATTAATATAGAATCTTAGTATGTCTGCATTCCCACTTTCGTTTCCACCCAAGGATATCGATGCAAGATAATTATTAATTATTTCACTAAAATGGTCATTGAAATGGTTCAATATCGCCGTTCCGATAGTGCAAACATTGACAGAGTGGGTGTAAAGATAATCATCATAGGAGAATATTTCCTTGGTAAGAGACGAAAAAGCAGTACTATTTCGGTTCAGAAAATTGAAAATATCTGAAACAGTATCTTCCACCAGTTGAACATCAAACTGCCCCCCTGATTCCTTCATTTCAGATATTACCTTCTTAATATTATCCTTTGCCTTTCTATGTTTTTGTGTTGCCTCTTTCTTGACTCTGGTAATTTGCCTGATTCTATTTTCAACATCAGTCAAATCTGACGGATCATCTTCAGGGACCGCTTTTTTCTCAACAGTTGTCAAAGGCAAAAGCTGACCTGATTTATCCCACACTCCGCCTTCTGATGTCGGATCTATGTTTAAATCGTATAGCCCGTTTTGTTTGATAACAAGCAAAGTGCTCACCTTATTAACCCGGACATTCTTTTCCAAAAGCAGAGCACCCTCTTTATTATGTATATCGATACCGGTCTTAACGCTTCCACCTCTTGCAACAATATCTAATAGTCTATCTATTTTCATGGCTGTTCCCTATGGCATATTGTTTCAGTTGGTTTTCGTACCTATTCATTCAAATCATGTTTGCGAAAGATTTGTCATATAGCCATATGGTTCCATCCACCATCTGGAATACTATCATCTCAGGTTCTTGAATATATCCAAAAACTTGACTCCGCATTCCGCATTCCGCAATCCCTACTCTCCCGTTATATGGATAACTTCGGTCCAGATCTTGCGAGGGTTATCTAAAACGATCTCTTTGTTCGTAAACATATGGGGCTTGTTTACTGACAGATACTCGTTCATAGCCTCATCTATCTTGGCCATCAGCTTTTTGTTTTTCGTATCGCTCCATAGTTCAATCATCTTAAAGTTGTCATCCGCTTCCTGATAACGAAAACTCATTTTGTCATACCCATCTTCAAAGTACCTGACCCTCTCGGCAAGCTTAGAAGTGTAGGCTTTGAGTTGTTGAATGAGCTTGATATTGTAGTAAATACGCGGGGACTTAACAGCCTCTTCATAGGAAGTTAGCCCCAACTCTCTTTGTTCGGCTAAAATTTCCCTTTTTAGCGCCAATATCTGTTCATTTAATTTTTCACGTATTGAAGCCGCTTGTGTTCGCTTTTCTGACAATTTATCACGGACTGCCAAAATCTGCTCTATTTTCTGTTCGAACATTTCGGATTTATTAAGATGGCCTGACGTCATCTCTGTCGAGGACGAAGAAACCGACGTCTGCGGGGTCTTGACGTGCAAACCGGTTGCGGGATTTTTTGGTAGTTGGGGCCCTAATTCCTTGGTATCCTTAACTGCAGGTTTCGGCCTGAGTTTTTGTACCCATTGGGATAAAATGGGGTATTCTAACATATTGACATTCTTATAGTATACCAACCAGGCAAAGGAGGATCCGAGCGCCAGGATTGCAATGACACTCCACACAATAGCGTTTCTCCGTCTCTTGCCTCCGTGGTCATCCTCTTTGATATCAGGGGATTCGTATTCGTCTCTCTCATCTATGTTTTCATCTGATTCTTCATCTCCGGCATCTTCATCTGCGTCAGATTCTTCTTGATACAAATCCGGTCCAATGGCGAGGTTTTCGGTCGCCGGTTTATCAGGGGCCGCTTTCTTTTCAGACGTAGTTTTCCCCAGATCCTTCTCTTTTTCTTCTTTGCCCTCCTCGGTAGTTGTCTCTTCAGAACCGTCTTCTTTCTCATCCGCACCAGGCTCTTCCGATTCTTTCTCTTCCTCCTCTCCTTCCCTTTCAGACTCCTGTTCTTTTGGTTCCTCCCCTTTCGCCTTCCCACCGGAATCTTCCGTTCCCTTCTCTTCTTCCACCCTTTCCCCTTCAGGCCCCGGTTCGCCCTCAGTTTCCTCCTTGTCAATCTTTTCTATATCCTCCTCGGACAGTTCAACAATCATACTGTCCATCTTTTCTTGGTCCGTCAATTCCTCGTCTACCCCTTCCCCTTCAGACTCCGGTTCTTTCGGTTCCTCTCCGCCATCAAAGGTTTTTTCCGATTCCGGATCGCCCTCTTTTCCCTCTTTGTTGACGTCTTCAATATCCGCGGACAGCTCAGCAATCATCCTGTCCATCTTTTCCTGTTCAGTCAGTTCCTCGTCTGCCATTTTCTGTCCTCTTATTCAAGACATTGGGGGAGGTCCTTTTGTAATTCAGGCACTAAGGTGTTGAATTACCTAAGGATGTCCCTATCGCCGACGTCCCCTATTGCACGAGATAGAAGCGGTTCTCCATAAATTTACCTGAAGGCAAAGGGCGGGTTAGATAGCCGATTCATCCTCCTCTGCCCTCTTCCGAGGAGCCGGGAGAGCCTTGTGCGTGGAGGCTTTAGCAAGATCGGACGCATTGGTTTTTGTGGTGCCTCTTCCCTTTGATTTTCCTCCAACCATTGCCATCAGTTCGGATGCATGGCTGGACATCTCCTCTGCCTGGGCGCTCATCTCTTCTGAGGCCGATGCCGATTCCTCCGCATTGGCCGCATTCTGCTGGGTCACCTTGTCCATCTCGGTCACGGCCTTGTTCACTTCTTCAACCCCCTCGGCCTGCTCATTGGATGCAGCCGAGATCTCACCCACCAGTTCTCCCACCTTGGAGGTGCTTTCAGAGACTTGAACAAAGGCCTCATTGGTCTGGTTGACAAGCTCTGTGCCGTCCATCACCTTCCTTACCGTCCCTTCAATGAGACCTGCCGTATTTCTTGCCGCATCGGCCGCACGCAGGGCAAGATTTCTGACCTCATCCGCCACAACGGCAAACCCGGCTCCTGCCTCACCGGCCCTGGCCGCCTCTACTGCTGCATTGAGGGCTAAGAGATTGGTCTGAAACGCTATCTCATCAATGGTCTTTATGATCTTCTGAGTCTCTTTACTTGCCTCTGAGATCTCCGTCATGGCGGTCGTAACGTGCTGCATTGACTGGTTGGCCTCATTGACCACTCTACTCGCTTCCTTCATAAGGCCATCCGCCTCTTGTGCGTTGCCCGCATTCTTCTTTGTCATGGAGGAGATCTCTTCAAGTGACGCCGATGTCTCCTCTATGGATGCGGCCTGCTCCGATGCCCCTTCGGCCAAGGACTGGCTGGAAGAGGATACCTGGGTCGAGGCAGATGCCACCTGATCCGCCCCATCGGACATCTGATCGGAGACCCTTTGAAGGACAGTAACGATCCCGCGGGAGATAAAAATGGCCAGAAGAATCCCGAGGATGATGGCCACAATCTCCACTATGGTCACATTGCGCTGGGTACTCTGAGCCTTGTTCAGCATAACCTCATCGGTCATGTTTTTCCTCTTTGCCTCTTCACGGAGTTCGTTCAGGAGTTGTTGTGTCCTGGCAAGGGCCGGCATGGTCTCGGTGGCATAGATCTTATTGGCCTCTCTGGCGCCCTCAAGGATACGCTCTGCCTCTGTCTGGACGCTTCCCAGGGCCTTGGCCGTCTGATCCAGGGCCGGCAAAGTCTTTGATTCATAGATCCGTTTGGCTTGATCCTGTGCCTTTACCAGCCTCTCTTCGGCATTTATGGCAACTCTAAAATGTTCTGCCATTTGGGCAAGGGCAGGCATGGTTTGACTTAAGAAGATGCTCTCGGCCCCTGGCTTATCACCTTTCCCTAAGACTTTTTCTATTGCGATCACAGATGCATGAAAACGATTGTGAGGTTCCTTTATAGCCTCAAAAGCAGTCTTGAGGTCAGGGGCATCTTTCATCAATGAGACGGCCTCTTCAGATTCCAGAAATCTGCCGAATACACATTTGGCGGGGTCAGACTCCACACCAAGGTCAATCTTCCATTGAATGATCCCTTCGGAGATCTGCGCGGCCGAGTTGCGGTGATTGTTAAGATGACCCATAAGGGTTTCAAGGAGGCCCGGATGAATCTGTTTGTAGACCTTCTGGATATCCACGGCAGTACCGTGCAGCTTTGCATGGGGTCCTTTAAGGGTCTCCACCAGCTTGGCAAGCTCCGGATGACCTTCACACGCCTTCCTGGACCCTTCCCCGTAAAGCCATTTTCCAAGACCACATTTGCGAGGGTCTGTCTGCACGATGAGCTTGGGAAGGTTCTTCAAAAAGAGTTCATCTATCTTGGCCACCCATTTCAGGAGATCCACCTCCGCGGCGGAGAGAAAACCCGGCAGGGCAGCGTCTGCCTGCACAAAGCTCCTGGCGATGCCAATGGCAGATTGGTGCAATTTACGATGAGGTTCCTCTATATCTTTCAACAATGGGGCAAGACTGGGAACTAACTGTTCCGCCTGTTTGCGGCCCTCCCCGAAAAGCCACTTTCCAAAACCGCACTTGTGGTCATCTGTCTCAACATCGAGCGATGTGACCTTATCATCGGTTAAGAGAGCGCTAACCTTGTTGACCCAGTTGAGGTGGTCCACCTCCTTCTGGGCCAGGTTGCCGTTTAATTTGTTGCCATCTATAACCTCTTCGGCATCATTCACAATGCCACTCACTCCTGAGTAGCTCAAGATGCCGACTACCACCAACAGGACCAGTATAACCCCAAACCCAATACCTATTTTCTTGCCAATAGTAAAATTTTTCCAGGACAACTTACTTCTCCTCTGCTAAGTTTTTGATTAGGAGTTTTTTATTCAGTCCGATCAGAAATTTTCAAATTCCTTGTCATCGAGAGGGATGATTTCTTCTGGATTTACC
>Ga0307424_1000594_pt1 | contig 19431 bp, 14 predicted proteins | sample SalMarWE160320MG_FD_202157 | JGI IMG/M metagenome (GOLD analysis project Ga0307424, IMG submission 202157) | Salt marsh sediment microbial communities from the Plum Island Ecosystem LTER, Massachusetts, United States - WE1603-20 | ecosystem: Environmental > Aquatic > Marine > Intertidal zone >... | reverse complement strand
TCTATCGGACGGGGTATCGGATCGCCGGGCTCGTTGCCACCACGACGTCCCTGTCACCGGACGACCCGTTCTATGCCGAGGTGGGGATGATGAACGCGGCGGGGACGGCGATTCAGCAGTTCCAGAACCAGCGAGCGGGGAGCCCCGGGGTGACGGTGTCGATCACGAGCAGCGTCCCGTCGGTGGGACAACTGGTGACGACTGCGCGCACGGCCGACAGCGTGACGGTGCAGATCCCCGAGCAGACGTACTACTCGCCCACAACGGTGGTGGCGGGCGGCGTGGCCTTCCAGCCCCTGACCACCGGGACCACGAACGTGAGCGCGTCGATCCCGGGGTTGTTGGCCGAGAGCAACGCCACGGACGTGACCGTCTCGACACCGGGCATCAGCGTCACGTCGGCGACGGTCGGGTCCGGTCTCCAGACCAACATCACCGTCTCACTGGGCGCGTCGGACTACGGTGACTCGGTGGTGGTGATCGTGAAGACGTCGGACCCCACCACGTTGCTCGTATCGGAGAACACCAGCACCGCTGGAGCCGATTCAGTGGTGCGCGTGCTCAAGGGCGGCGTGACCTCGGCGTCCATCACTATCCAAGGCGTGGAGTTCCAAACGGGATCAGCGCTCATCACCGCCCGGGCATCCGGGTTCACCGATGGCTCGGCTAGCTCCACCGTCGTGACGCCGGCGCTCAGCATCGGTGGACTCACGACCTCGAACTCGGCGAGCGGGTCGGATGATCCGTTCTACGTCCAAGTGGGCATTCCCAACGCCAACAACACGAGCATGCAGCAGTATCAATCGGTTCGGGCCGGCGCTCCCGGGCCCCTCGTGGCGACGGTGCAGACGGAGACGAGCGGGTTCGGGCAGTTGGTCACCACGGACTCGACCGGAACGGCCGTGACGGTCCAGATTGCCCCGGGCACCTACTACTCGCCCACCTCGGTGGCGAGTGGCGGCGTGGCGTTCCGGCCCCTGGCCGCTGGCACCATCTCGGTCTTCGCGACGATCCCCACGTTCATTGCGCTGCCGCAAGCGACAGTGTCGGTTACGGTTACGCCATGAGCTGACGGCGGGTCCCGCACCCGCCCCGCGCAACCTCAGCCCGGATGACGGGATGTCTCGTGTTTGAATCCGATGATCTCGTCATCCTGTTACCCTGGCAGGTAGGATGGCGGTGGATGGGGATGCCGTCCCTCCGGCGAAGGCATCGGGGATCCTCTTCTGTTGAGGAGACTGCATGACCGCCGTCATCGAAACCGAGCAGCTCACCAAGCGCTTCCGCCGCACGACCGCCGTGGACGGCATCTCGTTCACGGTGGAGCAGGGGCAGGTTTTCGGGTTTCTGGGCCCGAACGGCAGTGGCAAGACCACCACCATCGGTATGCTCACCGGCATCATTACACCGACAGCCGGGCGATTCCGGCTGTTCGGCAGCACCACGCACCGCGAGCGCGTGGCCGCGCGGCTCCGGATGGGTGCCACGCTGGAGCAGCCGAACTTCTACCCGTACCTCACGGGTCGCAACAACCTGCGGATCGCCGCGAACGTGAAGGGCCGGACCATGCGGGACATCGAGGCGGTGCTCGAGACCGTGGGGCTCACGAAGCGCGCGAAGGATCAGTTCAAGACGTATTCCCTCGGCATGAAGCAGCGACTCGCGCTCGCGGCCACCATGCTGGGAGATCCGGAGCTGGTGATCCTGGACGAACCGGCGAACGGGCTCGATCCCGAAGGGATGCGAGAGATTCGAGAGGTCATCGGCCGGCTCGCCGATCAGGGGAAGACCATCTTCCTGTCCAGTCACCTGTTGTGGGAAGTGGAGCGCACCTGCACGCATGTGGCGGTGCTCCAGCAGGGGCGGATCCTCCGACAGGCCAGCGTGAAGGACATCACGGCGGGCAGCGCCATTGCCGAGGTGCGCGGCGGGCCCGCCGACCGTTTGCGCGCGGTTGTGGGGGAGTATCCCGGCGCGCGGGCCGTCCGCGTCGAGCAGGGCACCGTCGTGGCCGAGGTCGAGCAGGAAGACCTCTCGGACTTGAACCGCTTCATTGCCGAACGGGGCGTGTGGGTGTCCCACCTCGCGCTGCGGCAACGGTCGCTCGAAGACGTGTTCATGGAGCTGACGGGAGGCGGGGAGCACGGCATGGGGGAGGTCCCCCAATGATCCGCGCCATCGTCAAGAACGAGCTACTCAAGACGGTGCACCGGTTGGCGTTCTGGGTCGTGTGCATCGTGTTTGCGTTCGGCACCACGATGGAGTATGTGGAGGCGTATCTGCGGACCTTGGCCGGCCGCTCGTCGTTCACCCTGCCGGGCGCGTGGCAGCAGATCCTCAGCAGCGATGCCGAGCCGCTCTACATCTTCGCCGGGGTCATGCTCATTCTCCTCGTGGCCAACGAGTTTACCTGGCGTACCGCCCGCCAGAACGTGATCGACGGCCTGTCGAAGGAGCAGTTCTTCGTGGGGAAGATGCTGCTCATCCCCTTCATCGTCCTCCTGTTCCTCGGCTTTCGCATCACCTTGGGGGGGGCACTGGCCGCGGCTGCGGGCGACGGGTGGGTGATGGGGGGGCCCGCATGGCGGGCCCTGGCCGGGCTCACGCTGGCCTTCATCGGCAACCTCGCCATCGCGTTGTTCATCGCGCTGGCGGTGCGGAGCGGAGGCGCGGCAATGGGGGTCTGGCTCCTCTACTTCGCGCTGATCGAGAACTTGTTGGCCGAGGGGTTGGTTCGTCTGAGCGCGTCGTTCGAGCCGGTGGTGAAGTTCTTCCCCGTCCACGTGTTCAACGCCATCACGCGCTATATCCAGCACGATCCGGAGGCGTTTCAGCGGGCCGTTGCGAGCGCGACGGAACACCATCGCGATCTCCCGCAGATCTGGGATGCGGGAACCCTGTGGCTCACGGCGATTGGCTGGGTGGTGGTGATTCTCGGTGGGGCGTTCGTGTGGTTCCGGCAGCGCGATCTCTAGCCGGCGTTTCGGGGTTGATCGGGCAGTGGGGCGTAGGTATGCTTTGTCCCTCCAGCGCCGCTAGCTCAACTGGCAGAGCAACGGACTCTTAATCCGTAGGTTGAAGGTTCGACTCCTTCGCGGCGCATGTGGAATCGCTCTCACGTTGACGGGGTCGGCGCATCGGCGCCGACCCCGTCTGCCTTGCCCCCCTCCGTCAGGCGCGGCCTCGCGGGACCGATCACCTCTCAGCGCTGGTGTCGCAGGAACAGGCCGGCCAGCAGCATCCCCGTATCGACGTCGCCGCGATACCAGGTGTGGGTGCCTCCTTCGACCACCCACAGCACGGTCTCCGTGCCGTCCCGGCACCCGTCGAACGACTCGCGCCGCACGCGCCGTCCGTCGTTCACCAGGTCGGGCTCATATTCGACCGTGCGCGCCGTGAGGTCGCACCCGTTTCGTCGCGCGAAGAAGCGGGCCGTCGAGTCGGCGGAGAACCGGCCAAACGACCCCTCGAACGGGACCAGGGCATCCACCGTGCCCAAGACGAGAGCCGTCGTGATCCGCGCGGTCGAATCGCACTGCCAGGTGCGGTTCTCGTACACGGTTGCCCCCACGATGCCCACCGCGGCGAACCGGCCCGCTTCCTCGCAGGCGAGTCGCATCGTGAACGAGCCGCCCGCCGAGAAGCCAACCGCATAGATCCGACGCCGCGCGATGCCCAGCCGCCGACCGAGGTAGTCGATGAGGTCGTGCGTCAGCAGTACGTCCTTGTCGGGCTCCACGTCCCATCCCGGATTCCCGTCGGGGTAGGCCACGATGAAGGAGAGGCGGTCCGCGACGGCGTCGAGCTCGGTTTCTCCGCGCAGCCCCTCGCCGCTGCCGCCGAAGCCGTGGAACGCGAGCAGCAGAGGGAGCGTCCGGGTGCCGGTGTACGCGGGGGGCACGTGCACCACCGCGCTGCGGACCGTGTCGCCGGTTTCGAACACCGCGCGGAAGTCGTAGACCCCGTCGAACGGCGCGATGGGATCACCGCAGCCGAACGCGGCCGTGAGGCCGACATAGAGAGGAACGAAACGCCATCGCTTCACGTCGTGCACTCCGCTGACAGAATCACGCTCGAAATCTACTCGCCCGCGGGCGCCACGCTCTTTCGTGCGAGGGTGGGACGTCCGCGGTGCATGACGGTGGTGGAGTCGCCGGCAATGCGAGTGTAAAAGTCGGGAATCTCCGTGACGGTCGCGTGGAGGCGAGGTACGTTTCCTTGGCCGATCAACCATCCAACGAGACTGTCGTCGGCCACGGGTTTCGCAACCCGCGTGATGCGGTTCAGGTTCGCCTCGGAGAACATCATGTCCCCGTGCCCTTCGACTTCGTTGGACCGCCGCGGTTTTCTGAGAAGTGCCGCCGCGGGTCTCGTCCTCCTTCCCCATCCGGATCTCCGCACGCTGGGATCCCGGCTCTTTCGCCAGCGGACCACCGTGGCGCTCGTTCGGACCGGGAACCGGAAGGAGGGCGTCCGCCGCCTGATGGCGCTGCTCGATCCCAAGGGAATTGCCGGCAAGGCGGTGAACATCAAGCCGAACTTCAACACCGCCGATCCCGCCCCCGCCGGCACCCACAACGACACGCTCACGCAGATCGTCACGGAGCTCAAAGAGCGGGACGCGCGGGAGGTGGTGGTTGGCGAGTCCTCCTTCCCGTCGACGAAGACCGTGATGGAAACGAAGGGAGTCTTCGACCTCGCACACGATGTCGGGTTCGGGATCGTGAACTACGACGAGATTCCGGACGACGAGTGGGTCCAGTTCTCGCCGCCGGGCACGCACTGGCCCGACGGATTCCATCTGCCGCGCCACGTGGTGCACTCGGAATACAACGTCAGTACCTGCTGCTTGAAGACACACGGCTCCGGCGGTGTCTTCACCATGTCGATGAAGCTCTCGGTGGGCCTCACCCCCAAGGGCATTCGCCGGACCATGCACCGCTCCCCGGACATGCGGCGCATGATTGCCGAGCTGAATCAGGGCTACCGGCCGAACCTCATCGTCATGGACGGCGTGCAAGCGTTTACCGACGGCGGCCCATCCCGGGGTCGGCTGGCCGAGGCGAACGTCATGATCGGCGGCACGGACCGGGTGGCGGTGGACGCCGTCGGCCTGGCGGTGCTCAAGGAGCTGGGGTCCAACGAGGCCATCATGGGAAGACCGATCTTCCAACAGGAGCAGATGGCCCGGGCCGTGGAGGTGCGGTTGGGGATTCAAGGCCCCGAGGAGATCGCGCTCGTCAGCGACGACGCAGCCGGTACGGCCTACACCGCCCAGCTGGAGCGGATTCTGTCCCAAGGGTGAGGGACCGGGGGGCGGCGCCCGCCGCCATCGGGCTCGTGGGAGACGTTGTCGGCGGTTGGACCCGTCACCCGTGTGACACCGGGCTCAGCCGGATTAGGACGCCGACTGCCCGCCTTCCTTGACCACAAACAGCGTTTGTGTGGGGTACGCGAACTCGATCTCCTCCTCCTCGAACCGCTCGTGAATCCGCAGGTTGATGGCCTGCTGGATGTCCATGTAGGTGTTGTAGTCGGCGATCGTCACGTAGTACACGGTTTCGAAGTTGATCGAGAAGTCGCCGTATGCTTTGAAATGGGACCGGTCGAAGCGGGTCTTTTCCTGCGCCTCGACGGCTTCGCGGATCATCGTGGGAATCTTCTCGAGCTTCGCGCGGGGCGTTTGATAGGTCACTCCGATCGTGAACGAGATGCGGCGCTCGAACATACGCCCGTAGTTCCGCACGCGGCTCTTCAGGAGATCCGAGTTCGAGAAGATCACCTGCTCGCCCCAGAGGCTCCGCAGGCGCGTGGTCTTGAGGCCGATGTACTCGACGCTGCCGAGGTGATCGTCGATGTTGAGGAAGTCCCCCAGCACGAACGGCTTGTCGAGCACGATCGACATGGAGGCGAAGAGGTCGCCGAGGACGTTTTGCAGGGCCAGTGCGACCGCGATGCCACCCACGCCGAGGCCGGCCACCAGCGCCGTGATCTGGATGCCCAGGTTGTCGAGCGCCAGGAGCAGGACGCCGGCCCATAACAGGATCTTGGCGACGAACCCCATGGCGCTCACGGTGGTGACGGTGGCCGGATCTTCCTGCATCTCCCGCGTGCGGTACGAGTCCAGCCACTTGGTGAGAATGGTGCCCGCCCAAATGCCCGCCTGGATGAGGCCGGCGATCACCATGACGCTCCCCGTCGCGCTGCGAATGCCGGTGGGGAGGTGCAGGCTCTGCATGCCGATCACGACCCCCACGATCAGCACGAACAGGAACGACGTCTTGGCCAGCGCGGCGGTGACGATGTCGTCCCACTCGGTGGTGGTGCGTTTGGCCAACGCCGAGAGGCGGTTGACCAGGACGGCTTTGAGGAGGCGCAGTCCGATGATCGCCGCGACCATCACCGCGACCGCGATGGCCCATTGGCGGATCGAGTTTTCGAAATAGACGGTGTTCAGGAATTCCATTCCAGCACTCCCGCGAGCGGTGAACGTGGTGTCATAGCCTAAGGCGCGGGCCGCCCAGATGGAACCGCCCGCCGAGGCCACTCGCATCCGCGCGCCCGTGGCCGCATCTTGCAGTCCCATGATCGACCTTCGGAGCGCCCTGGTGGAACCGGCCGACGGACCGACGGACGGACCAGCGGCCCGAGGCTTCGATGGCTGACGTGCCTCCGCGGCTCGCGGCGGCGCTGGCCGACCGCTACACGATCGAGCGCGAGCTGGGCGCGGGCGGCATGGCCGTCGTGTACCTCGCGCACGACGTCAAGCACAACCGCAAGGTGGCCCTCAAGGTCCTGCGCCCCGAGCTGGCCGCGGCCCTCGGCCACGAGCGCTTCCTCCGCGAGATCGAGATCGCCGCCGGCCTCAGCCATCCTCACATCCTGCCACTGTATGACAGCGGGCAGGCCGGCGGCCCGGCGGCCCGGCGGACGGACACGGCAGCGGAGTCCACGGCCAACGACCAACGAGTTCCTCTTCTACGTCATGCCCTACGTCGAAGGCGAGTCCCTGCGGGATCGCATCCAACCCGAGAAGCAGCTGCGCTCGAGGAGGCGATGACGCTCGCGCGGGAGGTCGCCGACGCGCTGTCGTACGCACACGCGCGCGGCGTCATCCACCGGGACATCAAGCCTGAAAACATCATGCTCCAGAGCGGGCACCAAGAACCCCGCCGACCGGTTCAACCCGGTCGCCCAGTTCGCCGACGCGCTCGGCCAACGGCGCGGCGGAGTGGCCGCGGTGCCCCAGCGGGCTCGGCGTTGGCTCGTGTTGGCGCTCGTGGCGAGCGTCATCGTGGCCATCGGCGCCGTGGGCGCGCTGCTGCTGCGTCGGGGGCCCACGAGCCTCGTGTTCGGGGCCGCGACCCAAATCACCCTCGATCCCGGCCTGGAGATCGATGCCGCCATCTCGCCGGATGGATCGATGGTGGCGTACGCGGCCGGCCCGCCGACAGGGATGCAGATCCACGTCCGGCAGGTGAGCGGCGGCCGTACCGTGCGGCTCACCGACGACACGACCATGAATCACCGCTGGCCCCGGTGGTCTCCCGACGGAACCCGGGTCGCCTACGAGTCCGCGGATGGAACCATTGCGGAGGTTCCGGCGCTGGGCGGCCCAGCGAGACTCCTCGTGCGAGTGCCGGTGGATTCGGCGTCCCTTTCCAACGTGCCCCCCATCGTGGGCTTCGACTGGTCTCCAGACGGCAAGCGGCTTGCCTACGTGCGGGGCTTTCCGCTCGGAGCCATCTATCTGGTGAGTGTGAGCGGTGGCCCACCGACCCTGCTAGCCACGGTCGAGCAGGCGCACTCGCCCGTCTGGTCTCCCGATGGTTCGCGGCTCGCCGGCGCGGTCGGGAATCCCATCTTCGTATTTGGCACGAAGAGCTTCGCGAACGAGGGCCAGTCAGGGATCACGGTCGTCCCGATAGACGGCGGGACGCCGGTTCCGATCGCCGACCAGACGGCGGTCAATTTCGCGCCCGTATGGACGCCCGATAGCAAGGCGCTCCTGTGGGTCTCGAGTCGAGAGGGTACCCGCGACGTCTATCGCGTCGCGGTTGCCCGTTCCGGCGGGCCCCGGGGCGCGCCGGAGCGGATCACGACGGGACTCAACGTCTTCTCGCTGTCGCTGAGCAAAGACGGCGGGCGCGTGGCGTACGCCGCCCTCGTTGCCTCGTCGAACGTCTGGACGATCGACCTCCCGCGGAACGGACCGGTGTCGAGCGCCACCGCGCGGCCAATTACCCAGGGGAACCAAACCGTCGAAACGGCGGACGTGAGTCCGGACGGTCAATGGCTCGCGTTCGACTCGGACCGCGGCGGGAACTACGACATCTGGCGCATGCCGATCGCCGGCGGTGAGCCCATCCAGGTGACCACCGATCCCTCCAGCGACTTTTCCCCGGCCTGGGGGCCCGATGGTCGGACGCTGTCGTTCCACTCGGTCCGGAATGGAAACCGGGATCTCTACACCATCGCCGCCGACGGCACGGGCGAGACCCGACGAACGAGCGGTCCCGCCGACGAGCTCGATAGTCATTGGTCGCCCGACGGGACGTCGCTCGTCTACGAGGTATTCACCACAGACAGCGACGTGCTCCGCGTGCTTTCCCTGACGGACGGGAGCGGACACGACTTGTGGCCGGCCGAGTATGCGCGCTGGTCACCGGCGGGCGACCTGATCGCCGCTATCGCTGCGGATGGTCTTCGGGTGGGTCCCGCGGCCGGCGGGCCGACCCGGTTGTTGGTTCCGCGCCCCGAAGCGGATGCGGGACCGTCCCTCTGCACGTGGGCGCCCGACGCCCGGACTATCTACTACTTGTTCCGTGATGCAGCGGGCTGGTCCATCCGTTCCATCCCCGCAGCCGGCGGGGCATCGCGAGTGCTCGTGACGTTCGATGATCCGGAGCGCCTACCGAACCGCTGCGCGTTCACGACCGACGGACGGCGGCTCTACCTCACGCTCGGCCGGCGCGAGAGCGATGTCTGGGTGACAGAGTTGAGGAAGCACTAGGGCTTGGTGCAGGCGGTTGGAGCGGGAGTGACGGGAGCCGCGGGAGGACATTCGAGGATCCAACTGCACTGCGGCTCCCACCTCCCCACTGCTGTCCGTCTCGCCGTCTATCCCATCACCCGGCGTCTGTTCCCCACCGCCTTTCACCCCGCGTGGAGCACCTCGGACACCACCCACCACACGCCGACGAGCAGAATGGCGCCCGGAATCACGTACCGGACCCAGCGGTAGATCCAGACCGAGCCGAGCTGGCGAAGCGCGTCGGCCCGGAGCACGCACCAGCCCACGGTGACGGCCGCGAAGAGCGCGCCGAGCGTCTGCATGCCCGAGCCAAACGTGAGGTCCCAGGGGACGAACACGCGCAGGTTGATGGTTGGTGGAAGGGAGAGCAGCAGCACGGCCCCACACATGATGCCAATGGCCCGCCGCCGCGTGAGAGCGGTGTTGTCGGTGAGTCCCGCGACCAGGACCTCGAACGCCGCTACCGACGAGAGAAAGGCGGCGCCGACCAGCGAGCCGAAGAAGAGGAATCCGAACCACCCGCCGCCGGGGATCGTGTCGAACACCCGCGGGAGCGTCGCGAACAGGAGTCCCGGACCGGAAGACGGCTCGAGGCCCAGCGCGAAGACCGCGGGGAAGATGGCGAGTCCCGCCAGCAGTCCCGCCGCCGTGTCGCCCAGCGCGGTCCAGGCGGCGCCGCGGAGCAGCCGCTCGTCGTCACTCAGGTACGAGCCGTAAACCACCATGAACGTCCCGCCGAGCGCGAGCGAGAAGACCACCTGACCCAACGCCGTCAGCATCACAGTGGGGGTCAGCGCGCTCGGCTCGAGCTTCCAGAGGAACCAGTGGACGCCCGCCCCCGCGCCCGGCAGCGTGAGCGACCGGACGATGACGATGATGAGGCACAGAAACAGGGCGGGGGTGATGAACCGACTCGCGCGCTCGATGCCGCGGCGGACCCCGGCGAGCAACACCCATGCGGCCCCGGCAACGATCGTTGCGGTGGTTCCGAACTGGAGCGCCCACGTTCGGAGCACGAAGCCGTGCTGCGGTGGAAGGATGGCGCCGGAATCCCAAGGAAGCCCCAGCCCGTGTGCCAGGCTCCCGACGGCGTGAAACAGCACCCACCCGATCACGGCCGTGTAGTAGGCGTTGGCGGCCGTCACCACCGCGAAAAAGAACCAGCCCACCTGCCGGCCGAACGGGAACCCACCGAGCGCGAACGCGCCCACCGTTCCGCGGCGCGTGTGGCGACCCAGCGTCCACTCGGCGGCGAGGGCGGGAACGCCGATGACGAGTACCAACAGGACGTAGAACAGGACGAAGGCCGCCCCGCCGAACCGTCCGACGAGATAGGGAAACCGCCAGACATTGCCGAGCCCCACGGCCACGCCCACCATCGTGAGCACCGTGCCCGCCCGGCTGCCGAATTGCTCGCGGGCCACCTACGCGCGTTCCTCGGGCGGCACCACCTCGGCCAGGGCGTCCAACGCTCGGTCGATCTCCTCGAGCGTGTTGTAGAAGTGGGGTGCGAGACGGATCGCGGGGCCGCGCGCCGACGCGAGAATACCGCGACTGCGGAGTGCCGCCTCCGCGGCGTGGGCGTCCCGCACGCGGAACGCCGTCGTCGGTGCTTTGCGCGTGCTGTCCGTGGTGCCCAACACGGCGAATCCACGAGCCCGTCCGCCCTCGACCAGGCGGCGCGACAGTGTCTCCGTCCAGCTCCGGATGCGCTCGAGGCCGACCGAGGCGATCAGCTCGATGCCGGCCCGCGCGACGGCGGCGTTCACGATCGGCGGCGTGCCGGTATCGAATCGGCGGGCACCCTTCGCCCAATCGAGTTTGCCGAGATCGAACGCGAAGGGATGCTCGCGACCGAACCAGCCGGTAACCGTCGGGTACAGGTGATCGCAAATCTTGGGGCTGACATAGAGAAACGCGATGCCGGGCATCCCCATCAGGAACTTGAGCGTTCCCGACGCGAGGAAGTCGAGGTCGAGCGTCTTCACGTCCAAGGGTCGCGTTCCCAGGGTCTGATAGGCGTCCACGTACACCAAGGCTCCGACGGCATGGGCGCGCTGCGCGATCGCGGCCAGATCTTGCAGCGCTCCCGTCTGGTAGTAGCCGTGCGTGGCCGACACGAGGAGCGTGCGCCCGTCGAGCACCGGATCGTAGTCCTCGAGTCGCACCACCCCGTCGGTGACGGGCACCCAATCCACCGCGAGTCCGCGACGCTCCTGCGCGAGCCATACGTGCCCGACCGTCGGGAATTCGGCATGGGTTGACACGATCCGGCGACGTTCGCGGGCGGGGCCCAAGGCGCTCGCGAGACTGCTCGTGGCCTCGGACACGGAGCTCGAGACGGCAATCTCGTCCGGCGCCGCGCCGATCAGGGCTGCGAATGCCGCCCGCGCCCGGTCGACCTCGGCCATCCAGGCGTCCCAGTCCATCCCCACCGCATCCCAGGAATCGAGATACGCCAACGCGGCCGCGCGTGTCGCGTCGGATTGCGGGGCCTGCGAGCAGTTGTTGAGCGGAATGGTCGTTCGCAGCAGGGGGATCCGGGCGCGATAGGCAACGAGATCGTAGGGAGGTGTCGGCGGTGCCATGACCGGGAAACTTGGTGCGCCCCGCGCTCCGGCGCCATTGCCGGGCCTCGCGGCTCGTTGCTCAAGCGACGACTCGGCTGATGTCGCTGAAGCGACCCTCACCGACGTCCGTCCCCCGGTACGATGTCGTGAACTACCGACCGGGGTCCGTCACGTCACTTCAGTGATATCAGCCGAGACGCGGCTTTGGCGCTAAACGCGCTCTGGCACATGCTTCCCCTCTGGGGCAAGCTGGGTGCCTGTTGGACGGACGCGCCGCGCTACGAGTTGCGTCGCTGAAGCGACGGCTCGGCTGATGTCGCTGAAGCGACCCGCCCGGGGGGGATGTCTACGACGGCCACCGCCAGCCGAATGTCCCCGCGGTCACGCCCGCATACAAGAGGGCGTCGAACAACGACTTGAGCGTGGCGCTCCATTGTTTGCCCCACCAGATCGAGTTCTGGAGCAGCGCCAGGCCGTAAGCCGCGAATGCGGTGACCCCGGCGAACCGGAAGACTTCGAGGTAGCTGGCGCCCGGACCCACCGCTCGGCTCGCGACGTACGCGGCGAAGATGCTCACCACGACGCAGTAGACAAACCACTGCGTGAGGTAGGCGCCCATGGCCGGCATCCCGTTCGGGCGCACCGTCATGAACACCACGGGGCCCTTCGTCATCTTCTCCTGGAACTCGGGAGACTTCATGGCGGCAGAGCTCCCGGCGTGGGGCATCGCGTAGTCCCCCGGCGGGATCGCAAATGGGCGGAGCGCCGCCATCACCTCGTCCTCGCGCGGCGCCGCGCGGAGGTCGCTCTGGTGATACGTGAGGAACATGTGGATCACGGAGCTCAGGATGAACACGAACACCGCCGAGAGCAGGATGGGCAGCCAGAGCGACATGATGGTCACCATCGACACCTCCTCGTGGACGTGGAGCCGGACATCCGAGTCGTAGTTGCCGTGTTCCGTGCGGCGACCGCTCCGGAGCGGGCGTTGGGAGCCCCGGCGCGCGTCCGCAAACATGTTGCGCGAGACCGTCCCGCGCAAGACGACACCGCGCGCGCGGCCCACGGTGACGCGATGGGGATCACGGGCCGGATCGTGGGTGGGAAACCCACGATCCGCCTGACGCTACAATCAGGGCGCGCCGGTGGTCGAGCGATTGCGCGACTGGGCCACGGAGATGTGGCCCAGTATCCTCAGGGATGCGTCAGCCCACTCGGTCAGTCGGTCAGTACGAATGCGCTGCCGCGACCAGCCGCCCTGCCCGCACGAGCGGGGTCAGCTTGGACTTTCCGTTCGCCTTCAGGTAGGCGTTGGGGTCGTGGGCGGCCGCGCCCGCGGGGAGCCAATTCCAGAGGGGGCCCAAATCCTCCCGCATCCGGCGCAGGAAGAACGACGGGATGGTCGTGCTCTCGTTCTCGAAGAAATCCCGGAACTTGCGGTCGCTGACCAGCCGACGCCGCACCTCGCTGTAGTAGCGGATCCGTCCGAAGCCCTCGGATGAGATGGCACGCACGACGTTCATCCAGCGCGGGATCGAGGCCTTGATCGCGTGGAACCGCCGGGCGATCGAGGGCCACGAGAAACTGTGGCGGGTCAGGTCGATGACATGATCGTAGAACTCCGGCCACTCGTAGTGGGCCGGCTTGATGTTCATCGCCTGGTTGTTGTTCAGGAAGTGGAAGGGGAAGCCCAGCACGCGGTCGTTGCGCTGGTAGTCGAGGTTGAGCGGCGCCGCGCGGCCGAACGCCGACAGGAGTGAGTAGCCCGGGAACGAGGCGGGGGACCGATCGATGAACTCCTTGGTCAACTCGAACGGCTCGCTGCCGCTGTCGCCATCCAACCCCAAGACGAAATTCGTCTGGATGTAGGGGATGTAGCGATGGATCATGTTCACGTGCTCCGCCACGTGGAGCACCTTTTCCATACCCTGCTGCTTGCCCGTCTTGGACTTGTTGCCGAGATCGTACCACGACTCGACGCCCGGCAAAATGGCCTTGAACCCGTTCCGCTGCAGCCGCTGGAGGTGCGGTTCGGAGAGCAGCGACAGGCTGCTCTCGGCAATGAAGTCGATGCTGTTCGGCGGCACCGCCGCCTCGATCGCGTCCATCACATCGTCGAAACGCACGCCGAAGTTCGGGTCGTGCCATGCCACGCGGGGCCTCCGGAACTTCGTCTGGAGGAACCGCAGGTCTTCCTTCATCGCGTCGAAATCGAGCGGCTGGTAGGGAACCGATGAGTCGATGCAGAAGGAACAGGTGTACGGGCAGCCGAGGCTGCTGATCATCGGCACGATCTTGATCGCGGGCGCCTTCCGGAGCGTGGGCTCGATGAACTTCCAGCGCTCGCGTACGCCGGGGAGCGTCAGCGGTTGTGTGGCCGCTTGCAGGTGCACACCCTCATCGGGATGGGGGCGTGGGTCCGCCAGCAGGTCGCGGACCAGCGCGCGGTCGGTGAACCCCAGCACGTAGTCGAAGTACTGGCAGGCGTCTTCCGGATAGCACCGCGCGTGCGGGCCGCCCAGCACGGTGACCGTACCCTGGGAGCGCAGCATCGCGCTCAGGGCATAGGAGAGTTGGGCTGCCTGGGTGAAAGCACCGATGAAGGCGACGTCGGGCTTGTAGGGGAGGTCGAGGGGGAGCTGCTCGAACCCCGTGTAACAGACGCAGGTGACGTCGTGCCCCGCTTCCTCGCACCAGACGGCCAACGCCTGCGGCATGATGCTGGCAAAGTTGGCGTTCATGACGCGCGACCAGAGCGCGCGTGTGGGGCCCTTCGTGACGAGATCGATGATGACGACGTGGAGCTTTCGCAGAACCGTTCCGCCCGGAGATGATTATCCTCTAAGCATTCCCCCAAGTGCGGCAAAGGGCAAGGGGCGAGGGTCTGTGGAGGCTAGGCGGTCAGGCGGTCAGGCGGTCAGGGGGTCAGGTCGCTAGAGTCCGTCGGCTGGTCCGGTGGTTGGGTGCTGTGGTCTGAATTCCGGCGCGTGCTCGCACCAGGCTTGACCCGCGCATCGACTCACCGCCTGGCCGCCGAACCGCCCAATCTCACCCCGGCCCGCGCCGCGCGGTCCGGGCCAGGAGATAGACGAACCCACCCCATACGCCGCCGAGCACCAACACCAGCATGATCCAGCCGCCGACAGTCATTCTCCCTCCTTGGTCTTGGCGCCCACCCGGGCGGCCCAGGCGCGGTTCACGAGGATCAGCAGCAGAATCATGAGCCCCCACTGCGCCACCGTGGTGCCCACGCTGTAGGTCCGGAACGGGTTCCACCACGCCTCCCGGTCGTAGTTCGCCGCCGACTGGTAGAACCACCAGATCATCAGCGCGATGAACTCGACGGGCACGACGTAGCGGATGACGAGGGTCCACCACCGGCCGACCGGATGTGGCTCATCCTCGGTATTGATGAGCTCTTTCCGGAAGCGGTCGGCCCCGAAGCGGGCGACGGCCAGCGCGATGAGCATGCCCGACACCATGAGCCCGAGGCCCCAGACCCAGTCCTGGTTCCTGAACACGCCGATCTTCCAGGCGGAGGGAAGTCCGAGGAGGAATCCGATAACGCCGACCAGCACTACCGCGCGGTTGCGCCGAATCCCCAGGTCCCCGGCCATCCGAGTCGCCAGCTCGATCATGGCGATGAGCGACGACATGGCGGCGAAGCTGAGCGCCAGGAAGAACAACGCCAAGAAGAGGTGCCCGGCCGGGATCCGCTCGAACAGGCGGGGGAGCCAGATGAACGTGAGACCCTCGTTGCTCGCGCCGAGCGCGGCCCGCGCGTCAGCCTCGGGGAGCACCGCGAACACGGTGCACATCACGGCGATGCCGGCCAGCAGCGAGGCGGAGTAGTCGCCGAACGCCGTCGTGTAGCTGGTGAGGACAAAGTCGTCCTTCTTGCGCAGGTAGACCCCGTAGGTCATCACCAAGCCCCACGCCGCGCCGACGCTCCAGGCCGACTGACTCAACGCCTCGAGCCAGACCTTGTGGCTGAGTAGCTCGTGCCAATCGGGCGTGAAGAGGAAGGCGAGGCCTTTGACCGCCCCGGGGAGCAGGAGCGCGCGGACGGCGGCGGCTACGAGGAGCAGGAACAGGACGGGCACGAGAATCCGGTTGGTGAGCTCGATGCCTTTGACCACGCCGCGCGAGATGATCCAGCACCCGATCAGCATCGCGGCCAAGTGGAACGCCACCGGCTGGCTGCTCGCAGTCGTGAACGCCTGCCAGTACGCCTCGGAGTCGGCGTGGACGAAGCCCGAGCCGAGCGAGGCGACGAAGTACTTGATGCACCACCCCGTCACGACCGAGTAGTAGAACATGATGAAGCAGGTGCAGAGGCCGACGAACGCGCCCATCCAGTTGTACTTGGCGCCGATGAGATGACCGATGGCGCCGGCCGGACCGCGCCGCGTGTGCTTCCCCAAGGCGAACTCCGCCATCACGAGCGGCGCCGACCAGGCGAACAGGAACACCATCCAGGCGATCATGAACGCCCCGCCCCCATTGGCGGCGACCACGCGGGGAAAGCGCCAGATGTTGCCCGTGCCGACAGCCATGCCGAGGGCCGCGAGAATGACGCCCCAGCGCGAGGAGAATTGGTCGTTCTGCTCGGTCATGTCGAGTCCCGGTCGTGACCTGCCCATTCTAGAGGAGGCAGGTGGCCGGTGGAAGGGGGGAGGTGAAGGGTCAGACGGCGAGACGGCAAGACGGCCAGCGGTTTGTAGAGTGTAGCTGGCAGCGGACGCACTGCGCACTCAGGCCTGCGGCCCGCTGGCCGTCTTGCCGTCTCGCCGTCTACCCTTTCACCCCACACCCAAGCCCCTGCCACCACCACCTAAGTGTTAGAGACCGTAATAGATCTCGATCTCGTACGGGTGCGGCCGCACTTGGACGTCCCGTTCCTCTTGCCGCTTCTGGGCGATCCACCGGTCGATCACGTCGTCCGTGAACGCACCGTCTGTGGTGAGGAACCCGCGATCGCGATCGAGGGCGTCCAGGGCCTGTCCGAGGGAAGTCGGGAGGGCCTTGATCTGGGCCCGGCGCTCCGCCGGCCACGTGAAGACATCGTCGTCCACCGGGCCGAAGCCGAGCGCCGTGGGGTCGAAGTGGGCGCGCGCGCCCGCCAGGCCGGCCAGGAGCTGCGCGGCGATGGCGAGGTACGGGTTGCTCATGGCGTCCGGTGGCCGGAACTCCATTCTGGTGCTCTCGGGGCGGTCCGCGTACTTGGGGATGCGCACCGCGGCGCTGCGGTTGGCGAGTGAGAAGATGGCGCTCACCGGAGCTTCGAATCCCGGCACGAGGCGGCGGTACGAGTTCGTCGACGGATTGGTGAGTCCCATGACGGCCGGACCGTGGGTGAGAAGGCCGGCGACGTACGCGCGAGCCGTAGCACTCAGGTGGGCATACCCGGCCGGGTCGTAGAAGGCGTTGGCGTCGCCCAACCACAGGCACTGGTGGAAATGCATGCCCGAGCCGGCTTCGCCGTGGAGCGGCTTGGGGAGGAACGTGGCCGTCAGGCCCAACTCGAGCGCGGTCATCCTGACCGCGTACTTGACGAGCATCGCGGCGTCGCCGGCATCGAGCATGGGCAACAGCGGGATCTCGATCTCGCACTGACCGGGTGCGCCAACTTCATGGTGATGGTACTTCACCTCGACGCCGAGCTGTTCGAGGGCGAGCACGATGCGGGTACGGGCCCCATGCAACCGGTCGTGGGGCGGGGCGGCGTGATAGCCGCCGTGGGTCGCGATGGTGTAGCCGCTTCCCGGCTCGCGCCGCCGCCACGGGCCCTCGGCCGATTCGACGCGGTAACTGGCCACGTGCATCGCGTTCTCGACCGCGACGCTGTCGAAGAGATAGAACTCGAACTCCGGTCCCCACACGCTGCGGTCGGCAATGCCGCTCTTGGCCAGGGCCGCCTCTGCCAGGCGGGCAATGAAACGCGGATCGTACGGCGACGGCTCGCGGGTGCCGGCTTCCAATGCCTGACAGATGAACGCGAGCGTGGGCACCTCGGCCCACGGATCCACGAACGCCGCCTGGAGATCGGGGACGAGCGTCATGTCACCGGCCTTGACGGACTTGATGCCAAGGGCCGAGCCGTCAAAGCCGACACCGCGGTCGAGCAAGGGGGCCGTCAAGCGGGCGGCTGGCAGCGTGACATGATGCCATTGGCCCCACAAGCCGCAGAAACGAAGGTCCACCATGACGATGCCGTGCTCGCGGATGTACGCGCGCGCGTCGTCCAGTTGTTCGAAGCCAAGCATGGGACGGTCCCGTTCGGATGTTCGCGGACGGCCAGCCATGGCCGCCTTGCGTACACGCTGTCATCCGTCTATGAAAGTTGAGGTGAAGGCGGTGTGAAGAGGTCTCGCGACGGTCGTACGGGTACCTGGGAGGCTCTGTGATGCGACGGATCGGGCTGGCGTTGGTCTTCGGTGCGGTGATGCTGCCGGGATGCATAGCGGCGCAGCAGACGTTCGACCTGCGCGCCAACTACACGAAGCAGGAAGTCATGATTCCAATGCGAGACGGCGTGCGGCTGTTCACGTCGATCCTGGTCCCGAAGGACGCGACCAGGCGCCATCCCATCCTGATGCGTCGGACGCCCTACTCCTGCTCCCCGTACGGGGTGGACGAGTTCGCGGAGAGCCTTCCTCTCCAGACCGACCGCTACGTCCGCGAGGGATACATCATCGTCTGCCAGGACGTCCGCGGTCGCTACCTGTCGGAGGGGACCTATGGGGATGTCCGACCCTACCAGCCGGTGAAGCACGGGAACACGGATGTCGATGAAACGACCGACACGTACGACACGGTGGATTGGCTCGTCAAGAACCTCACGACGAGCAACGGGCGGGTCGGCATCAGCGGCATCTCGTACCCGGGGTTCTACACGTGGATGGGGACGATCGACGCCCATCCCGCGGTGAAGGCGACGTCCCCTCAGGCGCCCGTGTCGAAGTGGATGGGGGGCGACGACTTCTACCACAATGGCGCCCTGCTCCTGCCGCACGCGTTCGACTTCTACTCCAACTTCGGTCGCGCGCGGCCGGTGCCCACGACCGAGAACGCTCCCCGCTTCGACCACGGCACGCCGGACGGGTACGCGTTCTTCCTGCGCATGGGTCCCCTCGCCAACGCGGACGCCAAGTACTTCCACGGGCAGATGGCATTCTGGGATACGCTGATCACACACGATCAGTGGAGCGACTACTGGGCGGCGCGCAACGTCCTGCCGCATCTGACCGGGATCCGGCCGGCCACGCTGGTGGTCGGGGGGTGGTTCGATACCGAGAACCTGTTCGGCGCGCTGAATTCCTACGCCGCCAACGAAGCGCAGTCACCCAACGCCACGAACCGGCTGGTGATGGGGCCGTGGTACCACGGGGAATGGGCGCGGGACGCCGGTGACTCGCTCGGTGCCATCCACTGGGGGATGGCCACGTCCCGCTTCTACACCGACAGCATCGAGGGCCCCTTCTTCGACCACTACCTGAACGACGGTCCGGACCCCCATCTGCCAGAAGCCTATGTATTCGACACGGGAGCAAAGCGCTGGCGGACCTTCGACGCATGGCCGCCACGCTCGGCCATGCCCCGGGACCTGTACCTCGAGGCGGGAGGGCAGCTTCGCTTTCACGGGTCCGCCGGGTCCGCCGGGTCCGCCGGGTCCGCCGGGTCCGCCGGGTCCGCCGGGTCCGCCGAGTACGACGAGTACGTGAACGACCCGTCGAAACCCGTTCCGTACACGAACGAGATCGTGCACTGGTACAACCCTGCCTTCATGCTGGAAGACCAGCGGTTCGCGTCCCGCCGGCCGGACGT
>Ga0307424_1000590_pt1 | contig 19460 bp, 24 predicted proteins | sample SalMarWE160320MG_FD_202157 | JGI IMG/M metagenome (GOLD analysis project Ga0307424, IMG submission 202157) | Salt marsh sediment microbial communities from the Plum Island Ecosystem LTER, Massachusetts, United States - WE1603-20 | ecosystem: Environmental > Aquatic > Marine > Intertidal zone >... | reverse complement strand
CTGCTCGACCCATTTGCGACTTGCGAAGAGGTGCAGGACAACCGACAACGCTCGTTGATGTTTCGACCGGCGAGAATCGCGTCCTGTTCGACTGCGACGGGTTCGGTGTGGACGATCGTGTCGACTGGATAGCGCCGGATCGGTTCCTTCTGCTGACTGTGCCCTGCTATGCCTGCGAAACATCCGCAGCGATTGTCACTCTCGTCACTCTTCCGGGTAAGGACGCAACGGAGCTAACCGACGGCCTCGAAAACGGAGGGGTCTACGCGATTTCACCCGACCGCAGCCGCATCCTGGTGGGCGGCGAAACGCTGCGCCTGTACGACTCGAATGGAACTCTGTTGCGCGTCATCGAGTCGCCGAAGGGGTACAAGATCACCGGTTTGTCCTGGTCGAACGACGGCTTGAGCTTTGCCTACATTGTCGGGCCCGCGACCGTGAACCTCCTCTAGTCGAGCACCGCGGCGCTGATTGACGAGACGGGTGGCAGGTCCGCCGTGATGCGGCGCCACGTCTCGCCGTTGTCGGCGCTGGCGTAGAGGTGGCCGGTGTTGGTGCCGAAGTAGACGCCGGCTTCGTCGAGGCTGTCGGTGCACATCGCCTCGCGGTACGTACCCATGTAGGCGTTGTCCTGCGGCAGCCCCTTCGACATCGCCTGCCACGAACGGCCGGCGTCCGTGGTGCGGTAGACGCGCAGCTTGCCCTCCGGCGGCACACGGAACTCGGCGCCCTGCAGCGGCAGGACGAAGGCGGTGTCCGGGTCGTTGGGGTGGGCCGCCATGACGAAGCCGAAGTCGGAGGGCAGGCCTTCCGTGATCTCGGTCCACGTCGAAGCGCCGTCGTCGCTGCGGTAGGTGCCGTAGTGCGTCTGGGCGTAGAGGCGTTCACCGTCGCCCGCGGCGCGTACCAGGTGGTGCACGCACTGCCCCACCTCCGGGTAGAGCTCCGCGTTGGCGTCGTACTTGGCCAGCACGTTCTTGAGGCTGGCGTTCATCGGTTGCCACGATGCGCCGCGGTCCTCGGTGCGGAACACGCCCGCCGCCGAGATCGCGACCCACATGCGATTGAGGTTCGCGGGATCCAGGACGACGGAGTGGACGATGAGCCCGCCGGCACCCGGGCCCCAGCGGTCGCGCGTCGGGTGGTTGTTCAACGCCATGTTCTCGGACCACGTGGCGCCGTCGTCGTCGGAGCGGAAGAGACAGCCCGGGTCGACGCCGCAGTACAGCACGCCGGGCTGAGAAGGGCGCCCCGGCTCCAGGTGCCACAGCCGCTCGACGCTGCGCCCCGCGTCATCGGGAAACTTCGGCGCGCCGCGCTTCTCCGACCATGTCTTGCCGAGGTCGGGCGAGACCGCGACGTGCGTGCCGAACCAGGGGTCGTTGGCGGTGGCGAAGAGGGCGCCGCTGCGCGAATCGATCGTGGCGTGGTTAACGTCGCCGCCGTTGAGGAACGGCCCCGCCAACTGCCACGAATCACGGCGGGCATCGCTCCTGAGCAGGAACAGGCCTTTGCGGGTACCAACGCTGAGAACAACAGTGTTAGCCATGGCTTAAACCTTTCGCGGCGAATTTGCTGCAGGATATGCAGTGCGGCCTGCGCGGTCAACAAACCGCACGCAAAGATTCAGCTTCGACCCTAACCGCCGGCAACGCTACGCTCTAAACGCAATGTTGGGCGTAAGAGACTGGCGAGGCGTGATCCTGCTGGCGGGCGATTTCGTCTGCTTCCTGGTCTTCGCGCTGCTGGGCCTGCGCAGCCACGAGGAGGGCATCACGCTGAGCGGCATCGTCCGGGCGGCGACGCCGTTTCAGGCCGGCTGGCTGCTGGCGGGCCTCGTGCCGACGTTCCACGAGAGCCGGTCGGCGCACCGCCGCACCGGCGTTGTGCGCCGCTGGACGCCCGCCTGGGTCATCGGCCTGGCGTTGCGCACGCTGTTCTTCGACCGCAGCTTCGAGGTCTCGTTCGCCATCGTCGCGTTCATCGCCAACGGCGCCTTTCTGCTGCTCTGGCGCTCTGTCCTGGCGCGCCGGCTGTTCCGGGAGCCTTTCAGAAGCGAATAAGGCGCCTGCGCCGGCGCCGCTTGGGCGGCGGCACGTGGCCCAGCGCCAGCTCCACCTGGCGGTGGTTGTAGCTCGGCCGCGCCAGGTGCAGCGCCTCGTGACGCACCGTCTCCTCGACCGCGGCCCAGTCGCGACCGTGCGTCCGTATGTAGACGACGCCGGAATGGCCGTGGCGCAGGTGGCAGATCGTCGCCATGCCCAGCTTGCCGCGCGTGCCGCGACGCGCCGTCGGCGAGGCGAGCCGCGCCTCGTAGGCCGGACAGCCGAGGTTCGCCATCGCTTCGCGCCAGGCGGCGTCGCTGAAGCAGAGGTGGTAGGTGAGGTCGCCGCGGCCCAGGCGCTGCAGCTCGGCGGCCAGCAGCGCGGCGGCGTTGCGTTTGTAGTCCTGCGGGGGCATCGCGGTACGGGCCATGCCGGGCTAGTATAAGGTCGTCCGTTTAGAGGTACGCATTCATCAAGGAGAACAGAGATGGACGAAGCCGCGAAGAAAACTGCCCTGCGCATGATCCCCTACGGCCTCTTTGTCATGACCGTCAAAGATGACAAGACAATGACCGGCGCCGCCGTTAACTGGCTGACCCAGGCGTCGTTCGCGCCGCCGCTGGTCGTGCTCGGCGCCAAGGCTGACGCCCCTTCGACGGCGATGGTCGAGAGCAGCGGCATCTTCTGCATCAACGTCATGGAGACGGGCCAGGTGGGTATTGCCAGCGCCTTCTTCAAGCACGTTGAGCCCGAGGGCAACAAGTTCGGCGACATCGAGTTCACGCTCAGCCCCAACGGCCTGGCCGTGCTCAAGGATGCCCTCGGCTACTTCGAGTGCCAGGTGCGTGAGACGATCAAGTTGGGCGACCACACGATCTTCGTCGGCGAGGTTGTAGAGGCCGGCATGCAGCGCGAAGGTGAGCCCCTCACCCTGGCCGAGACCGGCTTCAAGTACGGCGGGTGATCTTGCCCTCCGCGAAAGCTGTCTGACGTTGAACCGGCGCGGAAACCACCCGGCGGTGGGTTCGTTTCCGCGGGGCGGGTGAGGACGTCGTGATCATCTCCTCCCGCCAGAACGACCGCGTCAAGGCGATACGCGCCCTGCGTGACAAGAAGGAGCGCGACGCCAGCGGTACCTTCTTCGCCGAGGGCGAGCGCCTGCTTCGCGCCGCGTTGCAGACCGGCGCGGCGTTCGAGCTGGTTGTCCTCGCCCCGGACCGCCTCACCAAGTCGGAAGCGGCACTGATCGACTCGCTGGAGGAGATGAAAGTACCGCTGCTGGAGGTGACGCCGGATCTGTTCGACGTCATCGCCTTCCGCGAGGACGCGCAGTCCGTCGGCGCGATCGTGGCGCAGCGCTGGGAGACGCTCTCGTCCGTCAGCGAGACGCGGCGCTGCTGGCTCGTCCTGCACGACATCCAGCACCCCGGCAACCTCGGCACGCTGATCCGGACCTGCGACGCGGTGGGCGGCGACGGCGTTATCCTCACCGGCCGCTCGACCGATCCCTACCACCCGATGGCGGTGCGCGGCTCGCTGGGGGCGTTGTTCAGCCAGCGCATCATCAAGGCCTCGCAGGCAGACCTGGCGAACTGGCTGCCCCGCAGCGGCTGCACCGTCGTCGGTACCGCGCTGGAGGGCACGAAGGACTTCCGGGAGGTCGACTACACCACGAAACCCGTCGTGATCATGGGCGGCAACGAGCGCGTCGGCATCTCCAAGGAGCAGAAGGACCTCTGCGACGAGCTGGTGCGCATCCCCATGTCAGGCTACGTGGAGTCGCTCAACCTCTCGGTTGCGACGGCGCTGGTGCTGTACGAGGTGCAGCGGCAGCGAGAGGTGGGCGAGAGCTAGCTACTCCAGGTCGTACGTAACGCCGATGTCCTCGCACATGCGGCGGAGGCTCTCGACGACCGAGGGGTGGTAGGGGATGCCGTGGGCGCGGCAGTCGGCCTCGAAGGCGGCTTCCGGCTCGCCGGCGAAGGTCAGCGGCCCGGCGTTGGGTAGACGTGGCGCCGCGCGCAGCGTCTGCTTCATCGACTCCATCTGGTCGTAGAACGACTCGACGCTGGTGAAGGCATCGATCTTCATCGCGGCGAAGAAGTGGTTGGCGGCGCGACGCGGCAGCTCGGCGCTGGAGTGGCCGCCGCTGAGCACGCCGGTGAGGATATCGACCATGATCGCCAGGCCGAAGCCCTTCCAGGCGCCGGTCAGCGTCTCGGAGCCCAGCGGCAGGATGCCGCCCATGCCCTCCGACTCGTAGTAGACGTCGGGGTCGGTGACGTCATCGCCGTTGCCGTCTTTGACCCAGCCCACCGGTATCGGCTTGCCGCGGCGGCGCGCGATCTCCAGCTTGCCCGCGGCGACGACCGACGCTGCCATGTCGAGGCAGAACGGCGCCTCGGGTGGCCGCATCGGCGCGGCGAAGGAGATGGCGTTGAGGCCGTAGACGCGCTGCGCACCGCCAGGCGGCACGACGCCGTTGCCGCCGGTGGTCAGCGAGATGCCGCACATGCCGTGGCTCAGCGCCATCAGGGCGTAGGGCGACGCGGGACCGTAGTGCGTGCTGTTGCGCACCGACACCATCCCTACGCCCGTCGCCTGCGCCTTCTCGATGGCGAGGCGCATGGCCACGGTGCCCGCCACGAAGCCCAGGCCGCCGTCGCCATCGACCGTGGCGGCTGACGCCGTGTCGCGCAGGACGCGAACCTGGGGGTTGAGGTTGAGGTGGCCGTCGCGGGCGCGGTAGACGTAGAAGTCGGCGAAGCGCGCGAAGCCGTGCGACTCGATGCCGCGCAGGTCAGACGCGATCAGCACGTCGGCGGTCATACGGGCGTGCTCGTCCGGCACGCCGACCCTGGTCAGCGCGCGCACGCCGAGGAGATAGAGCTTCTCGGCGTCGACCCGGATGTCGGTGTGGTCCGGCATTACTTGCTGGTAAGGCGCTTCAGCTCTTCGAGGTCGCCGCGGGCGCCCTTGACCATGCTGCCGGCGTCCGGCGAGAGCATGACCATCTTGAACCCCTGCTCGATGAATCTGGCGGCGTACTCCGGGCCCCAGGTGTGCACGCCGGGGACGATGCCCGCCTTCTCCGCCGCCTGGCGGATCTTGTCGACCGCTGCCTGGTGCTTCGGGTCCCAGGGTTCGCCGCGGTAGGGCAGGCCCAGCGAGAGGTTGAGGTCCGAGGGTCCGATGTACACCGCGTCGAGGCCAGGCGTAGAGGCGATCTCGTCCACCTTGGAGAGCCCTTCCTCCGTCTCGACCATGGCGATGCAGACGATCTCGTCGTTGGCGTGCGTCATGTAGTCGCTGCCGCCGTAGAGCGCGGCGCGGAACGGGCCGGAACTGCGCTGTCCAACCGGCGGGAAGCGTACAGCGCGTACCACGGCCTCGGCCTCGGCGCGGTTGTTCACCATCGGCACAACGACGCCGTAGGCCCCCGCGTCGAGGTACTTCATGATCAGGCGCGGGTCGTTCCAGCCCACCCGCACGAAGGGGATCGTGTCGGTGGTGGAGATCGCCTGGAGCATGGTGAAGGCGTCTTCGAACTCCATTGCGCCGTGCTGCGTGTCGATGCAGATCCAGTCGTAGCCCTGGTGGGCCATGATCTCGGCGCTGAAGCTGCTGGGGATGCTGAGCCAGGCGCCGACCTGGACCTTGCCCTCCTGCCACGCTCGCTTGACGGTGTTTGGGCGCATGAATGCCTCCGCACTAGGAACCGGGGTTTAGGTTGCCTCATTCTGCGCGAAGGCGCAGTGCGCGTCTAGCGACTGGCCTGCAATGGCGCTTCCGGGGCATGATGGGCGCCTAGAAGCAGGAGGAAACGCGATGCGTATTGGCTTTATCGGACTGGGGATCATGGGCAAGCCGATGGTGAAGCACCTCATCGGCGCGGGGCACGAGCTGACGGTGTGGAACCGCAGCCAGCCTGGCATCGACGAGATGGTGCAGGCCGGCGCCAAAGCCGGCGCTTCGCCCGCAGACGTGGCGAGCAAGAGCGAGGTCGTCTTCACCATGGTCGGCGACTCGCCCGACGTCGAAGCGGTGTCGCTGGGCGAGAACGGCATCGCGTCCGGCGCCTCGCGCGGCCTGATCCACATCGACGCAACGACGATGTCGCCGTCGGTGACGCGCTCGATCGCTGCGGCGTACGAATCGAAAGGCATCGAGCTGCTCGACGCTCCCGTCTCCGGCGGCGAGGGCGGCGCGATCAACGCCACGCTCTCGATCATGGTCGGCGGCAAGAAGGACGTCTTCGACAAGTGCCTGCCGCTGTTCGAGGTCGTTGGCAAGACGATTACCTACTGCGGGCCGACAGGCGCGGGACAGACAGTGAAGCTCTGCAATCAGGTCGCCGTGTCAGTGACCAACATGGCGGTGTGCGAATCGCTGGTGCTGGCGGCGAAAGCCGGCGTGTCGCCAGAGACGATGCTGCAGGCGATCAGCGGCGGCGCCGCGTCGTCCTGGCAGCTGCTCAACCTCGCCCCCAAGATGATCGAGCGCGACTTCCGGCCCGGCTTCAAGGTCTGGCACCAGCAGAAAGACCTGCGCCTCGCCCTCGAGGTGGCGCGCGACAACGCGCTGCCTCTGCCCGCGACGTCGCTCGTGGCGCAGCTCTTCGCCTCGGTGGAAGCGGACGGCCTGCGCGACGAAGGCACGCAGGCGCTGGTCAAAGCCCTGGAAAAGCTCGCCGACGTCTCGGTAGGTTAAGGAGCCGACCAATGCCTGACGCCTCGATCCTCAACGACAACGCCGCCGTCACGGCGCGCCTCGAAGCGCTAGTGGGGCGGCTCAGCGACGCCGACCTGCGGCACGACCTTGGCGGCGGCTGGACCGTCTCCGTGGCGCTGGCCCACCTGGCGTTCTGGGACCGCCGCATCGTCTACATGCTGGAGCGCTGGATTCGCGACGGCACACCGCACGTCGAGCTGGACGACGACGTGATCAACAACGCGCTGGAGGAGCTGCTCAAGGCGGTCGAACCGCGCGCCGCCGTCCGCCTCGCCGTCGAGTCCGCCAGGGCTGCGGACGCCGCCATCGCGCGCGTCCCGGACGCCATCGCCGCGCAGCTTATCGCCGAGGACCACGCGTACCTGCTGAGGCGCGCCGGCCACCGCGGCGAGCACATCGAGCAGATAGAGGCTGCGCTGAAGACTTAGGGTTTGCCTGGCATCCAGCGTGCCGCCATCTCGCAGCTCCTCTACGGAATCCTGCCTTGTCGAAGGACGTAACGTCATGTGGTTCGACAAGCTCACCTGCCGTGTCGGGGCGGGTTGCCACGGATGCGGCCATAGGCGTGCTTCGGGTACAGCGCGATGCGCTTCGACTCCAGCTCGTCGAGGTCCCGAAGCTCCGACGCCGTCGGCTCGATGACCTGGATCTCGTCCTTGACGATCAGGTCGGCAAACTTCTCGTTGAGGTACGCCAGCGTCCGCGCGTCCGGCGCCCGCTGAATGCGCAGCACCAGGCGCTCGCCGACGAAGCGGGCGGAGCGATAGTTGGCGTAGAAGCGCTCGATCTCCTCGACGGCCTCCTGAGGCGTCGTCGCGACGCGCAGCAGCTCCAGGTCGCTCTCGTTGATGAAGCCGCTGGCCAGGACGTTGTCGCGGATGAAGATCAGCCAGTCGCGCCAGTAGCTGCTGCCCTCAGGCTCCAGCAGGACGATGGGGTGGATCGCGCTCTTGCCGGTCTGGGTCAGCGTCAGCAGCTCGAAGCACTCGTCCAGCGTGCCCCAGCCGCCGGGCAGCAGCACGAAGGCGTCTGACTCCTTGAGGAAAGTCACCTTGCGGGTGAAGAAGTACTTGAAGTTGATCAGCTTGCCGTCTTTGGCGATGTAGGCGTTAGCCGGGTTGAGCCCGGGCAGCCGGATGTTGGCGCCAAAGCTCTGCTCCGCCCCCGCGCCCTCGTGGCCGGCAGCCATGATGCCGGGTCCCGCGCCCGTAATCACCATCCAGCCCCGATCCGCGATCTGCGACGCGAACTCGCGCGTGGAGATGTACTCCTCCTCGCCGTCTTTGACGCGGGCGGAGCCGAAGATGCTGACTTTGCGCTGGCCGCGGTAGGGCGCGAAGATGCGGAACGAGTAGGCGAACTCCTTGACCGCGGCGTTGACCAGCTTCAGCTCGGAGCGTGACGCGTGCTGCGTGATCAGCCGCAGTGACGAGGTCAGCATCTCGCGCACCAGCTCGAGGTCGGCGGTGTCGACAGGCTGCTCATTGCCGGGGATGGCGTAAGTCAGGGTGCCGATGACCTCGTTGACCAGGCGATCCAGCTCCGTGTTGCCGGTGGTGTAGACGCGGCGGTAGGCCGGTCCTCGCGCCCGGCGCGACTCCGGTTCGAGAGGCTCGATGGCACCGCGTTCGTCCTCAGCGAGGTCGCCCGTGTTCCACTGCTCTTCGTCTATGTCCCGAGGTTTAACCATGGTTCAAAGTGGCTCGAGGTTTGAAGGTGGCTGGAGCGGCCAGGGGGAATTGAACCCCCGCCTCATCCTTGGGAGGGACGCGTGCCACCACAACACCTTGGCCGCCTGAGGCCATGTTAGCGTATCGGTTTTGCAGACGCATGAGCGTATCGGGGATGCACCGAGGCAGGCGCGCCCGGCCGAATTGCCGGCCTACGCCCGCCCGCTGACGTGCTCTGGCTCGATGCGGACGATGACCCGCACCTCGCCTTCGCGCCTGGGGTAGACGAAGTCCGGGCCTATGTACTTGCGCCCCAGCTTGCTGATGTGCTCGAAGGCGCCCTCGCGCGTGATCTCAACCACGCGGCCGCGGATCTCCATGTACATCTGCTGGTTGTCCTGCGCCGCGATCGACAGCGCGATGCGGGGGTCGCGGGCCAGGTTGCGCGGCTTCTGACGGCCCTCTGCCGTGTTGATCAGGACGTGTGTGTCGTCGCAGTCGACCCACACCGGGGTGACCTGCGGCGAGCCGTCCTTGAACAGGGTAACGACGTGAGCCAGGTTGGGGTCTTCGATCAACTTGCGCTGCGCCGGGGTTAATTTGACCAAGGGTTGACTCTCCTAGATGACGCTTAGTCCAGCCCCACGCCTTCGACGTGCAGCGGCTCGATCTTGACGATGACGCGCACCTCACCTTGCGGCGACGGGTTGCGAGTGCCGGGGCCAAAGTACTTCTCGGCCAGCTTCGTCAGGTGGTCGTAGGCGCCTTCGTGGATCATCTCGACGACATGGCCGCGGACCTCCACGTACTTGCCCATCGAGTTGCGGTCAACGACTGACAGCGTGACGCGCGGGTCGCGGTGCATATTGATCGCCTTCTGACGGCCTTCTGCCGTGTTGACGTAGACGTATCCGTCCTCGAAATCGACCCACAGTGGCGTTGACTGCGGCATACCGTCCTTCATCAACGTGGCGAGGTGTGCCAGGTTCGGCTCCTGCAGGAGACGCCGCTGGCCGGGCGTGAGAGTAACCAAGGTCGCCTCCTTCTAGAGACGCTACTTCTCCGGCGCCACTACGGAGTCCGCCTCGATGCGGTAGACGACACGCTCGGCGGCGGGCGGGCGGTTTGCGGGCTCGTTGCCGGTGTACTTCTTGGTCACTTCGACGAAGCCCTCAACCGCCGCCTCGCCGGTGATGATCTCGACGACACGGCCGCGGATCTGCAGCGGCGGGAACGGTGAGTCGATGTCCGAGATCGAGAGCGCAACGCGCGGGTCGCGCTGGATGTTGCGCGTCTTCACGCGGTCGACGCCGGTGCTGATCATGACGTTGTCGCCATGGCGGTAGACCCACATCGGCGACACCTGCGGCGAGCCGTCCTTCATGATCGTGGCGATGTGGACAAAGTTCTTGCCATCGATGATGCGCTTTGCGCCTTCAGACAGAGGAACACCCATGGTCCAGCCTCCAAGAACTAAGCTGCCTTCGGGCAGGGTGAGCATTTACTGCACAGGATTCGTTACAGTATAAGCCGTCCCGGAGTTAGAGACAGGAGCAGCCATGGACGCCTACCAGGCCATCATCAGCAAGCGAGACCGCCGCGACTACGATTCGAAGCCGATCCCCGAGGACGTGCTGCGCCGCATCCTGCAGGCAGGCCGCATGGCCGGCAGCTCCAGCAACAGCCAGCCCTTTCGCTTCATCGTCATGCGCGACCAGGCGGCGAAAGAGAATCTGGCGCCGGCCGGCCCCGGAACGGCGCCGCTGGTCAAGGCGCCGCTCGCTATCGTCATCGTGCTGGAGAAGGGCCGGCGCGACCTCGACGTGGGCCGCGCGGCGCAGAACATGATGGTCGCTGCCTGGGCGGAGGGCATCCACAGCTGCCCTATCGGCCTGCGCGAGGAGGCGATCGCCAGCGAGGCGCTGGGCTTGCCCGACACGCACGTTGCAGCCATCGGCGTCTCCTTCGGCTACCCGGCCTCCGGCACGACGTCCGGCGAGAGCCGCCCGCGCATCCCCATGGACGAGCTGGTCCATTACGATCGTTGGTAGGCGATTCTGGCTGCGACGGAGGTGGAGTGACTCGTCTCATGAGGCATGGCGCCGCGTTACGTCCTTCGACAAGCTCAGGATGCCTGGCGAGGCCTCCAGATGACGATGCAAGGTTTCTTCGGGGGTAAGATTCAAGAGATGAACGGCGAGATAGACGACTTCCAGGACGCGCCGCCGGAGCTCGAAGGCATGGTTCGCTCCATGCTCGAAGCGCTGGGCGAAGACCCCGACCGCGACGGCTTGCGCGCGACGCCCGGCCGCGTCGCCCGCAGCATGGCGTTCCTCACCTCCGGCTACCACATGGACCCCCGCGCCGTCGTCGGCGAGGCGCTGTTCGAGGTGGAGTACGACGAGATGGTCACGGTGCACACGGAGGTCTACAGCCTCTGCGAGCACCACCTGCTGCCGTTCTTCGGTCGCTGCCACATCGCCTACCTGCCCTCAGGCAAGATCGTGGGGCTGAGCAAGCTGGCGCGCCTGGCCGAGGTGTACTCACGTCGTCTCCAGGTGCAGGAACGCCTCACCACCGATATCGCCAACGCGATCAACGAAATCCTGGAGCCTAAAGGCGTCGGCGTCATCATCGAGGCGCAGCACCTCTGCATGATGATGCGAGGCGTGGAGAAGCAGCACTCGAGCGCCGTCACCAGCTGCATGCTGGGCCGCTTCCGCACCGACGCGCGCACCCGCGGCGAGTTCCTCAGCCTCATCGCCAAGAACGGGGCTTAGGGGCCCTAGCTAGCCCGTCTTGCCCAGCCGTTCGTTCAGGTCGTTGCTCGCCGCAGCCAGTAACTGGTTCGGGTTTATGCCGCCCTCCGGGGCCTCGGCTATGCCGGCCCGTGGCCGGTAGTCGATAAGGACGCGCTGCAGCCGGCCCGCGACGACCTCGGCTCCCTCTCGGGGCGAGTGCGGCATGCCGAAGGCGTAGGAGCGCTCCGACAGCTTGCCGGCAAAGTCGAGTTCTCTGAGGTTGGAACCGGCGAAATCCTTCATCTCGCGGTCGGTTGCCTGGTTGGAGAAGTTCAGGTTGACCAGCAGGACGGAGAACGGCAAACCGTAACGAGCGGCGCGATAAGCCTCCTCCGCTATTCTGCGCAGGAGGACTTCAGGTTCGCACCAGGAAAGCCTGGGGCTAAAGTTGCCATATTCAGTCGACATAACTGCACCTCGCGAGAGCGATGTTGCATTTTGGAGTATCGGCCTCCTGAGGTGGTTCCCGTAGGAGCGGTTCGTCACCGATTTCTTGATCGAGGCGCAGAACCCTGCGTGTGACGAATTCCTCAGACCGATCGGCAAAGCGGGGTCTAGCTATCCCCGAGGTACGAAGGTGTTTCAGTGGAGGTGACGAGTGTTGGCGCATCGGCCGTCGGGAGGCTTCATCGATCAAATCATCGCCGGAGCACCAGCTTCTGATCCCCTCCGCAACTAGTTGGCTGTTGTTCGCTCAGATCATCGGCCAGGGGTACGGGCGGTACATCGGCGGCGGCGGGTAGACGCGCTCGCGGTCGATCAGCGCCGCGCGCTCCATGAGACGCTGCAGCTCCTGCTCCGACAGCAGCTCGGCGAGCTGGTCCCGCAGCCCCGCGTCGTCGCGCAGACGTTCCGCGAACCCGCAGACGTCCTCCATCAGCACCGGCGGCACCGGCGTGCCCTGGAAGTCCCAGATCACGGTGCGTAGCTTCTCGTCGCCGTGGAACGCGATGCCGTGGTCGATGCACCAGAGGCGCCCTGAGGCGTCCTGCAAGGTATGGCCGCCCTTGCGGTCCGCGTTGTTGATCAGCCAGTCGAACAGCGCGATGCGGCGCATGTCCGCCTCGCGGCCGTCCTTGATGTTGAAGAAGTGCAGCGCCGGGTCATGCACCACGAAGAGCTGCAGCACGCCCACGCCCGCGCGCAGGCCGTCCTCGCGCACGACTGTCGGCGGCACCAGGCCCCAGCCCAGCGCCTCGCTGACCACGTAGGCGGCGTACTCGCGCTTGTATAGCGTGCCGGAAGGGAAGTCGTGTAGCGGCGCCTCGCCATCGCGCGGCTTGTAGACCGCGTAGCCTTCGCCGGCTTCCGGGTGCGACATCTTGAGCAGGAAGACATAGTTGGACCCCGCGGCGAGCATCCACTCCTCCGTGACCTCGGCTTCTGCGAGGACGTCGAGGATGTTGGGCAGATCGGGCTGCCAGCTCTTGGCGGGCATGCCGCGGACGTAGCGGCTGGTGATGGCGGCACCTCCTGGGTACGTCTCGATTATAGCTTTCGGGCTCGGCGATCGGCCCGGATTCCTCGCCTTGAGATACAGTACAGCTTGTGAAACAGCAACCGACATTTCCCGGCCGACCGTATCCGCTGGGCGCCACATGGGACGGCAGCGGCGTTAACTTCGCGCTGTTCAGTGAAGACGCCGAGGCGGTTGAGCTCTGCCTCTTCGACAAGGCATACGGCGCGCCCGAGGTCGAGCGTATCCGCATGCGGGAGCAGACCGACTTCGTTTGGCACATCTACCTGCCGGAGGGCCGTCCCGGCATGATGTATAGCTATCGCGTCTACGGACCTTACGATCCTGCCAGGGGCCTGCGCTTCAATCCCAACAAGCTTCTGCTCGACCCCTACGTCAAGGCGACTACCGGACCCATCGAGTGGTCCGATGCGATGTTCGCCTACCCCATCGCGTCGCGGCGCCGCGACCGTGACCTCATACTCGACGAGTCGGACAGCGCTCCCGGCATGCCCAAGGGCGTCGTGATCGAGCCTGCGTTCTCCTGGGGCGACGACAAGCCGCCCAAGATCCCCTGGCACGACACCGTGATTTACGAGACTCACGTCAAGGGGTTGACCCACCTGCACCCGCTGATTTCGCCGGAGCGGCGCGGGACCTACTCGGCGCTGAGCGATCATCGCCTCATCCACCACCTCAAGGAGCTTGGCGTCACGGCGGTTGAACTGATGCCGGTGCACCAGTTTGTCAATGACAAGCGCCTGGTGGACCTGGGACTGGCCAACTACTGGGGCTACAACACCATCGGCTTTTTTGCGCCGGACCCGCGCTACGGCGCGTCTCCGGCGCCGGGCGGCCGCGTCAACGAGTTCAAGACGATGGTGCACACGCTGCACCGCGAAGGCATCGAGGTGATCCTCGATGTCGTCTATAACCACACGGCGGAGGGCAACCACCTGGGCCCCACGCTCTCGTTCCGCGGCATCGACAACCGCAGCTACTATCGCCTCATGTCCGAGGACGAGCGCCACTACATGGACTACACCGGCACAGGCAACACGCTGAACGTGCGCCACCCGCGCGTCCTGCAGCTGATCATGGACAGCCTGCGCTACTGGGTGCTGGAGATGCACGTCGACGGCTTCCGCTTCGACCTCGCGTCGGCCCTCGCTCGCGAGCTGCACGATGTCGACAAGCTGAGCGCCTTCTTCGACATCATCCACCAGGACCCGGTGCTCTCTCAGGTCAAGCTCATCGCGGAGCCGTGGGATGTCGGCGAGGGCGGCTACCAGGTCGGCAACTTCCCTGTTGGCTGGACGGAGTGGAACGGCAAGTACCGCGACACCGTGCGCCAATTCTGGCGCGGCGACTACGGCGTCGTCGCCGATCTCGCCTACCGTCTCACGGGCAGCAGCGACCTCTACGCCCAGAGCGGCCGCCGGCCCTACGCCAGCATCAACTTCGTCACAGCGCATGACGGCTTCACACTGCGCGACCTCGTCAGCTACAACGAGAAGCACAACGACGCCAACGGTGAAGGCAGCCGCGACGGCACGGACGACAACCTGAGCTGGAACGGCGGCGTCGAGGGCGAGACCGACGACGAAACGATCATCGAGCTCCGGCGGCGCCAGATACGCAACTTCCTCGCCACGTTGCTGCTATCGCAGGGCGTACCGATGCTGCTGTCCGGCGACGAGGTAGGACGCACGCAGCACGGCAACAATAACGCCTACTGCCAGGACAACGAGCTCTCCTGGCTGAGCTGGGAGCTCGAACCGTGGCAGGAAGAGCTGCTGGCCTGGACCAAGCGACTGATCAAGCTGCGCAACGAACACGTCCTGCTGCGTCGCAGAGATTACTTCCAGGGCCGCCCCATCCGTCCCGCCGGCGTCAAGGACATCTACTGGCTGCGGCCTGAAGGCGGCGAGATGACGGATGAGGCCTGGGCGGAACCGGACGTGCGCTGCCTCGGCGTGCTGCTGCCCGGCACAGCGGCTGACCTCACCGACGAGGAAGGCCTGCCATCGCCGGACGACTCGCTGCTGCTGGCCGTGAACTCGGCGGAGAAGGCTCGGAGCTTCGTGCTGCCGGAGACCATGGGCCGCCGCTACTGGGAGCTAGCCCTGGACACCGCGAAGCCGGACGCCAACCCCGGGTCGGAGTCCTACATGCCGGGTGGGGCCTATGAGTTGGCCGGGCGGTCGCTGGCGCTCCTGATTAACCCACGCGACGGGCATCGAGGTAGTGGCTAGAGAACGCCGCGGGTCGTGATGCAATCACCGCATCATCAGCGCGACGCGCTCGTCGCTGATCTCGGCCGGGATCGGTTCTGAGGGGCCGCGGTAGAGGCGCCAGTTGTCCTCCGGGTCCTGCACCCAGGCGAGGCCGGCGTCGACGAGCTGCCGAACGCCCTGGATCACGTGTCTCGGGTCCCAGACGATGGGCAGGCCCAGGCGCGTGAGGAAGGGAATGATCGCCCGCGCCACTTCGCGGCCGCCCGTGAACAGCTCGGCTTCCTTGAGCTGCAGCAGCGTGAGGCTGGAGAGGAACGCCGCAGCCGGAAAGGTCTGAGGCAGGCGCTCCCAAAGCGTGCCGAACAACGTGGCGTCGGGATCGAGCGATAGGGTGGCGCGGCGGCTTTCCAGCTCGCCCACTTCGTCGCGGACCCAATAGATCCACTCGGCGTAGGCGGCGCGCACCAGCCCGGCGGCGTCCGCGGTTCGCGAGCTGGCGGCGAACTCGTCAATGCCTTCCTGCGTTGTCAGGTCGAGCCACGGGTCGGAGGGCTCGATGACGAGGAAGGCGTTGGCGAAGGCCGTACCCCAGTTCACGACGATGAGCCGCTCATCCAGGCTCAAGCCGCGCAGCGAGACGAGTATCGTCAGGTCCCGGCCGTCGTCCAGCGCACGGCGCCGGTCGACAAAGTCCCACCACGCCGGCGAGCCGGTGACGAAAGGCGTCTGCGGCTGCTCGCGGTACGGCGCGTCGGCCTCGCTGACGTCGTAGATTAACGTCCGGGGCGTGCCCGCGAGGCCTCTCAGTGCTTCGGCGACCTGGGCGCGGTCCATCGCGGTGTCAGTTGCCTTCGATCAGGATCGGGCCGCCCTTGTCGAGGACGGTGCCCCTGAGGTCGATCACAGCGGGGCGTTCTTCGCAGTAGAAGCCGTCCTCGCACTTCTCGAAGTAGATGACCTCGCGTTTGCCGTCGTAGCGGATGGTCCAGGTGCCCGTGATAGCGCTGTCCGGCCCTTCCTTGAGCTGCTCCTCGATGATGTGAGCCAGTGCTTCCAGCTGCTCTCTACCCATTACTTACCTTCTCTACCCATTTCTCACCTTTTGGCGTCACGTCGATCTTACCGCAGCCGGGCTAGCCGATGGCTTCTTTGTAGCGCCGCATCGCGTCGATGTGGTCGCGCGGTCCGGCCAGGCCGGCACCCATCGTGCTGAAGCAGAGGAAGTCGACACCCATCTTCTCGTAACTATCGACATCTTCGGCCCATTCGTCCGGCGACTTGCTGGCGAAGCCGGTCTGCACGCGAATCTCGAAGGCGCCGGGGTCGCGGCCGTAGCTCTTTACGCGCTCTCGGAGGCCGCTGATCTGGCCGGGTAGCGCGGCTATCGAGTCGGGGTCGCGCACAATCGGGAACCAACCGTCAGCGATGCGCGCCGCGCGATCGAGGACGCGATCTGTGAGGCCGCCCATGATGATCGGGATCGGACGCTGGACCGGCAACGGGTTGAGGCCGGCGCGGTCGATGCGGTGCCACTTGCCCTCGAAGTCGACGATGGGCTCGGTCCAGAGACGCCGCAGGACCTGAATCTGCTCCTCGACGCGGCGGCCTCGCGTGTGGAAGTCCTCGTTCAGCGACTCGTACTCCACGTCATTCCAGCCGAGGCCGACACCGAGGCGGAGCCGCCCGCCGCTGAGCACGTCGACCTCAGCCGCCTGCTTCGCGACCAGCGCCGTCTGACGCTGCGGCAGGATAAGGATGCCGGTGATGAACTCAACCCTGGAGGTCAGGGCGGCCATGTAGCCGAACATGACCAGCGGTTCGTGGAACTGGTGGTCGGACGTGTAACGGGCGCCCCAGCCGGGCCGTTCGCTGGCGTCGGCGCCAAGGACGTGGTCGTAAGCCAGGATGTGGTCGAGGCCCAGCTCCTCGGCAGCCTGCGCGTAGTCACGCAGGACGGCGGGGTCGCTGCCAATCTCGGTTTGAGGGAATGTAACGCCGATCTTCACGAAGCGGTTCTCCTACCAGGGTTCGATGCCGGGGGATTCGGGCTGGTCGGATCATTTCGGCTGGCGCCGGCTCTGTCAATTCGCGGTGAAATGACCCAGTGGCCGCGCGCGTTACCCCATCAAGGGATATCGCCTGTTTGCCGAACGGAAGGGAGGCCGGGGCTAACGTTGGACTCGATGATCGTCACGGTTTCTGTTCTGCTGTTCCTGGGGCTAGACCTGGGCTTCGTCGCGCTAGCGCTGCTCTGGTTGAGCGAGCGCCGGGTTGAGGACGACAAGACGGACGCCCGAAACCGCAACCGTCCCATCAAATACAAGTAGGCGCTTGCTTCAGGCGAGCAGCTGCTCGGCGCGGCGCAAGTCAGCCTCGCTGTTGAGGTTGAAGAACGACAAGCCGTCCGGGTCGAATCGTTGCCACTCCGCTGGCTCCACGTATCTCACGTCCACGGCATCGAAGAAGCCGGTCATCTTGAAGCTGTCGGCGGTGAGCTGCGCCTCGATCGCGGGCAGACAGGACGCTGCGTAGACGGCGCAGAGGGGCTCCGGCAGTCCGTCGTTCATGGGTACGACGGCGTCGTGACCGGGGGCGAACCGTAGCAGCGCCCGTAGTAGCGCTGGCCGCAGCAGGGGCATGTCGCAGGCGACGGTGAGGGCACGGGGCGCCCCCATTGACGAAAGGCCGGTGCAAACACCGCCGAGGGGACCGCTCTCCGGGTAAGCGTCCTCGACAAAGGTGATGGGGCGGCTGGCGAAGACGGGCGGCAGCTCTTGCCCCGCGGCGGTGACGACGACGAACTCGTCCGCGAGGCCATCGAGGCGGTCCATGACGCGTTGCAGCAGGCTTCGACCGCGCAGCGTCTCGGCCGCCTTTTCGCGGCCGAGGCGAGTGCTCTTGCCGCCGGCGAGGATAATCGCTGCCACGTTTGGCTGATTGGCCATCGGGGACATTGTCGCGCGGAGAGTGGCTGCTTGACGATAGTCAATGATTGACCAATCATTGCTTGGCCATGCCTCGCACGAAAACCTATCTGACGCCGGCGGAATACGCCGTGCTGGGCCTGCTGCGCCAACGGCCTGCCTATGGCTACGAGCTGCAGCGGCAGCTCAGCGGCGGTCACGGCCTGGCGCGCGTCTGTCCGGTGGAGTCGGCGATGGTCTACGCCATCCTGAAGTCGCTCTCCGGTCTGGAGCTGATCGACGGGGAGTGGGATAACAGCAGCTATCCGCCTCGCGCGGTTTACGCCGCAACCGACGAAGGTGACGCGGCGTTTCAGCGCTGGCTGCGGCAGCCCGTGGGACGTATGCGGGAGGTGCGCCACGACTTCATGGTCAAGCTCTACTTCGCGCTGACGGAGGGAGGAGAGCAGGCAGTGGAGCTGCTGGAGCAGCAGATCGAGGCGTGCCGGGAGTACCAGAATGAAATCGAAGGGGAGCTGGGCGAGGCGGACGCTGCCAGCTTCGATGCGATCGCGCTGCAGTCCAAGGCGACGGCGGCTCGTTCAACGCTGGAGTGGCTGCGCGCCAGCCGGCGTGGCTTGAGGGAGCGAATGGGGACGGTGGGAGCGTAATGGGGAGGTGTAGGGAACGAGCCCTCGCTGTGGCGGCGATCGTCCTCACGGTCGTGCTGACGGCATGCGGTGGTAGCAGTGACGGTAGGTCGGAGCCAGCCGGAGGGACGGCGCCCGGCGGCAAGATCACGGTCTTCGCTGCAGCGTCGCTGTCCGAGGCGTTTAAGGAGATCGCCGTGGCTTTCAAAGCGGCGTACCCGGGGGCGCAGATCGACTTCAACTTCGCTGGCACGCCGACGCTACGGACGCAGCTGGAGCAGGGCGCGCGGGCCGACGTGTTCGCCAGCGCCAACCTTGAGCAGATGGAGCTGGCGAAGCAGAGCGGCGTTGTCGAGCAGACGAGCAGCAGCTTTGCGCGCAACTCGCTGGTGATTATCACACCGTCGGATAACCCGGCGAAGATCGAGTCGGCGGCGGACCTGGCGCGCGACGGGCTGAAGCTCGTAGTGGCGCAAGAAGACGTGCCGGTGGGCGCCTATACGAGGCAGGCGCTGGCGTCGATGACGGCGGACGCGAGCTTCGGCGCCGGGTTCAGGGATGCCGTGCTCGGTAACGTGGTGTCGCTGGAGAGCAACGTGAAGCAGGTCGTGGCGAAGGTGGAGCTGGGCGAGGCAGATGCGGGCATCGTCTACGGCACCGACGTGACGCCGGGGGTTGCGTCCAAGCTGCACAAGATCGAGATACCCGAGGCGTTCAACGTCATCGCGGAGTACCCCGTGGCGTTGGTTTCCGACCGCAGCAACGATGCTCTAGCGCGCGCCTTCATCGAGTTCCTGCTGTCTGAACGAGGCCAGGCGATCCTCGGCGAGTACGGCTTCTTGAGCGCGGGCTAAGCATGGCGACGCAGGTCAGGCCGGCCTCGGGAATCGATACGACGCGGGCGTTCGTGCCGCTGGCGTTGCTGTTCGTCGGGTTCGTGGCGCTGCCGCTGGTGGCGCTGGGCTGG
>Ga0307424_1000588_pt1 | contig 19467 bp, 16 predicted proteins | sample SalMarWE160320MG_FD_202157 | JGI IMG/M metagenome (GOLD analysis project Ga0307424, IMG submission 202157) | Salt marsh sediment microbial communities from the Plum Island Ecosystem LTER, Massachusetts, United States - WE1603-20 | ecosystem: Environmental > Aquatic > Marine > Intertidal zone >... | reverse complement strand
TCACCGAAACCTCAACTCTATTCTAGCCAGTTTCTTGACCTCAAAACGGTTTTTCCCGCCGCCTTCAATTGCAGAGCATCTTTTTCTGGGCACATTTCAACGCAGCGCAGACACATTATGCAGTTGGAAACGGTAACGTCCCCGCCCTTCTTATCGTATACTTCAGTGACCTGCGTTGGACACACTCTTTTGCAGATTCCACATTTTGTGCACTTCTCTTCCACCTTGTCTAAACGGAAAACTGAAACCCACTTGAAGGGAGGAAAACGACTGAATAAGGCGATTAGTGCGCCTAGAGGGCAGATTCTGCACCATGCACGCCTATAAAAGAATGACACCGCGGTGACTATGCCCAGCACTATCAGGTTTATGGAGGTCACGTAGTAGCCTAATTCATAGAAGTCGCCTGTTGTCACCTGCGAAATCCACTCTGGACGTATCAACCCAACTGACGATTCCAGCAGCACACAGAAGGGCTTCATTGGGCAGAACTGACAGAACGGCGCAGAGAAGTACTGGTAAACAAACCCGCCTTCTTCTGTTCCCGGAACCAGCTGAGCATTAAATATGGCTTCTGAGCCGAAAATGACGCTGACTACTATTATGAGAGCCAGAATCACGTACCCGAACTGATGAAACTTCTTGTTGAAGCTTTCTGAAAAATCTCGGTGCGGTATCTTCACAGCCTTCCTCAGGCGTGAAAGCAGGTCCATGTACAAGCCGAAGGGGCAGACCCACCCACAGAAAAATTTGCCCAAAAGAACAGACAGCAGTAGGAGTGCCGCGAAAATGATTGCCAGCCTGACTAGAGCAGAGGAGTTGTAGTCTACGCCCCAGCCGCGCGTGTTTTCCCAGAACGGAAAAATGGATGTTTGAATTTCCCAGAGGGCACAAGTTACGGTTCTGCCGCAGGGGTAGTAGCATCCAAAGAAGGGGACTGGAAGACCGTCAGCCATTTCCACTCCGCCAACATTTGATGGAAGTAGGAATTCGTGTACGGGAATTTGGCTGGCTGGTTGCGGCAGTATTTCGTGGTCAACGAATATTCCAAAGAAAATTATGAACACCAAGGACACTTGAATGAACAATCTAAAGGAGCTGATTTTTCGGGTCTTTTTTCGTAGTCCCGTCACTGCTACTACTGCGCTGATGCTCACTGTTGTTATTGCAGCGGTTACCACCAGAAGGTTCGGTTTGAAGGGCGACCCCACAACGGGTGGCGGGTTGGATGGGTCAGCTAAGGGATCGATTACAGTCACGCCTAGTCTGTCGTTTATGTGACCGTAGATTGGAAACACGTTCCAGTATCCAGCCATGTCAAGCTGTTGGGTCACACAGAATTCGCCGGTCTCGTTGTCAACTTCAACAACGTTGTCTATCCAGCTGTAGTCTGGTCTAACAAAGGTCACTCTCACCGTAAAATTTGACACGTCTTCTTCTTCAAGTCCAAGACAGACTGTTCCATTCACGGTAACGCTTTCGTTTATGTTAACTTCCGTCGCTGATATGCTAGCGGTGATTTGGGGACCGTAGCAACTGGAAACGGGGCGACAAACAAAAACTCCGACACACACCAAGGCAACTACGATTGAGAAAATGAGGCAAAGGAAAGCCCTAGATTTCATGCCCTGTTTTGTCCACACCAGTGGGCACCACAAACCCCCTTTGGCGGATGGAAAGAAAAGGGTTTTTGTCAAGAAATCTTGACTAGCTACAATTCATTGTTTTTGGAAACCTGGTGACTTAGAAAAAAATAAAAGAAATAGAGCCTCAGTCTATGATTGGGTTAAAAAGATGAACCGTGCCATCATCTCTGCAGTATTGGCTCTGACTCTAGCTCTGGCAGTATCCGCTGATGGGATTAGCGTTTATGCTTCAGAAAGCCAAGGATTCTTGATTGTGACCCGCGACATGTTCGTTGATTCTCTTGGCGAATTTATTCAGTGGAAGACGGAAAGGGGCTTCGAGGTGCATGTTGTTACGGCAGAATGGATTCAGGATAACGTTGCAGGGGAAGATTTGAGAATCAAAATCAGAAACTGCATAAGAGATTACTACTACACTCAAGACGTCAAATACGCCATGCTCATTGGCGACTCGGTTGATGTTTCGGCTGAGTTTAACGAGACGCAGCCAGTTCCTGTGCTGTCTGAAGACTGGAACCTGCCTGCGGGCTACTATTGGTGGGACTCGTTGGGTGGAGCCCAATACACCACACTTTATTACGCTGACCTCACGGACAAAGTCAATTATGTTGAAAACGAGTTCTTTTACACAGGCGATTTCAGCATATACGTGGGCGTTGTGCCCGTCAGAACAACAAGTGAACTGCAGACTGTCTTGGCTAAAACAATGCTTGTGCCCTATTACACTTACCCCAACATCACCTACGTAAACTCTGAAGACCTGTACAATACGGCTGTTCAGGACAAATTCGATTACATTGAAACACTTGCTGGCTCCAGTGTGTCAACAGACTTCTACGTGTACGGCACAGACGCGTCCTCGCAAGAAATCGGTGAGAAACTGTTTGAAAGAAGAGGAGCCCTGTTTGAGCTCGGTCATGGCACATACGGCTCCTGGTTCACGATAGGAAGCACAGTGATAACAAACGGTAATGCTTCAGACTTCCAGTTCATTAATCCATTGTTTGTGGTGCAATCCTGCATGTCTTATCTGTATCATCTGAACGTTTCTTCCATGTTTGGCTCTCCCTACACGGAATGCATTGACGAAGCCTTTCTGAAGGCACAAAAAGGACCTGCGGTCATCATAACTGAAGAGCCTTGGGGAAACACGCCACAGGGACAGGTTATGTCGGATCAGGAGCTGGGATTCTGGGAAGATTTGCTTGGAGGAAAAACGGTTGGAGAAGCCTTTGTGGGTCATTGTGGAGGAGCCTGGCAGAACCCCATTGATCTTTTCGGAGACCCGTCTCTGGTCGTTATTGGAGAACCAGAAGTCGATGATGCCCCTCCTGATATAGTAGCGGTTTCTCAATTTCCATCCCCTGATAATGTACTAATAGAAGACACAGTCAAAGTAAACTCCACAGTAACCGATGAGGCTAGTGGGGTAAAGCGGGTGACTCTAAATTATACTAGCGGCGATGGATACTGGTTCGCTGTTGACATGACGAAGCTTCAGGGAAATGTCTGGAGCGCCACTATACCCGCGTTTCCATATGGTACAAGCGTGACATATAGAATCGTTGCAGAGGATAACATGGAAAACACAATCACAAGTGACGACTTGGGATACGACAACCAGTATACTGTGGTTCCAGAGTTTTCCACCTGCACCATTCTACTACTGTTTATGTTGGCAACTGCTGTAGTAATCGTGATTTACCAGAGAAAACAGAACTAGAAGGCTACATTTTTTCTAGGACTATTTTTGTTCCGCTTTTGACTTTTTCGAACAGTTCCAGATTCTTGGTTACTCTGCCGACCACGTTGACGGGGCTGTAGGGCTGGGTTTCGCCCCAGAAGATGCAGAATGCGGCTCCCATCGGCCAGTAGGCGAGGGCGCCCTTCTCTACTGTTGGTTTGGCTTTTTCGCTGCCCATTTTCACGGGAATTTCAAAGTAGACTTCCTGTTGCCACAGGGCTGCTCGACCCTCAATCGGAAGCGACCTGATTATGGCATCTGTGGTTCTCGGAGAAATGATGCGGACAAGTTCTCCCTCTGCGGTGCCGACGCCATCTATAACAAGTCTGATGGGAACACGAGAAACACTCATACTAAACACTCACCAACCTAATGTCGATATGCTCCTATTATTTTTTATTGCAGAACCTCTTTGACGGGATACAAAGCTTACATTTTTAGGACGTAAACCTGAAATTATGCGTTTTTTGCTGGTTTTTGGCTATGAAAGCCTGGAAACTGGAGTGTGTTAGTAAACTTTATATTCGAGTTGAAAGTTGCTGTAGCTAGAACTTTATCGACAAAAGGAAGTGTTTGTATGGCATATTTAACTACTCAGGGTGGACAACCTGTTCTTATCCTTAAGGAAGGAACATCGCGCAAACGCGGAAAAGAAGCGCAAACAAACAACATCATGGCTGCAAAAGTCATAGCCGAAGTTTTGAGGACCACTTTAGGACCTCGCGGCATGGACAAAATGCTCATCGACGGCTTAGGCGACATAACCATAACCAACGACGGAGCAGCAATACTTGACGAAATAGACGTCCAGCATCCAGCAGCAAAAATGATGGTGGAAGTAGCAAAAACTCAGGATGACATGGTGGGCGACGGAACCACCACTGCCGTAATCCTAGCCGGAGAGCTCCTGCGAAAAGCTGAGGATCTTCTGGCACAGAACATTCACCCAACAATCATCGTGCAGGGATACAGAAAAGCCGTCGACAAGGCAATCGAAGCCTTAGGCAAATTGGCGATAAAAGTTGACATTGATGACCGCGAAACCCTCAAAAAAGTTTCCATGACCTCAATGGGAAGCAAAGCTGTAGGCGACGCAAGGAGCCATCTGTCCGACATCACAATTGACGCTGTTAAGTTGATAGCCGAGAAACGGGGCGACAAAACATTAGCCGACATAGACAACATTCAACGCGTCAAGAAAGAGGGAAAAAGCCTCTACGACACACAACTCATCAAAGGCATAATCATCGACAAAGAAATTGTTCACGCGGGCATGCCGAAACAAGTAGAAAATGCAAAGATTGCTCTCATTGACTCTCCCCTAGAAGTGGAGAAAACCGAGTTCTCAGCAGAAATCCGGATACGAGACCCAACCCAGATGCAGGCATTCCTAGACAAAGAAGCCACCATAATCAAAGACATGGTTACAAAGGTCAAAAAGTCAGGCGCAACAGTTCTCTTCTGCCAGAAAGGCATTGACGACATGGCTCAGCATTTCCTGGCAAAAGAAGGAATCATAGCCGCGCGAAGAGTTAAACAATCAGACATGGAGAAGCTAGCCCGAGCAACAGGAGGAAAAATCATCACCAAACTTGACGACCTGAATAGCGATGACCTGGGCGAGGCAGGACTTGTGGAAGAGCGCAAAGTCGGAGACGACAAAATGATCTTTGTAGAGAAATGTAAAGAACCCCGCTCAGTTGCAATCCTCATCCGCGCAGGACTAGAAAGAATGGTGGACGAAGCAGACAGAGCAATGAATGATGCACTGTCAGTGGTTGCCGATGTCGTCGAAGATAACGAGATTGTTGCTGGCGGAGGCGCCACAGAAAGCGAAATCGCAAAAGTTCTCCACGGGTATGCTACAAAGGTGGGCGGCAGGGAACAGCTTGCCATAGAGGCGTTCGCTGATTCGCTGGAAATCGTGCCCAAGACTTTGGCTGAGAATGCAGGTCTCGAGTCCATAGACATTCTGGTTGGCTTGAGGGCAGCCCACGAAAAGAAGAACGGTCACTTGATGGGCGTCGACGTTTTCAAAGGCGAAATAGTTAACAGCTACGAGGCTGGAGTTGTTGAGCCACTGAAAGTTAAGGAGCAGGCAATGAAGTCGGCAGGGGAAGTTGCTTCAATGATTCTGAGAATCGACGATGTGATTGCTTCAACGAAACCGAGAGAAGGCGCTCCTCCAGGCGGAATGCCCCCAGAATACTGAAAACCCTAACAACCCCTTTTCTACTTTTTTCTTTCCACTTTTTAGTTCAGCATATACTCTGCGTTTCTGTTCACGTGCGTTGCAGAAAGGTTAATTTGCATTCCTCAAGAACATAGACACTACACTTGAACCTGTACAGGTTACGCGGTTCAGGTCTCATGCGCTAAAGGTAGTTTATGGACAGAAAAGGTGGTGCAGAAAGATGAAAAAGCCTCTCACGGTGGGTGTTGACATTGGAGGCAGCAAAATCAATGTGGGGCTAGTAGACCATAACGGTCGCATTTTGGCTGCCCATAAAACCAATTTTATTGCCTCAAAGAAACCAGATGAAATCATCGCCGACATCCAAACAGGAGTAAACATGTGCCTCAACAATGCAGGTGAAGAGGCTGAAGCTTTGGGAATCGGCGTAGCCGCTCAGGTAGACAGGAAAGGGGTTGTGCTTGGTTCCCAGAATTTGGGCTGGAAAAACGTTCCCCTAAAGAAGAAACTGGAGAAACAGTTCGGGTTGCCTGTGGCTGTGACTAACGATGTTAACGCCGCTACTTTGGGCGAGTGGCGGTTCGGCTCAGGAAAAGGCGTCGACGATTTGGCTGTCCTTTTTGTGGGCACTGGAGTAGGCGGGGGAGTCATAACTGGCGGCAAGCTTTTGGCGGGCTGCACTAACAGCGGCGGAGAACTGGGACACATAACCATTGTCTGTGAGGGACGGAAATGCCACTGCCCAAACAGGGGATGTTTAGAAGCCTATGTGGGCGGCTGGGCAATCGCTGAACGCGCCCAAGAAGCAGTTAGAACCTCACCGAAAGACGGGCAACGTCTGGTGTCTCTGGCGGGCAGCGTAGAAAAGGTCACGGCTGCTACTGTTAGCCAAGCTTACAGGGAAGGCGATTTGCTGGCTCAGAGACTGGTAGAGGAGACGGGACACTACTTGGTTGCGGGAGTGGTCAGCATCGTTAACGCCTTTAATCCTTGTGTTCTGGTTCTTGGGGGCGGAGTCATCGAGGGTATTCCAGAGTTGATTCAGATAGTGAAAGAGTCAGTTCAACGCAGGGCATTAGAGGCTGCTGTTGAAGGGCTGAAAATTGTGAAGACTGCATTGGGTGGCGACGCGGGGGTAATCGGGGCAGCCGCGTTGGCTCAAGACCTACTGAAACAGGCTTCTTAAGCTGCAGCAGACTGATTTTCGTGTTCTGTTCAGCAAAAGGTTAAAGTTCTTCCGTGCAGACGTTTGTTAGGCGAGGATGTTACATGTCAGTCTCAGCTTACGTGTTGGTCACGCTAAATCCGGGCACAGAGAAAGATCTACTGAAAAAAATCTCCCACCTAGACGAAGTCCAGAGAGTGAGCATGATGTACGGAGAATACGATGCCATCATCAAAGTCTACACTGAAAATCTTGACCAGCTGAATGCGTTCCTTACAGATAAACTGCGGGTGCTGCCGGACATCTTTCAAACAGCCACGTTGATAGTGGCTAAAACCCACCTGCACAAATAGAGTCAGCAGCTTCCTTCTACAAACAGCGAATACAAAGCGGTCAAGTTGACATAAGAAACTTTTGTTCACCTTAGAACAGAAAAAACAATATTAGATTCAAACATCAAACTGTCTATAAGAGGTCTTCTTTGTGAGAATCTGCTATTTCGTTTGGGAGTACCCACCGACGCTTGTCGGCGGCTTAGGCACATACGCCGAATACATAACCCGCGAGTTCGTTGAGGCAGGACATGACGTTACAGTGTTTACGCTTAACCCCGGAAATCTGAAAACAAGAGAAATAGTAAAGGGCGTAGAAGTCCACAGACCACTAATCGCGGATGCAAGCAACGTGTTTCCCATGTTCGTCACCGACGACCTGAAAAAGTGGGGAGCAAACATCCGCCTCTTCAACGACATTTTCATCTACAACATCCTCAGCGCAACAAAATTCATCAACGGTCTAATCAGGAAAGAAGACTACCAATTTGATGTGGTTGCAGTTCATGATTGGCTGAGCAGCGTAGCCGGAATCATAATAAAAAACGAAACAGAAATTCCAGTAGTGTTTCATGTCCACAGCACAGAGTTCGGGCGAAGCGGAGGACAAGGCTCTGAGGTTGTTTCGCACTTCGAATCATCCACAGCCACAGCTGCAGACCGCATAATCACAGTCAGTCACGCAATGAGAGAAGACCTTATTCGGCATGGCTGGCCTGCGGAAAAAATCAGTGTTGTCTGGAATGGCGTAGACCCTGAACGTTATGACCCCACGAAGTATGGTGCAGAGGACGTTAAACGAATCCGAGACAAGTACGGAATCAAAGATGACGAATGTATGCTCTTTTTCTTAGGGCGACTAACATGGGTCAAAGGCGTCAGAAACCTGATTCAGGCAATGCCAACGATTCTAAACGAGTATCCGAAAACAAAACTGGTGATTTTAGGCAGAGGAGAAGAACAAAAAGACATCGATGAAACGGCAGAAAGGCTTGGAATAAAGGATAACGTTGTTTGCCGGTTTGATTTTGTGCCCGAAGAAGAAAGAATTCTTCATTACGCCGCAGCTGATGTCTGCGTTTTTCCGTCTGTCTATGAACCCTTTGGCATCGTGAGCCTAGAGGCGATGGCTATGGCAAAACCAGTTGTTGTGGGAGCCCATGGTGTCGTCGGCTTCCGGGAGCAGGTCATAAACTCTGGTCCAGACCAGAACGGAATTCATGTGAATGGAGAAAGCTCAGCAGACATTGCATGGGGCATAAAGCAGGTGCTGAAAGACCCTGAAGAAGCAAAAAGGTGGGGCAAAAATGGGCGCGAAAGAGTTCTACGCTACTTCACGTGGAAGCAGGTTACAGAACAAACACTACAGATATACCAAGCACTTCAACAAGGTTCCGCAAAGACAACTTCATAAGGTGATAAATTTCTTCAGCGCCTACTGAGCAACTCATTTTACTATTAGCACAGAACTTCTTGAATGCATGCTTATGTCGTCGCTGACGCTGCCGAGCAGGTATCTTCTTACACTACTTAATCCTCTGCTGCCTACAACGATGATGTCAACATCCGCCTTTTTTGCAAGCTTGATTATGACGTCTGCTGGGCTGCCGTACTCCAGCACGCTGTCGAATTTGACTCCCTGAACTTTGGTTGACGCATCTTTTAGGATACATTCGCCTACTGTACCAACACAATCTACGACTTGTGGTCCTCCAATGCGAATGAGCCGGTCTTCCTCAACGTGAACTAAAGCCAAGCTTGCGTTATAGTTCCTGGCTAATTGAACCGCATATTCAAGAGCCTTGTCTGCATGTTCAGAACCGTCCACTGCCGTGAGTATTTTCGTAAGTTTTGGTTTCTTTTTGACTATGAGGACAGGACAGTCAGCATGCCTTGCAACTTTCTCTGTAACGCTTCCCAGAGAGTAACGTTCAGATTGATGTTCGGCACGATTTCCTATAACAACCAAATCAAATTTCTCGTCCTTAACTAACTCAAGCACATACTCGGCAGGGTCTTCGTGCGTAACTAACCTAGCATCAACGGGTATGCCAGCTTCTCTGAACATTTCCTCAGCGTTTCTGACAATCTGTTTGCCCGCCTGCAAATATGCATCGTCAATTTTGTGCAAGATTGAGTGGGGCAACTGGTACTGGGCTTTTAGTTCCGGATGCATAAATTCGTGAGAGACAACATGAACCACAGTTACTTTTGAATTGAATTTTTTGGCAATTGAAAAAGCAATCATTTTGGCGTGAAGACAAGAATGTGAACCATCCACAGGAACTAGAATCGTTTTAAAAAGTTGCTTGTCGATCATTGCCGTCACAACATATACATTTAATTTTTCCTTGCTATTTTAAGGTTCTTGAACAACAACCTTTGGTACGTTCTTAGAGAGTTTACTGTCGGTCGCTAAGGATGTGCCGTAAATCAGTCTTGGTCAATATGCCAACTATTTTCTTGGGATTAGCTTCATCAACAACGGCGATGCGATCCAAATTATGATTTCTCATCTTTTTGAAGGCATCCAACGCAAGTTCTTCAGGGTAAATGGAAGCAGGATTCTTCTGCACAATATCGCGGATAAGAAATTCACTGCGTTTCTCTTTCTCAATTTTCGCGACATCATCTAACGCAACAATGCCCATGAAGTCTCCATTCTCATCAACAACAGGAAATCCAGTATGATGATACTTCGCCATAGAATCCAACAGTTGACTGACAGAGAAGTTCGGAGATACAGTCTTCAGCTTCTTTGTCATAACGTCTTTGACTTGAAACTTGGAAAGAATAGCAATCTCCTTTAATGGACGAACCGGAACAGGAACATAAGCTTCTTTCATGTCAGAAAGTTCTTTCAGAGCACTTCTTCTTTTCTGTACAGCAGTCCCAATCACATGTGCAAAGGCGTCTGGCTCAAGCTCGATTACTCCAGTATTTATGACTCCCGCCTCAACAGCAGAGTAGAAGAAGTCTTCTCCCGCCTTTGTTCTGATGATGACTGTTGACCATTCCTTGAGGGGATAGGCGCTTCCGACAGAAATGTCAGCCAGTTCTGCGGCAAAGTCTGTGCACGTTTCGCAGCTGGTTAGGATGTGGGGCTTAACCTCGGATAAAGGAACGCTAATGGTGCCTGTGTCTGTTTGGACAATCAGGTCGTTTATGATGTCCAATCGTTTTATCTCGTCGGGTTTGATCTTGTAGGTTTTTTCTAGGTAATCAAGAAGGCGACCGAAGGAGAGAGTCCAGAAGCAGAACAGCCCAATTATTACCTTCAGGTTTCCTGTGATTTTATGCTCCCAAGCCTCAAGCTTACGCAAGGCAAGCACGTGACAGGGAACACCCACGAAGGCAATGTTTGCTTTTCCATACTCATAAACTGCACTTCCATAGGCTCTTGCCACAGAGGATGGAAAGAATTTGCTGCCAACAGCAGAAAACACGTCGTCTGGAACCACACCAACCAAAGCTTTAGGCTTGATGGGAAGGTTGGTTTCCGCCTGAGAAACGATTGCGCTGTCTATTTCTCCCTTTTCTATCGCATTGGTCAGAAGAGTTGTAACGATGGCGCCGCCATGACCCAACTTTCGAAGTTCAGGGTCCGCAGCTTGGGCAAGCAAAATTCTTCTGTAGTAGCCTAGCCCTTCTCTTTTTTTGGGCGATTTAACAAATTTTAGGCACTCAGAAACAAGTTCATCTGTGTGAGGGCAAATTTCGTAGCATATTGGACAGGAGTCTATGTGCTGTGAGCAGTCAGAGTGCTCAATCTTGTATTCGTTTATTGTTATTGCATGAACTGGACACGCTGCTTCGCAGGCTCCACAGAAGGTACAGAATCCGGAGTTAATGATTTTGCTTTCCAAATCATTGTACGCTATCTTGTTTCCTTTTTTTGTTGCCAAAGAAATTTCCCCATTCATATTTTACTCATTTTATCAAGTTAAGATTTTGGTTTACGTGGGCAGAAATGTTGCAGCTCCTGACAGCAAATCGAGGGCTAAAGATGGGAACAGCCCAAGAACAACAATAAGGATGACCAGCAGGTAGATGGGCACCAGCAGTTTTTTCGGTTCTATAATAGGAATATCGTCCTTGGGAGCTTTAGCAAACAGGTGATGAATCACCCTCAGGAAGTATGCTGATTGAAGAACAGAGTTGGAGACACCCACCAACGCCAACCATGCAACACTTGACTGCAAAACTGAAGTGAACACCATGTATTTAGCGATGAAACCTGCAAACAGGGGCACTCCAGAGAAGGATAGGGCTGCGCACACGAAAGCTAAACTTGTTAGCGGCATTTTTCGTCCCAAACCAGACATATCCTCCAGCGTTTCGAAGCCCATTCTCCTGAAAACGCCGATGGTCATGAAGGCGAGACCAGTTTCCATGGCTGCAACAAAGAAAAAGAACAGGTTACCCTGAAGTCCAATCGAAGTTAAGCTGGTAATTGCTATCAGATTATAGCCGATGTCCGCAATGCACACGTACGAAATCATCCGCTTCACGTTCGTCTGTGCCAACGCAAACAGGTTCCCAACAGTCATGGTAAGCGCAGAAAAGATTGCCACAGTGAATCTCCAATCGACAACCGCTGTGGGTGTCAAAATAAACAGCAAAACTCTCAGCAGCACATAGTAGCTGCCCTGGTCCACGATTGAGGACAGGAAAGCTGATGCAGAGTCTGGGGCTGCGGTGTAAGCGTCGGGCATCCACATGTGAAAGGGCACAATAGCTGTTTCAATAGAATAGCCGGCAACCAGAAAAGCAAAGGCAACCAGCAATAGCTGCGGGTTACTTGTGGTCACCAAATGTTCTTTGACAACCCAGAAATTAAGTGAGCCAGTGATGCCGTAAATTAATGATAGCCCATAGAGTATGAAGCCAGAAGCTATGATAACCATTACTAGATACTTCATGGCGGACTCGAGGGATTCTTTGGACTTTCTGTAGGCTACAAGAAAACAGGCGCCTGACGCTGTTGCCTCCCAAAAGATGAAAAGAGTAAGGAAGTCGCCTGAGAATGTGGTTGCTATAACTGCGCCTGTTACCATGAGCAGAAGAGCATAGTACCTTTCGGATAGATTCTCCTTTGCGCTTACGTGCAGGACTCCGTACAGGCTTGCGATTGAGCCCACAATCATGTAGGCTATCACCATGTAAACTGAAACAGTGTCTACAAGAAACGTGCTAGACAGGGGCGCCAGAATCGTGTCAGCAGAAGAGATTCGAATAAAAGATTGGGACTGCCCAAAGTATTCTGTTGCTATGCGGAAAACGCCTACGGCTGCTAACGAAAAGACGAGGACCATCCAAGCAACCATGAAACGTTGAGGGTCAATCTTGGTTTTTCTAACAAACCGAAGTAACGGAACAGTGGCTAACGAGCAAACCGTAAAGACTATTGTTGGAAATAGAACGTCGATTATATTCATTAGTTATAAGCCTCATCCTATTGATGTAAACGCATGAATCAAGTCAATGAAAATTCCAGGATAGATTCCCAGTATCACAACAAAAGCTGCAAGAGCAATCATTGAAACGGTGATGAAGATGTGGGGGTCTTTGATGTCATTTCTCGGAGTTTTAGGCGCCTCCAAGAAGACCTTCCAGAAGTACCTCAGCACGTAAGCGAGACTGAAAACTGTTGCAACAAGCATCAAGACAGTGGGCAGGTAATATGAACTGTCTACGCCAGCTGCAGTGACAGCCCCAACAAAAATGTGAAACTCGCTTATGAAACAGGCAAATGGGGGAATTCCGCCTATGCTGAACGCCGCAATGGCAGATGCTATGGCGGTTAGCGGCATCTTTGATGCTAAGCCTCCCATATCTTTGATGTTTCTTACGCCTGTCTGATGCATAACTGCGCCTGCGGTCAAGAAGAGCAGCCCCTTGCTTGCCGCGTGGTTAACTAGATGTAGCACTCCGCCGGTGATTCCTTCAGCAACAGGAAAGAGGGAAAACGCAAACAGGATGTAGCCCATGTGGCTTATGCTGGAGTATGCAATTATCCGTTTGATGTCGGTTTCTGCCAACGCTAGGAAAGAGCCGTAAAAGGCTGATAATACTCCAAAGAAGCTTAGCACTAGCAAGAATTCGTTGCTAGTTGGCGCCATTGCAGAGTATACGGTTCCAAGGGCTATCCTCAAAATAGCGTATCCTCCTGCCCCAATTATTACTCCGCTGAGGAGCGCGGACATGGGGGCGGGTGCTTCGCCGTGCGCGTCTGGAAGCCACATGTGGAGGGGAACAATAGCCATCTTCACAGCGAAACCTGCAGTAAAGGAGATTAGCACCCACTGTAGGATGCCTGGGTCTACAGTTACCAGAATGGCTTGTGCCTCGAATATGTCGAGGGTTCCTGTGAGCATGTAGATTGCGCCGATGCCTAAGAGAACAAAGATTGCTCCGGCATGGGTGAAGATGAAGAATTTGAAGGCGGCTCTGAATGAATCTTTGTATCCCCATCCGCCTATGATGAAGTATGTTGGAACAAGCATGAGTTCCCAGCAGAAGTAGAAGAGCAGCAGATTGGATGTGATGAAAACTCCAACCAATCCGATCGTAAGTAGGCTCATTAACGCGTAGTATTCTGGAAGCGACTTTTTGTCTTCCATGTAATTTATGGAATACACCGTACACGCCGCAACCAGTATCAAAGTAACAATAGCCAACGAGAGGCTGATGCCATCAACGAAAAGCGTGAAAGCGGAACCTAGCGACGGTATCCAATAGTACGATTCTATGTATTGTCCCTCATTCAGAACAGTGGGAATCAAAGTTACAATAAGGCACAAGCTGACAATAGAGAGTAATGCGAGAATCAAGGCAGCGGCTTTTGCAGATTTTTTGCCGACACCATAGACTACGGGAATAGCCAGAGCCGGCAACATCAAAGCAATCAATAATGTTTGCATTTTTTTACCTCACTCCAGTTAATAAAAGCAAAATGATGATTAGAACAAAGCCGAGCACGGCTGCCAAAACAAAGTCTGGCAGGTGTCCTCTATGCACTTTCTTGATTTTTTGTCCATGCTCAACGGTCTTTCCTGCAAACAGGTAAACCATCTTATCCAAGAATGAGTCGATGTATTCATGAGTTACGCGGGCAGTCTCCACGGTTCCACCCGCCAGAATATAGCAGAAGCGGTCAAGAAAGGCTTCAAGATGCTCATGAGTTTTGTGTGCAGTAATCACGGCTCCACCTGCTATAACGTAAACGAAGCGGTCAAGAAACGCTTCTATGTAATCGTGGGTACCATGGGCTATCCTTGAAGCCCCGTCTGCAACAACATAAGGAAAACGTTGTAGCCCAGCCATTTCGATTACATTGTATGTAAATTGCGACAAACCCATGACCCCACTCAAGATTTTGTAGTAAACGGCGTCAAAATAATAGCCGTTAGATATTAACAAATAAAGGGGATTCTTTAAAAGATTTCTTGCAAAAAACATGGAAGTTGCGCGTCTTTTGTAGTAAAGGTAATATGCTGTAGGCACAGCAATCGCGAGAATTACTGCTGAGGCTGCACTAGCCAAAAGTACACCATTCATTGATGCCTCAAAATGTATTCCAAGGTAATGCTCTAGAGGACTTTTGAAGAAGCCGGTGATGCATGAAGCCGCAGCCAAAAGGACAAGAGGAACATAAATTACTGGACTAGGATCATGTAGATGATGGTCTGCCAGAAACTCCGATCTTTCTCCGAGGAAAACCTTGCAGATCCATCTGATGCTGTAGATTGCGGTTAGCACAGAGGTTACGAAAATCAGAATGAAGAGTGGAGCGTTGTTGGCTAAGATTATGGCTTCGAAAATTGTATCTTTGCTCCAGAACCCGCTGAAGGGCGGGATGCCGGCAAGCGAAAACGCTCCGATAACGCTCACTATGAAGGTTATGGGCATCTTTTTTCTTAATCCTCCAAGCTGATTCAGGTCAAGAGTGTGTGTGACGTGCATTACAACTCCAGCAGAGAGGAACAACAGCGACTTGAAGAGGGCATGGCTGATTACATGGAATTGACTGGCGAACCATCCTAGCTCAGTTCCGATGCCTAGCGCGGACATTATCATGCCCAACTGGCTTATTGTAGAGAATGCTAGGACCCGTTTCAGGTCATTGCTGGTTAGTGCCATGGTTGCGGCGAGGAAAGCCGTGATTCCTCCAATATAGGTGACGGTGGTTAACCATGGCTGCACCAGAGAGAAGAGGATGTAGATTCGTGCCACAAGGTAGATTCCTGCCTTAACCATGGTTGCACCATGAATGAGAGCGCTAACAGGTGATGGACCCTCCATGGCGTCCGGAAGCCAAACCTGCAACGGAACCTGCGCAGATTTGCCGATAGCCCCAATCAGCATCAATAGTGACACAGTCAACATCGGAACCGAAACGGCTCCAGCAGCGATAAGTTCACGGATTTCTTGAAAGTTGAAGGTGCCCGTATCCACGTAGAGCAGCAGGATTCCGAGCAGAAGAAAGATGTCTCCGATTCTTGTTACTATGAAGGCTTTTATTCCTGCCTTGGATGCTTCAGGTCTTTCGTACCAGAATCCGATAAGCGCGTAGGAGCACAGTCCAACGGTTTCCCAGAAGAAGTACATCTGCAACAGATTGTTTGCCATGACCAACCCAACCATTCCGCCCACGAAAAGCAGCATAAAGAAGAAGAATCTTGGAGTTGCCTTTTCTTTCTCCATATAGTTTACGGAGTAAATCATTATCAGCAAGCCAATGCAGGATGCAATGTTCGCCATCACGGTGCTTAGCGGGTCTATGAGGACGCTGGCATCAATGTTCAACGCGGGCATCCAAGGAAGAGAATACACCTGCGGCTCGCCATGACCGGCAATCACGCTTGGAATCAGCAAAACAGTGCAGGCAACAGAAAGAATAGTAACAGCGACAGCGTACCAGCCAACACTTTTACGGCGAAGCTTGGCAACCAAAGGCACAAACAGTGAGCCTACAAAGGGAATTGCCCAGCAGAGCCATGCAGCGTAATCGGATGGAATCAGCATTTCAGTTTTCCTCCTCAGGTTGGTTTTCTTGCTCGGATGGCTCCGACAGGTCTCTGACGTCGCGGATGTTCAGTTGTTTGAAGATGACTATGGCAAGTGCAAGAGCCACAGCTGTTACGCATGCGTCAACGGAGAGGGCAAGAATCGCGAAGGCTTGACCTAAAGAGTCCTCCATTAATGAGCCGAAAACAACAAAATTCATTGTTGCCGCTGCAGTGATCATTTCTATGGCGATCAGCATTTTTATCAGGTCATGCTTCGTAACCAAGCCGACTATTCCAAGCGCCAAAATCGTTAGAGAAAGTATTATGTAATCCATCCTATTTTCGCCTCCGTTCCTCCTTCAGAAGGAGCACTACGCCAAGCGCAGCCGTCAAAATAACTAAACCTTGAGCAAGAACATCAACAGCCCTTACGTCCCATAAGGCGCTGGAAAGCGAGAACTCAGTTGACTGAAGGGAAGGCTGGCTCATCAAACCTCCAACAAGTACAGGGACCGAAAGAAAGGCGGAGGCTATTAGCCCCACAAGAAGGGTCTTGGAGGTTGTTTTTGCTTCGCTTTTTTTGGTTAACGTATCTCCTGCAAGAAGGAAAATCGCTGAGGTTCCGGTGCCTAACGCTAACTGGAAAATTGCGGCAAAAGGAGCATTCATGGTGAAGTAAAGCAGCGAAAGCAGAATCATCATGGTGCTCAGGGACAAAACCGAAGACACCGTTTCCTTCAGGTATATCGCGAAAACCGCAGAGATTACCATGCCAACAGCCAAAACAGTTTCAAGCCACACGCTTACTTTCCTCCACCACTTATAGTGACTTTTTCGTTGGAGATGAACTCCTTCGGGCTTATCGTTAGTTCTTCAGTTTCTGTTGTGGACATCTCAAAATTTGTTGAAAGCTTTATTGCCTCTCTTGGGCAGCCTTCCGCGCATAAATAGCAGAATATGCAGCGGTCAAGATAAAAGTGGGGCATCCGCTTTCCAGAAACTTCAATAAGTTCTATAGCCTTGGCTGGGCAGTCCCTCTCACATAGGCCACAGCTGATGCATTTTTCGGGATAAAAAATGTGTCTGCCGCGGTAGCCTTCAGGAGCCTGCACCTTAACGAAGGGGTACTGTTGAGTGTAGGGCTTCTTGAAGAGGCATGCGCCCATATCTTTTATCAGCGCTGGGAGTCGTCTTCGTTTTTTTGCCACACTTTTTCCTCCGTTTAACCAATCACTGACCTCAACAGTGGTTCAACAATTACTGTAAGAGCAAGAGCCAGAACAGACAACGGAATCAACAGTTTCCAGTTGCCGTGAACAACTTGGTCAATACGCAGCCGTGCAGACACGTTGCCGATATACTCCAGAACAAAGACTACTCCAAGAGTTTTAAGCATAAACCAGAAAACATGCCAGAACTCTGACGGACCAAACGGCATGGGTCCATGAGAGCCGCCCAAGAACAGAACGGTTACAAGGGAAGCGCCAATCAGGAACTGGAAATCTTCTGAAAGCTTTATGAAAGCCAGCTTTTTTCCGCTGTACTCTGTTTCGTAGCCGCCCACAATCTCGGTTTCCGCGTGGGGAATATCAAAGGGGTCTTTCTCTAACTCAGCCTGCAGAACCAGAATAAACAGGGCACAGCACCAAGGAATCAGCAACGCAAAAGGAAGTCTTTGGCTCGCCGTAATATTCACAATGGACAAGCTTTTTGCAAGAAAAGCGGGACCAATCGCGAGAATGATAAGCGGAATATCGTACCCAAGAAACTGGGTCAGAACACGGGTGGCGCCAATCCCGCTGTAAGGATTCAAAGAAGCCCAACCAGCAAGAAAAATGCCGAAGTTTGCAAGCGTCACTATAAGCAAAACCAGAAGCAGGTCTCCCTCAAAACTTGAACCCAAAATCACGTTTGAGCCATCAATCGGGATAAAGAAGAGACCGAAAACAAAAAGCGAGAACGCAAGAAGGGGAGCAGCCACAAACAGCAGCTTGTTGGTCTGCGTTGGGGTGATATCTTCCTTTGAAAACAGTTTTATGTAATCGGCTATGGGCTGCAGAATGCCAAAGGGACCTGCATAGGAGGGACCCATGCGGTTCTGAAATCTGGCGGCAACCTTTCTTTCAACCCAGTCAAAAAAGAGAACAAGCATCAAAAGAAAGAGGAAACCCGGAAACACCAGCGCCCTTACAAAAAAGAGTAAATCAAGAGCCATCCTATATCAGCGCCTTTCTGTTTTTGGAATTGTTTACGTCGTCAAGGCTCCAGTGCCAGTTCTGACCCTTTTTGGTGTCAATGAAGGCCATGCGGTCAGTGCAGGAGAAGCAGGGGTCTAGGCTTCCCATCACGGAAGGAATGTCAGCGATGTATCCGCCTCGGATGATGTCTGGAAAAGCTATAAGGTTGGCTAGGGTGGGAGATCTGACCTTAACACGGTAGGGATAGGCTGTTCCATCGCTTTTGACGTAATGTATAAGCTCGCCTCGTGGAGCTTCAACGCGGCTAACGGCTTCGCCTTCAGGTACTTTTCGTTGAACCCTAACACGCAAACGTCCACCAGGAAGGTGACCAAGCGCATACTCTATTATGTCTAAGCTTTCCACCACCTCGTCAACCCTGACCATCAGCCTAGCCCACGTGTCACATTCATCATAGCTTATAACATTGAACGGGATTTCCTCATACGCCGCATATGGGTCATCTTTTCGGACATCAGAAGCAACCCCTGAGCCCCTCAGAACTGGCCCAACAACACATAACTTCAAAGCGTCTTCTCTGCTTAGCACGCCAACGCCTTCAGTTCTAAGCCTCAAGGTGGCGTCTTCCTCGAACACCTTCTTGTAGAAAACTGCCCGTTTCCTAACAGCTTTAACAGTCTTCAGAGCCTTCTCGACAGTGTTTGGGTCTATGTCACGTCTTACTCCGCCAATCGTGTTAAAGCCGCTCATCAAACGGTTGCCCGTGATTAGCTCAACTATATCCATTATTGGCTCACGGTCACGCCACACATGCTGGAATAACGCCTCAAAACCAAGCAGGTGACCACCAACTCCAAGCAGCAGAAGGTGACTGTGAACCCTGTTCAGTTCATGTATTATAGTACGCAGGTACAGAGCACGAGGCGGAGTCTCAATGTTTCCTATGTCTTCGACAGCTTGACAGAAAACGGTGGTGTGCGCAGCATTACAGATGCCGCAGATTCGCTCAACCAGAAACACGTCCTGGAAATACATCATACGCTCAGCAGCTTTCTCAATGCCACGGTGAACATACCCAAGACGAGGCTCAACATCCACAACCGTCTCCCCATCAACCTTGAAAGAGAACCGTTCAGGCTCATGCAAAACGGGATGCTGAGGACCCACAACAACATTA
>Ga0307424_1000587_pt1 | contig 19473 bp, 14 predicted proteins | sample SalMarWE160320MG_FD_202157 | JGI IMG/M metagenome (GOLD analysis project Ga0307424, IMG submission 202157) | Salt marsh sediment microbial communities from the Plum Island Ecosystem LTER, Massachusetts, United States - WE1603-20 | ecosystem: Environmental > Aquatic > Marine > Intertidal zone >... | reverse complement strand
CATGCGGACGAGTCGAGCGAGTGTCTTGGAGGTGAAGAGCGCCGGGTGTACGTCTTCCGAACCGACAATCGCGACGGGCACGATCGGGGCGCCTGTTTGCATGGCGACACGAACGAATCCTCTGCCGAAGCGACGCAGTCGGTAGGCCTCTGACACCGGCTTCTGGAATCCGCGGACCCCCTCGGGAAACACGCCGAGAAGGTGACCGTGCCGCAGAACCCAGAGGGCATCCTCGGGTGTGGCGTAGGCGGCGCCTGCCTTCCGGTAGAGGTGAGAGATCGCCGGCAGCATGTTGAGGATCTCCGTGCCCACGACTCGGACCCGTCGGGGAACGGAAGCCTCGTTGACCACACAGAGTGGAAGCATCAGGCCGTCATAGGGGAGTGCCGCTCCTCCATGGTTTGCGGCCAACACAGCGGGGCCGGCGATCGGGACGTGCTCGATGCCCGACACCTCGACTCGGAAGTAGTCCCGGTACAGGTAGTTGAGGACATGCCAGGCCATCTCCGCGACGACCGGGTCGAGACCGAGGGCATCGATGTCATAGGTTCCGGTCAGCAGGTGGCGCATGAGTGCCGGCCAGGTGTCGAATCCGAGCCGACCGAGTGCCGGCACCATGACATCTGACGCGTCCGTGCCGCCGTGGAGTGCGCAGGTACCACCGGGTTCGATCGCGGGAAGCCCGCAGGTCGTCCCGGGTCCGATCACACACCTGCACGTAGCCCGGGGCTCGGGTTCTGGCGGGTGCGCCTTGTCGCCCTCGCGGAGGATGCCGGCGATGGCCGCGACCAGCTCCGCTTTCGGGATGCGTGAACGTCCCGGCACGTCGAGCGTGGCGGCCAGTGCCCTCAGCTGGGGCACGGTCAGGCGATCGAGGAGTTCTTCCATGTTCCGTAAAAACCAATCAGGGCGTCGCGACAGCTGCGAGTTGCTTCGAAGGTGGGTTCCACGACACGGCCGTACTTGAGCAGGTCGACGAGATGGTCGGATAGTCCGAGCTCAGGGGCGAGCCGGCGAAAGATGGGTTCTGGAATGGGTCGGAGTCTTCGTCTTCCCAATCGAATGATCCGACTCAGGTAGAGCTGGCCCTGAGCGGCAACCTCCAATGTGCCTTCCAGCCGGTCCTTCACCGCATCCCCGAACACTCTCGCGGCGTCATCGATGTGGAGCAACTGCAGCCGCGGGTCGAAACCGAGTATCGATGGGACGGCAGGTCGTGCGAGATAGCGGCTCATGGCACCGTCGTCGCCGAGGATCGGAGCGAGGCGGAGGATGGTGACGGTGACTTCGGGTCGCTCCTCAGCGAAGGCACGAACGTCGGCCTCCAACCGACGGAGCGCCCTTTCCGTCCTTGTCGAGGGGAGTGGTGACGCCGTGTCGGTCGAGACAATGGACGGCATTCTCGCTCCGGTGCCATGCACGGCGAGGTCGGACCTGACGACAAGATGCTCCAGATTGGGGACGTGGGTGAGTGCTCCAAGCAGCGTCTCCGATTCGTTTCCCAGGTGGATCACCACCCGCGGTTTCGCATCCATCACCTGTGCCGCGAACGCGAGTCCTGCGGCCTCGTCCAGTGATTCATACCCGAGGCGAGCCGCGATCTCGGGGGCGTACGCGCGTGCAGTGACCAGAACGTCCACACGTCGAGTGTAGAAAGGCCACAGTGCCCAGGTACCATCCCGTGCATGGAGGGCATCATCATCCAAGGGCTCCCTGAGGAGCTGACCGTCCTCGCCGATGAGATATCCGAGGATGCCCGATGCTCGATGGTCCTGATCGGGGTGGACGAGCAGGGCGCGATGCTCATTACCATTTGGGATCCAGACACCGTCGACGAGGTCGAAGCGGGCCTCAGAGCGACGCAGGACCTTGTGCGAAGAGTGAAGTTGTTGGACCCTCGGGTGAGCAAATGATCATCGTCATGAGAAACGACGCGGCGCCCGAAGAGGTCGCGCTCGTCGCCGGCCGCCTCGAAGAGCTTGGCGCGACGGCCAGGGTCTCCACGGGCTCGACACGTACCGTCATCGGTGTCATCGGTGACATCGACAGCGTTCGGGACGTCGCGTGGGACACTCTGCCCGGTGTGGAGAGGATGATGTCGGTGACGGGACCGCTCCGTTTCGTGTCCCGCGAAGCGCAGCAGGAGGACACCGTGGTCGAGGTGGGCGATCTGCGGATTGGCGGAGGAACCCTGACGGTGATCGCAGGTCCGTGTGCCGTCGAGGACAGGGATCAGCTTCTCGAGACGGGCAAGGCCGTCAAGGCGGCGGGTGCACACATTCTGAGAGGGGACGCGTACAAGCCGCGTACCTCACCGTACGCGTTTCAGGGTCTCGGGAGGAAAGGACTGGAGTTGCTGGCTGAAGCGAGGGCGGTCCTCGGGATGCCTTTCGTGGCCGAAGTGATCGACCCCAGGGATGTTGAACTCGTGTCGTCGTACGCCGACATCGTGCGGATCGGTTCCCGCAACATGGCGAACTTCCCGCTGCTCCAGGAGGTCGGCCGGCAGAGCAAGCCGGTACAGCTCAAGCGGGGGTTCACTTCAACGATCGACGAATGGCTCAACGCCGCCGAGTACATCTACAACGAGGGGAACCATCAGATCATCCTCGTGGAGCGGGGTATCAGGACCTTCGAAACTGCTTCGCGAAACACGCTCGACATCACGGCGGTTCCGATCGCCCAGTCGCTCAGTCACCTTCCTGTGTTCGTCGATCCGTCGCACGCATCTGGGAGACGGTCCCTGGTGCCGCCGCTGACGCGGGCCGCGGTCGCGGTGGGCGCCGACGGCATCATGGTGGACGTGCATTCGCATCCCGAGTCGGCTTTGGTCGATGGCCGACAGGCGCTCCCACCGGAGGAGTTCTCGGAGCTGATGGACGACGTGCGAAGGCTCGCCGCGGCAGTAGGTCGCGCGCTCGCGTAGCGGGGCTCTCCTCGTTCGCCCGTACCTGGTACCTGATACCAGGTACCGCAGCGGCGAAGCCGCTGGGGTAGGGGGGTCCTGCGAGGGCTTCGTTGGTGGGAACGACCCCCTCCGTCCTCGGCTTCGCCTCTGACACCTCCCCCAACGTCGCCCTCTCGGGCTCCTGGGGGAGGAGACACGGCGAGCGAAGCTCGCCTTCAATCGTCCCAGTCGTATCCGAGCATCGTGAGCAGGGTCGATGCGCCTGCGAGGATGCCGGTCTCGATGGCACCTTCGTCGATGGCGAATCTCGCGGAGTGCAGATCGGCGTGGTCGAGACCGTCTCCGACGCCCAGCCGCAGCATCGCGCCGGGGATCTCCTGGAGGTAGGCGGAGAAGTCCTCGGCACCCATGCTCGGAGGCGTTGCTGCGGTGGCGGTAGGCCCCAACAGACGACCGATTGCGTATCTCGCTTCGGCGATTGTCTGCTCATCGTTGACGACGGGGGCGATCCCCTTTTCATAGTGAACCGTGACGGTGGCGCCGGTTGGGGCGACGATCTCGTGGACGAGCTGGTCGACCAGCTTCGGGAGCCGGTCCCAGAGGTCGGCGCCGAGGGTACGGGCGGTACCCTGCAGCTCGACGCGGGATGGGATCACGTTGGCCGCCGCACCACCTTGGATCGATCCGAAGACGAGCACGAGCGGTGCCCGGGGGTCGGTGAGCCGGTTCAGCAACGCGGGGAGCTGCGTGACGATCAACCCCGCCGCGTAAACGGTGTCGACCGTGAGATGGGGTCGGGCCGTGTGCCCGCCGGGGCCTTCGACATCGATGGAGAACCGATCAGAGGACGCTGTGACCGGTCCAGCGCGCAGGCCGATTTTGCCGCTGCGGAGTGAGGGGTCGGCGTGAAACGCGATGATGCGTTCGACTCCTTCGAGGATGCCCTCGTCGACCAGCTCCTGTGCCCCTCCGGGGAACTGCTCCTCCGCGTGCTGGAACACGAACCGGACCGAGCCTTCGATGTCGAGTCTGGCCAGTGCGAGGGCGATACCGACGGCGACCCCGGTGTGGGCGTCGTGTCCACACGCGTGCATGAGACCATCGTGCTCAGAGGTAAACGGGAGCCCGGTCTGCTCCTGAACTGGGAGGGCGTCGATGTCGGAGCGGAACGCAACGCTGGGCGAGCCTGAGCCGATACTCACCGAGAGGCCGGTGCCGGGCGTGCGCAGCTTCGGTTCGAGGCCGGCCCGTTCCAGAACGGACGCGAGGTGCGTGGTCGTTGCGAATTCCTGGTGTCCGATCTCGGGGAAGCGGTGAAGGTGGCGTCGGGTCTCAATCGCCACGGGGACGACATGATCGACGGCGGACCTCAGATCGTTGGAGAGCATGACCAAGGGATGCTATCGGAAAGGGGTGTGCTTGGTCGAAGCGGGGCGACCGCCGGTTTCCAGTCTTCAGTCTTCAGTCTTCAGCAAGAACGCGGCTGAACACGCGCGAAAATCGCAGGCCGAGTCTCCTACCAACAACCGAAAACCGAGAACTACTCGCGCAGCGAGCCCACTTGCGAGAAACCGAGAACCGAAGACCGGAAACGGGCTCGCTTCGCGAGCTCAGAGGTCCCGATAGAACCCTTGCTCCACCAGCTTGCGCGCTCGTCGCGTGATCCGCCGGTAGTCCTCGCGCAATGCAGAGCGTGGAGAGTCCTGGTAGCCGAGGGATCGGGCGAGCCTCGCCCCCTGGAGCGCATCGATCGGGATGCTGTCCGTCGGTCTGCCCAGCTGGAGGTAGAGACGGTTGCGAACGTGTGCACAGAAGCGGTAGGCGTCGATCATGTCCCGAGCCTGTTCGTCGGGGAGGGCTCCGGCGTCGGTGAGCCTCGACAGCGCCTCGATCGTTCCCTGCGCCTGGAGAGAACGGTCGGTGCCGCCATGTCGCATCTGGAGGAGTTGGACGAAGAATTCCACGTCTGACAGGCCCCCCGGCCCGTGTTTGAGGTGGAAGGTGGTGTCTCTGGGTTGGTGTTCGATGCGGGCTTTCATGGTGCGGATGTCTCTGATGGCGTCGGGTGGGAGGGTGTCGGGGTAGACGTAGGGGGTGATGAGGGTGGTGAAGGCGGTGCCGAGGGTGGGGTCTCCTGCAGCTGGTCGCGCTTTGATGAGCGACTGGTACTCCCAGGTGTGTGCCCAGCGTTCGTAGTAGGCGGCGTAGGAGTCGATGCTGCGTGCGAGTGGCCCGTTGCGTCCTTCCGGTCGCAGGTCGGCGTCGACTCGGTAGGCGATGCCTTCGGTGGTGACGTCGGCGAGGGCGGCGATGAATCCTGCGGCGAGGTGGTTGGCATGGCGGCGTGCGGTGTCAGGGTCGGTGCCGTCGGGGGTGTCGTAGACGAACAGGACGTCGATGTCTGATGCGTAGTTGAGTTCTTGGGCTCCCCACTTGCCCATGGCGATGACAGTGAACGGGATGTCGGGGCCCGGGTTGGTGGTCATGGCGATGGCAAGGGCGGCCGCGGCTGCGGCGTCGGCGGTGTCGGCGAGTTCCCTACCGACCGTCGGCATGTCCGCCATCCCCAACAGGTCCCGCACCGCGGTACGCACCAACCGACCCTCCACAAACCGCCGCACCGCCCGGAACTGCTCTGGTGCGTTTCGGCGCATTGCCACCGCATCGGTCACCTGTCGCGAGAGGTCCTTCACGGATGGCATCGACGCCAGAGCGTGATCGTCACCCAGCAGGGGGAGGAGCTCCGGGATTCGATCGAGGAGTGTTCCGAGGAGACGGCTCGATCCGAAGAGGTGACAGAGTCGTTCGGCGACGACGGGTGTGTCCCTGAGCGCAGCCACGAGGCCGGCGTGGTCTGGAATCGCCGCCACGAACATCCTGAGCTGCTCAAGACCGAGGTCGGGGTCGGGAGTCTCGGAGAGCCAGTCGAGCATCAGTGGGAGTGTCTGTCGCATCAGTCGCGAGCGACGAGACAAGCCGGTCGTCAGCTGCTCGACCGCTGTCCGAGCTCCTTCCGTATCACGAAAACCAAGGGCTGACAGCTGTCGGGAAGCCCCATCCGCCGATAGACGCACGGCAGGCGAGGCCGCGAACGCCTCCAGGAGCGGCCTGTAGAAGAGGGCCTCGTGAATCCCCCTGACCGTTCCCCGATGCGCCCGCAGATCGGACTCGAACTCCTCGAGGCGTCGGTAGCCCATGGACTCGGCGACGCGTTGCCTGTCCGGCTCGTCGTCGGGAAGCGCGTGTGTCTGTCGTAGATCCCAGAGCTGAACTCGATGCTCGGCGGTACGAAGCCAGCGGTAGGAATCGGCGAGTGCCGCTGCATCCTCCTCGCGTACGTACCCGTACTCGGCGAGAGCTGCGAGCGCTTCGAGCGTGCTTCGGGTTCGGAGCGCTTCGTCGAACCGACCGTGCACCAGTTGGAGGATCTGTACGGCGAACTCGACGTCCCGAATACCGCCGGTGCCGTGTTTGAGGTGGAAGGTGGTGTCTCTGGGTTGGTGTTCGATGCGGGCTTTCATGGTGCGGATGTCTCTGATGGCGTCGGGTGGGAGGGTGTCGGGGTAGACGTAGGGGGTGATGAGGGTGGTGAAGGCGGTGCCGAGGGTGGGGTCTCCTGCAGCTGGTCGCGCTTTGATGAGCGACTGGTACTCCCAGGTGTGTGCCCAGCGTTCGTAGTAGGCGGCGTAGGAGTCGATGCTGCGTGCGAGTGGCCCGTTGCGTCCTTCCGGTCGCAGGTCGGCGTCGACTCGGTAGGCGATGCCTTCGGTGGTGACGTCGGCGAGGGCGGCGATGAATCCTGCGGCGAGGTGGTTGGCATGGCGGCGTGCGGTGTCAGGGTCGGTGCCGTCGGGGGTGTCGTAGACGAACAGGACGTCGATGTCTGATGCGTAGTTGAGTTCTTGGGCTCCCCACTTGCCCATGGCGATGACAGTGAACGGGATGTCGGGGCCCGGGTTGGTGGTCATGGCGATGGCAAGGGCGGCCGCGGCTGCGGCGTCGGCGGTGTCGGCGAGTTCCCTACCGACCGTCGGCATGTCCGCCATCCCCAACAGGTCCCGCACCGCGGTACGCACCAACCGACCCTCCACAAACCGCCGCACCGCATTCAGGTCGGCCCCGTCCGGTTCGGGAGTCGGCGGGCCACTGAGCGAGGGGATCGGATGATCCATCAGGAACGATGTGATCGCCCTACTGGCGCGCGCTGCGACCACGACGCCACGAGTGAGCAACGGGTCCTCGTGTGCCTTGGCGGCAAGCTCTGGGTTCGCCTCGAGGATGGCGTCGAGCCGTTCGAGGGCATCAGGTGCGAGCTGAGCTTGCAGTGGCCAGTCTCCGGGGAACTCCACACGCCGACGATAGCGATGCCTGTTCGGGTGGCAGCGGTTGATCATCACGACGTAGAATCCAGGCGACTCGCGAGCGAAGGGGTCTCTTATGGGTGCAGTTACGCTGGCCCGATGGCAGTTCGGCATCACCACCGTCTACCACTTCTTCTTCGTACCGGTGACCATCGGGATGGCCTTCCTCGTGGCCGTACTCGAAACCGCGTACGTTCGCACCAGGAAGCCGGTCTATCTGCGCATGACGAAGTTCTGGGGGAAGCTGTTCCTCATCAACTTCGCACTCGGCGTAGCCACTGGCATCGTGCAGGAGTTTCAGTTCGGCATGAACTGGTCTGCGTATTCCCGGTTCGTGGGGGACATCTTCGGGGCACCGCTGGCCATCGAGGGACTCCTCGCCTTCTTCCTCGAGTCAACGTTCCTCGGCCTGTGGATCTTCGGCTGGAACAAGCTATCACCGCGGTTGCATGCCGCCACGATGTGGCTGGTCTCCATCGGGACGATCTTGTCGGCCTTCTGGATCCTGCTGGCCAACTCGTGGATGCAGAATCCCGTCGGCTACACCTACAACGCGGAGACCGGGCGAGCAGAACTGACGAGCTTCTTGGATCTGATTGCCAACAAGGCATTGTGGGCCGAGTTTCCGCACGTGATCTTCGCTTCGCTGGCGACCGGCGGAGCACTCATTCTCGGCGTATCCGCCTGGCATCTATTGCGCAAGAACGAGCCCGACTTCTTCACGGCTTCGACGAAGTTCGCCGCAGTGGCGCTGCTCGTCGGTTCCCTTGGGGTCGCGTTCACCGGCCACCTGCAGGGACAGGTGATGGTCGCCGAGCAGCCGATGAAGATGGCCGCTGCAGAGGCTCTCTGGCAGAGCGAGCAACCGGCAGGCTTCTCACTGTTTGCTATCGGCGATGTCGAGAACAGTCGGAACAGCTTCAACATCATCATTCCGAGGGCGCTCAGTCTCCTTGCCTACAACAATCTCACCTCTGAGGTGAAGGGTATGAGTGACATTCAGGCGACGGAGGCGGCGAAGTACGGATCGGGCAACTACATCCCGAACGTCTTCATTGCGTACTGGTCCTTCCGACTGATGGTCGGCTTCGGATTCCTGATGATCGCGATCGCATTGTGGGCGTTGCTGAGGAAGCGCAGCATGGAGACCAGCTGGTTCCTCAAGCTCGCTCTTTGGGGCATCGCGCTTCCGTTCCTCGCGAACAGCCTCGGCTGGATCTTCACCGAGATGGGACGGCAACCGTGGGCGGTGTTCGGGGTGCTCAAGACTATGGATTCGGCATCGCCGACAGTGGGATCCGGACTCGTGTGGACGTCCATGATCGGGTTCACGATCCTCTACGGTGTGCTCGCCGTGGTCGAGGTGTACCTCATGATGAAGTACGCGAAGGCAGGACCGGACGAAGCAGTCGAGACGACGTCGTCGCTGGCGTACTAGGAGGTGGTCATGGAAGGTATCTGGAATCTGAACACCCTCTGGTTCACGCTCATCGCGGTCTTGTGGATCGGGTATTTCTTCCTCGAAGGGTTCGACTTCGGCGTCGGCATCCTGCTGCCATTCATCGGCAAGGACGACGTGGATCGTCGGGTTGTCATCAACTCGATCGGACCCGTGTGGGACGGCAACGAGGTGTGGCTCCTTGTAGCCGGTGGTGCGACCTTCGCAGCGTTTCCCGAGTGGTACGCAACCCTGTTCAGCGGCTTCTACCTGCCGCTGTTCCTCATCCTCATAGCGCTCATCATTCGCGGTGTGGCCTTTGAGTATCGGAGCAAGGACACGCGGCCCACGTGGCGCAGCCGCTGGGACTGGGCGATCTTCGTCGGTAGCTTTCTCCCGGCATTGCTGTGGGGGGTCGGGTTCGCCAACATCGTTCGGGGGGTACCGATCGACGCGGCACACGAGTACGCCGGTGGGTTCTGGAACCTCCTGAACCCGTACGCGCTGATCGGGGGCCTCGCGTCGCTGTCACTGTTCACGTTGCACGGCGCGCTGTTCCTGTCGCTCAAGACGCATGGCGACGTGGAGGACCGGGCGCGCGGTGTTGCCCGAAACCTCGGCTGGATCTCGCTCGTGTTCATGATCACGTTCCTGGTGTGGACCTACGTCGGGCACGCCTCCGGCGAAATCGTGCCGGGCGTCGTACCGATCGCCGTGCTGGCGTTGATAGGCACCGTTCCGTGGCTCGTCGGCAAGAAGTTCGTCGGGTGGGCGTTCGTGTTCACCGGTGCAACCATCGCGCTGACGGTCGTGAACATGTTCACCGCCCTCTATCCGAACGTGATGCCGTCGAGCCTCTCTGAGGCATACAGCCTCACGGTGTTCAACGCGTCGGCGTCTCACATGACATTGAAGGTCATGACCATCGTCGCGATCATCTTCACGCCTATCGTGCTTCTCTACCAGGGTTGGACCTACTGGGTGTTCAGGAAGCGGATCGGACGTGATGACCTCGCGGCGCAGAGCCACTGAATCGTCGACAACTCGACTTCTGAGGTACGGCCGGGAGACCCGGCCGTACCTCGTGTCGACGGTCGCGTTTGGTGTGCTCGCGGCAGGAGCGATCGTTGTGCAGGCGCTGGCGTTGGCGAAGATCGTGGCCGCTGTGTTCCTGGACGGTGCCGACCTTCCTGCAGTCGCCGGGCCGCTCTCGTTGTTCGCTGTGGCGGTGCTTGTTCGCGCTCTCCTCAGCTGGCTGCGCACGGCCTTCGCTCAGCGCAGCGCGAGCACGGTCATCTCAGGGCTGCGCCGCGAGCTGGCCGAGAAGCTGCTTCGCATGGGACCGCTGCGGCTGGGGCGTGAGAGAGCGGGGGCACTCGCCGTCGCCGTCGGGCATGGTGTGGATGCGTTGGATCCGTTCTTCGCCAGGTACCTGCCTCAGCTCGCGCTCGGAGCGCTGGTTCCGATCGTGATCGTGGTCTGGGTCGCTCGCCTCGATTGGGTGTCTGCGTCGGTGTTCATCGTCACGGTCCCTCTCATTCCTCTGTTCATGGTGCTGATCGGCACACTGGCCGACCGACGCACTTCACGACGCTGGAACGCCTTGCAGCGGCTCGGCGGCTACTTCCTCGATGTCCTCGAAGGGATTGCCACGCTAAAGGTGTTCGGACGCGCTACCGAGCGACTGTCGACGATCAGAGATGTTTCTGAGCAGTACAGAGCAGAGACGATGGGCACGCTGCGGATAGCGTTCCTGTCGGCGTTGGTGTTGGAGTTGCTCGCGGCGGTGAGTACCGCTCTGGTCGCTGTCACGATCGGGCTCCGGCTGCTGGCGGGGACGCTCGAGTTCGAATTCGGGCTCGGGATCCTCATCCTCGCCCCTGAGGTATACCTGCCCCTACGTCGGATCGGGGCCGAGTTCCACGCCGCGAAGGAAGGGATCGAGGCTGCAAACTCGATCTTCGGTGTACTCGACTTGCCCGAACCACCCGGTGGGGGGCTGCCCGTAGCAGCAGTCGTTCCGATTCGGTTCGACAACGTCACGGTTCGATACCCGGGGAGGGATGATCCTGCACTCGATGGTGTGTCGTTCGGCATCGAACCTGGCCGGCGGGTCGCGATTGTGGGGAGTAGTGGATCGGGCAAGAGCACCGTCGTCTCGTTGCTGTTGCGATTCATCGAGCCCTCGTCGGGGAGAGTGCTCGTCGGGAATGCCGACCTCGCAGGAGTCGACTCTGGCGCATGGCGTAGCCAGATCGCCTGGGTCCCTCAGAATCCCACCATCTTCGCCGGAACGATCGGCGACAACGTACGCATCGGCAATGCCGGCGCGTCACGGGCCGAGGTGGTCGAGGCGCTCCAACGAGCAGGTTTGGAGGGTTTCGTGGCGACGCTCGATGCGGAGGTGGGGGAGAAAGGCGTGTTGTTGAGTGCCGGTCAGCGTCGCCGACTCGCGCTCGCAAGGGCATTCGTGCGTGACGCACCATTGCTGATCGTCGACGAACCTACTGCCAACCTGGACATGGACACGCAGGAGAGCATCAGGGAGTCACTCGACCTGCTCGCCGAGCATCGCACGGTCGTGACCGTCGTGCATCGCCCTGTCCTTGCCGCCGACTCAGATCTGGTCGTCCACATGGAACAAGGCCGAGTGGTCGAAGTGGGAAGGCCACGACGATGACCTGGCGCCGTGTCCTCGGTCTCGTGGCGAACCATCGGGCTCGCTTGGCTGTGGCAGGTGGCGCCGGGTTCGTCACGATTGCGTCGAGCATCGGGCTCCTCACCACATCCGCCTACCTGATCTCCAAAGCGGCTCTTCAACCCCCGATCCTCGACCTCACGGTCGCGATCGTCGGCGTTCGATTCTTCGCATTGGCCCGCGCAGGGTCTCGATATGGGGAGCGGTTGGTTACCCACGATCTGAGTTTCCGGCTGCTGTCCGACCTACGAGTGCGGATAGCCGGTGCCGTGATCCGGCTCGCGCCCTCGGGTCTCGAAGGGTTCCGATCCGGTGACCTGCTGACGCGGGTCACGCGGGATGTGGACGCGCTCCAGCAGATCTTCATCAGGGTGATCATGCCGCCGATCGTCGCGATCCCCGTCACGGTCCTCGCCGGCGCCATCGGCTGGGCGCTCATGCCGGCAGTCGGATTGGTCGTCGTGACCACTGTCGTATTCACAGGCGTTGCCGTGCCGCTGGCGGTGAACCGGCTCGGTGCAGCAGCCAATCAGCGTCTGGCAGATGACCGGGCGGCACTGGCCACCGCGGTGGTCGATCTCACCAACGGTGCCGCAGAGGTGATCGCCTATGGACGGCAAGCCGATTTCCTGAGACGTCTGGATGAGGTGCAGGATCGAACGAGTCGTAGGGAACGCTTTGCCTCGTGGCTCGAGGGAGTCGGCAACGCCGCCGTCCAGTTGATGACGGGTGTCGCGATCATCCTGTCGCTCGCCGCCGCCATTCCTGCCGTTGCGTCAGGCGTGCTCACCGGTGTGAATCTGGCTGTCGTCGTCGTGCTGATGATGGCGAGCTTCGAAGCGGTTGCCGGGCTGCCTGAGGCGTTCCAGCATCTCGGCGCCAGCGTGGAGTCGGCCAGGCGGATCTTCACGGTGATCGACGCGCCGTCGGCCGTGATCGAGCCGGTCGAGTCCGTTGCCGTCCCGTCATCGGCTGGTCTGGTGTTGAACGATGCGTGGCTTCGCTACGGTGAGGACGAGGTGTTGCGAGGTGTGAACCTCCGACTGGACGTGGGGCGGCGGATCGCTTTGGTTGGTGGGAGTGGGGCCGGCAAGACCACGATTGCCGACGTGCTCGTCCGATTCAGGGACCTCGATCGTGGCATCTACAGCATCGGCGGCATCGATACACGAAGATACCTCTCCAAGGACGTTCGTGAGGTCGTAGGTGTGGTGAGCGATGACGCCCACCTGTTCAAGGCGAGTTTGGGCGAGAATCTACGTGTCGGTGATCCCGATGCCGGCAATGGTCGGCTCGTTGAGGCGCTCGACGCGGTTCGGTTGGGAGAGTGGTTCGGCGCGCTTCCCGAAGGGTTGGACACCGAGATCGGGTCGGGCTTCGTGTCGGGCGGAGAGCAGCGACGCATCGCTCTGGCGCGGGCGATGCTCACCGAGTTCCCGGTTCTGATCCTCGACGAACCGACCGCAGGCCTCGACGAGTCCACCGCATCGAAGGTCATGGAAGTGTTCATGGAGGCGACCCGAGGCAGAACCACGTTGCTGATCACCCACCGGCTGGAGGGACTCCAAGACGTCGACGAGATCCTCGTGTTGGAGGATGGCCAGATCGCCGCTCAGGGAACCCACGAGGAGTTGCTGACGCGCAACGACAGGTACCGAAGGATGTGGGACCTGGAGAAGGGGGAACTCCGGTTGATCCCCTAGTCTTTCGGCCATGACCGACATCCTGCGGGTCGCGGGTGCCCAAATCGATCTCGTGGTCGGCGATCTCGAGGGGAACAGAAGGCGAATCGCCGATGCGATGACCTGGGCCGAATCGCGTCAGGCTGATGTGCTGCTGTTGCCGGAGCTGGCTGTGACGGGCTACCCCCCGGAGGATCTCGTGATGCGCAGGGACTTCGTCGAGGGCAACGTGGAAGCGGTGCGATCCCTCGCCACGCAGTCCGGATCGACGGCGACGATCGTGGGGTTCGTCGATCCAACCCCTGAAGACACGATCGACGACGCCGTCCCGCGAGAAGTCGCCAACGCTGCCGCAATCCTGTGTGAAGGAAAGATCAAGGGCATCTATCACAAGGTGCTCCTCCCCAACTACGCGGTGTTCGACGAAGACCGCTATTTCGTACGAGGTGCCGATCCATTGGGCATCTGGACGGTGTCCGGGGTTCCTGTCGGTATCTCTATCTGCGAGGACATCTGGGTGCCGGACGGACCGCCGACCCGTCAGGCCGAATCGGGAGCCCGGATCCTGCTCAACATCAACGCCTCCCCCTACCACATGGACAAAGCCGAGGAACGTTTCGAGCTGCTCTCGGCGCAAGCTCGTCGTTCGGGTGTGCCGGTCGTATACGTGAACCTGGTCGGTGGACAGGACGAGCTCGTGTTCGAAGGTGACAGCATGGTCCTCGATCATCAGGGTCGTCTGCTGTATCGGGCTGCCGAGTTCCGCGAAGATCGGTTTGTCATCGACGTGCCACTACCCCCCGTCCGGCCGGTGACCGGGGTCGCTCGATCCGTGAGAGAAGGACCCGTTCCGGATCGTGCGCCGCTGCCTCCGCCCGCGAGCCCGACACGGCTGGAGCCGGAGGAAGCCGAGGTGTACGCAGCGCTCGTGACAGGACTCCGAGACTATGTGCACAAGAACGGGTTTGGGAAGGTCGTCATCGCCCTGTCCGGCGGCATCGACTCCGCGGTCGCCGCCGCCATCGCCGCCGACGCACTCGGCCCCGAGAACGTGCGGGGTGTCGGCATGCCGACACGTTTCAGCTCCGAGGGATCCGTAGCCGACGCTCGACAGCTCGCGGAAACCCTCGGAATCCGATTCGACCTCATTCCTATTGACGACGTCTTCTCCGAGTTCCTTGGCGCTCTCGACGGCGTGTTCGAGGACACGGCGTTCGGGGTGGCGGAAGAGAACCTCCAGGCGAGGATCCGCGGCGCGATCGTCATGGGCATTTCGAACAAGCATGGTGAGATGGTGGTTGCCACCGGCAACAAGTCGGAGATGGCCGTTGGGTACGCCACTCTGTACGGTGACATGGCCGGTGGATTCGCTGTGCTCAAGGATGTGTTCAAGCTCCTCGTCTACCGGCTGGCCGAGTGGCGTAACCGGGACGGCGAGGTCATTCCGCGCTCAATCATCGACAAGCCGCCATCGGCCGAGCTACGCCCCGACCAGAGAGATACGGACTCGCTGCCGCCGTACCCGATCCTCGACTCGATCCTGGAACGGTATGTGGAGCGCGACTGGTCGATCGACCAGATCGTCGCCGACGGGTTCGAGCGCGAAACGGTCTCCAGGATCGCGCGTATGGTCGACCGCAATGAGTACAAACGTCGACAGGCCGCGCCGGGCGTCAGGATCACCCGGAAAGCGTTCGGGAAGGACCGGCGCCTGCCAATCACGAACTGCTTCAGGTGTTGAGGCCCGCGGGCCTCAACACATGGGTAGTGGGTTGTGGGTTCTGGATAGGAAGGTCGCCCTGACGTCTTGCGGATCTCGGATAGCGTTCTTACCCAGGACCAAGAACTCAGAACGGATACCTCTGAGCGGGGCGTGGCCCGCTCAGAGGTATCCTTCTTGGCCATGCGTGTACTCATCGACGGGATCCCGTTCGACCCGAAGGAAGCATCGATCTCCGTGTTCGACCACGGGCTCCTCAGAGGGGACGGCTGTTTCGAGGCGCTCCGCTCCTACTCGGGCACGGCGTTCGCGCTCAACGAGCATCTCGACCGCCTTCACAACAGCGCACGGCTGCTGGGCATCGAGCTGCCGCCGCGCTCGTGGATGGAGTCCTGGATTGCGGAGGTGGCAGCTGACGGTGGCGACTGCACCGTCCGGATCGTCGCGACACGAGGTGGTGTGGAGCAGCCGGTGCCGTCCAGAGTCATCGTCCTATCGGAACCGATCCCGGCGCTGCCGGAGAGCTTCGCGGTGATGCCCCTGTCCGCCCCTTGGCATCCCGATGGGGGACCTTCCGAACTCACTGGTGCCAAGACGATCTCCTATGCGCAGAACATGGCCGCACGTCGTGCCGCCCAATCGGCGGGTTTCGACGATGCACTACTGGTCGGCACGTCGGGCCGTATTCTCGAGGGCCCGACCTTCTGCGTTGCATGGGTCGTCGACTCCGTTGTGGAGACACCTTCACTCGATCTCGGAGTTCTGGCCTCGATCACTCGCCAGATGACGTTGCAGCAGGCCGCGGAGGCAGGCATCCAGGTACGCGAAGGGCACTTCGAGTTTTCACGGATCGAAGACGCGCAAGAGGTGATGGCCATGTCGACGGTCAGGGAGATCAGACCGATCGTGCGGGTGGGGGGTTCGCAGTTCGAGCCGGGACCGATCACACGGGAGCTCGGCGAGCGCTACCGGCGTCTGGTCGCGTCACTATCCGTGGCCAACTGATACCGTTGAGGGCATCCGACGGAAGGAGAGGCCTGTGCGACGACTCATCCCGGTGCTCGCACTTGGGTTGCTGCTGGCCGCCTGCAACAAAGGAACTGAACCGACCCTGACCACCGTCACGAACCCGGCCGCGGGGAACATCTCAGCGTCCTCGTCGTCGACGACATCGTCGACGACATCGTCGACGACGATGGGAACCGAGGCAACCACGACGACTGCCGGGTCACTGCCGAGCTACAGCATCGTTGCCGGAGGATCGTCCGCCGCGCTCGTGTTGTTGGTGGAACCAGGCACCTATAGCGACATCGACCTCAGGAACGTCGTGGACGATGCCATCGGTCGATTCGGGCCCTCCGACCTCTATATCGTCGACTCTCAGGATGCCGCAGATCTGGTCCTCGTCGAGCACCCAACCGCAGAACAGCAGCGAATCCTCGACGAACACGAGTTCGTCAGGGTCATCGGTGATCAGCTCGAGTTCCTGGGTCCGTACGAATCCTCGGGTACGGTGAGTATCGGCTCCTGAGCTCTCAACTTCACCACGCTGAGTGACGATACATCAGCGAGGTGAACGAACCGAGAGTCCTACTCGTTGACGCCGACCTGCTGAGTGGTGCAGCCTCCTCTCGGATTCTCTCCGAGGCAGGCATCGAGGTCGTCGGTCAGGCGGCAGACGCCGATGAGGCGCTCGAACTCGCGCGCGCCATGAAGCCGACCGTTGTTGTCATCGATGCAGATGTTCGAAAGGGATTCGAGCTGGCCGCATCGTTGCGGGCTTCGATCGACACGAGAGTGGACCTGGTCGTCACCGTCGGTTTCGGCAACGTCGACCACGTCGGGAAGATGGTGCTATCAGGCGCCTCCGCGTTCGTGGTCAAAGGAAGGCCGGGCGATCTGGTGGGCGCGGTTCGTTCGGTCTCGAAGGGATCGGGCCTCCTCTCGGGCGAAGCAAGCGCGCCCGTACTTCGCGAGGTGCGACTGCTGTACGAGCGCGAACGAACGAGGAACGAACGACTCGAGCGAGCAGTCCACAAGCTGCAAGCTCTCTCGGTGACCGACTCACTGACAGGTCTCAAGAACCACGGCTACTTCTTCGAGCGTCTGAGCGAGGAGATCGAGCGCGCCCGCCGATACCAGCGACCGCTGTCGGTGATCATCGCAGATATCGACGCGTTCAAGGCGGTCAACGACACCTACGGGCATCTCACCGGCGACAAAGTGCTGCGCTCACTGGGTGAAGTCTTCTCCCGTGACCTACGGGAAGTCGACGTCGCGTGTCGGATCGGAGGCGAGGAGTTCGGGTTTGCGTTTCCGGAGACCGATCTCGAAGGTGCGATGGCCGTCGCTGAACGTCTCCGCGTATCGGTCGAGGAGCTCTACATCCCTGACGCCGGACTGGTGACACTCTCCGTCGGTGTGGCTGTGTTCCCGACCCACGCCGACAATCAGGAAGAACTGATCGAGTCTGCCGACATGGCGTTGTACCAGGCGAAGCACGAGGGGAAGAACTGTGTCCGTGCAGCCGGTCGAGGTCTGTTCTCCACTGAGATCACGAGGGCAAGGCCGGCTCTCGCCCCTGTGGTCGACGCGTTGATCGGTGTCCTACGGATGCGATCACAGGTGATCTTCGAGCGGTCGATGAGCGCAGCGGAGATTGCCACTGCGATCTGTTCCGACCTCGGTTTGAGCGTTGCCCGGGCGGGTCGAGCACACCTCGCCGCCATGGTCCACGACGTGGGAATGGTGGGCGTGCCCGATTCGATATTGTTGAAACCTGGACCGCTGGACGAGTCCGAGTGGGAGGTCGTCCGCCGCCATGCGAAGGACACCGTGGGACTGCTATCGGGGGCAGTGCATCCGGAGGTCATCCAGGCAGTGCTCACGCATCACGAACGCGTAGACGGAACCGGGTACCCGAACGGAGTCAAAGGGGAGGAGATCCCTGTGCTCGGGAGGGTGCTCCATACCGCGGACGCGTTCGTCGCCATGACGTCTCCTCGCCCGTACCAGAACGGCATGAGTGATGAGGAGGCTCTTGCAGCCATGCGACGGCTCGCGGGAACCGATTTCGATCCTGAAACGGTCGATGCGCTGGGACATGTCCTTGGAGGTGCCCAGCCGCTTCGACTGATCGTCGGCTAGAGCAGCAGGCTCGCCACCAGCAGGAAACCCCCGAATCCTGTCAGGTCCGTGACCGTCGTGACGAACAGGTTGGACCCGAGGGCCGGATCGAACCCGAGTCGTCTCAACAGGAGAGGAAGGGCGGCTCCAGCGAAGCCGGCGACTGTCAGGTTGGCGAAGACACTGATGAACACGACGAGCCCGATGTGCGGGTCCAGCAAGATCGTCGCGATGATCCCTGACAGTATCGCCGTCGCGAGTCCGTTGGACATGCCGAGCGCCAACTCCCTCGCGACAACCCTGGAACTCCGGTTCGGTGAGATGTCATGTGTCGCCAAACCCCGGATGACGACGGCCAGGCTCATCGCGCCACTATCTCCGCCGATGCGGGCTACCAGCGGCATGAGTGAGGCGAGCAGGGGAACCGCGGCGATCTGATTCTGGAACGAGGCAATGACCAGCGACACTGAACTCGACAACGCCAGGTCGAACACCAGCCATGGCATGCGCATTCTCACGGACCGTCGCACCGGAGTGAACACGGTCTCCTCACCGCCGGCGCCCATCGCGACGGCGAAGTCCTCGCCCGCTTCCTGTTCGACCGCATCGATCAGCTCGTCCGATGGGACAATGCCGAGAAGGCGGTCTTCGAAGTCCACGACGGGAACGGCGAACAGGTTGTAGCGCCTCGCGAGTTCCGTGACGTCCTCTCGGTCGGTGAGCGGCGTCACCTTGACCGGGCTCGACACCATGACGTCGTCGAGTCCGTCACCGGGGCGGGCGAAAACGAGCTCTCTGAACGAGAGGACGCCCACCAGACGCTGAGCATCGTCTACGACGAAGACGTAGGAGAGGTGTTCGAGCTCCTCGTGCAGCTGACGGATGCGCTCAATCGCCTCACCTGCCGTCAGACCGATCGGTAGGGAGGCAACCCGCATCGTCATCAGACCGCCGGCGGAATCGGGTGGGTAGGCGAGCAACTCACGTACCGAGCCGGCGGCCTCTTCGCCCATCGCCGAGAGGATCTCCTCTTTGGCTTCGGGTTCGAGCGCCGCGATCAGGTCGGCGGCATCTGCGGGAACCATCGCTTCGAGCATCGAAGCGGCACGAGGAGGTGTCATCTCCTCCAGCACGTCCGCGGCGAGGTCGTCCTGCATCTCCTCCAGCACGTCCGCCGCTTCTGGCGCGCCAAGCCCCCGGATCAGATCCGCTGCAGCCTCATCACCGAGTTCTTCGAGGATGTCCGCTGCGTCATGGGGGTCGGCTTGTGCGAGTTCGACCCACTCGTCGGCATGTGCGTCGAGATACGCCTCGACTTCCTCGGGTTCCCTCCGGGCGAGGGACGCGAGCCGAGCCGCAAGTTCACGCGGGCGCGGAAGCCTCTTTCTCTCCATAGACGCGCAGAGGCTAGTGCACCGACCGCCAACGTTTGGCGCGTGCAGGCCGGCCAGATGACACCGCTAGCTGCGTCCTCGTCCTTGAAGCACGCACAGGTGCGTCTGCGTCCTGCGTCCTTGCCATCGGGGCCCCTGCCTCGCCC
>Ga0307424_1000584_pt1 | contig 19506 bp, 8 predicted proteins | sample SalMarWE160320MG_FD_202157 | JGI IMG/M metagenome (GOLD analysis project Ga0307424, IMG submission 202157) | Salt marsh sediment microbial communities from the Plum Island Ecosystem LTER, Massachusetts, United States - WE1603-20 | ecosystem: Environmental > Aquatic > Marine > Intertidal zone >... | reverse complement strand
CGGGGGAACCACTTTCAAGAAGGTGGTGGACCGGGCCCCGGACACCGGGACCGTCAACTGGTTCGTGCCCAACCTTCCCGGTCCCCAGACCGTGATCAAGATCGAGGCGGTGGACAACGGGGGAAACATGGGGGAGGACACCAGCGACGCGGTCCTCACCGTGACCCCACAAGCGGGCCTCGCCCCCACCACGCTGCGGGACATCCACCTGGACGGCACCCAGCCCTTCGAGGGCGCGGTGCTGGAGGACCCCTCCACCCACTGTGTGTCCTGCCACGGCGACTACGATCCCGCGGTGGAACCCTGGGACAACTGGCGGGGGAGCATGATGGGGCAGGCCATGCGGGATCCGCTCTTCCTGGCCTGCCTGACCGTGGCCGAGCAGGACGCTCCCTCGGTGGGGGATCTCTGCATCCGCTGCCACAGCCCGGGAGGCTGGCAGGAAGGCCGCTCCCTGGATACCGGCGGCGGCCTCATCAACCAGAAGGACCGGCAGGGCATCCAGTGCGCTTTCTGCCACCGGGCCGTGGACCGGAACTACGTGATGGGGGTGAGCCCGGTCGAGGACCAGGCGGTCCTGGCCTCCCTCGACGCGCTTCCCCAGCAGTACGGGAACGGGCAGTTCATCAACGACCCGCATCCGCTCTTCCGTGGGCCGTTCGGGGACGACACCCCGACCCACGAGTTCGTTCAGTCCTCCTTCCTGCACTCCGCCGACATGTGCGGCACCTGTCACGACGTGAGCAATCCGGTCTATGACCGGACGGGTCCGGCGGACTACACCCTGAACGCCTTCGGGCAGGAGCACCCCACCGGCTACGTGCGGGACATGTTCCCCATCGAGCGGACCTTCAGCGAGTGGTCGGCCAGCGAATACGCCACCACCGGGGTCTACGCGCCCCAGTTCGCGGGCAACAAGCCGGACGGCATCGTCTCCACCTGCCAGGACTGCCACATGCGGGACGTGACCGGTACCGGGTGCAACCAGTCCGGGACGCCCTCGCGCACGGACCTTCCCCTGCACGACCTGATGGGTGGGAACGCGTTCATTCCGCAGATCATCGACGACTTCTACCCCGGGGAGGTGGACACGGCGACCCTGAGTGCGGCCCGCTCGCGGGCGGTTCACATGTTGCAGCTCGCGGCCACCCTCGAGGTCACCCCCAAGCCCTACGGCGTGGACGTCAAGGTGACCAACGAGGGCGCCCACAAGCTCCCCTCCGGCTATCCGGAAGGCCGCCGGGTGTGGATCAACGTGGTGGCCCGGGACGGCGCGAGCGCGGTGGTCTACGAGTCCGGGCACTACGACTTCGCCACCGGGGAACTGGCCGAGGACGAGGACCTCAAGGTCTACGAGACCCATCCGGGCCTGAGCCCCGGCCTGGCCGCGGCCCTGGGTATGCCCGCGGGCCAGTCCTTCCACTTCGTGCTCAACGACACCGTCTGGTTCGACAACCGGATTCCGCCGCGCGGGTTCACCAACGCCGCCTTCGTGGACATCCAGTCCCCGCCGGTGGGCGCCACTTACGCCGACGGACAGTACTGGGACACCACCCACTACTTCCTGCCTCCCGAGGCGGTCACGGTGACGGTGACCCTCTACTACCAGACCATCACCAAGGAGTACGTGGAGTTCCTCCGCGACGCCAACACCACCAACACCGCCGGCCAGGATCTCTATGACGCCTGGGTGGCCGCCGGCCACGGGGCCCCGGTGACGATGGCCCAGGCCACGGTGGGGACGTCGGTGAGTTCGGTGGACGACGGAACCGGGATTCCGGCCTTCCGGCTGGCCGGCGCCGCTCCCAACCCGTTCAGCGGGCGGACCACCATCCGGTTCGAGACCGCGGCCCGCGGCCCGGTCCGCCTGGATCTGTACGACATCGCCGGCCGCCACGTGCGGACGCTGGTGGACGCGGTCCTGGAGGCCGAGGCCCATCAGGCGGTCTGGAACGGCAGGGACGATCGCGGCGCCACCGTGGCCGCCGGGATCTACTTCATGCGGTTGCAGTCCGGAAGCGACGTGAAGACCGGAAGGCTGGTGCTCACGCCGTAACCGCGCTTCGGTCCGACCGGGGTCCGGGGCCCGGGCTCCGGTCGGCATGGAAACCGGGGGACGGCCCCGGTCGCGGGACCCCGTCGGACGGGGCAGGCGGCCGGGGTCGGACCATGTTCGGCGGGCGCGCCGGGCCAGGCCTGCCCGCCGCGGTTGCCGGGATCCCCGGGCTCGGGTAGATTCGCGACGTGATCTCCCGCCCGTCCGCCGACCTCCCGATTCTCGTTCTGGCCGTCCAGGATCCTCCGTCCGGCCGCACGCTGGTCGCCGTTCGGGACCGGACGGGTTCCCCGTCCGCCGGGCTGGAATCCTGGCCCCGCCCGGTGCCGGAGGCGGCGCTCTTCACCTACTGGCCTTCGCGGCCGCGGAGGGCGGACCGGATCCTCCTCTTCGGGCGGGAAGTGGAAGCGCACGACGGGGCCTCGTTCCCCCTGGCCACCGTTCTGGATCGATTGGGACTGGCGGCCCCGCGCCGCCTTGCGGACCTGATCGCGCTCCTGGCCCCGGACCTGGAGTCTCCGGAGGATCCGTCCCACCTCGGGGTGCGGCTGCTGGAGGGGCTTGCGCTGCGGCTGGCCGCCGCGGAAGAGCGACCGGAGGCGGAAGACCCCCGGCGTCCCGGGCCGGGAATCCAGGGAGTCCTGCCCGTCTTGCCCGAGTCGCCGGGGGTCTACACCTTTCGCGCCGCCGACCGGACCGTGCTGTACGTGGGCAAGGCCCGGTCGCTTCAGGTCCGCGTCCCGTCCCACTTCGGACGCCGGCCGGCGGAGCCGGACAAGGCGGGGGAACTGGCCCGCCTGGCCACGGAACTCTCCTGGGAAACGACCGGGAGCGAGCTGGAGGCGCTGCTTCTGGAACACCTCCGCATCCGCACCGACCGCCCGCGCCTCAACAAGCAGGTGCAGGTGATCCCCCGGCGCCGGGGTCCGCTCCGGACGGCGCGGCTGCTCCTGGTTCTGCCCTCGGCGGTCCGGGGACGGGTCGAAGCCTGTCTGGTGAGCGGGACCGGAGTCTTCCACTGGGAGCGGGTTCCCGGCAAGCCGGTCGTGCCGCGGACCCTGTGGGCGCGGGTGGCGGCGGCGATGTCCGGAAGCCCGGTTCCGGGGTGGGGGCCGGGACGCCCCGGGGATCCCTTGGACCCCGCTTTGGCCGCGGAGCTGAGCGAGATCACGCTCTCCTGGCTGGTCCGGCACCGGGACCGGGTCCTGCAGATCGATCTGGGCCGCGAGAGCGGCGGAAAGCCGCTCCAGCGTCGAATTCGCGCCCTTCTCGCCGAGGATCCGGCGGGGGAGCGGGTGGACGTGGTGGGCCGCTAAGATGATCTCCCCACGGTGGCTTCAAGCCTCGGCCGGGGCGGTGCCGGCGGCGTTCTGCCTCTCGGCCCGCAGCGTGCGCACTTTGGAACGGACCCTGGTCCCGCCCCAGGACTTGACGGCGGCTTTCCCGAGGACGCCTCCCCGACCCCCCGGCCGCTTCCCCGGCCCTGACCCCTCAAGACCGGCCCCCCGGACGTCGATAATCCCGGGGATAGACCGAACCGCGGGGGAACCATGGCTCCGGCACAATCCAGACACATTCCGAGTCGGCTCCCGGGGGGTCTGCGGATCCTGACGGCGGCGTGCGCCCTCCTGGCCACCGGCTGTGCCGGCCGGGCCACTCTGCTCGGCACCGTGGTCCCCCCGGACGGGAAGACGGCAGGACTCCAGGACGCGGTGGTCTACGCGGTTCCCACCGGAGGGAAGGCGCCGGAAGGCAAGGTGATGCACCGCCGGGTGGCCTGGACCCGGAAAGGGTTCACGCCCCGTGAGCTGATCCTCAAGGACAACACCCGGGTCACCTTCCGGAACGAGGACTCGGTCTACCACAACGCCTTCAGCCTTTCTCCGGCCATGCCTTTCGACGTGGGACGCTTCGGTCCGGGGGAGTCCCGCTCCGTCCTCTTCGATCGCCCCGGGGTGTTCGAGGTGTTCTGCGAACTCCATCCCGACTATTCGGGCGTCATCGTCGTGCTTCCCCGGCACGAGGCCGCCCATCCCGACTCCCGGGGCCGCGTCCGCCTGCCCCTGGCCGCCGGCGACTACACGGTCACGGTCTGGCACCCGGTCTACGGGGTCCTGAACCGCACTGTCCGGGTTCCCCGCTCGGGCGAGGTGCCGCTGGGGCTGGAGTACCGGTAGTGCGGTTCACCCTGCGATGGAAGATCCTGCTCCTGGTGGTGGTGGCCCCTCTGGTCCTGGTGGCCGGTTCCCTGCGGCTGGTCCAGGAGCGGATCTCCAGGAACGTCTCGGCCGACATCGACGAAGGGCTGCATCGTTCCGCCCTGGTCTGCCGCAACGTTCTGGCCGCCCGCCTGGCCATGCTGGAATCCTCGGCCCGGATCGTGGCTCAGGACCCGAGGTTCTTTGCCGCCCTCTCCATCCCCGCCCCGGCTTCCGATCCGCACTTCCAGGCCACGGTGCGTGGGGTGGCCGCGGACTTCAACCGGATCGCCCGGGCCGACATCTTCGAGGCCCTCGACTCTCGGGGGCGGCGGATCGCCTCGGTGGGCGCGGCGGCCACCGGCCAGGCCGCCCGGAATGCGATGCTGGGGGCCCTGCGCGCCGGGAAACCGGTGCCCTCCACCCTGGTCGAGGACGGCTCGCTCTTCTTCGTGAGCCTGACCCCGGTCCGGGCCGGAGGGCGGAACGTGGGCTTCCTGCTTCTGGGAGCGAGGCTGGGGGACGATGTGGCCGCCGAACTCCGGAGCATGACCCGGGCCGAGGTGAGTCTCATCGCCTCGGGGGTCTGCTCGGGAACCACCCTGGAGGCGACCGGGGACCGGGCGGCGCTCATCGCCGCCCTGGCCCGGAACCGGGAGGAGGGAGAGATAGGGTCTCCTTCCGGCCTCTTCCGCCTGGAGCACGACGGAGAGACCAGCATCGTGCTGGCCGCCCCGCTCCCGGGGTCGCCGGCGGACCGGCCGGACCTGGTGGTTCTGCAACGCTCCCTGGCCCGGGAGTCGGCCTACCTGCGCGACATCCAGAAGGGACTGGCCGGGCTGGCCCTGGTGGTGCTCCTGGCCACGCTGGTGGTCGGTCTCTTCACGTCGCAGCGCATCACCACCCCCATTCTCCACCTGGTCCGGGCCGCGGAGGGGATCGAGCACGGCGATTACGAGGTGCCTCTGGTCCTGGAGGGCCAGGACGAGGTCGGCTACCTGGCCCGGCGTTTCGAGACCATGCGGCGGCACGAGCGCCGGTACGTGCACAACCTGCAAGAGATCGCCCTGCTGAAGAGCAAGTTCATCGACGTGGCCTCGCACGAGATCCGGACCCCGACCGCGGTGATCAAGGGGTACGCGGAACTTCTGGCCCGGGAAAGTCTGGGACCGGTGACCGGGAAGCAACGGGAGGCGCTGGAGGCCATCGAGAGCAGCCTGGGGACCATCGGCCGCATCACCGAGAACGCCACCTGGATGGCTCAGCTGGAGGGGGACCGCCCCCGGCTGGATCGCTCGGAGTGCGAGGTGGGGGACCTGCTGGCCCGGGCGGTGCGGCTGGCCACCGCGGAAGCGGTGGGACGCCGGGTCGCGGTGCGGGTGGATCCGGTGGACGTCTTCCAGGTGGAGGTGGACGGACCGAGATTGATCCAGGCGGTGGTGCAGCTGGTTCGCAACGGCATCCGCTTCACCCCGGACGGGGGATCGGTGACGGTGTCCGCCCGGGCCGAGTCCGGGGACCTGGTCATCGAGGTCACCGACGACGGGGTGGGCATTCCCGAGACGGACCCGTCGCGTCTCTTCGAGCGGTCGGTGCTGGTCCGGGACGTGCTCCACCACCACTCGTCCACCGGCCTGGAATTCAATTCCGCCGGCCTGGGCCTGGGGCTGCCCATCGCCCGCGGCATCGTGGAGGCCCACGGCGGTTCCCTCGAGGTGGCGAGCCGGCCGGGGGAGGGGAGCACCTTCACCATCCGCATTCCCGGCGCCGAGCGCGGCCGGAAGGCGGCCTAGACCGAGCCGGTCATTCCATATCACCGCAGGGTGACCACCCGGGTGACCACCGAGGCGCGTCCCGCCTCCAGCTTCAGGAAGTAGACCCCCGAGGCCAGATTCCCCGGGGCGAGCGGAACCACGTGCTCGCCGGCCGTCCGGGTGCCGTCCACCAGCAGAGCCAGCCGCCGGCCGGTCACGTCGTAGAGGGCCAGCCGCACCGGGGCGGTCTCGGGCAGGCGGAAGGTCACCCGGCTGTCGGCGCGCAGGGGGTTGGGAGCTACCCGTAGCCCCGGACCGGCCGGGCCCCCGGGTTTCCCCCCCGGGGTTCCGGTGAGCTGCAGTTCCAGGAGGTCCCGCTCGTAGACCCCGTTCCCGTGGGTGGCGGCCCGGATCCGTCCCGCCGGGCCGGAGATCTTGAGGTCGTCCACGCTGGCCGTGGGCATCCCCTCGGTGAAGGGGAACCAGCTCAGGCCGTAGTAGGGGGAGACGTAGACTCCCAGGTCCGTGCCCGCGTAGACCACCCCCGGGTGTTGCGGATCCACCTCCACCGCCGAGGTCGGCACGTCGGGGAGGCCGTCGCCGATGTCGACCCAGTGGTCCCCCTGGTCGAAGGAGGCGAACACGTGGGAGGTCCCGAACCCCATGAAGGTGACGAAGACGTGGGTGTCGTCGGCGGGGTCCAGGGCCAGATCACCGGGCCACCGGTCGGGCAGGGTGCCGGTGACGTCGTCCCAGCTCAGACCCCCGTCCCGGGTGCGGAAGACGCGGCCCCGGGATCCGTTGGGGGCGGTGGCCGCGAAGACCAGGTTGCCGTTGGCGGCGGAGACGGCCAGGGAGAAGACCGGGTTGGCGCCGTCCAGGGGCTGGCCCCCGTTGGTGGCGGTCCAGCTCGTCCCCTCGTCCCCGCTCCGGTAGACCCGGGCGCGCCCGGCGTACAGGCGTCCGGGATTGGTGGGGGAGAGCACGAAGGGGGCCACGAAGGCGGTGGCATCCCCGGAGGCCTGGGGCGGGGTGATCTCGGTCCAGTTCCCCCCGCCGTCCCGGGACCGGAACAGGGTGAGGCCCTGGGCGGAGCCGTAGAGGATGCGGTCGCTCTGCGGGTTCACAGCCGTCCAGCAGCCGTCGCCGCCGATCACCCGCCGCCAGGCCACGCTCCCCTCGTAGATGGCGGTCAGGTTGTCCTGCATCCCCCCCATGGCGAAATTCGCGGTGAGGCTGGAATTGGAGAAACCCTGGTAGAACTGGGAGGTCACGTACCCCCCGTTCAGCCCGCTGAAGGTGGCGGCGGTGTTGGTGGTCTTGAACACGCCGCCGTCGGAACCGAAGAAGAAGGTGGCGGGATCGGTGGGATGCCGGACGGCCGTGTGCTGGTCGGCGTGGGCGTACAGCGGCCCCCCGCCCGAATCCCCGGGGGCGGGGGTTCCCAGGTAGATGTCGGTCCAGTCCGAGACCTTGGTCAGGTTGGCGCCGCCGTTGGTCGACTTCCAGATGTCGATCCCGCCGACCAGGATGGTGTTGGGATCGGAGGCGCTGGCCAGGACCCAGTGCGAGTACCAGCCCTGGTACTGGGGGTAGTTCGCATAGTTCACCGCGCTCCAGGTGTCCCCGGTGTCGGTGGAGCGGAAGAGCCCGATCCCGGCATCGGAGTTGGCGATGCTGGCGTAGACGATCTCCGGAGAGGACGGGGCGATCTCGAGCATGGCCTTTCCCGTCCAGCTCGCGGGAAGGCCGGCGGCGAGCCGGGTCCAGGTCGCCCCGGCGTCGGTGCTCCGGTAGATGCCGTAGCCCGCGGACCGGAAGTTGCCGCAGGAGGCGAAGACGGTGTCGGGATGGACGGGGTGGATGGCCAGGTCCATGGCCATGACCACGTCCAGGACCCGGGTCCAGGAATCGCCGGCGTCCACGGACTTGTAGACCCCCTCGGTGGTGGCGGCGTAAAGGACGTCGGCGTCCTGGGGATCGATGCGGATGCGCCAGACCCCGCGGCTCTGGGCCAGGCTCCAGTCCAGGCTCCGGCTCCAGGTGGCGCCGCCGTTCACCGATTTCAGGATCCCGATCCCGTAGCTGCCCCGGGTGGAGCGGTCCACGTCCCCTCCCACCGCGTTCTGGTACCGGTAGACCTCGCCGGTCCCGATGTACATGACGTCGGGATCGGCGGGATCGAGGGCGATGGCCCCCACCGCCTGGACCGGGAACCCGGTCTCCACCAGGTCCCAGGCGTCGGCCCCGGTCCCCCCGGTGCTGGACTTCCACAGGCCGCCGCTGGCGCTGCCCGCGAAGAGGACGTTGGGATCGTCCGGGCGAACGGCCAGGGCCAGGGTGCGCCCGCCGATGTTGTTCGGCCCCAGGGAGGTCCAGGGGGGCACCAGGGCATCGACCGGGCTGTCGGAGGCGGAGGCGGCGCGCATGACCGCGGCCTGCCGGAAGGCGAGGGCCTGGCCCACGTCGGGGATGACCGGGTTCGGGTACGCCCGCTCAGCCGCCCAGAGATCGAGGGCTTCCATGGCCCCGCTCGTCCGCTCGTCTTCCTCGAGCCGGAGTCCACTGCCGCGCCGCGGCTCGCGAAACCCGGAGTGACGGAGAAGGAGAACGCTGGCGAGGAGAGCGGCCAGGAGGAGCAGCCAGGCGCGGGGCGCGACGTGGGACATCGTTTCGAACCTCGCAGGCGAGGAGGGGAAGCCGATCGTAGCATCCCCGGGTGCGGTCTGTCAGCGTTCTCCGTACGCCTGCACGTTTCTTTCCTGTCTGTTACACTCGCAAACAACGCATTCGGATTGCGGAGGGTGGACCGTTCCGGTCGCCCGTGGAGTCCTTGAAAAACAGCCGCGTCGTTGTCGCGTCGCGCTACCACGTCCGTCGCCGGCCTCGTCCCTGCCGGGTCGACCCGCGAGGTGCCCCCACGGTGTTCCGGGCACGGAAAGCCCATCCCCGGAATCAGGACCCCGTCTCCAGCGGTATGCCCCGCATCCGCGGCTCCGGACGAAGCCCCGTCCCGGGGCGACCCCGGGCCCGGGGACGTCGAGAACCAACGGGAGGAACCATGAACGAGTCGCGGAGCCGGGATCCGGAATCCCCGCCGGAGCCGATGTCCCGGCGGGTGTGGATCCGGAACGTGCGCCCCGCCGTGGACGGGGGGGAGTTCCCGATCAAGCGCACGGTGGGAGAGCGGGTCGCGGTGACCGCGGACATCCTGGCCGACGGCCACGATCACCTGTCCGCCGTCCTGCAATGGAAACCGGATTCCGAGACCGCGTGGCGGGAAGTGCGCATGACGCCGCGGCCCGACGATTCCTGGCACGCCGGGTTCACGGTGGCCGCGGCCGAGCCCCACCGTTTCGGGATCCTGGCCTGGGTGGACCGGTTCGGATCGTGGCGGGACGCCCTGGAGAAGAAGTCCCAGGCCGGGCTGGACGTGGAGAGTGAACTCCAGGAGGGGGCGGCCCTGGTCCAGGCCCGGGCCCGCCGGGCCGAGGAGCCCGATCGCGGGATCCTGACCGGAGCCGCGGAACGGCTTCGCGGCCGCACCGCGCCGGGGGACCGGGTGGCCGCCGCCCTGGATCCCGGGCTCCTGGAACTGATGGACCGCTGGGACGAGCGGTTCCGGGCCACCCGCTCGGATCGGGAGTTTCCGGTGGAGGTGGCCCGGGAGCGGGCCCGGACCGGGGCCTGGTACGAACTCTTTCCCCGCTCCTGCACCCCGGACCCGTCCCGGAGCGGGACCTTCCGGGATGCCGCGGCCCGTCTCCCCGACATCGCGGCCATGGGCTTCGACGTGCTCTACCTGCCCCCGATCCACCCCATCGGGCGCACCCACCGCAAGGGGAAGAACAACGCCCTGGAGGCCGCCCCGGGGGATCCGGGAAGTCCCTGGGCCATCGGGGCGGCCGAAGGCGGCCACACCGCGGTCCATCCGGACCTGGGAACGCTCGAGGACTTCGATCGCTTCCTGGCCGCGGCCGCCGGGCACGGGCTGGAGATCGCCCTGGACCTGGCCTTCCAGTGTTCCCCGGACCATCCCTGGGTCGCCGACCATCCCGAGTGGTTCTGCCACCGCCCCGACGGGACCATCAAGCACGCCGAGAACCCGCCCAAGCAGTACCAGGACATCTACCCCCTGGACTTCGACACCGAGGACTGGCGCGGACTGTGGCGGGAACTCCTGGCCGTGGCCCGGTTCTGGGCCGACCGTGGGGTGCGGATCTTCCGGGTGGACAACCCCCATACCAAGCCGCTCCGCTTCTGGCAGTGGCTGATCGCCCAGGTCAAGGCCGGGCACCCGGACGTGATCTTCCTGTCCGAGGCCTTCACCCGGCCCAAGGTGATGTACGGGCTGGCCAAGGCCGGCTTCGACCAGTCCTACACCTACTTCACATGGCGCAACACGGCCTGGGAGCTGCGCCGGTACCTGACCGAACTCACCCGGAGCGAGGTGCGCGAGTTCTTCCGGTCCAGCCTCTGGCCCAGCACGCCGGACATTCTTCCCGAGTACCTCCAGTTCGGGGGGCGGGCCGCCTTCCAGATCCGCCTGGTTCTGGCCGCCACCCTGGGGGCCAACTACGGCATCTACAGCGGGTTCGAGCTCTGCGAGGGGGAGGGGCTGCCCGGCCGCGAGGAGTACCGGGACTCCGAGAAGTTCGAGATCAAGGTCCGGGATCCCGGCCGCCCGGGCCACATCCGGGACTTCGTGGCCCGGGTGAACCGCATCCGCCGCGAGAACCCGGCCCTGGGCTACGACCACACCCTGCGCTTCCACGAGTCGTCGAACGACCAGGTCCTGGTCTACAGCAAGACCACCGACGACCTCTCCGACGTGGTGCTGGTCGCGGTCAACCTGGATCCCCACCACGCCCACAGCGCCTGGGTCGAGGTGGGGGAGGATCTGGGGGTGGCCGGAGGCGAGACCTACCAGGTGCACGACCAGATCGGGGAGGGCCGCTACCTGTGGACCGGCTCACGGAACTACGTGCACCTGGACCCGGCGGCCTCCCCGGCCCAGATCTTCCGCCTGCGCCGCCGGGTGCGCACCGAACGCGACTTCGACTACTTCATGTAACCCGAGGGAGGACCGTTCAGGCCCATGTCATCCGCCCCCGATCCGCTCTGGTACAAGGACGCCATCATCTACGAACTCCACGTCAAGGCGTTCATGGATGCCGACGGCGACGGCATGGGGGACTTCCCGGGTCTCATGCAGAAGCTGGACTACATCCAGGGCCTGGGGGTCACCGCCATCTGGCTCCTGCCCTTCTATCCGTCCCCCCTCCGGGACGACGGCTACGACATCTCGGACTACCGGGGGGTGAACCCGGACTACGGCACCCTGCGCGACTTCAAGCGCTTCGTGCGCGAGGCGCACCGGCGGGGGCTCCGGGTCATCACCGAGCTGGTGATCAATCACACCTCGGACCAGCACCCGTGGTTCCAGGCCGCTCGGCGGGCTCCCCGGGGCTCGTCGCGGCGGGACTACTACGTGTGGAGCGACACCGACACCCGCCTGGGCGGAACCCGCATCATCTTCACCGACACCGAGACCTCGAACTGGGCCTGGGATCCGGTGGCCGAGGCCTACTACTGGCACCGGTTCTTCTCCCACCAGCCCGACCTCAACTTCGACAACCCCCGGGTCCGGTCCGAGCTGAAGCGGGTCATGCGCTACTGGCTGGACATGGGAGTGGACGGGTTGCGCCTGGACGCGGTGCCCTACCTGGTGGAACGCGAGGGGACGAACAACGAGAACCTGCCCGAGACCCACGAGGTGATCCGGGACCTGCGGCGGGCGGTGGACGAGCGCTACCCGGACAAGATGCTCCTGGCCGAGGCCAACCAGTGGCCGGACGACGTCCGGGCCTATTTCGGGGACGGGGACGAATGCCACATGGCCTTCCACTTCCCGGTCATGCCCCGCATCTTCATGGCCCTGCGACGCGAGGACCGCCACCCGATCACCGACATCCTCCGCAACACCCCGGACATTCCTGACTCCTGCCAGTGGGCGCTCTTCCTGCGCAACCACGACGAGCTGACCTTGGAGATGGTGACCGACGAGGAGCGGGACTACATGTACAGCGAGTACGCCACCGACCCCCGCATGCGGGTGAACGTGGGCATCCGCCGGCGCCTGGCTCCGCTTCTGGACAACGGCCGCCGGCGGATCGAACTCCTGAACAGCCTGCTCTTCTCGTTCCCGGGAACCCCCATCCTCTACTACGGGGACGAGATCGGGATGGGGGACAATGTTTTCCTGGGCGACCGGAACGGCGTGCGCACCCCCATGCAGTGGACGGCGGACCGGAACGCCGGGTTTTCCCGGAGCGATCCCGCCCGGCTCTTCCTGCCGGTGATCATGGATCCGGTCTACGGCCACACCGCGGTCAACGTGGAGTCCCAGGAGCGGAACCCGGCCTCGTTGCTCCACTTCATGAAGCGCCTGATCGGGCTCCGTCGCCAGTACAAGGCCTTCGGCCGGGGCACCATCGAGTTCCTCTCCCCGCGGAACCGCCGCATCCTGGTCTACCTGCGCCGGTGGCGGGGGGAAGTGATCCTGTGCGTGGCCAACCTTTCGCGCTACGTGCAGCCGGTGGAGCTGGACCTGTCCGAGTTCCGGGACTGGACCCCGGTGGAGATGATCGGCCGGACCGAGTTCCCCCCCATCGGGGACCTCCCGTACTTCCTGACCCTGGGGGCCCACGCCTTCTACTGGTTCTCCCTGGAACCCCAGGCTCAGCCGATCCGTATCCAGGGAGAGGCGGCGGCCAGCCTGGAGGATCTTCCCCTGCTGGCCCTGGAGGAGGGCTACGACCAGCTCTTCGCCCCGGAGTTCGGGGTGACCCTGCTGCACCAGGTGATCCAGCCCTTCCTGCAGCGGCAGCGCTGGTTCCAGGGGAAGGCCAGGGAAATCGCCTCCCTGGGCCTGGCCGACTGGGCCAAGCTGGGTGGGGGCTTCTTTTTCGCGCTGGTCGGTGTCCGCTACACCGACGGGGGGGAGGAGACCTATGTCCTGCCGCTCCGGATGACCCGGGGGGAGCCGGCGGCCCGGGTGGCCCAGGAAGCCCCGGCCGCGATCCTGGCCCGGCTTCGCACCGCGGAAGGGGACGGGGTGCTCTACGACGCCCTGGCCGACCGGAACGCGTGTGCCCTGCTCTATTCGGCCATGGCCGACGGGCGCTCCTACCGGACCCATGCCCGCCACCGGCTGGAGGCGTTCTCCACCGCCGATCTGAAACCGGCCGAGGGGGAGATCGCCTCCGTGCGCCGCCTGGCTGTGGAACAGAGCAACAGCTCGCTGGTGCTGGACGACCGCTTCATCCTCAAGGTGTTCCGGCGCATCGAGGACGGCCCGAACCCGGACCTGGAGATCGGCCGTTTCCTGACCGAGAGCACCGGGTTCCGGAACCTGGCCCCGGTGGTGGGGGGGATGGAGATCCGGGGGGACGGGGGAGCCGGCTCCGGATCCACGGTCGCCATGCTCCAGCGCTTCGTGCCCAACCGGGGGGACGGGTGGACCACGGTGCGCGAGGCCCTCGGCGCCGGTCTGGAAGCCTGCCGGGGCCGGCCGGCCCCGCCGGACCCGATGCCCCCGGGAACGGGGTGGCTGGAGGTGGCCCGGCGGGATCCCCCTCCCGAGGTGCTGGAGATCGGCGCGGAACTCCTGGAGGCGGCCCGGGTCCTGGGACGGCGCACCGCGGAGTTCCACCGGGCCATGATCGGGGACCGCCGCCATCCGGAGTTCGCCCCGCGGCCCATGCTCCCCGGTTATCTCCAGGGCCTGGCCGACGGCTTCACCCGCCACGCCCAGGAGGTCCTGGAACTCCTGAACGGCCGGACCAAGATGCTGGCCCCGGCGGTGGCGGGGGAAGCCCACGCCGTGCTCTCCCTCGGGAACCGGCTCATCCGCCGCTTCCAGGATCTGGGCCGCCTGCACACGAACGCGATGCGGATCCGGTGCCACGGGGACTACCATCTGGGCCAGGTGCTGCGGGTCGAGGACGACTTCATCCTCCTCGACTTCGAGGGGGAGCCGCTGCGGTCCCTGGCCGAGCGGCGGGAGCGGGTCTCCCCGCTCAAGGACGTGGCCGGAATGCTGCGGTCGGTGAGCTACGCCGCCCTGAGCCTCACCACGGACGGCCCCGGGTCCGGGACCCCGGCCGAGGCCGGGGAGGGCCCCTGGCTCCGGGTCTGGGAAGTGTGGATCGCCGCCGTCTTCCTGGGGAGCTACCTGGACGCCGCCGGGGAGGCTCCGTTCCTTCCCGAGCGCGCCGAGGACCTGGAGACCCTGCTCGACGCCTTCCTTCTGGACAAGGCGTTCTACGAACTCGGCTATGAACTGAACAACCGGCCGGACTGGCTGCGTATCCCCCTGCGGGGGATCCGCGCCATCGCCGATCAGGCGGAGGCCCTGGACCGGAACGGTCAATGACACGTCAGGAGTCCGCAATGGAGAAGCAAGGCAAGAAGCAACCCCAGCGTGCAGGCACGAGCCGGCGGAGCCCCGGCGGCAACGGCGGGACGGCCGCTCCGGCCGCGCCCCCCCGGGGCGGCCCCTCCGGGTTCCTCACCGAGCAGGACCTCTACCTGTTCGGGGAAGGGACGTTCCGGCGGAGCTGGGAGAAGCTGGGATCCCACCCGGCGAAGGTGGACGGCCGCGCCGGCACCCGCTTCGCGGTCTGGGCCCCCAACGCCCGCGAGGTCTCGGTGGTGGGCGACATGAACGGCTGGAAGGAAGGAGCGGCCCCGCTCCGGTCCCTGGGCGCCTCGGGCATCTGGGAGAGGTTTGTGCCCGGGGTGGAGCACGGCGCCCTCTACAAGTACGCCATCCGGTCCAACGAGAACGGCTACCGGGTGCAGAAGGCCGACCCCTACGCCTTCGCCTTCGAACTCCGCCCCCAGACCGCGTCCAAGGTCTGGAACCTGGACGGCTACGCCTGGGGGGACGCGGAGTGGATGGAGGCCCGCAGGCAGCGGAACGCCCTCGACGCCCCCATCAGCGTCTACGAGGTCCACCTGGGTTCCTGGATGCGGGTGCCGGAGGAGGAGAACCGCTGGCTGACCTACCGGGAACTCGCGGTGAAGCTGGTCGACTACGTGGAGGCCATGGGGTTCACCCACGTGGAGCTGATGCCGGTGACCGAGCATCCCTTCGACGGCTCCTGGGGCTATCAGACCGTGGGCTACTTCGCGCCGACCAGCCGGTTCGGCACCCCCCAGGACTTCATGGCCCTGGTGGACGCCCTGCATCGGCGGGGGATCGGGGTCATCCTGGACTGGGTTCCCGCCCATTTCCCCACCGACGAGCACGGCCTCGGCTACTTCGACGGCACCCATCTCTACGAGCACGCTGACCCCCGGCAGGGACACCACAAGGACTGGGACACCCTGATCTTCAACTACGGGCGGAACGAGGTCCGGAACTTCCTCATCGCCAACGCTCTCTTCTGGCTGGAGGTCTATCACCTGGACGGCCTGCGGGTGGACGCGGTGGCCTCGATGCTCTACCTGGACTACTCGCGGGAGGAAGGGGAGTGGGTCCCCAACAAATTCGGCGGCCGGGAGAACCTGGAGGCGATCGAGTTCCTGAAGGAATTCAACACCGCGGTGTACGAGCAGCATCCCGACGTGATGACGGTGGCCGAGGAATCCACCGCCTGGCCCATGGTCTCCCGTCCCACCTACCTGGGCGGGCTCGGGTTCGGGTTGAAGTGGAACATGGGCTGGATGCACGACTTCCTGGAGTACATGGGCCAGGATCCCGTGCACCGCAGCTACCACCACCATCGGGCGACCTTCAGCCTCCTCTACGCCTTCCACGAGAACTTCGTCCTGCCCCTCTCCCACGACGAGGTGGTGCACGGGAAGGGGTCGCTCCTGGCCCGGATGCCCGGGGATCCCTGGCGGCAGGCGGCCAACCTGCGGCTCCTGTACGGGTGGATGTGGGCCCATCCGGGAAAGAAGCTCCTGTTCATGGGGTGCGAACTGGGGCAGGAGCGGGAGTGGGACCACGACCGGAGCCTGGACTGGCACCTCCTGGAACAGGACCGCCCCCGGGGTGTCCAGCGGTGGGTACGGGACCTGAACACGTTCTTCCGGGGGGAGCCGGCCCTGCACCAGGTGGACTTCGACCCCGCGGGGTTCTCCTGGATCGACTGCCAGGACGCCGAGAACAGCGTGCTGGCCTTCCTGCGCTGGGACCGCGACCGGAGGCGGCCGGTCCTGTGCGCGTTCAACTTCACCCCGGTGCCCCGGGCCAACTACCGGCTCGGCGTGCCCCTGGCCGGAACCTGGCAGGAAGCCCTGAACAGCGACGCCGTGCTCTACGGCGGGAGCGGGCAGGGGAACCTGGGCCGGGTGGAGTCGACCCCGGTCGGCGCCCACGGCCACGGGCAGTCGCTGGTGGTGACCTTGCCTCCGCTGGGCGCGCTGGTCTTCCGCCCGCAGGTCGATGAGTAGACGGGACGCGGTCCGCAAGCACATCATGCCCTTCGGGGCCGAGGTCGTCCCCGGGGGCGTCCGCTTTCGCCTGTGGGCGCCCACCGCCGAGGGGATCGATCTCCTCCTGGCCGGCCGGCCGGGGGAGGGAGAAACGGTCCGGCCCATGACCCGGGGGGACGGAGGCTGGTTCGAACTCGAGGCGGCCGGGGCCGGGGCCGGGGACCGGTACCGCTTCCGCGTGGACGGGAACCTGGCCGTTCCCGACCCGGCCTCGCGGCACCAGCCCCAGGACGTGCACGGGCCCAGCCAGGTCGTCGATCCGGAGGCCTTCTCCTGGGGCGACGCGGAGTGGACGGGGCGGCCGTGGGAGGAGACCGTGCTCTACGAGCTGCACGTGGGCGCCTTCACCCCGGAGGGCACCTTCGACGCGGTGCGGGGGAAGCTGGACCACCTGAGATCGGTGGGGGTGACGGCGGTGGCACTCATGCCGGTGTCGGACTTTCCGGGACGGCGGAACTGGGGCTACGACGGCGTCCTCCTCTTCGCGCCGGACGCGGGCTACGGGCGGCCGGAGGACCTGAAGCGGCTGGTCGAGGCCGCCCACCGGCGCGGTCTCATGGTCTTCCTGGACGTGGTCTACAACCACTTCGGACCCGAGGGCAATTACCTGCACCGCTACGCCGGGCGCTTCTTCGACCCCTCGCATCCCACCCCCTGGGGGGACGCCATCAACTTCACCGGACCCGGAAGCGAGGTGGTCCGGAGCTTCTTCATCCACAACGCCCTCTACTGGCTGGAGGAGTTCCACCTGGACGGCCTCCGCCTGGACGCGGTCCACGCCATGCGGGACGACTCCGACCCCAGCTTCCTGGACGACCTGGCCCGGGCGGTCGCGGCCGGACCGGGGTCCCGGCGCCATGTGCACCTGGTGCTGGAGAACTACGCCAACGAGGTCCATCCCCTGGAACGGAGCGCGGACGGCACGCCCCTTCGCTACACCGCCCAGTGGAACGACGACGTGCACCACGCGCTCCACTGCCTGATCACCGGCGAGGCCGAGGGCTACTACGCGGACTTCGCGCCGGACCCGCTCCGCTATCTGGGCCGGGGTCTGGCCGAGGGGTTCGCCTGGCAGGGAGAGCCCTCGCCCTACCGGGGGACCTCGCGGGGGGAAGCCAGCGCACACCTGCCGCCGGGGGCCTTCGTCAACTTCCTGCAGAACCATGACCAGATCGGCAACCGTCCCTTCGGGGATCGCCTGACCACCCTGGTCCCCGAGGCGGCGCTCGAGGCGGCCCTGGCCGTGCTCCTGCTCGCGCCGTCCCCGCCGCTGCTCTTCATGGGCGAGGAGTTCGCCTGCCGCCGTCCCTTTCCCTTCTTCTGCGACTTCGGGCCCGACCTGGCCCGGGCGGTGACCGAAGGACGCCGCCGGGAGTTCAAGCGCTTCACCCGCTTCAACGACCCGGCGGTGCGGGCGCGGATCCCCGATCCCAACGCGGCCGGGACCTTCGCCGCCGCCGTCCTGGACTGGGACGCCGCCGCCGGCGAGACGGGCCGGCGCCGTCTCAGCCGGGTCCGGGACCTCCTGGAGCTGCGCCGCCGGGAGATCGTTCCCCGCCTGGCCGGGACCGGCGGGCACGCCGGCCGGTTCCGTCTTCACGACCGCGGGGTGCTGGAGGTGGACTGGACCCTGGGCGACGGATCCCGCCTGCTGCTCCTGGCCCGACCCGGGGGCGAAGGCGAGGGGCCCGCGATGGCGGCGCCGCCGGGCCGGGTGCTGGCCGCCACCCATCCCGAGGAGCCCGGCGCCGCCGGGCCGCTGCGCCCCGCTCCCTGGAGCGTCCGCTGGAGCCTGGTGGAGGCGGCCGCGCCATGAACGAGCAGACGCTGCTCGAACGCCTGGCCGAGGCCTGCGGCATCGTGGCCACGTATCACGACATCTGGGGCCGGCCGCAGCCCATCGCCCCGGAGACCCGCCGCATCCTGCTCGCGGAGATGGGGCTCCGGGTGGAGACGGCCGGGGAACTGGAGAGCGAGCTGGAGCGGCGGGAGACCGCGCCCTGGCGGCGGCCATTGCCGCCGGTGGCGGTGTTGCGGCCGCCCCTGGCCGCGGTCCGGCTGCCCCTGGTGCTTCCCGCCGCCGAGGACCGGCGGCGCTTCAGCCTTCGCCTGGAGCCGGAAACGGGCGAGGCAATGGAGACCGAGTTCGCCCCCGCCGGCCTGCCCGGCGGCGAGAGCCGGGAGGTGGACGGGGTGCGGCGCATCCGACGCGAGGTGGCCCTCCCCGGAACGCCGGGACCGGGCTATCACCGCCTGGAACTCCGGGCCGCCGCCGGCGGGACGATGGCCGCCCTGCCCCTGATCGTGGCCCCGGCCGCCTGCTATCTGCCCGAGGGGGTGGCCGGGGACGCGCGGGTCTGGGGCCCCGCGGTCCAGCTCTACGGGCTGCGCTCGGTGCGAAACTGGGGCATGGGAGACCTGGGCGATCTCGAGGCGTTGGTGCGGACGGCCGGCGAGGCCGGAGCGGGCCTGGTCGGGGTGAACCCGCTCCATGCCCTCTTCCCCTCCAACCCGGCCCACGCCAGCCCCTACAGCCCGTCCAGCCGCAGCTTCCTGAACACCTTGCTCCTGGACGTGGAGGCGGTACCGGACTTCGCGGAGTGCGAGGAGGCCCGCCGGCGGGCCGGCTCCTCCGCGTTCCAGGCCCGGGTGGCCGCGCTCCGGGCGGAGGCCCTGGTCGACTACCCGGAGGTGGCCGCGGTCAAAGGCGAGGTGCTGGACCTCCTGTACCGGCACTTCCGCGAGCGCCATCTCGAGCCGGGCACCCCGCGCGGCGCCGCCTTCCGGCAGTTCGTGGACGCGGGGGGGGAGGCCCTGACCGCCTACAGCACCTTCTGCGCCCTGGACGAGCACTTCCGGTCCGGCGGCGCCTGGGGTTGGCCGGCCTGGCCGGCGGCGTTTCGGCGCGCGGACTCCCCGGAGGTCGTGCACTTCGCTCGGGAGCACCGCGAACGCGTGGAGTGGTTCCAGTACCTGCAGTGGGAAGCCGACC
>Ga0307424_1000581_pt1 | contig 19559 bp, 17 predicted proteins | sample SalMarWE160320MG_FD_202157 | JGI IMG/M metagenome (GOLD analysis project Ga0307424, IMG submission 202157) | Salt marsh sediment microbial communities from the Plum Island Ecosystem LTER, Massachusetts, United States - WE1603-20 | ecosystem: Environmental > Aquatic > Marine > Intertidal zone >... | reverse complement strand
GCTCGTTCACCCAGCCGGGCAGGGCGACCCGGGGATCGGGCCGGGCCGGGGCCGGACCGGTGGTGTCCACCTCCCCCCCGCCCACGTAGCCCAGGCTGCGCAGCACCTCCGCCCGCTCGGGGTCCGCGCGGCCCAGGGCCCTCCGGTAGACCGCTTCGGCGTCCTCACCCCCGACCAGGCCGTCCAGGATGCGGCCGAGTTCGGCGGTCCGCTCCGGGTTCTCGACCGGGGTCAATTCGTGGGGATCGGCGGCCAGGTCGTAGAGTTCGGTGGCCGGTCCCCGGATGAGCTTCCAGTTCCCGACCCGCACCCCGCGGAGTTCGCTCCAGCCCCGGGACATGAGCGAGTGGAAGGTCTCGGCGTAGAGCGGGCGCATCCCGGCCCGGGGCCGGGTCCAGTCCAGGGCCTCCCCGTCCGGGGGGCGGTCGCTCTTCGGGAGATCGAAGATCCGGGACAGGGTGGGCGCCACGTCGACCAGGCTGACCGGATCGTCCCGGACCGTTCCCGGGGGGATCCCCGGCCCCGCAGCCAGGAAGGGCACATGCAGGGTAGCCTGGTAGAGCAGGAACCCGTGCTGGGGCTCGCCGTGCTCGTTCTGGGACTCGCCGTGGTCGGCCACCACCACCACCAGGGCGTCCGGCCGCTTGCCCAGACCGTCCAGGAGCCGGCCGATCTCGTGGTCCACGAAGGACACCTCGCCGTCGTAGGGCCGGCCGGGGTGGAGGGCGGCGTAGGCCGGGGGCGGGTCGTAGTACATGTGCACGTCGAAGTAGTGGACGAGCAGGAAGAAGGGCCGGTCGCCGAAGTCGCGCAGGCGGGCCAGGGCCAGGTCGGTGACGGTGTCGGCGCGGCGGCGGGTGCGGGCGAATTCCCCGGCCAGGGGGGCCAGGGACGGGGTGTAGACCGGATAGGCCCCGCCCATGGCGTCGTCGTAGCTCTGGAAGCCCCGGACCAGGCCGCGGTCGCCGGCCAGGACCGAGGAGGCGACCACGGCCGCGGTGCGGTAGCCGGCGGCCCGGAAGCGCTCGGCCAGGGTCGGTTCCCCGGAGGGGAGCACGAAGCGGTCGTTGTCCCGGACGCCGTGATGGTTGGGGTACCGCCCGGTCAGGAGGCTCGACACCGCGGGCAGGGTGACCGGCACCGGGGTGTTGGCGTCCCGGAACATCACCCCGGCCGTGGCCAGGGAATCGAGGGTCGGGGTCCGGGCCGGCTCGTAGCCGGCCGCCCCCAGCCGGTCCCCGCGCAGGGTGTCGATGACGATGAGGACCAGGGCCCGGGGATGAGACCGGTTCGCCGGCGACGAGCAGGACCCGGCGGCCGCAGCCAGGAGGGCGACGGCCAGCAGGAGCGGCCACCCCGGGCGCACCGCGCCACGAGGTTTTCCGCGGACGGGGTACACTCGATGCAGGACGGACTCCCTCCAGCCCGGCGCTGGACTCGCCTCGTGCGGTCACTAGGATGGGCTGAGGGGATATGGGTATCGATGCTGATGAGGGGACATTCAGTCTAGCACGGGATACCGCCCGCAGCGACGTGTTCGAGCGGGAATCGCCCGCTCCGGGCCGCCCGCGGCAACCGGGTCATGGTCATTATGATGAATTCACAATCACGGGCGATCCGGAAGGAGTCCTTCATGAACGAGCTGGCCGGCCGCACCTGTGTCCCCTGCCGGGGGGGCGTTCCCCCCCTCCACGGTCCCGAGCTTCAGGACCTTCGGGATCGTCTGGATCCCGGCTGGACGGTGGTGGACGAGCACCACCTGGAGAAGGAGTACCGCTTCCGGGGCTTCCGCCCGGGCTTCGAGTTCGTGAAGCGGGTGGGCGAGATGAGCGAGGAGCAGGGACACCACGGGGACATCCACCTGGCCTGGGGCAAGGTCCGGCTCACCGTCTGGACCCACAAGATCGACGGCCTCACCGAAAGCGACTTCGTGTGGGCGGCCAAGGCGGACGCGCTGCTCGGGGCCGGCGAGGCGGACCGGCCGGGCCCGGCCTAGTAGGCCAGGGTGGCGGCCCAGCGGACGACGGGGGCGTCCGTGTTGAGGCTCTTGTTGACCTGGAGTTCCAGGAGCCAGGCCTTCCAGGTCCAGGAGCCCCCGAGGGCGACCTGCGGGGAGTCCACGACTCCGTTCGAGTCCTCGTTCACGATCATGACGAGGTTGCCTTCGTCCTCCTCGCGGGTCTCGTCACGCTTCGCCTCCAGGAACCGCGCGGGCCCCAGGACCCCTCCGCGCAGCCGCAATCCGTCCCGGACCTCGTGCTCCGCGGAGAAGAAGACGGCTCCGTAGTACTGGGTGGTCTCCGTCACCCGGAGGGTTTGATAGCTGCTCCCCCCGTGGATCTCGGCGGTGGACTCGGTGGTCCAGGAGGTGGTGATCCCCACCATGAGATCGTCGACCGCCCGGGTGTCCACCCGCCAGCCGGCCTCCAGGGTGGCGTACCGCCGGCGCAGGGGAAGCCCGGTGGGGATCGAACTCTCCTCGTTCAGGTTCTCCAGCGAGAACCGCCCGCCCATCTGGAGCCCGGGGTTCGGAGACAGGGCCTGGAAGGTCACGTCGAAGCCCAGGCCGGGGTTGCTCCTCCATCCCCCCTCGAAGGTCCGCGACAGGGTCCCCACAACCAGGTCGATTTCCGAGGAGTAGTCCACGTCCAGGTAGGTCACGCCCAGGCCCACCGAGACCCGGCGCCCTCCGGCGGGTCCCATGGTCCAGCCGCCGCCCAGGCGGGCCAGCCGCCGCGAGAGTTCGCTCTTGCGGAATTCGGTGTACACCCGGCTGGTGTCGGCCGAATCGTAGAGATCCCGGGTGTAGCCGTCGGAGACGCCCAGGACGACCCCCCAGCCGGCCCGGCCCGTTACCACCAGGTTGTGGGTGCTGCCGTCCAGCACGTAGCCGACATGGGTTCCCCGTCCCAGGATGACCGCGGCCAGGTCGTCGGTCCCCTCGCGCGGGGCCAGGGCCAGATTGGAAGCGGAGCTGTTGGTCACGTCCACCAGGAAGAAGCGGTCCCGGCCGGCCACGACCCCGGGCAGGAAGCGGACCAGGCTCACGTCCTCGCTCAGGAGCCGGGGCAGCGCCCGGCCCTCCTGGGCGGTCCGGGAGGCAAAGGCGGCGGGGGGGAAGCCAAGGACCAGGAGCAGGAGTACGGCGGCACCACGTCGCATCGGGTACACCTCCTTCGGTTTCCGAGGTCGCCCCCCGGAACGGACCGGAGGAGACGGCCCGGAATCAGACGTCCAGGTTCTGCACGTCCAGCGCGTTCTCCTGGATGAACTTCCGCCGGGGTTCGACCTCGTCCCCCATCAGCACCGAGAACACCTCGTTGGCCTCGTAGGCGTCCTCCAGGTTGACCTTGCGGAGCAGGCGCCGCTCCGGATCCATGGTGGTCTCCCAGAGCTGCTCCGGGTTCATCTCCCCCAGGCCCTTGTAGCGCTGGGAGTGGACGCCCTTGGCCCCGCCGAACAGGTTGGCCATGAGCTCTTCCCGCTCGGTGTCGCTCCAGCAGTAGGCGTTCTGCTTCCCCTTGCTGAGCCGGTAGAGGGGCGGCTGGGCGATGAACACGTAACCGCTCTCGATCAGGGGGCGCATCTGGCGGAAGAGGAAGGTGAGGAGCAGGGTGCGGATGTGGGCCCCGTCCACGTCGGCGTCGGTCATGAGCACCAGCTTGTGGTAGCGGGCCTTGGACGAGTCGAACTCCATCCCCACCCCGGAGCCGATGGCGGTGATGATGGTGCGGATCTCCTCGTTACCGAGCATCTTGTCCGGCCGCGCCTTCTCCACGTTCAGGATCTTCCCCTTGATGGGGAGGATGGCCTGGAACTCGCGGTTCCGGGCCTGCTTGGCCGAGCCACCGGCCGAGTCGCCCTCCACGATGAAGAGTTCGCTCACCTGGGGATCGCGGCTCGAGCAGTCGGCCAGTTTCCCGGGCAGGGATCCCGAGTCCAGGGCCGTCTTCCGGCGGGCCAGCTCCCGGGCCTTCCGCGCCGCTTCGCGGGCCCGGGCCGCGGCCACCGACTTGTCGATGATGACCTTGGCCGGCCCGGGGTTGGTCTCGAAGAAGTCGGCCAGGCCCTCGGAGACCACCGACTCCACGATCCCCTTCACCTCGCTGTTCCCCAGCTTGCCCTTGGTCTGGCCCTCGAACTGGGGCTCGGGCACCTTCACGCTGATCACCGCGGAGAGGCCCTCGCGCACGTCGTCGCCGGTCAGGCTCAGCTTCTCGTTCTTGAACAGCTTCTCCCGGGTGCCGTAGGAGTTGATGGCCCGGGTCAGGGCGGAGCGGAACCCCACCACGTGGGTGCCGCCTTCCACGGTGTGGATGGTGTTGACGTAGGAGAAGACGTTCTCGTTGTAGGTGTCGTTGTACTGCAGCGCGATCTCCACCTCCACGTCGTCCCGCACCCGCTTCAGGTACACCGGGGGCTGGTGGAGGGTCATGTGGCCCTTGTTCAGGCTCTGCACGAACTCCACGATGCCGCCGTCGAACTGGAAATTGTGGGTCTTGTCCGAACGCTCGTCCCGGATGCAGATGGTGACGCCGCCGTTCAGGAAGGCGAGTTCCCGGAGCCGCTGGGAGAGGGTGTCGAACGAGTAGTCGAGGCTCTCGAACACGGTGTGGTCGGCCATGAAGGTGATGGTGGTGCCGCTCCCCTCCGCCGTCCCCAGATCCTCCATGTCGGCCAGGGGCTTGCCCTGGGCGTAGGACTGGCGGTAGCGGCGGCCGTCGCGGATGACCTCCACGTCCAGCCGCTCGGAGAGGGCGTTGACCACGGAGATCCCGACCCCGTGCAGGCCGCCGGAAACCTTGTAGGAGTCCTTGTCGAACTTCCCCCCGGCGTGGAGGGTGGTCATGACGACTTCCAGGGCCGGGCGCCCCTCCTTCTTGTGCAGGTCCACGGGGATGCCGCGGCCGTTGTCCACCACGGTGATCGCATTGTCCTTGGCGATGGTGACTTCGATCCGGTCGCAGAACCCGGCCAGCGCCTCGTCGATCGAGTTGTCCACCACCTCGTAGACCAGGTGGTGCAGCCCCGCGATGCCTGTGCTCCCGATGTACATCCCCGGGCGCTTGCGGACCGCATCCAGCCCCTTCAGGACCTTGATCTGTTCCGCGCCGTAGGCGGCGCTGCTCACCGGTTCGTGTGTCATCGACCCTCGTTCTCCGTCCGCCGGCGGTCCGGCGCCGCCGCAGGCTGCAGCCGGATCTCGCGGACGGTCTCGGATCCCAGTTCCCGATTCAGGTCGCGGGCGATCCGCGTCCTCAGATAGGCGAGCTCGTTCATCCAGGCCGTGCTCTCCACCTCCACCACCAGCACCCCGTCCCGGAAGGCGGTGGCCCGGGTGTGGGAAGCCACGCGCTCCCCCACCACCCGCGGCCACAGTTCGACCGCGCGCCAGCCCTCGATGCGCGGGGACAGGCGCAACCGGGCCAGCAGATCCTTGAGGGGACCGCCTACCCGTTCCATGTCCTGCTTCCGGATGCGATCAGGTGCGGGACCCTTTCCGGCCCGGCCGGGACTCCGGTCATGCGTCGGGGAGTCGGAGCGGCATGATCAGGCAGAGCAGATCCTCGTCCTTCTCCTGCGACGACGGGGTCAGGATTCCCGGGCTGGTGGGACTGTTGAGCGAGACCTGGACCGAATCCGAACTCATGGTCCGGAGGGCGTCCAGCACGTAGGCCGCGTTGTACCCGATGTCCAGGGGCTCCCCGCTGTAGTCCACGCCGATCGACTCCTTCCCCTCGCCGACGTCGGCCGTGCTCACGCTGAGCTCGATCCGCTCCGGCAGGAGCGCCATCTTCACCTGGCGGGTGACGCTGTCGGAGAGGATGGCCACCCGACGCAGGGCGGCGATGAACTCGTCCCGGGCCACGTCGAACTTCTTGGGGTTCTCCTTGGGAATTACCTGTTCGTAGTTCGGGAAATTTCCATCGATGAGCCGGGAGTAGACGGTGGTGGGACCCACCTCGAACACGGCGAAGTTCTTGCTGACGAAGAGATTCACCTTGTCGTGGCCGGAGGCCAGGCGCACGACCTGGGACAGCGCCTTGGGGGGAATGATCAGGTCCCGGCCTTCCAGGCCCTTCCACTCGCCGCGGAAGACGGCCTTGGCCAGGCGGTGCCCGTCGGTGCCCACCATGCGGAGTTCGTTGCCCTTGAACTGGAGCAGGGCCCCGGTCAGCATCTGGCGGGTCTCGTCGTTGCTCACCGCGTAGGTGGTGCGGCGGACCGCCTTCTCCAGCACCCCGGTGGGCAGGCCGACCATCTTCTCGGCGTCGACCTGGGGAAGCTGGGGGAAGTCCTCGGGGTCGAGACCGTGGATGGTGAAGGATCCGTTGCCGCAGGTCAGGGTGACCTTGGACTCCTTCACCGCCACCTTGACATCGGCATCCGGCAGTTCGCGGACGATCTCGCCGATCCGTTTGGCCGGGATGGTGATCGAACCCTTCTCCTCCACCAAGGCCTCGCCGCGGGTGCGGATCGAGATGTCGAGGTCGGTGGCGATCAGGGTCAGGCCTTCCTTGTCCGCCTCGATCAATACGTTGGAGAGGATCGGAAGGGTGCTCTTCGAGGGAACCGCACTGACCACCACCTGCAGCAGATCCTGGAGTGCGTTTCTGGAAATCGAGAACTTCATGCCTCTTCCCTTTCAGCTCGGGGACGGCGACCGGGTTGCGAGCGGAAATGATGATTCGAACCGGTGGAGATGAACGGACCGATTATAGTCTCCGCCCCGGGGTCGAACAAGTCCGGAGGTGGCGGATAAACTCATGGACCGGCTTGAATTAGAACGAAAGCCGGGAAGGCGGGGACGAGACTCCGGGGCCGGCGACCGGGTTTTCCCCCGGATCCGGGTTCCTACTTCTTGAGGATTCCCAAGGTAGTAGTAGTAGTAGAGGTTCTGGAAACGTGGAAGAGTTCGTTCCCGGCTGTTCAAGTCCTTCAGGGTCAACTCCTTATGGAAAAACCGCTCTCCCCGGGTTTTCCCCAGGGAGGAGCGGCTTTCCACCGGTCTCCCCGAACCCCGGTCCGGGGTCCGGTTCTCCCCGGGTTGTGCCCGGGGTTTTCCAGATCAGGTCCGCAGCTGTTCCTCGAGTTCACGGACCTTCCGCTCGATCTCGGGTTCGGTCTCTATCATGTCCTTCACCTTGTCGCAGGCATAGAGCACGGTGGTGTGGTCCTTGCCGCCGAAGGACCGTCCGATCTCGGTGAGCGGCATGCTGGTCAGGGTCCGGCAGAGGTACATGGCCACCTGGCGGGGAACCACGATGGCGTTGGTGCGGCGCTTCCCCCGGATGGCCTCGGTGCTGGTGCCGAAACGGTCGGCGACGTGCTTGATGATGGTCGGGGCGTCCACGCGCTTCTCGTTCTCGTTGCGGATGAAGTCCTGGAGCACCTGCCGGGCCAGGGAGAGGGTGATCTCGGTCTTCATGAGCCCGGCGAAGGCGACCAGCCGGATGAGGGAGCCCTCGAGTTCGCGGATGTTGGACAGGACGTTCTCGGCGATGAGGTTGGCCACGTCCTCGGGAAGGTGGACCTTCTCCAGCTCGGCCTTCTTGCGGAGGATGGCCACCCGGGTCTCCAGGTCCGGCCGCTGGATGTCGGCCAGAAGCCCCCAGTGGAAGCGGCTGACCAGCCGCTCCTCCAGGAGGCGGATCTCCTTGGGGGGGCGGTCGCTGGTGAGGACGATCTGCTTGCGGGCGTCGTACAGCGCGTTAAACGTATGGAAGAACTCCTCTTGCGTTGTTTCCTTCCCGGCCAGGAACTGGACGTCGTCGATCAGGAGCAGGTCCGCGTTCCGGTACTTGTTCTTGAACTCCATGGTCTTGGAGTGCTGGATGGAGAAGATCATCTCGTTGGTGAACTTCTCGCTGGACATGTAGTAGACCCGGGCCGAGGGGTTCTTGGCCAGGATGGTGTTGGCGATCGCCTGCATGAGGTGGGTCTTGCCCAGGCCCACCCCCCCGTACAGGAAGAGGGGGTTGTAGGCGGCGGCCGGCCGTTCCGCCACCGCGATGCAGGCGGCGCTGGCCATCTGGTTGCTCTTGCCGACCACGAAGGTCTCGAAGGTGTATTTGGGGTCGATGTCGGTGGGCCGCTGGTAGATCCGGGGAGACCCGCCCGAGGCGGAGCGCGGCGGTGGAATGACCTGGGTGGAGCGCATCTCCAGCACGGGGTCCACCTTGAAGTCGACGGCAAGGTCGTGGTCGAAGGCCTTGGTGGTGGCGACCCGGATGACGTCCTTGAAGTTCTCGGAGAGCCAGTCCCCAACGAACTGGTTGGGGACCCCGATGCAGAGTGTCCGATCGTCCACCGAGTCGAGGCGGATGACCCGGAACCAGGTCTCGAAGGCCTGTTCCTGGACGCGGGAACGGACGATGTCGAGGAATTCTCGCCATTCGGGGGAGTCGGGTTGACTAGCCATTGGGGTTCCTCATCGGCGGTTGTCCACAGGCCCCCCACGAACCGCCGGTGGGGGGACGGGCCCGGAAGATGCTCCGGGGAGACCACTTGCAATCGTCCAGGGCAGACCGATCCGACGGTTTCGGGTTTCCACAAGTGTGGAAAAGAGTCTAAGTTGTTTGGTGATCGCTGTTTGACTGCCATCGGATAACGTGCCGTCCACGGCGTTATCCACAAGCGGAGATCAGCGGGGGGGAGTCGGACTCCTCATCCACAACCCTTTGTGCCCCTGTGGGTTGGGGGAACGATGCCACCGGAGTCAGGGTCTGATCCTGGACGCGCCGCAGCGTACCACAAGGCGGGGGGGGCCACAAGCCCACCACCAAACCGATAACCGATTTAATAATAACAGCTTAGGAAACGTTTAGTGCTTTGCTGAGGCGAAATAATCCACAGAAAAATGAAGGGGGTGCCGTGCGGGCGGGGACCCCCCGCTTGCGGGTCCCGGCCGGGGGCCGCCGGCCGGAGACGGTGAAATGCGCCCCCCCCGGCCCCCCGGTGCTTGACTCCCCCCCGCCCCAGTGCGTACCGTAGTTCGCTCTGTAATCGACTTGGCCCATGCGGTCGGACGCTCCGCCCCGGGGGCACCGACTCACGATCCAACCGGAGGGGATTCTACCGTGAAGCGCACTTTTCAACCCCACAATCGCCGCCGCAAGAAGAAGCACGGCTTTCGCGCCCGCATGAAGACCAAGAACGGGCGCCTGATCCTGAAGCGGCGTCGCGCGAAGGGTCGAGCGCGGCTCACCCCTTGATCCCGTGACCCCGCTCGGGGTTCCGGAGGGTGAAGACGAGAGGCTCCGTCCCCGGGAGCGGCTGCGTCACCGGACCTCCTTCCAGCGGATCTACGATCAAGGCAAGTCCCACCCCGGTTCCCTGATCGTCCTGTTCGTGCTCGCGGCGCCGGACCTGGAGCGCCGGGCCGGCTTCGTGGCCGGACGCCGGGTGGGGGGCGCGGTGTCCCGGAACCGGGCCCGGCGTCTCATGCGGGAAGCGTATCGCCGGCACAAACGCCGCGTTCCCGCCCTGGGGTTCCAGATTGTTCTCGTTGCGCGGAGGGGCTGCGGCGAGGCGGCCTACGGCGACGTCGAGCGGGATCTGATCCGCCTTCTGGCCCGGGCCGGTTTCGCCCCGGGAGCGTCCCCCCCTCCGCCCGGAAGCCTGATATGAAACGGAACGCCGGACACACACGGATCGACCGCCTGGCCGGGACCCTGGTCCTGGGGGCGATCCGTGCCTACCGGATGACCGTTTCCCGCGTGCTTCCCGCCTCCTGCCGGTTCGCCCCGACCTGCTCCGAATACACGATGGAAGCGGTGGCCCGCTTCGGCGTGATCCGCGGTTTGTGGATGGGAGCCAGGCGGATCAGCCGGTGCCACCCGTTTCACCCTGGAGGATACGACCCGGTAGGACACCCCTAACCCGGACGGACGGGCCGGTGTCCCCGGACCTGGAGACCCATGGATCGACGGTTCGCTTTCGCCATTCTTCTCTCGTTCCTGGTGCTGATGGTGTTCCAGGTCTGGCTCGCCCCCAAGCACCCCCAGGCCCCGGAGCCGGGGGCCGCCGATTCCCTGGCCGCGGCCGCGGCGGCGGCCGACTCCGATTCGGCGCGGGCGGCAGTCGCCGCCGCCGGGGAGGATCGCCGCCCGGAAGCCCGGCGCACGCGCCCCACCGAACCGATGCGCATGCAGTCGCCGGCCCTGGTCTCCCCGGTGGTCCAGGAGGAGACGGTGACCCTGGGGTCCACCCTGTTCAAGGCCACCTTCACCAACCGGGGCGGCCGCCTCCTGCGCTACGAACTCAACACCTACGACAAGCCTTCCGGGGGCCCGGTGCAGATGGTGGGTTCCACCCCGGAACTCGGCCTCACCCTGGAGACCGAACAGGGGCTGGTCCCCCTGGACGACGTGCTCTTCAGCACCCGGCAGGCCACGGTAGACGGCCGGCGGAGCGTGATTTTCGAGGCGGGCATGGAGAACGGCCTCCGGGTGGAGAAGATCTACCGCCTTCCCGACGACGGATACGACATCGATCTCCAGGTGCGGATCCAGGGGGCGGGGGACGTCTCCGACTACCTCCTCACCTGGCGCGACGGCATCCCCCCCTCCGAGGGGGACCACAAGCAGTTCCGGAGCGGGGCCGGCGCCCTGGCCCTGGTCGGCAAGGACGTGACCCGGAAGACCCCGGGGAGCTTCAAGAACGAGCACGAGAAGACGGTCGAGGGGAACGTGCAGTGGGCCGGGGTGCGCACCAAGTATTTCATGAGCGCCATCGTCCCCCCGTCCGGTACCTCCAGCCGGGTAGTCCTGACCGGCAGCGCCGAGGCCCACGTGAACGGGGTGGAGGTGGCCATGCCCATCCTCCAGGGGACGGCCGACGACACCTTCCTTCTCTACGTGGGCCCGCTGGAGTACAACCGGCTGAAGGCGCTGGGGCACGGGCTGGAGAACGGGGTGGAGCTGAGCTACAAGTTCATCCGCCCCATCTCGAAGCTCCTGCTCGTGGTCATGGTCTGGATGCACGGCTTCCTGCCCAACTACGGGATCATCATCATCGTCATCAGCGCCCTGACCAAGATCCTCTTCTACCCGCTCACCAAGTCCAGCATCCGCAGCATGAAGGCGATGCAGCGGCTGCAGCCCGAGATGCAGGCGATCCGCGACAAGTACAAGAGCGATCCCCAGCGGATGCAGAAGGAGACCATGGAGCTGTACAAGACGCACAAGGTGAACCCCCTTGGCGGATGTCTCCCCATGATCCTGCAGATGCCGGTCTTTTTCGCCCTCTACGCCGTCCTCGCCAACAGCATCACCATGCGCCAGTCGGGCTTCGTGTGGTGGATCACCGACCTTTCCATCCCCGACACCGTGGGCATGGTGGGCGGGTTCGCCATCCACGTGCTTCCGGTGATCATGTTCTTCACCACCGTGGCCCAGCAGAAGGTGACCCCGGTCACCGATCCCCGGCAGAAGATGATGGGCTACATGATGCCGGTGGTGATGCTCTTCATCTTCTACTCCTTCCCGGCCGGGCTGAACCTGTACTGGACGGTGAACAACGTGCTCACCGTGGCCCAGCAGTGGAACATCCACCGCGAACCGCAGGCGGCGCTGCCCGCGGCGGGAAAGGCCTGACGCCGTGGGAACCACCACCACCGGGATCGAGACGAGCCGTGAGCGGGAGTTCACCGCGGGCAGCGTGGACGAGGCGGTGCGGCACGGCCTCCGCCGCCTCGGTCTGGACCGGGAGCAGGCCGCGGTCACCGTGCTGGACAAGGGCTCGCGGGGGTTCCTGGGCATCGGCGCCAGGGCGGCCCGGATCCGGCTGGTCCCCAAGGACGACCTGGAAGCGGCCGTCCACGAGCTGGCCGCCGGGCTCCTGGAACGCATGGGGGTCGAGGCCGGGATCACGGTGACCCGGAACGGGAGCGACGTGACGGTGCGCCTGGAAAGCGGCGAGGCGGACGGGCTCCTGATCGGGCGCAAGGGGGAGACCCTGGAGGCGCTCCAGCACATCCTGCTGCGCATGGCCGGGCGGAAGCTGGACGGGCGGATCCACAGCGTGCGCGTGGACGTGGACGGCTACCGGGAGCGCCGGGAAGCCCAGCTCCGCACCCAGGTGCAGGGGCTGGCCGAGAAGGTGGAGCGAACCGGACGGCGGGCCATGACCGAACCCCTGACCCCGGTGGAACGCCGCCTGGTCCACCGCATCCTGGCCGAGCGCGCGGGGGTCGAGACCCACGCCGGAGGCCGCGACGGCGTGAACCAGCGGGTGATCATCACCCCCTCGCGCCGCGGAGCCCGCTAGTGCCCGGCGCCGGGGGCCCCCCGCCCGCCGACGTCATCGCTTCGGTGGCCACCCCGCCCGGGGCCGGTGCCCTGGCCGTAATCCGGATGAGCGGCGAGGGCGCGGTGCGCCTGGCCGCGGGCCTCTTCCGGGGAGGCCGGGACCTGGACGCGCTGGGCGGGTTCGAAGGGGCCCACGGGTGGATCCACGGCCGCGAGGGGCCGGTGGACGAGGTGGTGGCCTGGGTTTACCGCGCGCCGCGTTCCTATACCGGCGAGGAGATGGTGGAACTCTCCTGCCACGGCGGGGGCATGGCCGCGGCCCGGGTGCTGGAAGTGCTCCGGGAAGCGGGAGCGCGGCCGGCCGCCCCCGGGGAATTCACCCGCCGGGCGTTTCTGGCCGGCCGGCTGGACCTGGCCCAGGCCGAGGCGGTGGTGGATCTCATCGCCGCCCGGGGCCGCCGGGCCCACGACCAGGCGCTGCTCCAGCTCCGGGGCGGCCTCTCCACCCGGGTGCGGGGGGTGGCGGATGCGATCCGGGACGTGCTGGCCGGGGTGGAGGCGCACCTCGACTTCGGCGAGGACGTGCCGCGGGCCCCGGACGGGCCGGCCCTGGCCCGGGGGCTGGAAGCGACCGAGGCCGGGCTCCGGCGGTTGGCCGGGACCCACGCTTCTTCCCGGCGGCTCCGGGACGGCATGACGGTGGCCCTGGCCGGGCGCCCCAACGTGGGCAAGTCGTCCCTGCTGAACGCCCTGGCCGGGTGGGACCGGGCCCTGGTGCACGCCACCCCGGGGACCACCCGGGATACGGTGGACGTGGTGGTGGAGTGGGCGGGGATCCCGGTGCGGCTGGTGGACACGGCGGGCCTGCGCGAGACGCCGGAGCCGGTGGAGCGGGAGGGGATCTCCCGCAGCCGGGATGCGCTTACCGGGGCGGACGTGATCCTGTGGGTGGCCGACGCGTCGGAACGCGGGGCCGAGGAGGCCGCGGCGGTGGCGGTGGATCTGGACTGGGCCCGGACTCAGGTGGTGTGGAACAAGATGGACCTGGTGAACGGATCCGGGGGGACCGGGGGCAACGAGTCGGAAGGCCGGCTCGAGGGGGGGCACGGTTCGGGCGGATTTGAGTGGGTGAATAGTTACTCACCTCAAGCGGTGCACCGGACCTCGGCCAAGACCGGTCAGGGCGTGCCGGAACTCCATCGGTCGCTGGAGGGGATCCTGACCGCGGAGGTGGCCCAGGCCGGCGAGGGCGAGACGTTCTGGGTGACCAATGACCGCCACGCCCACGAGCTGGCCGAGGCGGCCGGGGCCCTGGCCCGGGCCCGGGAGATCCTAGCCGCGGCCCAGCCCCTGGAACTGGCGGCCGCGGACCTGCACCGGTCGCTCGATCATCTGGCCGCCATCACCGGCGACCGGGCGGGGCAGGACCTTCTGGATCTCATCTTCCGGCGGTTCTGTATCGGGAAGTGACCGCGGGCGGGTGCGGCCGGCCGGAGCCGCGGCCTCCGGCTTCGGGTGTCGCGCCCGGGGCGCCCGGGCTTCGGAATCGATTCAAGGGACGGACGGCATGGCCCACGGAGCGGACTACGACATCATCGTGATCGGGGCCGGCCACGCCGGCTGCGAGGCCGCCTCGGCCGCGGCGCGGCTGGGGCGGCGGACCCTGCTCCTCACCCTGAACCTGGACGCGGTGGCCCAGATGTCCTGCAATCCGGCCATCGGTGGGGTGGGCAAGGGCCAGATGGTGCGGGAGATCGACGCTCTGGGCGGCCTCATGGGGCGGGCCATCGACGCGAGCGGGATCCAGTTCCGCATGCTGAACCGGAGCAAGGGGCCGGCCGTCCACTCGCCGCGGGCCCAGGCGGACAAGAAGCTCTACCAGGCCACGGTGCGGCGGATGATCGAGAGCACGCCGGGTCTGGACCTGCGCCAGGGCCAGGTCACCGAGATCTTCCTGGAGGGGGACCGGGTGCTCGGGGTCGGCCTGCAGAGCGGCCGGCGCTACGGGTGCCGGGCGCTGATCATCACCCCGGGGACGTTCCTGAACGGGCTCATCCACCTGGGGGACGCCCAGTACCCCGGGGGCCGGAGCGGCGAGATCTCCGCCCCCCGCCTGGCCGACGCGTTGCGGGAACGCGGCTTCCGGCTGGGGCGGATGAAGACCGGGACCCCGGCCCGGGTCCACCGGCGGAGCATCGACTTCGATCGCTTGCAGATCCAATACGGCGACGATCCGCCGGAGCCGTTCTCCCACTTCACCCGGGCCATCGAGCAGGAGCAGGTCACCTGCTGGCTGACGCATACCACCCCGGCCACCCACCGGGTGATCCGGGCCAACCTGCACCGGTCTCCGCTCTATTCCGGGCGGATCACCGGGGTGGGTCCGCGCTACTGCCCCTCGATCGAGGACAAGGTCAAGAAGTTCCCGCAGAACCCGGGACATCACGTCTTTGTGGAGCCGGAGGGGTTGCACACCGACGAGATGTACCTGAACGGCGTCTCCACCAGCCTGCCCGAGGAGATCCAGATGGAGTTCCTCACCACCATCCCCGGGCTGGAAGCGGTGGAGATGCTGCGGCCGGGTTACGCGGTGGAGTACGACTTCGTGCACCCGGACCAGCTCTTGCCGAGCCTGGAGACCAAGCGGGTGCGGGGGCTGTTCCTGGCCGGGCAGATCAACGGCACCACCGGGTACGAAGAGGCGGCGGGGCAGGGACTCCTGGCCGGCATCAACGCCGCCCGCGCCCTGTCCGGCGAGGCGCCGCTGGTGCTGCGGCGATGGGAAGCCTACGTGGGGGTGATGATCGACGACCTGGTCACCCTGGGCACCGAGGAACCCTACCGGATGTTCACCTCGCAGTCGGAGTACCGGCTGCTCCTGCGGAACGACAACGTGGACCAGCGTCTCATGGGCCACGGAGCGGCCCTCGGCCTCATCCGGCCCGAGGAGCACGCGGTATGGCTGGAGAACCGGCGGCGCATCGCCGCCGAGCGGGAGCGGCTGCAGCGCACGCGGGTGGCCGCGGGCGCGGGTGGTGCGGACCGTGCGGATGGAGCGGATGAAGCCAACCGTACGGGCGGTGCGAGTGGTGCGGATGGAACGGGCCGCGCGAACGGGGCGGGGAACCCCGGGAACGGGGGCGGGTCGTTCTCCCTGGAGGAACTGCTGCGGCGGCCGGGGACCGGGTACCGCGATCTGGCCGCGCACGCCGACTCCCCGCTCCTGCCCGAGGAGCTGGGCCGGCGAGTGGAAATCGAGGTCAAATACGAAGGGTACATCCAGCGGGAACTGGCCGCGCTACAACGGTTGCAAACGATGGAAGCGAAGGGGGTGCCGGCGGTATTCTGGGAGTCGCCGCTCACCGGAATCTCCACCGAGGGCCGGGAGGCGCTCCTGCGCGTGCGCCCGGCCAACGTCGGACAGGCGTCACGGGTGCGCGGAGTTTCCCCCGCGGACGTCGGGGTGCTGCTGGTGCGCCTGGCCGAGCACGACCGGAAGCGGCGCGCGCGCCTGGCCGCCGGAGCAGACCGATAAACGATAGAGAAAAATTTATACGTTGGATTGCAGAGAAATACCCTGACCTATTGAAAGGGAAGATCCAGGGTCTGCTGCACTACGGGGCCCTGCTCGAGGAGGGAGCGGGCCGCCTCGGCCTGGTCGGGCGGGGAGACCGGGGGCACATCCTGATCCGCCACGTCACCGAAGCTCTGGATCCGGCGCTGATGGCCTGGTTGCCGCCGGGATCGCGGGTCCTGGACGTGGGGAGTGGGGGCGGCGTGCCGGGGATTCCCTGGGCTATCATGCGGGAAGACTTGGAGATCAGGCTGCTTGAACGGCGCCTGAAGAAAGTGGCGTTTCTGGAGCGCGCGTCCCTCGCCCTCAAGCTCGGGAACGCCTCCGTCTTCGCCGGGACCCTCGAGGAGCTGGGGAGGCGGACCGTGTCCTCGCCCTGGACGGTGGCGGTGGCGCGCGGGGTGCGCTGGACGCCGGCCATGGTCCGGGCCGCCACCAAGCTCCTCACCGAGGAGGGGGTGGTGGTCCGCTACGGAGCCTCCGGGGGAGGGACGGAAGGCGTCCGAGTCCTGCCTCTGGACTCTTCGGCAGACCGAGTCGTTCAACTCTGGCCACGATCGTCCTGGGGATCGCTCCCAGCCGCCCGGTAGTCCCCCCCGACCGACTGTTTCACGTGAAACATCGCCAAATACAACCTGTTTCACTTGTACAAGGGGGGAGGGGTGTGAGACGTTGCGGCCAGGCCTAGGGCCGTCTTCGCGGCGCCGCGGTCGCCCCTCCATGTTTCACGTGAAACATGCCCCGGGACGATCCGGTTTGAACATTGACATCCGGGGGTCGCTGGAGCAACATTGCCGCGGGACTGGAGGGCATTCCCGATCCCTGATTCTCTGGTAATATCCTGATTATCATGTAGTTAGGGGTCGCTTCCGTGTGCGGCGCCGTCGGTGCGTGCCCGGGCCCTCCCCGTCACGTCCCCGTCCTGTCGAATCGGGAACTTGCCCCGACCTTGGGGTTTGCCACCGTCCGGAGAGGAGATCGCCCGGTGTCCCGCATGATCGCCATTGCCAACCAGAAGGGCGGCGTCGGAAAGACCACCACCACCGTGAACCTGGCCGCGGCCCTGGCCGCCCGGGGGCAGCGGGTCCTGGTGGTGGATATGGACCCTCAAGGCAACTCGGGGAGCGGCTTTGGGGTGTCTTCAAACGAAATGGAAAAGGGGATTTACGAGATCCTGACCGACGGCTTCCCCGCCGCGGAAGCGGTGGTACAGACCGGCGTCCCCGGGGTTTCCCTGCTGCCGTCCGGACAGCGCCTCTTCGGTGCCGAGGTGGAGCTGGTAGCGGCCCTGGAACGGGAGCGGATCCTCCGCCGGCAGCTGGAGCCGATCCGGCAGGCCTACGACTATGTGCTGGCCGACTGTCCGCCTTCCCTGGGCCTCCTGACCGTGAACACCCTGGCCGCCGCCGATTCCGTCCTCATGCCGATCCAGTGCGAGTACTACGCCCTGGAAGGGCTCACCCAGCTCCTCAACACCATCCGCCTCATCCAGCAGGCGCTGAACCCCCAGCTGGAGATCGAGGGCATCCTCCTGACCATGTTCGATGCCCGCCTCAACCTCTCCCGCGAGGTGGCGGCCGAGGCTCGTAAGTTCTTTGAGGGTAGGGTTTACGAGACCGTGATCCCCAGGAACGTGCGGCTCTCGGAGGCCCCGTCCTACGGCAAGCCGGTGCTCACCTACGATCCGTCGTGCATCGGTTCCCAGTGCTATATCCAGCTCGGCGACGAGATTCTGGCCCATCAAAAGGAGTTCGTGTCCCATGAGTAGAAAGGCACTCGGTCGTGGTCTGAGCGCGTTGATCCCCGAGGCGCCCGCGCCGGCTCCAGCGGCCACCCTGGAGCCGCTGGGAGGCACCCGGGAGGTCTCGGTCGACCGGATCCGTCCCAACCCCTTCCAGCCCCGGACGGCCTTCAACGCCGAGGCGCTCGAGGAGCTGGCCCGCTCCATCGAGGAGAACGGCCTCATCCAGCCCCTGGTGGTGCGCACGGTCGGCGACGGCTTCTTCGAACTCATCGCCGGTGAGCGCCGCTTCCTGGCCAGCAAGCAGGCCGGTCTGACCTCGGTCCCGGTTCACATCCGGCAGGCCACCCGCCGCGAGATGCTGGAGGTTGCCCTGGTCGAGAACCTGCAGCGCGAGGACCTGAACCCGCTGGAAGAGGCCGAGGCCTTCCAGCGCCTGGCCACGGAGTTCGGCCTCACCCAGGAGGAGATCGCCACCCGGGTGGGCAAGAGCCGGACCGCCATCACGAACTCTTTGCGGCTCTTGAGCTTGGAGCAGGATTTGAAGCAGCTCATCGTCCAGGGGGACCTGAGCGCGGGCCACGCCCGGGCGCTGCTGACCCTGGCTTCGGGGGAGGCCCGGCGGAAGCTGGCCCGCGAGATCCGCGACCGGGGCCTCTCGGTCCGGCAGGCCGAGGCCCGGGTCCACGGCGAGAATCCCCGGGCCCGCCGCCCCGTGGCCAAGAAGCGGTCCCACCAGGCCTTGGAGGCCTGGGAAGGACGCCTGCGGGACCACTTCGGCACCCAGGTCCGAATCGTGGGCGGACTGGCCAAGGGGCGGGTCGAGATCCAGTACTTCAGCCACGAGGACCTCGAGCGCATCCTGGAGCTGGCCGGCGTGGATCCGGGTCTCTAGGCCGTGAGCGAGGGCGCCCCGGCTCCCCGGCGGCTGACCGTGACCCTGCCGCGGTCGGTCGGTCCACCAACAGTTGTAAGTATAAATTATACAAAGATTTGGATCGTTGCCGGGGCGCTGGCCGGCGTCCTGGCCCTCACCTCCCTGGGGGCAGTGGCGTATCTGCGGAGCGCCCAGCGCGTCCGGCAGGCCGCCTCCCTCGTGGTGGAGGTGGGCTACCTCCGCGACCAGAACGACAAGCTCCTGGAACTCGACGGCGAACTCCGGGAACTCGTCCGCTTCCAGGAAAAGATGCTTCAGCTCGCCGGAATCGATCCCGCGTTAAGGCGCGACCCCTCGAGTGGCGATAACACCTACGAGTTGGGGGCGCTCGACTCCACGGGAATGGGCGACGGCCGGGCGTTGGTGGTCCGGCCGGTCGTGGGTGAGACCATTCGAGGTTTCACCGCGGACCATCCGGGTATCGACATCGCGGCCCCGCGGCGACGGACCATCGCGGCCGCCGCCGCCGGTACGGTGATCGATGCCGGACACGACCCGACCCTGGGCGATCGCATTGTGATCGAGCACAGCGATTCGTTGCGGACGGTCTACGCCAACAACGAATTGAACCTCGTCGCCATCAACGACGCGGTCGAGCCGGGCCAGATCATCGCGCTGGTGGGAGGGGGACCCGAGGGGACTGAACCGCATCTCCATTTCGAGGTGTGGCTCCACGGAGACCCGGTTTCACCGGAGCGGACCTTTCCCGACTTGTTCGGCAACTAGCTAGCGTCTGGGATCGCGTTCGCGGTGCGTCGCACCGGAACCTCGAAGGTCAAGGAGGAATCGATCGATGTTCGGGAATAAGGACAGCAAGGAAAACCGGGAAAGCAGGGACATCCGTGACGTCATCCGGGAGACCCCGGAGCCGGTCGTGTCGCGTGCGCCCATGCCTCGCGAGGAGAAGGTGAACAGCGTGATCGGCGAGCACGTGAGCTTCAACGGCACGTTGAAGGTCGACGGCTCGATCGTGATCCACGGCGAGGTGGAAGGAAACATCACCTGCACGGACAAGCTCACCATCGGGCGCACCGGCCGGGTGAAGGCCGACCTCGA
>Ga0307424_1000580_pt1 | contig 19569 bp, 13 predicted proteins | sample SalMarWE160320MG_FD_202157 | JGI IMG/M metagenome (GOLD analysis project Ga0307424, IMG submission 202157) | Salt marsh sediment microbial communities from the Plum Island Ecosystem LTER, Massachusetts, United States - WE1603-20 | ecosystem: Environmental > Aquatic > Marine > Intertidal zone >... | reverse complement strand
GGCATGGCGTCGCCGGACGTGCTGCTCGCCGCGGCCGACCAGGCACTGTACCGCGCCAAGTCCGGCGGAGGTGACCGGGTGATCGTGCTCGGCAAGGTCGGACGGCGCTCCGAGGCACCGGACGTGCCCGAGGAGCGCGACGAGGAGGACGCCCCGGTCGGCCGAGGCGAGCTGGTCCTGGTCGTGGACGACGATGTCGACGCCCTGCGAAGCGTCGCACGCGCCCTCCGCCGCTTCGGCTACACAGTCCTCGAGTCCCCGTCCCCGGCACGGGCGGTGGAGATCGTGCGGGGACTCGACGACCCTCCCGATGTCGTCGTCACCGACATCGTCATGCCGGAGATGGGCGGGTTCCGATTGGTGGAGATCCTCCAGGAGGTCCAGGACCAGGTCCGGGTCATCTACACGTCCGGATACTCACAGGAGGACGTCGACTGGGACGGAGTCCCGGGTGCCGTCCGTGACTATCTCGCCAAACCCATCTCGATCTACACGCTCGCCCGCCGTGTGCGCGCGATCCTGGACATGCCCGCCCGCACCCGGAAGCTGACGCCGCGGCCAGGCTCCGCTCCGGCCCCGGATCCGGCCGACATGCCCACCGCGGAGGCCTCCCGCGTGTTCAACGGCCGCCTCGGAAAGGAGGCCCGCATCGTGGTCGTCCGCTCCGAGAGTCGCCTCGACGACACGGTGGCGCGCGCCCTGCGGGAGCGCGGGTTCCGGGCCGTGCAGCTGGTCGACGGCATCCCGACCCTGCTCGACGGCCTCCACCACATGGGCGCCGAGATCCTCCTGCTCGACCTCGACCTGCCGGGCCACGCCCTGCAGGACCTCGTCGACCGGCTCCGAAAGCAGAGGGCTACCGCACCGGCGGTCCTCCTCCTCGCCGGAGAGAAGAACCGGAACCTCCGCCCACGATTCGAGGAGCTGCCGCTGGCCGATTTCATCAACAAGCCCTTCACCGCCGACGAGCTCGGTACCCGGATCGGCAACCTCGCCCGTACGCGTACCTACGAGCGGTGGATCGGGAGCGCCGAGGAGCACATCCGCAGTCGGGTCGCCGCGCGCACGGCGGAGTTGGAAGAGGCGCGTGAGGAGGTGCTCCGTCGCCTCGCATGGGCCGCCGAGTACCGCGACGACGTAACCGGCCACCACGCCGAGCGGGTCGGGATCCTCTCCGGGATGATCGCGCGGGAATTGGGCTGGGGCCCGGAACGGAGGGCGGTGCTGGAGAAGGCCGCACCGCTACACGACCTCGGCAAGATCGCCATCCCGGACTCGATCCTGCGAAAGCCGGGTGCGCTCACCGCGGACGAGCGCGCCGCCATGCAACGCCACACGACGATCGGCGCCGAGATCCTCTCAGGCAGCCGCAACCCCGTGCTCCAGGCCGCCGAGCGCATTGCGATCACCCACCACGAGTGGTGGGACGGTCATGGCTATCCCCGGAAACTCGCGGGCGACGCCATCCCCGAGGTCGGTCGCATCGTGGCCGTCGCGGACGTCTGGGACAGCATCACCAACGAGCGTCCCTACCGAGGCGCCATGGGCCTGGACGAGTCGCTCGACATCGTCCACAGCAAGGCCGGCACGCACTTCGATCCGGATGTGGTGCGGGCCTTCGACCGGGTGCTCGAGTCCGGCGCCATGGGCGAGGCGATGAACATGGAGGTGGTGGCGCGGCCGGATTGGCGGTAGTCGGCGCAATGGCGGCGCCCCGCACCGCAGCGCGGCCCGGTTTCCAAAAGAGGGAGCGCGCGATCCGCGCCCTGTCCACTCAGCCGAGCACCGGTGGATCCACCACCATGTCGAAGAGGGGGGCCCCGCGGGGCCCACACTAAGGAAGGTGGTTCAACCACCGGTCGCCAGAGCCTGCGGTCGACGACCGATAGGAACGAGGAAGCCCCTACTCCACCAGATACGCTGCGCAGAGCCGATCCACGTCCACGTGCACTCGCTTCACCACCTCCTCGTCCTCCCGCACGAAGTCGATCAGCCGCTCGTACGCACCCAACGAGCCCAAAGGCAGGTCCACCTCCTCGTGGTGGTACGAACCCTCGTCCACGAACAGGAGCCGCACCTTCACCGTGCCGTTCTTCTTGCTCATGCGCTCTCCACTCTGCCCGTTCGCCCCAGCTCCGGCAGCGAGGCCACGAAGATCACCGTCATCAGGATCGCCGACGATACGCACCACTGGCACCACGCGTGGATCACGAACGCTTCCAGGTAGGTCAGCCAGACCGAGAAGGCGAACCCGACCGTCGCACCGGCCAGCAGCAGGCCGCCGATGGCGCGCGACCGGCGCCGTCCCGGCTGGATCCCCAAGACCGCCAGGGCCAGCAGCGCGAGGTAGCCGAGGAGGCCGATCAACGCAACCGGGACCGAACCCACCTTCGCCCACTTGCTGGCCTGGACCGTCTCGCACTCGCCGATGCCACACACCAGCGGCCCCGTCCAGCCCAGGGCGTGCGCCGTCAGGTACAGGGCGACGAACAGGCCGATCAGCGAGACGACCGCGATCAGCATCCGGTTCGTCGGAGGAGGCATGTCCTCCTCGAGCCCTCCCCCGGCTTCGACCACGCTAGTTGCCGCCGGTCGTGCCGTTCATGTCCGCGAGCAGCCGATCGACCTCGGTGGAGATCCCCTGGAAGTCGTAGTTGGCCAGCCGGCGCGCCATACCTTTGCCCGCGCTGACCATGATCGTGGGCGTCTGGTTGATGCCCAGCTCGAAGGCCAGGCGCATGTTGGCGGACACCACGTCGGCGTGCGCGTCGCTGTTCACGCACGTATTGAAGGCGTCCAGGTCCAGCCCGGACTGCTCGGCGAAGTTGTCGAGATCTCCCTCGACCGAGTTCTTCGTCGCCCACTCGGCCTGGTGGCGGAAGAGCTGATCCTGATACTCCCAGAACTTCCCCTGGTCGCCAGCGCAGCGCGCTGCGCGCGCCGCCAGGAAGGAGTGCGGGTGGATCGAGGTGAGCGGGAAGTCGTAGAAGATGAACTTGGCCTTGCCCGTCTCGACGAACTGGTTCATCACCTGGGGCTTCACGGTGAGGGCGAACGTGCCACAGCCGGGGCAGGAGTAGTCGGCGAACTCGACGATCGTGATGGGGGCGTCCTCATCGCCCCTGGTCACGCCCTGGGCCAGCTTCACCAGCTCGGTCATGTCGTCGAGGCCCTCGACGTCGACCGGCTGCGTGGCCGCGGTGGACATCGCTTGGGAGCCCACGGAGTATGCGACGATGGCGACGCCGATGACGGCCACGATCCCCAGGATGTAGTAGAACTTGGTCATCTCGGAGCCGCCCTTCTTCCGGGCCTCCCTGCGCTGCTCGCCTCTGCTCGCCACGTGTCACCCCCTGGAGAAGCCGATACTCCGGCCGTTCGGCCGCCTACTGTGTTCGTTCAGGTCGGTCAAGATGTTCCCGGTCCGCACAGCGATCAAGCGGCCCGTGCGGACGCCCGCGTCCGGCACGACCGGCTAGCCGGCCAGAAGCGTGGCTACCCGCTCGGTGTCGCTCAGGTTCTCGAGCACGTGGTCGGGACCACAGCGCTCGAGGGCGTCCACCCCGTAGTGGCCCGTCGCGACGGCGACCGTCCGCGTGCCTCCATTGCGCCCGCACTGGATATCCCGGGGCGTATCGCCCACCACCACCACGTCGGCGGGATCGAACGTCACCGACCAGGTTTCGGCAGCCCGCGCCAGCGCGATGTCCGTGAGCGCGTCGCGCTCCTCGTGGTCGGAGCCGAAGCTGCCCACGCGGAAATGCTCGAACAGCCCCGCCGAGCGGAGCTTGAGCTCCGCCCCGCCGGCGATGTTGCCGGTCAGCAGTCCGAGACCGACGTCGGTCTCCATGGCGAGGCGCGCGAGGAGTGCCGCCACGCCGGGGAGGACCGTCACCGGTCGTTCGACGAGCAGCTCGGCCAAGTAGCCCAGGTAGAGCTCCCACAGCCGCGGAAATCCGGCGTCGATCGCCGCCCCGGCGAGGCCGGCCCCGCTCAGCAGCTCGCGGGCGATCTGGGGATCGGTCTTGCCGGCGAAGGAGTGCACCTCGATGTCGCCCGCCGTGCCGAATGTCTCCACGAGCGCCCGGTGGAAGGCGTCCTTCGCCGGCCCGCCCCACACCAGCGTCCCGTCGATGTCGAACAGGATCAGACGTCTCATCGATGATGTTCCCGGGTCCCCTCGGTCACCGACCGGGTGATCGCTTCCTCCAGCACGTGCTGCGCCGCGGCGCCCAGGCCCAGCACCTCCGCCGAGTCCATCTCCCGCTCCTCCTCCGCGGTCGACACGGCGAAGATCACGTCCCCGTCGAACGGCGTGTGCACCGGGTTGATCCGGCGCGCCAGCGCGTTACCGGCCACACGGGCCATCCACCTTAGCCCGACCCGGGTCAGGGGCGCGTCGGTGGCGACCATCGCCAACGTCGTGTTCGTCCCCGCGGCCACATCGCCCATCTCCCCGCGGGCGTCGCCCCGGAGCAGCATCGAGGCCGTGTCGAGGAAGGCGCCGTCGGGCCCACGAGCGCCCGCGACGATACGGCCGTCACCGTCCAGGACGTCGCCGAGGGCGTTCACCACGACGAGCGCACCCACCCGATAAGGACCGATCGACATCGACCACGCTCCCACACCGCCCTGCATGGCACTCTCCGGGCCGGCGATCTTCCCGACCGTGGCCCCGACGCCGGCGCCCACGGCGCCCTCGGCGGGCTTGCCCTCGCGGGCGTCCACGCACGCCGAGCGCCCGGTTTCGCCGTCAGGTCGGGTCTGGTGCTCTTGCAGGTCGAAGATCACGGCCGCGGGCACGATCGGGACCTTCACCGTCCCCGTGTCGTACCCCCTGCCCGCTTCGTGGAGCCAGGTCACGACCCCGTCCGCGGCGGCCAGCCCGAACACGGATCCCCCGGTCAGGACGATCGCGTCGACGCGGGGCACCAGGTGGTCCGGACGCAGCACGTCGAGCTCCCGGCTTCCCGTGGCCATGCCGCGCACCTCCGCGGCGGCGCGGAAGGGCCCGAGGACGACCGTGCACCCGCTCTTCCCGCCGTAGGCCAGCCCGTGGCCAACCTTCAGGCCGGGAACGAACGGCTCAGGCGTCGTCATGGTCCGCTCATCCGAGATCGGCGAGGAGCGAGGAGTCGATGTTCCCACCGCTGATGACCAGGGCGACGCGCGAGCCCTCGGCGTCCACCTTCCGCTCCAGGAGCGCGGCCGTGGTGGCGGCCCCGCTGAACTCCACCACCAGCTTCTGGCGATATACCAGAAGCGCGGTGGCTCGCCGGATCGCGTCGTCGCTTACCGTGACCACGTCGTCCATGAGCTCGCGGGCGTGCTCGTACGTCAGCTCGCCGGTGATGACGGGCAGGAGCCCGTCGGCGATGCTGTGCACTTCGGTCAGGAGCGTGGGTCCCTCGTGGTCGAGCGCGGCGCGCATCGAGGCGGCACCCTCGGGCTCCACGCCGACGACGCGCGCGCCAGGGAGCATACGCTTCACGGCCGCGGCGACGCCGCTGGCCAGCCCACCACCCCCGATGGGGGCGAGCACCAGGTCCACGTCGGGCCAGTCCCTGGCGATCTCCAGGCCGACCGTGCCCTGCCCCGCGATGATGTGACGGTGGTCGAAGGGCGGGACGATCACCAGCCCCTCCTCTGCGGCGATGGCTTCGGCACGCAGCTTTCGCTCCACCGACGTCGTGCCCTCCATCACCACCTCGGCGCCCAACCTCTTCGTCCCCTCCACCTTCACCCTCGGCGCCGTGGTGGGCATGACGACCACTGCCCGCAGGCCGCGCAGCCTCCCGGTGAGGGCCACCGCCTGCGCGTGGTTTCCCGACGAGTAGGTGATGATGCCGTTCTTCGCCTGCTCGTCCGAGAGCTGGGACACGAAGTTGTACGCGCCCCGGATCTTGAAGGCCCCGGCGCGCTGGAGGTTCTCGCACTTGAGCCGCACCTCCGCGCCCACCGCCTCGGACACGGCGTCCGCGGGGAGGAGGGGGGTCCGGACGGCCACGCCCGCGAGGCGCCGTGCGGCGGACTCGATCTCGGGGAGCCCTACGAGTCCCTGGCCCTGAACGGGCTCGCTCATTCGCCCTCCGGCTCGAGGCCTCCGGCCGTCTCACCGGTTTCGCCCGTCTCGTCCAACTCCTCCGGCTCGTCTGCGCCCTCGCCCCCGATCTCCTCCTCTTCCTCCTCGGCGATGACGCGTGCGACGTCCACCACCTCGTCGCCTTCGTCGAGGTTCACCAGGCGCACGCCCTGCGTGGCGCGACCGATCACGCGGATCTCGTCGATCCGCTGCCGGTTCACGACGCCGTGGCGCGTGATGATCATGAGCTGTTCGTCCTCGGTGACGGACTTGATGGCGACCACCCGTCCCGTCTTGGCGTTGATCTTCAGGTTGATGACGCCCTTGCCGCCGCGCCTCTGCAGACGGTAGGCGTCCACCTCGGTGCGCTTGCCCATCCCGTTCTCCGAGACGACCAGGAGCGTCGAGTCCGGTCGGACGAAGGCCATGCCCACGACGACATCGTCGTCGCTCAGGTCGATCCCCCGTACGCCTTCGGTCGCCCGACCCATGGGCCTGGCGTCGCTCTCCTCGAAGTGGATCGCCATCCCGCCACGTGTCGCGAGCACGATCTCGTCCTCCCCGGAGGTGATCGCGACGTCGATGAGCTCGTCACCCTCGCGGATGTTGATCGCGTTCAGGCCCACCGCGCGCACGTTGCCGTAGGCGGAGAGCACGGTACGCTTGATGACACCCTTGCGCGTGCAGAACATCAGGTAGAGGTCTTCCGCGAAGTCGCGCACCGGGACGACCGCGGCGATCTGCTCGTCCGACGACAGGTTGAGGAGGTTCACGATGGGCTTGCCCCTCGACGCGCGCGCGCCCACCGGAATCTCCCACACCTTGATCCAGTAGCACTGGCCGCGGCGCGTGAAGATCATCAGGTAGTCGTGCGTGGACGCCACGAAGAGGTGCTCGACCCAGTCCTCTTCCTTGGTGTCCATCCCGCGCAGCCCGCGTCCGCCACGGCGCTGGGCGCGGTAGGTGTCCACCGGCAGGCGCTTCACGTAGCCCTGATGGGACACGGTGATGACCATGTCCTCCTCGACGATCAGGTCCTCCATGTCGAAGGAGCCCACGGCGCCCGTGATCTCGGTGCGCCGGTCGTCGCCGAACTTGTCGGCCATCTCCCGGAGCTCGTCCTTCAGGATGTTCATCCGGCGCTCGCGGGAGGCCAGGATGTCCTCCAGGTCCTCGATCTGCGCCCGCACTTCGGCCAGCTCGGCCTCGAGCTTCTCGATCTCCAGGCCGGTCAGGCGCGCGAGGCGCATGTCGAGGATCGCCTTCGCCTGCCGCTCCGACAGCTCGAAGCGCTCCTGGAGGGAGGCCGACGCGGTCTCCGTGTTCTCCGAACCCCGGATGATCTCGATGACCTCGTCGATGTTGTCGACGGCGATCTTGAGACCCTCCAGGATGTGCTCGCGATCCTTGGCCTTCGCCAGGTCGAACTCGCTGCGCTTGACGATGACGTGGTGCCGGTGGTCGATGAAGTGCTGCAGGATCTGACGCAGCGTCATCACCTGGGGCACGCCGTCCACCAACGCGAGCAGGATCGTGCCGAACGTCGACTGCATCTGCGTGTGCTTGTACAGTTGGTTCAGCACGACGTAGGGCACCGCGTCGCGCTTGAGCTCGACGACGATGCGCATCCCCTCGCGGTCGCTCTCGTCACGCAGGTCGCGGATCTCGGTGATCTTCTTGTCCCGCACGAGCTGGGCGATCTGTTCGATCAGGCGGGACTTGTTCACCATGAAGGGGATCTCGGTGACGACGATCCGCTCGGAGTTCGCGTCGATCTGCTCGATCTCCGCCCGGGCTCGCATCACCACGCGCCCGCGCCCCGTCCGGTATGCGTCCTGGATGCCCTCACGTCCGCAGACGAAGCCTCCCGTCGGGAAGTCGGGGCCCGGGACGATCGCCTCCAGCCTTTCCTGTGACAGGTCCGGGTCGTCCACCAGGGCCATCGTGGCGGCCACGATCTCACGCAGGTTGTGCGGCGGGATGTTCGTGGCCATGCCGACCGCGATCCCCGACGAGCCGTTGACGAGCAGGTTCGGGATCTTCGCCGGCAGGACGGTCGGCTCCGTCTTCTGCCCGTCGAAGTTCGGGACGAAGAGGACCGTCTCCTTGTCGATGTCGGCGAGCATCTCCATCGCCGCGGCCGTGAGACGCGCCTCCGTGTACCGATAGGCCGCCGCGGAGTCGCCGTCGACGGAGCCGAAGTTCCCCTGACCGTCGACCAGCGGATAGCGCAGGCTGAACGTCTGCACCATGCGCACCATCGAGTCGTAGACCGCCGCGTCGCCGTGCGGGTGGTACTTGCCGAGCACCTCACCGACCACGGACGCGCTCTTCTTGTAGGCCCTCCCGGGGGAGAGCCCCAGGTCGCTCATCGCGTACAGGATGCGCCGATGCACGGGCTTGAGCCCGTCGCGCACGTCCGGCAGCGCCCGCTGCACGATGACGCTCATCGAGTAGTCGATGAACGACTCCCTCATCTCGTCTTCGAGGAGACGGGTCAGCACCTTCTCGCCGCCGCCGCCGCCCACGAGATCGAGCTCATCAGCCATGCTTGTCCGGTCCTGATCGAGTTCTTCGTCTTCCCCGGCCCGTCGGCCGGAAGGTCACAGCTCCTGACTCAGCCCCACCCATCCGCACGTTTCACACCTGCGCCGCATCAGTCGCTCCCCCAGCAGCGCCGACAGCAGCCGCTGCCATCCCCGTCGCTTGACCCGCCGGGTGACGTTCCCGCAGTTCGGGCAGCCGTCGCCCACCGCGCCCACCACTGTCCGCTTCCGGGCCGACCAGCCCAGGAGGAACCAGAGCGCCAGGCCGAGCAGAAGCGCAACGACCCCCGCCACGAAGCGGAAGGCCGGGACGCGGAACTCGCTGCGGCCGAGGAGCGCCGCCACACCCAGACCGAGGCGTCGCACCACCACCGTGACGGCCCCGGTCGACAGCTCGAGGCCCATCACCACCAGCGCCGCGGACCCGAAGCCGAGGCCACGGCGCATCAGAGGGCGATGATCCTGCGGACGAGGGGCACGCCCACGCTCCAGTGATCGGCAGTCCACACCGCCGGTGGGACTGGTCGGCAAACGCCAAGGGCACCCCCCGCCGGGGTGCCCGTCGGACGATGCTCCATAGACGTGGAAAAGTAACCAAAGACAGGGCTGTGGGCAAGGCCGAAAACCCGCTCCGCACAACGCTTTCCGGGATTTCCCGCCTTACGAAACCATGTCGGTTCCGCAAGGCGAAGCCGGCCCGCTCTTCCGCTCCGTGGCATCCTGACCTCGAAGGAGCCGCTGGAGCGGGCGTCACGCCACCGCGACGAAGTCGACCAGCTCCTCGAGCCCCGCCCCCGCGAGGATCCCGCGCAGCGTGCCGCGCACGCCGGGCTGTCCGACGGCCGCGAGGTGCAGAACGCCCGGGAGCGCGAGCCCGCCCCGCGTGTCGAGGACCGGCGCCCCGTGGATCTCCTGGCCGATCTTGCGCGGATCGACCTCGACGAAGGCCCGCACGGACACACCGTCATCGGCGAGGGCGCGCGCGAACCGTTTGCCGACGGGTCCGGCACCCCACACCGCCACCCCCCGTCCCCCGGCGAGCAGCGTCCGCCGAAGGTGGTGGACCTTGCAGGCCACGAAAGCCTCCGGGGCGTAGGCGGTCGCCGTCCTGTGCAGCCGATGCGGCCCTTCCCGCCACCGCAGGAGCACCTCGGGCACGTTCGCGAAGCGCCCGCCCCCGCGCCACAGCCTGAGAACCAGGTCGTAGTCCTCCGGCCAGCCGCGGTCCCGGTACCCGCCGGCACGTCCCACCGCTTCCGCGGCCATGAAGAACGCGGGGTGCGCCAGCGGACATTCGACGAAGAGCGAGCGCGCGATCCGGTCGGGCTCGTCGAGGTCGTTCAGCCACCGCTCGTAGCGGCGCGCGCCGTCGCGGACCGCGGCACGCGGGAAGTAGCGTACGCGCGTGCCGCAGGCGGCCAGGGTCGCGTCCGACTCCATCAGCGCTCGCTGGCGCTCGAAGCGTCCGGGCTCGCTCACGTCGTCTGCGTCCATGCGCGCGAGCCAGCGGCCGCGTGCGGCGGCCCGGGCCCGCTCGAGCGCACCGACGATACCACGCGCCTTCTGCCGGAGCACGCGAGCCCGGGGGTCGTGGCGCGCCCAATCCGCCAAGAGGTCCGGTGTGGCGTCGGCGGAGCCGTCGTCTACGGCGAGCACCTCGAAGTCACCGTCCGTCTGGGCCTCGAGGGACGCGATCGCCTCGGGGAGGTGCGCCGCCCCGTCCCGCACGGGGAGGAGGACCGACGTGGGAGGCGGGGCCGCTATCCGCGTTCGTCCTTGCGGAATAGGCCCTGCATCCCGGTCTGGATGGCGCGGGCCCCTCCGATGCCTACGGCGAGCGCGAAGGCCAGACCTACCGCGGCGAAGGCGATGAGGAACGCACCGAGAATGATCTGACGGGCGAAGCTCAGCTGCCAGAGCGCGAGCGCTCCGACCAGCGACAGCAGCACCCCCTTGAGGATCTTGGCCGCCAGCGTCGCATACTCGAAGCCCTCCTCCTCGAGGGCCGCCGCCGCGCGCACGGACACGACGTTGCTGAGCAGGAGGCCGATCCCGACGATGAGCGCGACCACCCCCAGGTTGGGGAGGTAGAAGACCGTGCGGTCGATGAGCCGGGACAGGACCGACAGCCCCCAGATCTGGAAGGCGTTGTCCAGGAACACCAGGACGATGATCACCATGACCACCCCGCCCACCAGGTCGTAGATCGCGGCCCGCACGTCTCCCTTCGCCAAGGCGGTGCGCCACCCCACCCGCCCGCCCAACCGGTCGAGCCGCAGCCAGACCAGGACCCGGACCAGGGCCCGCTTGGCCACCCAGCCGAGCAGGACGCCGATGGCCAGCACGAACAGGCCCGCCGCCAGCGTGGGGACATAGCTCCAGAACTGGTCCGCGAAGTGGGCCAGGGGGCCCTCAACCTGACTCTGCATTTCGGATCACTTCCTCGAGAAGAAGACACGCTCGAAGCGCCGCACGCGCTGCTCCTCCACCTGCCGCACCGCCACCACGGGATTGCGTCGCTTCCGCGAGAGGTAGGCGGGGAGGGTCTCGCCGAGCAGTGGGAAGTGACCGCCGCTGGGCGCGCCGATGAGCACGAGGTCGCCCGCCCGCAACGCCTGCGCCAGCCCGCTCGCCAGCTCCTTGCGTCGAAGCACTTCGACGTCGCCGGCCTGACCCCCATGCTCCCATGCCTGGGTCGCCGCCTGCTCCACCGCGCGGGCCTCGGAGTCGGTCGCCTCCGTCTCCACGACCGTGATGGGCAGGGCTTCCGCGTCGAACCACGTCCCGAACCCGGGGGCCAGGCTCGCGGCCAGCCCCGCGTTCGCGCCCGGACCGAGGGGAACGACCACCCGGTTGACCTTCTCCGGCCGCACGTTGCCGTAGACGACTCCGACCTCGCACGGCGCGTCGCGCAGCACCCGCTCCACCGAGGTCGCCACCAGCCGCTCGAACCACGACTCGAGCCCCGGCTGGCCCATGACCAGGAAGTTGCACTCTTCCTCACGGACGGTCTCGACGATTCCGAAGCTGACCCGGCGTGAGATCTTCACCACGGACCGCGCGGCGACGCCGCGCTCGGCCGCGTAGGCCATGGCCTCCTCCAGCAGCGGCGCCAGCTCCCGCACCCGATGCCGCCCGGTGAGGAGAGCCTGTCCCTCGGGAACCTCCGCGACGGCCATCACCACCAGCTCCCCGGCGTGCTCGCGTGCCACCGCCATCCCGACCTCCATGAGCGACTCCATGGACTTCGGGTTGGAGAGGGCCACCAGCACCGAGTACTCCTGCCGATGGAGCCGCTCCATCCACAGGCCCCGCTCCTCGAACGCCGCTTCCCGGTGCCGGGCATACCCGCGGTAGACGCCGGCACCCATCCCGACCCACACCAGCGCGGTCACCGTTCCCAGCGGATAGTGGCGCAGGAGGAAGAAGGAGAGGACGAGCATGCTGACGATGGCCAGCGCAGGCGTCAGCGGCACGAACGGCACCCGGAAGCCCCGGTCCAGATCGGGGCGGATCCGCCGCAGGCGGATGAGGGCCACGTTCACCTGGACGAAGAGGAAGAGGAACATGATGTCGGCCGCGGCCGCCACCTGCTCGATGGGCAGCAGGACCGCCATCCCCACGACGAGGACCGTGGACGTCAGGATGGCCCAGTGCGGCGTCGCTCTCAGCGGATGCACCGAGCCGAGGAACGGCGGGAGGTTGGCGTCCCGGGCCATAGCGAAGGCGACACGCGACGACGAGTAGATCGTCGCGTTCAGCGCCGACAGCGTGGACAAGAGCCCGCCCACGAGAATGAGGATGCCGCCACCGCCCACGAACTGGTTGGCGGCCGACACCAGCGCGAGCTCCTTCTCCTGGCCCAGGTAGTCGGCGACCGCCGTCCCTGCCGGAGGCGTCGTGCCGCCGATGGCGACTGTGGCCACCAGGAGGTAGATCGGCACGACCACGAGGAGCGAGATGAAGATGGCGCGGGGCACGTTCCGTTTGGGGTTCTCCACCTCCTCGCTCGTCTGGGCGATGATCTCGTAGCCCTCGAAGGCGATGAAGGTGAGCCCCATCGCGGCGAGTACCGCGGCCCACCCCTTCCCCAGGAACGGCTGGAAGGACAGCTGCCACTGGGGCCGGCCGGACATGACCCACAGCCCGGCCGCGATGAAGGCGCCGATGATGAGGATCTTGCCCACCGTGACGATGTTGCCGGCCTTCCCCGTCTCGGAGGCGCCCCGGAAGTTGATGTAGGCGAACACCGTGCACGTGATGACCGCCAGCCACTTCTCCAGCGTCATGAAGCCGAGGTGGAACGCGGGCACCCCCGAGGCCTCGAGCACGAGCCGGAAGTAGGCCCCGAACCCGAGGGCGTACAGCGAGCAGGCCACCGCGTGCGCGAACCACGACATCCACCCACTCAGGAAGCCGTTGGGATCGGGCAGCGACGTCTTGACCCACAGGTAGCCGCCGCCGGCGTCGTGGAAGGCGCTCCCCAGCTCGGCGTAGGTCATCGCCGTGAGGAGGGCGACCACGGCGTTCAGCCCGAAGACGAGGATGAGGGCGGGTCCGGCCACGCCGGCAGCGATCCCCGTCAGGACGAAGATCCCGGCGCCGATCATCGCCCCCACCCCGATCATCGTGATGTCCAGCAGCCGCATCTCGCGGCTCAGCCGGACCTCGGGACCTCCGGGCGCGGAGGTGGGAGCGGACGCGGCGGGAGGGGCCTCGGACATGCCGGAATCTACGACCGGGCGGCCCGGGCCGCCCGCTTGCGGCGGACGTGGTCGGACAGGTGCGTACCGTACCGCTCCACGAAATCGCCCAGGCAGTCGTCACCCCGGACGGTGCCACGACACGCGTCCGAGCCACATGTGCACTGGAAGTCCGCCATGTGCTCGTCGTACAAGGTCGCGTAGTCGAGCGTGACCTCCTCGCCCTCCGCCAGGGCCCTCCTGGCCACCACGTCGAGCCCCTCCAACCAGGCGGACGGGTCGCACGAGTGGTTGATGGGGCGCCAGTCCTCGGGGTCCTCGCTCCACGTCACCCACACCGCGTCGGTAAGCGGCCACGCATAGCGCCGGAACCACTCCCGGTGCCGCTCGTCCCAGTGCTCCTCGACGAACGAACGGGTCACCAGGTGGTGCGGACCCCCCTCGAAGACCATGACCTGCTCCCCCGCGGCGACGGGGCGGGTGGTGAAGGTCCCGTAGTCGCCGTCCGGCCGCGGGAGCACCTGCCAGCTCCTGCGTCGGCGCCGGCGGCGAGCCAGTGCCGCCTCGACCAGGCGGCGCGTGAAACCCTCGTGGCCCGCCGGGTCGTGCGACAGGCAGATGTCCGCGCTGCCCGGATCGGTGGGCGGATAGTAGATGCCGCAGTTGGGGTTGATCTCGAGCATGAACGGCCGGCCCTCCCGGTCCACGCGCAGGTCGCAGCGTCCGAAGCCGGAGCCGCGCATGCCGACGAAGAAGGTCGCGGCCACCTCGCGCAGCCGACGGTCGAGAACCGGATCCTCCACCGCGTGCGCCTCCAGCCCCCCGTAGTTCACCCACTTCAGATCGTAGTGCTTGAACGTCTCGCCCTCCGGGAAGGAGTACCAGATGGGCTGGAAGGTGTCGGGACACGCCGGGTCGTCCGGGTTCTCCGCCACCAGCACGGTGCACTCGGTGCCGTCGATGTATTCCTCGATGAGCGCCGCCCCGTAGCAGCGCATCATCTCGTGCGCCCGCTCGTGCAACGCCTCGGGCGTCTCCACACGCGAGTCGCGAGTGAGGCCGTTGCTCGCGTAGCTGTTCGGGTGCTTGACGAAGAGCGGAAAGCGCAGCGTGCGCGCCGCCTTGTCGACCTCGTCGGCCGTGCGTGCCGTGACGTAGCTCGGCGTGTCGATGCCCCACGCGTGGCATACACGCTTCATCGCCTCACGCGACGGTTCGTAGAACTCCGACGCCGCTCCCGTGAACGGCACGTCGAGCCACTCGAGGGTCTGGACGGCCTCGATGCCGACACGGCCCTCGTCCCACGCGCCGTCGCACAGGTTGAAAAAGACGTCGTAGCCGTGCCGCGACGCTTCGATGATCTGTCCGACCGCAGACTCCTTCTCCAGCGTGAGCAGGGTCCACTCCGCCTCGGGGAGGAAGGGGCGGGGGTCGCACGGCCAGTCGTCGGGATCGAAGGGATCCGCGTCGAGCTCCTGATCCGTCAGCAAGCAGATGCGCATCGCGCGGCTTCTTCTTGTGGGGGCAACGGGGTCGCGCATACGACGGCTTATGATCGGCAATGCGCGACGCCGTCGCTACGGGTCAGCGGTTCGAGAGCAGTGGCTTGAGGTAGCGGCCCGTCGCGCTGCCGGGAATCGTCGCGACCGTCTCCGGCCGACCCATCGCCACGACCTCCCCACCCCTGTGCCCGGCTCCCGGGCCGAGGTCGACGATCCAGTCGGCCACGAGCATCACGTCGAGGTTGTGCTCGATGACGAGCACGGTGTTGCCGGCTTCGACCAGACGGGTGAGCACGTCGAGCAGCTTCTTGACGTCCTCGCCCGACAACCCCGTGGTCGGCTCGTCCAGAATGTACAGCTTCCGTCCCTTGGTGCCCGCAGCGCCCGCCAGCTCGCGCGCGATCTTCAGGCGCTGGGCCTCGCCGCCCGAGAGCGTGGTCGCCGGCTGGCCGAGCCGCAGGTAGCCGAGCCCCACCTGCTGGAGCTGCCAGAGCGTCTTGCCGAGCTTGGCCTCGCGTATGAAGAAGCGGATCGCCTCGTCGACCGTGAGCTCGAGGATCTCGGCCACGTTCCTGCGACGGTATTTCACGTCCAGGACCTCGCGCTTGTAGCGGGTGCCGCCGCACACCTCGCACGGCACGTACACGTCGGCCATGAAGACCATCTCGATCTCCACCTGGCCCGCACCCTTACACGCCTCGCAGCGACCGCCCGTCACGTTGAAGGAGAAGTGCCCGGCGCCGTAGCCGCGCTCCCGCGCCACGGGCTGCTCGGAGAGGATGCGCCGCACCTCGTCCCACGCCTTGATGTAGGTGACCGGGTTGGAACGGGGCGTGCGCCCGATGGGCGACTGGTCCACGAGCACGACGTCGTCCAGGTGGGCGAGGCCCTCCAGCGCCTCGTAATCACCGACCTCCTCACCCAGGTGCTCCTTCGCGCTGGTCTCTCCACCGCCCAGCTCGCGCTCGGCGGCGCGGAACAGCACGTCGTGCACCAGCGTCGACTTGCCGGAGCCCGACACGCCCGTGACCACTGTGAGCGTCCCCAACGGGATCTCCACGTCCACGCCACGCAGGTTGTGCAGGCGCGCGCCCCTCAGGGTGAGGCAAGGACCGCTCACCTTGCGCCGCTTCTCCGGCACGCCGACCGCGGTCCGTCCGGACATGTAGCGGCCGGTCGCCGTATCCGCCTCGCGTAGCGCCTCGGGGGCGCCCTCGTACACCACCTCCCCCCCCTTCTCCCCCGAGGCCGGACCGAGCTCGACCACGTGGTCGGACGTCAGGATGGCCTGCGTGTCGTGCTCCACCACGACCACGGTGTTGCCCGCGGCCCGCAGCTTGAGCAGGAGGTCGAGGAGCGCCCCGGTGTCCTTGGGGTGCAGCCCGATCGTGGGCTCGTCCAGCACGTACAGCGTGTCCACCAGGCTCGATCCGAGGGAGTTGGCGAGGTTGATGCGCTGCGCCTCCCCGCCGGAGAGCGTGCGGGTCTGCCGTGACAGGGTGAGGTAGCCGAGCCCCACGTCCACCAGGAACGAGAGGCGCGCGCGTACCTCGCGCAGGATGGTCGCCGCGATCTGCATCTCCATCTCGCTCAGCTCGAGCCCGCCGACCCACCCCGCCAGCTCGTCGAGCGGCAGCTCCCCCACCTCGGCGATGGTGCGGCCCGCGACCTTCACCCACAACGCCTCGGGACGGATGCGCGCGCCTCCGCATTCGCGGCACACGCGCGGGCTCTGGTACTGGCGCAGGAAAACGCGGATGTACTGCTTGTAGCGCTTCTTCTCGCGGGACACGAGGAAGGGGATCACCCCCCGGAACGACGTCTCGGCTCTTCCCTTCCTGCCCTTTCTCTTCGGCGTGCCGTACAGCACTGTGTCGCGGAAGTCCTCGGGCAGCTCCTCCCACGGCGCGTAGAGCGACACCTTCCGCTCGGCGGTGAAGGCGCGCAGCCGCTCGCGCTCCCTGTGGTAGCGCGGCTTCTCCCAGGGATCGACGGCGCCGTCCGCGATCGACCGTTTCGGGTTCGGCACGATCAGGTCGACGTCGTACTCGAGCGTGGCGCCGAAGCCCGTGCACAGGGGGCACGTCCCATAGGGGTTGTTGAAGCTGAACAGCTGCGGCGTCGGGTCGAGGAACGCGACGTCGTGGTGCTCCGGGCAGCGGAAGCGCTCGGTGAAGCGGAGGCGTGCGGGGAGCACGCCGGAGCGCCCGTCGCCGCGCTCGCCGGCGATCAGCACCACGGCCTCCCCGTCGCCCTCCTCGAAGCAGGTGGCCAGCGAATCGGCCAGGCGATCGCGGATATCAGCGGCCACCTTCAGCCGATCCACGACCACCAACACCTCGCCTTCGGCGCTGAGGTCGTGGCCGAGCGCGACCGGGTCCTCCGCCTCCGGGAGGGTGAGGTCGATCGTCTCGCCATCCACCAGTGCGCGAACGAAGCCCATGGCGCGCAGGTTCGAGATCACTAGCGCATGGGTGACCTCCTCGCTCATCGGCAGCGGGAAGGCGACCTGGATGCGCGTCCCCTCCGGGAGCTCCAGCGTGCGGTCGACCGCGCTGGACACCGTGTCGGGCTTCACCCGGCGGTCGCACCGCGGACAGTGCGTGTGACCGACGCGCGACCAGAGCAGGCGCAGGTAGTCGTGGACCTCGGTCGCCGTGCCCACGGTGGAGCGGCTGGTCTTGGTGGGGTTCTTCTGCTCGATGGCGACGGCCGGGGAGATGCCGTCGACCAGGTCCACGTCGGGCTTCTCCATCCGCTCCAGGAACTGCTTCGCGTACGTGGACAGCGACTCCACGTAGCGCCGCTGCCCTTCCGCGAAGAGGGTATCGAGCGCGAGCGAGCTCTTTCCCGAGCCGGACGGGCCGGTGATGACGGTCAGGCGCCGTCGGGGGAGGTCGAGGTCCAGGTCCTTGAGGTTGTTCTGGCGCGCGCCGCGGATGCGGATGGGCTCGTCCGTCATGGCGTGGATGATAAAGCGAGCGGGAAGCGGGTGGAACGCGTCCGTCTTGACCAGCCGCCGGCAGGGGGCGTACGGTGCTGCCCATCGTGCTCCCGACCACCGGCGCTCCCGCCGCCCTCTCTCGCTTCCGGGCCTGCCTCCGGACCTGCCTCCCCCAGGCCCTGGCGCTGGCCGCCGCGCTCTCCTCGCCGGCCGGGGTCGCGGCCCAGTGGCGACCCTCCCCGGTGCTCACGCGCATGGGCGACGAGGGGCCCGCGGGCCCGCTCGAGCTTGACGAAGGAGCGGAGGGCCTCTGGCAGAAGCTCCTGAAGCTGCGCACCACCGCGAGCGCCCTCTACACGACGGCCCACCCCGACGACGAGGAGTCCGGCGTGCTCACGCTGCTGTCGCGCGGGATGGGCGTGCGCACCGCGCTCCTCACGCTCAACCGCGGCGAGGGCGGCGCGAACGCGCTGGGGCCCGAGCTGTTCGACGCGCTCGGCCTCGTACGCACCGAGGAGCTGCGCCTGGCGGGACGCTGGTACGGTCTGGACGACCAGTACTTCACCACGGCCATCGACTACGGCTTCTCGAAGACGCTGGCCGAGGCGCTGCGGAGCTGGGACCGGGAAGTGGTGCTGGGCGACATGGTGCGCGCGATCCGCATGAACCGGCCGCTCGTCGTGGTCTCCCGCTGGCACGGCTCGGAGCGCGACGGCCACGGGCACCACCAGGCGGCGGGCGTGCTGACGCCCCTCGCCGTCGAGGCGGCGGCCGATCCCGCCCGTTTCCCGGAGCAGATCACCCGCGAGGGGTTGAGGCCGTGGCGCGTGAAGAAGCTCTACCGCGGCCGCCTGCGTGACGGCGAGGCGTGGCACGTCGCCCTCGACCCCGGTGTCACGAGCCCGTGGCTGGGACGCACGTATCAGGAGATCGGCGCGCACGGACTCTCGCTACAGCGCTCCCAGACCGCCGGGCGCACACGCACCTTCGCCGGCGGGGGCGAGGAGCGCTACGAGCGTCTCTTCCCCGCGGATGGCGCGCCCCTCGAGGACGGTCTCTTCGACGGGCTCGACACCTCGCTCCCCGGACTCTTCGGCCTCCTGGGCGAGGAGCCTCCTGCCGGCGTCGCGGAGGCCCTTCGCGCCACGGACGCCGAGATCGCTGCGGCACTCTCCGCCTTCCGCATGGACGGCGGCGGCGAGGTGGCCGCCCACCTGGGCGCCGCCCTGCGCGCGCTGCGGGAGGCGGAGCGCGCCACGCCCTCCAGATCCGAGGCGGCCTTTCACCTGGCGGTGAAGGAACGACAGCTCGTCGCCGCCCTGGGCACCGCTCTGGGCGTGCGCGTTCGCGCGGTGGCCACGCCCGCCGGCGCGGACGCGGACACGCCCCTGGGGCCGGTCGTGCCCGGGCAGGAGATGGACGTCCGCGTGCGCGTCACCAATGGCGGCTCGGGCGAGGTCCGCATCGTCGGCGCCAACCTGGCCTCGACCTCCGGGTGGCGGGGTGAAGGGGGCGTGACTACCGGGCCGTTGGCGGCGGGTGCCTCGGCCGACGGGACGTTCCGGGTGCGCATCCCCGTGGACGCGGCGCTGTCCGGGCCGTGGTTCTTCCGCCGGAGCATCTCCGAGAACGCCTACCAGGTGCGGGACTCGAGCGACCTCGGCCTCGCCGAATCGCGGCCCCGCCTGGTCGCGGCCGTAACGCTGGCGGTCGACGACGTGCCGGTGACGCTGACCCGCGAGGTGCGGACGCGCGAGGTGGACGCGCCCTGGGAGACGGTGTCGCGCGAGCT
>Ga0307424_1000577_pt1 | contig 19638 bp, 17 predicted proteins | sample SalMarWE160320MG_FD_202157 | JGI IMG/M metagenome (GOLD analysis project Ga0307424, IMG submission 202157) | Salt marsh sediment microbial communities from the Plum Island Ecosystem LTER, Massachusetts, United States - WE1603-20 | ecosystem: Environmental > Aquatic > Marine > Intertidal zone >... | reverse complement strand
GTGATCGCGGGGACCGCCTACCCCGAGGTGACCGCGGCCCCGGACGGGGGGGCGGTGGCCGCGGCCTGGGCCCGCCGGAAGCCGGCTCCGGCTCCGGCCGCCGGCGCCCTGGAGGTGGTCTTCCGCCCCGACCTCTCGGTCTGGGACGGCTCGGTGGCCAACAACGGCTGGCTCCAGGAACTCCCGGACAACATGAGCAAGCTGACCTGGGACAACGCCGCCCTCCTCTCTCCCCGCACGGCCAAGGAACTGGGGGTGGCCACCGAGGACATGGTCACGGTCACCCTGGGGGGAAGGGAACTCACCCTGGCCGCCCTGATCGCCCCCGGCCTGGCCGACAACACGGTGGAACTGCCCCTGGGTTTCGGCCGCACCCGGGCCGGACGGGTGGGGACGGGGATCGGCTTCGACACCTACGCCCTCCGGCAGAGCGGCGGGATGGCCGCGGCCTTCGGGGCTACGGTCCGGCGCACCGGCGGCCGGTACTCCCTGGTGGCCACCCAGACCCACCAGGTCATGGAAGGCCGGCCCCTCATCCGCGAAGCGACCCTGGAGGAGTACCGAAAGGAGCCGCACTTCGTGGAGGAGATGGCGGAAGTCCCGCCCCTGGTCACCCTCTACACCGACCGGGAATACGATTTCAAGGAAGGGCATCAGTGGGGGATGTCCATCGACCTCAACACCTGCATCGGCTGCAACGCCTGCACCGTGGCCTGCCAGTCCGAGAACAACATCGCCATCGTGGGCAAGGACCAGGTGCGCCGGGGCCGGGAGATGCACTGGATCCGCCTGGACCGCTACTACGCCGGGGATCCCGAGAATCCGGAGGCCACCCACCAGCCGCTTCCCTGCATGCAGTGCGAGAACGCGCCCTGCGAGACGGTGTGCCCGGTCAACGCCACCAGCCACAGCGACGAGGGTCTGAACCAGATGACCTACAACCGCTGCATCGGCACCCGGTACTGCAACAACAACTGCCCCTACAAGGTGCGGCGCTTCAACTACTACGACTGGCGCAAGGACTTCACCGAGGTGGAGAAGATGGCCATGAACCCCGACGTCACCGTGCGGATGCGCGGGGTCATGGAGAAGTGCACCTACTGCGTCCAGCGCATTAACCGCCGGAAGATCGACGCCAAGAACGCGGGGCGGCCGCTGGCCGACGGTGAGATCGTGACCGCCTGCCAGCAGGTCTGTCCCACCGGCTCCATCGTCTTCGGGGACATCAAGGATCCGGAGAGCCGGGTGGTCAAGCTCAAGGCGCAGAACCGCGACTACACGATCCTCAAGGAACTCAACACCCGGCCCCGGACCACCTATCTGGCCCGGCTCCGGAACCCCAACCCCGAGCTGGAGCACGTTTCATGAGCGCGGCGACGCTGCCCACCCGGGACTCCCGAGCCGAACTCCCCGACGATCCGCGCCACCGCACCCGGCTGGTGCAGGGGGATCACGACTTCGGGGGGATCACGGACATGGTCTGCGCCCCGGTGGAGGGGAAGACGCCCCTGGGCTGGTGGATCGGGTTCAGCATCTCCGCCAGCTGCCTGGGCCTCTTCCTGGCCATGGTGACCTACCTGATCCTGAACGGGTTGGGGGTGTGGGGGCTCAACAGCCCGGTGGGCTGGGGCTTCGCCATCGTCAACTTCGTGTGGTGGGTGGGGATCGGCCACGCCGGGACCCTGATCAGCGCCATCCTCTATCTGTTCCGGCAGAAGTGGCGGACGGGGATCAACCGGTTCGCCGAGGCCATGACCATCTTCGCCGTCATCTGCGCCCTCATGTTCCCCACCATCCACGTGGGGCGCATCTGGGTGATCTGGTTCGTGCTCCCCATTCCCAACTGGGAATCGATCTGGCCCCAGTTCCGGAGCCCGTTGCTCTGGGACGTGTTCGCCGTGGGCACCTACTTCACCGTGTCCCTCATCTTCTGGTACATGGGCCTCATCCCGGACCTGGCCACCCTGCGCGACCGGGCCAAGGGCAAGATCCGCTGGCTGATCTACGGGATGCTCTCCCTGGGCTGGCGGGGCTCGGCCCGGCACTGGTCCAACTACGAGAAGGCCTACCTGATCCTGGCCGGGATCTCGACCCCGCTGGTGCTGTCCGTGCACTCTATCGTGAGCTTCGACTTCGCGGTCTCCATCGTCCCCGGCTGGCACACCACCATCTTCCCGCCCTACTTCGTGGCCGGGGCCATCTACTCCGGCTTCGCCATGGTTATGACCCTGGCCGTGATCGCCCGCAAGGCCTTCCGGCTGACCGATCTCATCACCATCGAGCACCTGGACAACATGAACAAGATCATGCTGCTCACCGGCTCGATGGTCGGCTACGCGTACTCGGTCGAGTTCTTCATCTCCTGGTACAGCGGGAACCCGATCGAGCACTTCACCTTCATCAACCGGGCTTTCGGCCCCTACTGGTGGGCCTACTGGATCATGGTCTCGTGCAACGTGATCGTGCCCCAGATCTTCTGGTTCAAGCGGTTCCGGCGGTCCATCCCCGTCATGTTCGTGGCCTCCATCCTGATCAACGTGGGCATGTGGTTCGAGCGCTTCGTGATCGTGATGTCCCTGGCCCGCGACTACGTGCCCTCGGCCTGGGGGTACTACAAGCCGACCTGGGTGGACCTGTGCACCCTGCTCGGCTCCCTGGGGCTGTTCTTCACCTTGTTCTTCCTCTTCCTGCGCTTCCTGCCCATGATCGCCATGGCCGAGGTCAAGAACGTGATGCCGGCGGCCAACCCCCACGCCCTGCCCGGCCCCGCGGAGGGGAAAAGCGCATGAGCGGAACCACGCCAGCGACCGAAGGCGCCAAGCTGTACGGGGTGATGGCCGAGTTCACCTCGCCCCGGGACATCCTCCGCGCCACCGAGGCGGTGCGAGAGAAGGGATGGAGCCGGCTGGAGGCCTACACCCCGTTCCCGGTGCACGGCCTGGAAAACGCCCTGGGGCACCCCGGATCCAAGATGCCCTGGGTGGTCCTGGGCGGGGCCATCTTCGGAGGCTGCGGGGGCCTGGCCCTGCAGTGGTGGACCAGCGCCATCGACTACCCGATCAAGATCGCCGGGAAGCCGTACCTCAGCCTTCCCGCCTTCGTGCCCGTGACCTTCGAGCTGGGGGTCCTGTTCTCGGCCTTCGCGGCCATCCTGGGCATGCTCGCCCTGAACCGCCTGCCCCAGCCGTACCATCCGGTGTTCCGGCACTCGCAGTTCGCGCGGGCCACCAACGACCGGTTCTTCCTGGCCATCGAGGCCCGGGATCCGCTGTTCGATCTGGATGGGGCCAGGGAGGCGCTGGCCCAGGCGGGAGGAGTGAACGTGGAGACCCTGGAGGACTGATGGCGGGTCGACTCGTCCGGACCATGATCCTGGTGGCTCTGTTGGCCGGCCTGGCCGCGGCCGCCGGCTGTTCCCGGGGCCAGCCGAGGGAGAAGCGCCCGACCATGATCATCCCGGACATGGAGTTCCAGCCCAAGTGGAAGGCCCAGGGCTACACCCCGTTCTTCGAGGATCACCGCACCATGCGCACGCCCCCGGAGGGGACGGTGGCCCGGGGGACCCTCAAGGAGGACACGGTCCGGTTCCAGGGGAAGCGGAACGGGGAATTCGTCACCCACAACGCCCGGGACGTGACCATGGACCTCCTCCGGCGCGGCCGGAACCGGTTCAACATCTACTGCGCCCCGTGCCACGACCGGACAGGGAGCGGCCACGGCATGGTCATCGGCTACGGGTTCGTGCCCCCGCCGAACTTCAGCGACCCGCGGGTCCTTGCCTTCGCCGACGGCTACATCTTCGACGTGATCACCCACGGGGTCCGGAACATGCCCTCCTACGGGGCCCAGATCCCGGTGGGCGACCGGTGGGCCATCGTGGCCTACGTGCGGGCCCTCGGGCGGAGCCGCACCGCCACCCTGGCCGACGTCCCGCCCGAGGCCAGGAAGGACCTGGAGAAGCCGTGAGCCATTCCACCACCACCACCCACGATCTGTTCATCGTCCCCGCCGAGCGGTGGGGGGCGACCCGGAACGTCTTCGCCGCCCTGGGCGGACTGGGTCTGGTCGGCGGGATCGTCGGCTTCGTCACCGACCGCGGCCAGTTTTTCCACTCCTACCTGACCGCGTTCGTCTTCGTCCTCACCGTCTGTCTGGGACTCCTCTTCTTCGTCATGGTGCAGCACGTGGCCCGGGCCGGGTGGAGCGTGGCCCTGCGGCGCCTGGCCGAGGTGGGGGCGGCTTGCGTCCCCGTGCTCGCCCTCCTCTTCCTGCCGATCCTGGCCGGGATGGGCGACCTCTTCGAGTGGGCCCACCGCGACGCGGTGTCCCACGACCCGCTGCTCCAGCACAAGGAGGCCTACCTGAACCCGGCCTTCTTCATCATCCGGGCCGCGATCTACTTTCTGGTCTGGATCCTGCTCGCCCGCTACTTCCTGCGGCGGTCCCTGAGCCAGGACGCCGACCGGGACCCGATGACCACCGTGCGCCTGCAGCGGCGGGCGGCGCCGGGCATTGTGCTCTTCGCCTTCACCCTGACCTTCATGGGTTTCGACTGGCTGATGTCGCTCAGCCCGCACTGGTACTCGACCATCTTCGGGGTCTACGTGTTCTCGGGCAGCGCGCTCTCGTCCTTCGCCTTCCTCGCCCTGGCCTCGATCTCGCTGCGGCGGGCCGGGCACCTCCGGCACACCTTCCGCACCGACCATTTCCAGGACCTGGGGCGGTGGATGTTCGCCTTCTCCATCTTCTGGACCTATATCGCCTTCTCCCAGTACTTCCTGATCTGGTACGGGAACCTGCCGGAGGAGACCATCTACTACGTCAACCGGTCGGTGGGCACCTGGGGCAAGGGGGGCCTGTTCCTGGCCGTGGGGCACTTCGCCGTCCCCTTCGTCCTCCTCATGTCCCGGTGGACCAAGCGCCGGCCCGGTTTCGTGGCCGGGATGGCAGTGTGGATCCTCCTCATCCACTACTGGGACATCTACTTCATGGTGATGCCCAAGGCCCATCCCGAGGGCATCCGGTTCCACTGGCTGGATGCGGCCTGCCTGGTCGGGGTGGCCGGGGTGTTCCTGGCCGTGTTCGCCCACCGGCTGCGCGGCCGGGCCCTGGTCCCGGTGGGGGATCCGAGACTGCCCGAGTCGCTGGCCCTGGAGCACCTGTACTGATGGACGACAAGAAGCTCACCCACCAGGATACCAATACCGCCCTGATCGCCGCCGCCGGGCTGGTGGGAGCCGTGCTCCTGGTCATCGCCCTGATATGGTTGAAGTCCTATTTCTACCTGGTGCGGAACGAGGTGGAGGAGACGCAGGTCCTGACCGTGGACAACCCCAAGCTCAAGGACCTGCGGGCCCGGGAGCGGGAGGAGCTCACCACCTACGGCTGGGTGGATCAGGACAAGGGGACGGTCCGGATCCCCATCGAGCGGGCCATGGAACTCGTGGCCGCGGAAGAACAACGCAACGGGGGGCAGGGGGAGTAGCAGCATGCCGACCGCGCGAACCATCGCGCTCATCGCGACCGCCCTGGCCCTGGTCCCGGCGGGGGCCCGGGGCCAGGCGCCGCCCGGTCCCGGGGACCGGCCCGCCCAGCTCGAGGGCATCGACCTGGTGGATCACTCGGGGGACACGGTCCCCCTGGACGTGATGCTGGTGGACGAGGCCGGGAAACCGGTGCGCCTGGGAGACGTCCTGGGGCAGGGCCGCCCGGTGGTGGTCCAGCTCCTGTATTTCGACTGTCCCATGCTCTGCTCGCTGGTCCTGAACGGGTTCGTGGAGGCGGCCAAGGAACTGGATTGGGCGCCGGGCACGGACTACGACGTGCTGGCGGTGAGTTTCGATCCCCGGGACACCCCGGAGGTGGCGGCCAAGAAGCGCGAGAACTACGCGGCCGCCCTGGGCAAGCCGGGGGGGACGGCCGGCTGGCACTTCCTGACCGGGAAAGAGGATCAGGTCCGCCGGCTGGCCGACGCCCTGGGCTTCGGCTACCGGTGGGTGCCGGACCAGAAGCAGTTCGCCCATGCCGCGGGGCTGTTCGTGCTGACCCCGGAGGGGAAGATCAGCCGGACCCTCTACGGCATCCAGTTCCCCGCCAAGGAGCTGAAGCTCTCCCTGGTGGAGGCGGGCCAGGGGAAGCTGGGCTCGCCTCTGGACAAGCTGATCCTGTTTTGCTTTCACTACGATGCGGAGACCCATCGCTATGCGGTGGTGGCCACCAACGTCATGAAACTGGGCGGTCTGGCCACCCTGATCCTGCTGGGCGGCTTCGTCACCCTGCTATGGGCGAGGGAACGCCGGCACCACCACGCGGGACACGCGGCCTAGACGGCTCGTCGGGAGCCGGGAACCCGGGAACGAACGGATGAACAACGGAACCCTGCAGATGCCCCCCCAGGCCTCCACCATGGCCCACCAGGTGGATGCGCTGTACTACTTCATCTTCTGGGGGTGCACCGCCTTCTTCCTGCTCATCGTGGGGCTGACGCTGTTCTTCATCATCAAGTACCGGCGGCGGGAGGGCCAGGTGCTGCAGCCCCGGGCCTCCCACAACACCCCCCTGGAGCTGACCTGGACCATCATCCCCACCATCCTGGTCATGGTGGTGTTCGTGTGGGGGTTCAAGGGCTACATGAAGCTGGCCGTGGCCCCCCGGAACTCCCTGGAGTACTACGTCACGGCCAAGAAGTGGCTGTGGCAGATCAAGGACCCCAACGGGCAGCAGACCATCAACGAGATGTCGGTTCCGGTCCACCAGCCGATCAAGGTCATCCTGCGCTCGGAGGACCTGATCCACAGCTTCTACGTCCCCGCCTTCCGGGTGAAGCAGGACGCGGTGCCGAACCGGTACACCACCCTCTGGTTCGAGGCCACCACCCCCGGGGACTACAACCTGTTCTGCGCGGAGTACTGCGGGGCCGGACACTCGGGGATGCTGGGCAAGATCCACGTCCTCACCCCGGAGGCCTGGGAGGACTACCAGAAGAAATCGGCAGGGCGGCCGGAGGAGGTGTCCCCGGAGGACTGGGGGCGCCAGCTCTACAACTCGCGGGCCTGCGTCACCTGCCACTCCCTGGACGGCAGCGTGAAGACCGGTCCCTCGTTCAAGGGGATCTTCGGGCACCGGGTGGAACTGGCCGACGGGTCCACCATCACCGTGAACGAGGACTACATCCGGCAGTCGATCATGGATCCGACCTCGCAGGTGGTGAAGGGCTTCCAGCCGGTCATGCCCACCTTCGCGGGACTGCTCTCCTCGGACGACATCGACGCTCTCATCGCGTTCATCAAGAGCGTGGAATAAAGAGGCCAAGGCATGGCGACACGGACACTGGACGCCCACGGCTCCCCGGGCGGACTCAACTACCTGAACGTGACCCGGGGCTTCAAGTCCTGGGCCACCACCCTGGACCACAAGCGGATCGGGATCATGTACCTGATGGCCGTCTCCCTGGCCCTGCTCACCGGGGGCGTCTTCGCCATGCTCATCCGGACGGAGCTCTTCCTGCCCGGAAGAACGATCATGTCCGCCGAGACCTACAACGAGGTGTTCACCCTGCACGGGGTGATCATGGTGTTCCTGTTCATCATCCCCTCCATCCCGGCCGCCCTGGGGAACTTCTTCCTCCCCATCATGATCGGAGCCAAGGACGTGGCCTTCCCCCGGCTCAACCTGGCCAGCTTCTACCTGTGGGTGACCGGGGCCGTGTTCACGGTCACCGCCATCCTGGTCAAGGGGGTGGACACCGGCTGGACCTTCTACACCCCGTACAGCGTGCAGTCCCAGACCTCGGTGATCTGGATGGGCCTGGGGGTGTTCATCCTGGGCTTCTCCTCGATCTTCACCGGGCTCAACTTCCTGGTCACCCTGCACAAGCTGCGCATGCCGGGCATGGGCTGGTTCGACATGCCGCTCTTCCTGTGGTCCATCTACGGCACCGCCCTCATCCAGGTCCTGGCCACCCCGGTGATCGGGATCACCATGCTGCTGCTGGTGGCCGAGCGGGTGCTCCACGTGGGTATCTTCGATCCCGCCCTGGGCGGGGATCCGGTCCTCTTCCAGCACTTCTTCTGGTTCTATTCCCACCCCGCGGTCTACATCATGATCCTGCCCGGGATGGGGATCATCAGCGACGTCATCACCACCTTTTCCCGGCGGCACATCTTCGGCTATCGGTTCATCGCCTTCTCGTCCATCGCCATCGCGGTGCTGGGCTTTCTGGTCTGGGGCCACCACATGTTCGTGAGCGGCCAGTCCGAGATGGCGACCATGATCTTCTCGTTCCTGACCTTCTTCGTGGCCATCCCCTCCGCGATCAAGATCTTCAACTGGACGGCCACCATGTACAAGGGTTCCATCGCCCTGGACACCCCCATGCTGTACGCGCTGGCCTTCATCTTCCTCTTCTCCATCGGCGGCCTGACCGGGATCTTCCTGGGGGCGCTCTCGGTGGACATCCATCTCCACGACACCTACTTCGTGGTTGCCCACTTCCACTACGTGATGATGGGGGGGACGGTCATGGCCTTCCTGGCCGGGCTGCACTACTGGTGGCCCAAGATGACCGGCCGCATGTACCCGGAGACCCTGGCCCGGATCACCGCCGGCATCATCTTCGTGGGCTTCAACGTCACCTTCCTCACCCAGTTCGTCCTGGGCAGCAAAGGGATGCCCCGCCGCTACTACGACTACCTGGAGCAGTTCCAGCCCCTGCACCAGATGTCCAGCTTCGGAGCCTGGATCCTGGGCTCCGGATTCCTGATCATGGTCCTGTACTTCCTGCGGTCCCTGCGTACGGGAGCGCCGGCCCCGGCCAATCCCTGGGGCTCCCTGGGCATGGAGTGGCGGACGCCGTCGCCCCCCCCGCTGGAGAATTTCGAGGAGACGCCCACCCTGACCTACGGGCTCTACGACTACGGCAAGGTCTATCCGCGGGAGGCCTCATGACGGCCCGGGAAGCGGAATCCACGGAGGCAACGGCATGAGCACGACCACGCCCGCGGAGCGGTGGCATCACCACGTCGGGCACCACTTCGAGAGCGCCGGCCAGGAGTTCTCGGCCAACAAGTTCGGCTTCTGGCTGTTCCTGGCCACGGAGATCCTGCTCTTCGGCGGCCTGTTCGTGGCCTACGTGGTGTTCCGGAACCTGTATCCGGAGATGTTCCACGAGGCCCATCTGCACCTGAACCGGACCATGGGGGCCACCAACACCGTCGTCCTCATCTGCTCCAGCCTGACCATGGCCCTGGCCGTGCGGTCGGCCCAGACCGACCGGCCCAAGCAGCTCATCGGCTTCCTGGTGGTCACCCTGCTCCTGGCCGGGACCTTCCTGGTCATCAAGTACTTCGAGTACATGGAGAAGATCCACCACGGGCTCCTGCCCGGGTACCTGTACAACCCCCACGGGGCCGGTAACCCGGTCAACGGGAACCTGTTCTTCGCCCTGTATTTCCTCATGACCGGGCTGCACGCCCTGCACGTGATCGCGGGTATGAGCGCCATCAGCTGGGTGCTGTCCAAGGCGGTGCGGCGGCAGTTCTCCAGCGAGTGGTACACGCCGGTGGAACTCACCGGCCTCTACTGGCACCTGGTGGACCTGATCTGGATCTACCTGTTCCCCCTCTTCTACCTGATTGGATGACGGACGATGGCACACGGAGACGCTCCTGGGGCTGAGCACAAGCACCACGTGGTTCCCATCCGCACCTACCTCATGGTGTGGGTGGGTCTCATCATCCTGACCTACCTCACCGTCCGGGTCTCGTACCACGACTTCGGCGAGGGGAACCTCATCATGGCCATGGTGATCGCCACCATGAAGGCCAGCCTGGTGGTGCTCTTCTTCATGGCCCTGAAGTACGACGAACGCTTCAACGCGGTGGTCTTCATCGGCTCCCTGGGCTTCCTCTCCATCTTCCTGATCCTGACCCTGGCCGATACCATGGAACGGGGGAAGGTGGACCCGCTGGAGGCCCGCGAGCTGCAGCTGGTGCCGGCGCGTCCGGAACTCATGAAGCTGGCCGGGGAGGGGGGCACCGAGGCGGGGACCCTGCACGTCCCCGGGGCCCAGGCCGGGGAGCCGGCGGCCGCGGACAGCGCGGCCGCGGACAGCTCCGGGACCGAGGCGCCGGCCGAGACCGGGACCCCGGCCGTCCCCGGAGGGCACTAGACGCCCGCCGGTCCCGGAGCCGGGAGGACCGCATGAACGCCCACATCCTCACCATCGGGGCGGAGATCCTGGCCGGCGACATCCTCGACACCAACGCCCGGGATCTCGCGGTGGCCTTCCGCCGGCTCGGCATCGCGGTGACCCGCCGGGTCACCGTGGCCGACGATGAGGAACGGATCGCCGAAGCGGTCCGCGACGCCCTGGCCACGGCCGAGGTGGTGATCCTGACCGGCGGCCTCGGGCCCACCCCCGACGACCGGACCCGGGGCGGGGTGGCCCGCGCGCTGGGGGTGGGGCTCCGGCTCCGCGAGGACCTGGTGGACACCCTCCGGGCCCGCTACCTGAGCTACGGGAACCGGGCCATGCCCCCGGGGAACCTGGTCCAGGTGACCCTCCCCGAGGGCGCCGATCCCATTCCCAACCCGCTCGGCACCGCCCCCGGCTTCCGGATCGAGCACGGGGACGCCGTCCTCTTCGCTGTCCCCGGCATCCCGGTGGAGATGCAGGCCATGCTGGAGGGGGACATCCTCCCCTGGCTCCGGGCCCATCGCCCGGTGCGCCTTCTCCTTTCCCGCTCCGTCCGGACCCTGGGCATCGGGGAGTCGGAGCTGGTGGCGCGCTTCGGCTCCCTGTTCGAGGGCCTGGAGGGGGTGGAGGTCGCCTTCTATCCCCAGACCCCCGGGGTCAACGTGAAGCTCACCGTGCGCGGGGGCGAGGAGGAGCGGGAGCGGCTGGACCGCGCGGTGCGGGCGGTGCGCGAGGCCATGGGCACCACGGCGTACGGGGTGGACGGCGAGACCCTGGCCGGGGCGGTGCACGATCTCCTGCGCCGGCGCGGCTGGAAGGCGGCCACCGCCGAGTCCCTGACCGGGGGCGCCATCGCCGCCTACCTGACCGCGGTTCCCGGGGCCAGCCTCACCTTCGACCGCGGGGTGGTGGCCTACTCCAACCGGGCCAAGGTGGACCTGCTGGGCGTGCCGGAGGCCCTGATCGCCGAGCACGGGGCGGTGAGCGAGCCGGTGGCCCGGGCCATGGCCGAGGGGCTCCGCGAGCGGAGCGGGGTGGAGGTGGTGGTGGCGGCCACCGGGATCGCCGGCCCCTCCGGGGGCACCCCGGAGAAGCCGGTGGGCCTGGTCCATTCCGCGGTGGCCGCGCCGGGGGGGACCCGTTCCTGGCGCTCCACCCACCCCGGGGGCCGGGCCCTGGTGGTGAAGCGGACGGTGAGGACGGACCTGAACCGGCTGCGGCTGTTGCTCCTGGAGGCGCCGTGAGCCCGGTGGACTACCCGGCCCGGCCCCGACGCCGGGAGGGCGGCCACCGGGATCCCGCGCCGGACACCCAGCGCGTGTTCGTGGCCGTGTTCCCCCCGCCCTCCGTCCTGGACACGCTGGCCGGACTCCGGGAGCGGCTGGAGCCGGACCTGCCCGGGCTCCGCTGGGTGGGGACGGGAAACCTCCACTTCACCCTCCGGTTCCTAGGCGACCGGACGGAGGACGAGATCGCGCGAGCGACCGCGGTCCTAGACGCGGTGGCCCCGCCCGCCGCCCCGTTCGAGGTGGAGTTGGCCGGGCTCGGGGTCTTCCCGGGATGGTCGCGTCCCCGCGTCCTGTGGCTCGGGTGTGCCGGGGGCGGCGCGGTGCTGGAGGCCCTGGCCCGGACGCTGGAGCGCGGGTTCCGGGACGCCCGCCTGGGCCGGGCCGACAAGCGGTTCGTGCCCCACCTGACCCTCGGACGGTGGCGGGACCCGCACGGCCTGGACGTGGACCTCGCGCGCCGCACCTGCAACGGGGTGGACCGGGTGGCCGGGTTCCGGGTGGAGACGGTCGGGCTCATCCAGAGCCGGTTGGACCCCGGGGGCTCGGTCTACACGCCGCTGCACCAGGCCCGCCTGACCGGCGGCCCGGGGCCGACCGCCGCCGGGACGGGACACTAGCCGAGCCTAGAGTATCTCGCCGCTTCCCACCGTGGCCGGGATCTCCCCCCGGTAGCGATACATCCACCGCAGCAGCCGCGACATCCAGGGCCGGTGCCGGCGGATGACCGCCTGGTCGGCGGCCCGCCGGGCGCCCAGGAGCATGGTGGGATAGGGGTAGAGGGTGCCGGAGATCCGGGCCAGGGGGATCCGGTTCCGCATGGCCAGGGCGAAGGTGCCGATGATCTCCCCGGCCCGGGGTCCGGCCACGCTTGCGCCGAGAACGGTGTCTCCCCGCCGGAAGACCAGGATCTTCCCCTTGTCCTGGCCCTCGGCGATGGCGCGGTCGATCCTGGAGTAGGGGAAGTCGATGACGTCGAAGGTCGTCCTCGAGCTTAGAAGGTCCTCCCGCGACGCGCCCACGTGGGCGCACTCGGGGTCGGTGTAGGTCACCCAGGGAATCGCGCTGTGCGGCCAGCGGAAGAGCGGCATCCGCAGCACCGCGTTCAGGGCCGCGGTCCGCCCCATGGCCTCGGCCACGTGGGTGAACTGGAAGGGCGAGGTCACGTCCCCGACCGCGAAGAGATGCGGCCGGCTGGTGCGGCAATGGGCGTCCACGGTGAGCCCCTCGCGTCCCAGGGCCACCCCGGTCTTCTCCAGTTCCAGATCGATCAGGTTGGGCTGTCGGCCGATGGCGATGAGCAGGGCGTCCACGGCCAGGGTGCGGTTCACCCGGTCCGGCGGCCCGATCTCGGCCTGGATGCGCCCGTCCTCCCGGCGCAGGTGGTGGAGGGTCTCCCCCAGCCGGAAGTCCACGCCGTCGGCCATGAGGCGGCGGTGGAGGATGCTGGAGCAGGCCTCGTCGTCCCGGGGAAGGATGCGGGGGCCCTGGGACACGATGGTGACCCGGGTGCCCAGGATCTGGAAGGCCTGGGCCATCTCTACCCCCACCGGGCCCGCTCCCAGGACCAGGAGGTCCCGGGGCTGTTCGGTGAGGTCGAACAGGGTCTCGTGGGTGAAGCAGTCCGCCTCGTCCAGGCCGGGGACCGGGGGGAGGACCGGGGTGGCCCCGGTGGCCAGGATGGCCGAGCGGAAGGTGAGGGTGCGCTCGGAGTCCTGATGGCGGACGGCCAGGGTGTGCTCGTCCTGGAACCGGGCGGTCCCCTCGATGACCTCGATCCCGTGCCGGGCCAGGACCTCCGGGGCGTCCGCCTCCCGGTAGACCCGCTCTCGGGTCCGGCGCACGTGGGCCATCACCGCGCTGAAGTCGATCTGAAGGTCCCCGACTGCGACCCCGCGTTCGGCCAAGCCCCGGGCCCGGGCCGTCTCCTTGGCCACCGAGAGCAGGGTCTTACTGGGAATGCAGCCGGTCCAGGTGCAGTCCCCGCCGGTGCGGCCGCGCTCCACGATGGCGGTCCGGGCCCCGAAGGCCGCGGCCACCCCGGCCGCGGTGAGGCCCCCGGCCCCGCCGCCGATCACCACGATGTCCACATCGGACCGGCTCATGCCGCCTCCTTTCCAGAAACCCGGTTGACAGGCCTAACACCATAACCTAGCGTGGGGTATCCCCGTCGACGCAGAGCCACCCGACTCCCCACCAACCACGCCACCCGTCGAGGAGTGACGCCATGACCAGAAACGCCGGCACCGGCCGCGAGCAGAGCACCACACACAATCCCGGGTTGAGCAAGGAGAAATCCAAGGCGCTGGACCTGGCAATTTCCCAGATCGAGAAACAGTTCGGCAAGGGCTCGATCATGAAACTGGGGTCCGAGCGGGCCTCGATCCAGGTCCCGTCCATCTCCACCGGGTCCCTGGGGCTGGACCACGCCCTGGGCATCGGCGGCGTGCCCCGGGGCCGGGTCATCGAGATCTACGGCCCTGAGGCCAGCGGCAAGACCACCCTGGCCCTGACCATCGTCTCCCGGGCCCAGAAGGCGGGGGGGACGGCGGTGTTCATCGACGCCGAGCACGCCTTCCCCGCCGAGTTCGCCACCACCATCGGGGTGGACCTGGACAACCTCCACGTCTCCCAGCCCACCACCGGCGAGGAGGCCCTGGAGATCGCCGACCAGCTGGTGCGCTCCGGCGCGGTGGACGTGGTGGTGGTCGACTCGGTGGCCGCCCTGGTCCCCAAGGCGGAGATCGAGGGCGAGATGGGGGACACCCACGTGGGGCTCCAGGCCCGGCTCATGAGCCAGGCCCTGCGCAAGCTCACCGCCAACGTGGCCCGGTCCAACACCTGTGTCATCTTCATCAACCAGCTCCGGATGAAGATCGGCGTCATGTTCGGGAACCCGGAGACCACCACCGGCGGGAACGCGCTCAAGTTCTATGCCTCGGTGAGGCTGGACATCCGGCGCATCGCCAGCATCAAGGACCGGGATGCCATCGTGGGCAACCGGGTCAAGGTGAAGGTGGCCAAGAACAAGATGGCCGCCCCCTTCAAGGTCATCGAGTTCGACATCTACTACGACGAGGGGATCTCCCGGACCGGGGAGATCCTGGACATGGCGGTGGATCGGAACCTGGTGGAGAAGTCCGGAACCTGGTTCTCCTACAAGGGGGAACGCCTGGGCCAGGGACGCGAGAACGCGCGGGGGTTCCTGAAGGAGCACCCCGAGGTGATGCACGAGCTGGACGTGTCCATCCGGAAGGAGATGGGGATTCCCGGGACCCCGGGCGAGTCTCCCGCTCCGGACGCGGCGCCGGACGCGACGGCGGAAGGGGAGGCGGCGGAGGCCGAGTCCCCGGCCACCAACGGCCGGCAGCGGGCCAAGGCCAAGGTCTAGCCCGGATCCATCCGGTCCGCCGGAGAGCATTGTCGCGAGCGGATCCGTCCCCGGGTCCGCTCGCGTTCGTTTCCGACCCGGGACCCGTCCGGGAGAACCGCCATGAACGACGACACGCCCGCCCCTCCGCCGTCCCAGGAACGGATCCGCGAGATCTGTCTCACCTCCCTGGAGCACCGCATGCGGAGCCGGCGGGAACTCGAACGCATCCTGCGCCGGAAGGGGGTCGATGCGGACGCCGCGGCCCCGGTCCTGGACCGCCTGGTCGAGGTGGGGCTGGTGGACGACGAGCAGTTCGCCCGGGCCTTCGTGGCCTCGCGGCAACGCACGCGCCCGCGGGGAGCCCGCGGGCTGGCCGCGGAGCTGGCCCAGCGGGGGATCTCCCGGGAGATCGCCGAGCGGGTGCTGGCCGACCTGGCCGGGGAGGAAGACGCGGTGGCCACGGCCCGGCGGGCGGTGGCGTCCAAGCTCCGGAGCCTGGCCGGGCGGCCGCAGAAGGAGGTCCGGCGCAAGGCCGAGCAGTTCCTCCTGCGCCGCGGGTTCAGCTTCGACGTGGCCCGGGAGGCGCTCCGCGACCTGGGCGAAGGTGACGAGGACCTCTAGCCCGGACCGTCCCTTTCGCCTGGCCCCGGGGACCGGTATACTCGGTCGCTTCCGGTAACGACGCCCTTCGCCGACTCGAGGTGACCCGATGGCCCGAGCCCTGACCAGCCAGGAAATCCGCGACGAGTTCACCCGGTTCTTCGTGGACCGCGACCACCGCTCCGTGCCGTCCTCCCCCCTGGTTCCCCTGGGGGACCCGACCCTCCTCTTCACCTCGGCCGGCATGGTCCAGTTCAAGCCGCAGTTCGCCGGCAAGGGGAAGCTCGAGTACACCCGGGCCACCTCCATCCAGAAGTGCTTCCGGGCCACCGATCTGGAGCAGGTGGGGCACACGCCCCGCCACCTCTCCTTCTTCGAGATGCTGGGGAACTTCTCTTTCGGGGACTACTTCAAGCGGGAAGCGATCCTCTGGGCCTGGGAGTTCGTGATCGACGTCCTGGATATGGATCCGGAGACCCTGTGGGTCACCGTGTACGAGGAGGACGACGAAGCGGCCGGACTCTGGGTGACCGAGACCCCGCTCCCGGCCTCGCGGCTGGTGCGGCTGGGCAAGAAGGACAACTTCTGGGGCCCGGCGGGGACGAGCGGCGCCTGCGGCCCCTGCAGCGAGATCTACATGGACCTGGGCGCGGACCGGGGCTGCGGGCGGCCGGAGTGCGCCCCCGGCTGCGAGTGCGACCGCTTCCAGGAGTTCTGGAACCTGGTCTTCCCCCAGTTCCACATGGACGAGGCGGGGACCCTGACCCCGCTCCCCAGGCCCGGCATCGACACCGGCATGGGGCTGGAGCGCCTGGCTCAGTTGCTCCAGGGCCGGGCCACCGTGTTCGAGACCGACGAGTTCCTGCCCCTTCGCGAGGCGACCATGGACCTGGCCGAGATCGATGACGACCGGGAGGACCACCGGATCGCCCTCAACATCATCACCGAGCACGCCCGGGCCCTCACCATGCTCTTCGCCGAGGGGGTCTATCCCTCGAACGAAGGACGCGGCTACGTGGCCCGGCGCTTGCTGCGCCGCGCGGCCCGGCGGGGGAAGATGCTGGGCCTGGACCGCCCCTTCCTCTACCGGTTGACCGGGGTGGTGGTGGACCACTTCCACCGGGCCTATCCGGATCTCTTCCCAGCCCGGGACCGCATCGCCAAGGTCTGCCAGGCCGAGGAGGCCCGGTTCCTGGAGACCCTGGAAGCCGGCCTCCGCCGGTTCGAGGAGGTGGCGGCGCGCATCCGCGGGGAGGGGGGAACGGAGATTCCGGGGCGGGACGTCTTCACCCTCTACGACACCCACGGCTTCCCGCCGGACATGACGGCGGAGATGGCCACCGAACACGGCCTGGGCATCGACCTGGAGGGGTTCGAACGGGAGATGGAGGCCCAAATCGAGCGGTCCCGGGCCCGCTCCGGCGCCGGCGGGGCGCCGGCCGACGACGCCCCGTGGACCTGGACCGGCGCCGAGGATGCCGACCATTCCCGGTTCGTCGGCTACGACACCCTGGAGACGGAGTCCCGCATCGTGGCCCGGCGCCCGGCGGGGGAGGAGTGGGAATTCCTGCTCGACGTCACCCCGTTCTACGCCGAGGGGGGCGGTCAGGTGGCGGACCGGGGCCGACTGCTGGGACCGGACGGGTTCGGGCTGGAGTTGCGCGGGGTGACCAAGCACGACGGCGAGTTCGTCCACCGGGGGCGCATCGTCTCCGGGGGAGACCTCCCCCCCGGGCCGGTCACCGCCCGGGTGGACGCCGAGGCCCGCCGCGCGACCGAGCGCAATCACACCGCGACCCACCTGTTGCACGCGGCGCTGAAGCGGGTGGTGGGGGAGCACGTGACCCAGGCCGGGTCGCTGGTGGCCCCGGACCGGCTGCGGTTCGACTTCAACCATTTCTCCGCCCTCACCCCGGCCGAGATCCGGGCGGTGGAAGACGACGTGACCCGGGCCATCCTGGCCGATCTGGACGTGAACAAGGAAGTGACGAGCATGGCCGAGGCCAAGGCCGCCGGCGCGGTGGCCATGTTCGGCGAGAAGTATGGCCAGCGCGTGCGCCAGGTGTTCGTGCCCGGGGAGGACGGCGACGTGAGCCGCGAACTCTGCGGCGGCTGCCACGTGCGCCGGACCGGGGAGATCGGTTTCTTCCAGATCGTGTCCCAGGAGTCGGTGGCCGCGGGCATCCGCCGGGTGGAGGCGGTGACCGGCTGGAACACCCTCCGGCACGTCCGCGCCGAGGACGAGATCCTGGGCCGGGTGGAGTCGGCAGTGCGGGCGACCTCGGTGAACGACCTGGAAACCCGGGTCCACAGCGTGCTCGATGAGAACGAGCGCCTGCGCCGCGAGGTGGCCGCCCTGCAGACCGCGGTCCTCTCCCAGAGCGCCGGCGACATCCTGGACCGGGTGGAGACGGTGGACGGGGTCGCCTTCCTGGCCGCCGAGTTCCCGGTCTCCGACGCCAAGGCCCTGCGCGAGGCCGCCGACCGCCTGCGGGACCGGATGAAGAGCGGGGTGGGCCTCCTGGCCGCCCGCGCCGGGGACAAGGCGGCGCTCCTGGTCTTCGTGACCGACGACCTGGTCCGGAGCCGTGGTCTCCGCGCCGACACCCTGGTCAAGGAAGTGGCGGCGGTGGTGGGGGGCGGGGGCGGCGGGCGGCCCCAGCTGGCCACGGCCGGGGGCAAGGACCCCGATCGCATCCCCGAGGCGCTCCGCCAGGGGCGGGACGTCCTCACCCGGATGCTGGCCGGCTCCTGAGGGGCGGCGCGACCGGGGCCGGGGCCGCAGCCGCAAAACCTTGCCAGATCTTGCGTTGACCCATCCGGTCTGCTAGCGTTCCTGCGTCCCGTCTGGCCCTTCCCACTGGAGGTGTCCCATCAAAGCGCTCATCCTGAGCGGCGGCAAGGGGACGCGCCTGCGTCCCATCACGTTCACCAGCGCCAAGCAGCTCGTCCCGGTGGCCAACAAGCCGATCCTGTTCTACGGGATCGAGGCCATCCGGGCCGCCGGGATCACCGACGTCGGCATCGTGGTGGGGGAGACCCACGAGGAGATCCGGGCCGCGGTGGGGGACGGCTCCCGCTTCGGGATCCGGGTCACCTACATCCACCAGCCGGATCCCCTGGGCCTGGCCCATGCGGTCAAGGTGAGCCGCGACTTCCTGGGGGAGTCGCCCTTCGTCATGTTCCTGGGGGACAACCTCATCAAGGACGGCATCACCCCCCTGGTCCGCGAGTTCGAGAAGGACCGGCCCAACTGCCAGATCCTCCTCTCGGCGGTGGAGAACCCCCAGGAGTTCGGGGTGGCCGAACTCGAGGGGAGCCGGGTGGTGCGGCTGCAGGAGAAGCCCGAGAACCCCCCCAGCAACCTGGCCCTGGTCGGGGTCTACATGTTCGACGCCACGGTGTGGGAGGCGGTGAACGCCATCAAGCCCTCGGCCCGGAACGAACTGGAGATCACCGACGCCATCCAGTACCTGATCGACGCCGGCCGCGACGTCAAGAGCCACACCATCACCGGCTGGTGGAAGGACACCGGCAAGCTGGAGCACATGCTGGAGGCCAACCGGATCGTGCTCACCGGGATCACGTCCCGGGTGGACGGCACGGTGGACGACGCCTCGCGGATCGAGGGGAACGTGGTGATCGGCCGGGGCAGCCGCATCGTGGGCAGCACGCTGCGGGGCCCGCTCATCATCGGCGAGGACTGCCTGGTCGAGGACTCCTTCGTGGGCCCCTTCACCTCCATCCACAACCGGGTGGTCATCCAGCGCAGCGAAGTCGAGCACTCGATCCTCCTGGAGGAGGCCAAGGTCATCGGCCTGGGGCACCGCATGGAGTCGAGCCTGCTGGGCCGGGCGGTGGAGATCGTGTGCGGGAACCGCCGCCCCTTCACCTACCGGTTTCTGGTCGGGGACCTGGGGCGGATCGAGGTCCGCTAGTGCGCGTCTTCGTGACCGGCTGGGACGGTCTCCTGGGCACGGCCCTGGTTCCCCGGCTGCGGGCCGGGCACGAGGTGGACGGCTTCGGGGTGGCCGACGGCGACATCGCCGACCGGGTCCACGTGCGGGGGCGGTTCCGGGCCTTCCGTCCCGACCTGGTGATCCATCTCGCCGCCATGACCGCGGTGGACGGCTGCGAAGCGGAGGAGGACCTGGCCTTCCGGGTCAACGCCGAGGGATCGCGGG